>Ga0081455_10006169_pt1 | contig 12925 bp, 11 predicted proteins | sample TabmetS3T2R1_FD_70207 | JGI IMG/M metagenome (GOLD analysis project Ga0081455, IMG submission 70207) | Tabebuia heterophylla rhizosphere microbial communities from the University of Puerto Rico - S3T2R1 | ecosystem: Host-associated > Plants > Roots > Rhizosphere ... | reverse complement strand
CCCAACATGAAGAAACGCCTCACTGACCTGGGAGCTGCGGTGTTCGCGGGTTCCCCGGCCGACTCTGGAAAGTTCATCGCCGACGAAACCGAGAAGTGGGGCAAGGTGGTGAAATTCGCCAACATCAAACCGGAGTGATCCTCGGCGGCCGTCTATCGTTGTCTGCTTTCGGGCAAACCAGACATTGGAGCCGACATGACACCAAGACCGCTTTTGACCGATGCTGTTGAAAAAGTCGGCGATGGGGCGCCGGCGCGCAACAATCGAATCGCGAGCGATGACTTCTTGAATCTTGAGGGTTCTGTGAGGTCGCCTGGCACAGTAATGCCGTTGAGTACTGTGTGAGATCGCGACCTCATAGAAGCCGGATTGAACGAAGCCGCGGGAGGTCGGGCACTATGGGGATAGTGGCAAAGTCTCGTTTGCAGTCGATGTTGGGGTTAGGTGGGCGTGTGCGAGCGGAAGGTGGTTTATTTGCATGGGCGGTTGGCGATCGAGCGCTATGCGCAGCGATTGCGTCAATCTCCGGGGCGAGAACAAGCGGCATTGCAGGTTGGAGGGATTGATCGGCAGCGCGGTATCGGTGCAGGCATTGCTGTCCGCAGCGCTAGGGCCGAGCACGATCACGGTGGGCGTCAGCGGCAATGTCATGACGTGTCACAGGAGAATGGCTGGGAGTTGCACGCGCGCGGCACGGTTGCGATCGGCCGCATGGTGCCGCCGCAATTGGGACAGATGGCGAAGTCGGCTGCGGTGATCGGGCGATCGCTTTTGGTGCGATTGTCGGTCCGCTCGCAGATGACACCCGTGTCGCGGGCATCGAGCAACCGGTGACAGCGAGCGAGGCTTTCGCCGCGGGAGCCATTGGCGAGGATGCCGTAGTGGCGGATACGATGGAAGCCGTCGGGCAGAGCGTGGAGCAGAAAGCGGCGGATGAACTCGTCCGCCTCGAGTGTCATCACCTTGGTCTTGCCGCCCTGTCGGTAGTCTTTCCAGGTGAAGCGCACCTTTCCGTCGGAAAGCGAGATTAGCCGGCTGTTGGCGATAGCGACGCGATGGGTGTAGCGGCCGAGATAGGCCAGCACCTGTTCGGGGCCGCCGAATGGTGGTTTGGCGTAGACCACCCAGTCGAGGCGCCGGAGTTCGCCGAGGCGACGTGCGAAGACCTGCGGTTCGGCAAGATTGGCGAGATTGCTGAAGAACCGCAGCTTGCCGGCCGCTAAGGCGTTCTTCAGCTCCTGCAAGAAGAGCCGGCGGAACAGCCGCGAGAGCACACGCACCGGCAGGAAGAAGCCGGGGCGACAAGCGACCCAGCGGGTGCCGTCAAGTGAGGGCCCGCCGCCGGGAACGATGCAATGGACGTGAGGATGATACTGCAGGCTCTGACCCCAGGTGTGGAGGACCATGGTCACGCCGAGCTTCGCGCCGAGATGCCTCCGATCAGCCGCGATAGCGGCCAGTGTCTCGGCCGCCGTGCGGAATAGGATCGCGCCGACGGCGGCCTTGTTCTGAAACGCGATCTCGCCGACCGGCGCTGGGAGTGTGAAGACGACATGAAAGTACGGCACTGGCAGCAGCTCGGCTTGCCGATCCGCGAGCCATTTTGCCCGTGCCAGCCCCTGGCACTTTGGGCAATGACGGTTACGACAAGAGTTGTAGGCGATGCGGGTCGCACCACAACCATCGCACTGCTCGACATGGCCGCCGAGCGCCGCCGTCCGGCACGCCGTGATGGCGCCCATGATGCGTCGTTCGACGTAGCCAAGATGACCGGCGCGCGCCTGTCGAAACGCTTCGCCATGGCGGCGGAAGATATCCGCCACCTCCAGAGCCGGAACCATAGCAGCCGCTCAGCTGGGCGGCACGACTTCCAAGCGGAGCCGATCGAGCGGGCTCGGCGTGCTGCTGATCGTTTTGGTGGCGACTCGGGTGTAGCGTGCCGTGCTCGCGAGGCTGGCATGGCCGAGCAGGACCTGAATGATGCGCACGTCCGCTCCGCTCTCCAAGAGATGGGTCGCGAATGTGTGCCGCAAGGTGTGCACCGTCACCTGCTTGCTCAAGCCCGCCGCCGCGCAAGCTGAACGGCAGGCAGCGTGCAAGACGTTGGGTACGAGCGGACGCTCGTCGTCGCGGCCGGGAAACAGCCATCGCTTCGGACGAGCGAGCCGCCAGTAGGTGCGTAGAATCCTCAGGAGCTGTGGAGAGAGCATGACGTAGCGGTCCTTGCCGCCCTTGCCCTGCTCGACCCGGATCACCATCCGCTGGCTGTCGATGTCGGCAATCTTCAACAGAACGACCTCCGACACGCGCAGTCCGGCGGCATAGACGGTGGTCAGTGCGGTGCGGCTCTTGAGGCTCGGGATCGCCTCCAGAAAGCGCACCACCTCGTCGGCGCTCAGCACAACCGGCAGTTTGCTCGGCTCACGCGCATAGGCGATGCGCTCCGGCACGACGGCCTGGCCAAGCGTCACGCCATAGAAGAACCGCAGCGCGCAGACGATCTGGTTCAGTGCAGGCCACGAGATCCCCGTTGCAACCAGATGAAGCTGGAAGGCGTGGACATCTTCTAGGCCAAGACGATCAGGGGAACGGCCAAAATACCGGCTCAACTTCGATACCGCGCTGAGGTACGACTGTTGCGTCGCCGGCGACAGATTGCGGACCGTCATGTCCTCGATCATGCGGCGGCGAAGAGGGCTGATCTCAGCCATCGGAAAACCTCCTGTCTGAAGGGTTGGGTTGCGAAAACCCACAATCCTCTCAGACAGGAGGCGATTACTGCGACCGCCCCTTAACTGCCGCGCCAGCGGCTTCGTTCAATCGTTGTTGCGCATTCCAGCCTGACCTTGAATCAATATTTCTCGCCGAAATGCTCAAAATACTTTTGCAACAAAATCTGCCAAAAGGCGACACCGCATTGCAGCAGATTTTCGTTCGCCTCGTCGGCGCGGGCCAGCAAAGTTGGCGGGGCCTGGACGCTGCCGCCGCTCGGTGCTCTGCTTGTTACGCCTCCTTGGGCTGCCTGCCCGCATCATAGGGTTGTGGCGACGGTGCGCGCCGCCCGGCCGAGGACAGTCTCTCCGAGAACACCGCCTTGAACGCAGCGCAATATCGCTCGAAGAATTCCCGATATTTCGGGTTCTGCTTGTTCTTGAGATCGTTGAAGGGCGCTCGGGTCCAGCCGAGCCGATGGAAGACATAGGTCAGGGCGAACACCAACGCCAGCGACGCGACCGGAATCGTCGGCGTTGGGAAGAAAGCCGTCAGCGCCAGCGCGGCGGCCAGAAAGGCATTGAGATAAGAGTTGCGCCCGAAGCCGTTGGCCGCAACGAACGGCGTGACGGGATTGAGCAACACGATCAGCAGAAGGAGCGGCAGGGCAAGGATCGGGACCTCGCCGCGAAGGTACGACACGACCACGGCGACGTAGGCGGTCAGCTGCAGCAGCGCGTAGCAGAGCAGATAATGGATGATCACCGAGAATCCTTTGTGATTGCGGTAGATCTGCTGGATCATCTCCTTCACGCCGTCGACCTTGTATGACCCGCTCTGCCTGAACTTGAACGCGCAATTGGGGAAGATGAAGTGCATCGCGAGATCCTTCAGGCTGCGGCAATCCGAAAGGCGCGGATTGATGTTGATCAGCCTCGCAATGTCATCGGTGTAGAAGCCGTAGTGGACCAGGTGGTCGGTCGGCTTCGGCTCGTCCCAGAAGCGATAGTGTCTGTCGTACTTTCGCAACCTATCCTCGATGCGGTTGTAGATCTCCTGATGAAAATCAGGATCGGTGATCATCTTGTGCGTGAACAGGCATTGCATCTCGGCGATGTTGTTCAGCCCGCCGGTGGTCGGCCTGATATATCCAATGAAGTACACGTTGCTCAATTCCTTGGGAACCACGCCCATGAAGGCATTGCGGCAGACGTACTCATATTTGCGTTGCGGGGAGCCTTCGCGCTCCACCACGATCTCGGGCAGGTTGGGGATCTCGTAGTCGGCATCGAGGATGTGGTCGCATTTGACCGTCTTGTCCTTCCACCGGATGGTTCCGGCCTCGCGGTCGATGACCGTTTCTTGCTTGGGCCATAGCTCTACGAGGCCTTGCTCGAGGAAGAACGCGATGTCGTTGAGCAGGTAGCCCTCGCTGATCGATTGCTTGAGCCCGTCGTTGTCGAACGATTTCTGGTACGAATCGATCGGCCAATACTTAATCGCGATGATACCGTTTGGCACCGGACTCTTTGGCAGGAAATCCTTGAGCCTGATCTTCGGAATGAAGCGTCGCATCGCCAGCGGATGCTTGAAATAGACGTGATTGAGACCTGCGAACTTGAACAGCTTCTGGCAAATCATGACGAAGTCCAGCCCGGTCGTGATCGTCTTGCGATAGAGCAGGGCCGAGAGGCGGCGAACGTTGTGATACTCGAGTTGGTCCAGGGTGTAAGACGTGTCGCCGTAGAACGACAGCTTGTCCAGCAGCATGAACCCGTTCGTGATCAAGATGATGCGATTGTCGTAAGGGACGAGCTTGGAGATCATGAGGTTGACCGAGTCGCCCATCGCCGTGATCGCAATCGTCTGGTTCTTGGCCGACGCGTAGTCGAACTCGTTGAGTAACCGATTCATCTTTCTTCTGAACGCGGTCGCGATGATCAGATGCGTGGCCGCGAAGGCGCGGCCGTCTCGCGTCCGAACGATGGAGTGCGACGGGTGGTTCTCCACCCCGGTCACCCAGTCCTGCACCACCTTCGAGCCATACTGGCTGAGATACTTCTTGATGAAGGCACCGTACTCTTTCGACGTCGGATATCGATCTTTCACTTCGCGATTTACGAGCTCGAATGAATAGAGACTGGTATGCACGCTGCTGACCAGGTCGAAATCCAGCCGACCGTGCCGCTCCAGCCGGTCCCAGATGCTGCCTTCGCCATCCGAGACCACGACGTAGTCGACGCCGCTCGTCTCGAGCTCGCGGATCAGCGGAATGGCTGAGAAGCCGAAGCCGATGATCAGAACCTCGGTGGCGATGATCTTGTCGCTGGACCTCTCGTGGTGGACCGGCCGCGTCGTGTCTTGCATAGCTCTCTCCTATGAGCGCTATGGGAAAAGTCCGCCTTTCCTGAACCAGTCAATGCTCGATTTTCCCGAAAAATGGGTGGCATTGATAGCCCCACGCGGCACTCAGGCGCGACCGTGAGCGCGCAGCGCACGAGCCCGACGTAATTGTGGCTGTTGGCGCGTCGACCGTGGCGCCATTGCTGCAGGCGACGCGTACCGTGCCGGCGTATGTGGCCGTGGTGCCCGCAGTGGCTTCATTTCGCGCCCCTTGCGGCTATGCCACGGCGACGCTTGCCAAGCCGTTTCCCCTCCCACCACCGAGACCGCCAAGGCCACCACCGCGGCCCTTTAAGCGGGCACATGACGGTGCAGACGGTGAGCAGTGCTCAGGTCCCGTGATCCCTAAGGAGCACTAGCGCCTAAAGGGCCAGGGCATTGCACTGGGGTCATCTGGCACTAACAGTCCATCAGGCATCCGCCCGCTGCTCGGGCCATCGATTTTTACAAGAAGCGTATTTTTTGTGATCGCCGTCACGGCGCTTCTCCGGCCGGGCGACATAGTTCACGGCATCAAAAGCCCCGTTGGGAGAAAAAACATGATTACGATCAGGAATGCAGTGATTGCAGCTCTCGGCTTTGCCCTCTTGGCATTGCCGAGCGCAGCGTTCGCTGGCTTCAAACCGTCGGCCGCACTGCAGTCCGCGTGCAGGGGCGATGCATTCAGACTGTGCAGCGGATCGCTCACAAGTATGGAAAGCGTCGGTGCGTGCCTGCGAGCAAAAAAGTCCCAGGCCAGCCCGGCGTGCCAAGCGCAATATGACGCCGAATCGAAAGCAACCGCTCAGAAGTGAGCACACCCACCCACGTGGTGGACATCATGTTCAGGCTGCCGGCGGATTTTCCCGCCGGCGGCATCTCCAATGTCCCGTCAGGGATGTAGGCCGAGCCCTCCAAGATCGAGGGGAGAACCGACCTGACGTGATCAATTGTCTGCTTTGCCACGCTTTGCAGACTCAAGTCGGACATTACGGAAGGGCCGAGAAGTGCCAAGAGCTGTCGTGAGCAACCGCAGCAAAACCTCGCGCTATTCGATCACTTCGTCAGCGCGTGCGAGCAGGGTCGCCGGCACCTCGAGGTCGAGCGCCTTGGCGGTCTTGAGGTTGATCACGAGTTCGAATTTCGTAGGCTGCTGGACGGGTAGTTCGGCGGGATTGGCGCCCTTGAGAATTTTGTCGACGAACGTTGCGGCGCGCTGGAAATGCCCGACGTGGTCTGCCGAGTAGGAGATCAAACCTCCGGCGCGGGTCGTGGAGCTGTAGCTCGACAGAACGGGTACCCGGTACTTTGCCGCGAGCGCTACGATCGCCGGCGTCTGCGGCAGGAAATTCGGTTGGACGATGACCGCTTGGTCGCTACCCGCACGCATTGCCCCGAATGCGTCTTCGAACTCGCCTGGACCATCGACCATCAAGGGGTGGAGCCGGAGCCCCACGCGCGCCGCGCCGCGCTCGAGGTCCTGCATGAAAGGAGGCGTGAACGGATCCGTCTTGACGGTGAGAACGGCGACGCGGGCCAATCCCGGAATGGCCTCGCGCAAGACCTCGAGGCGCTTGCCGCCAAGCTCCGCCTCCATGTTAGACAGTCCGGTCACGTTCCCGCCCGGACGAGCTAGGCTCTCCACGAGTCCCAGTTCGAGCGGCGCGCCGGCGGGCGCCATCACGATCGGAATCGTCTTTGTAGCGTTCATGGCCGCCTTGACCGCCGGAGTGTGATAGGCGGCGATCACGTCGACCGGGAGCCGGACGAGCTCCTCCGCTAGCTTGAGCGCTCGGCTGAACTGTGCGTCCGCATAGCGCCATTCGATCGCAATATTGGCCCCTTCGATATAGCCCAGGTCGCGCAGTCCCGACTGGAACGCTTGGGTAAATGGATGTGGCGCCGACAGCGACACGAGCACACCGAGGCGCGGTATTTTTCCAAATTGCTGCGCGCGCGCCGCGAGCGGCCACGCCGCCGCGCCGCCGAGCAGCGTGATGAACTGGCGTCGTCTTGGGTCGAGCATGGGCTCCCTCCGGAACCCGCTGTGCCAGCTTACCGCAGGCTCAGCATCCCGCGGAAGCAACCGCAGGTCCTTGGGGCAGACCTGAATCGTTCTGAATCACCGGGGCGCGGATTTCCGCCAGACGATCGCTGCGCTGCGGGATTTCAATCCGGCCAACGTCCGAGTCGGGTCAAAAGCGGCCTTGGTGTCATGTCGGCTCCAATGTCTGGTTTGCCCAAAAGCAGACATTGCTAGATGGTCGCCAAGGTGCCATCCCGGTGGTTGCCGCTATTCGCCTAACGGAATTTATGGAACTTTCTGCTTCCAATATTTGTCGGGCTCAGTCATTCCGGCTTGATCCCGGCGTCTTTGATGATCGGGCCCCACATTTCAGTCTCCGACGCAAGTCGCGCGGCAAGTTCCGCCGGAGTAGACACCGTCACCGGAGCGCCTATGGCTTCGTACCTTTCCCTTACGGAAGGATGTTCCAGCGCCGCAACTGCATCAGCAAGAATCTTAGTTGCGATCTCGTTGGGTGTCTTTGCTTGCACGAACAGTCCCCACCAAGGAGATACCTCAAATCCCGGTATCGATTCGGCAATCGCCGGTATTTCCGGGGCAGCAGGCGAGCGCTTCGGTGAAGTCACGCCGATGCCACGAATGGTCTTGTTCTGATGCTGGGATATGACGCCCGGCAGGTTGCTGAACATCGCGTCGACCCGGCCCGGGATCAGATCGTTCATGGCAAGCGCAGCGCCACGATAGGGTACGTGTGCCATTTCAATGCCAGCCTTACGTTTGAACAGTTCTCCGGTGAGATGAGGTGAAGCACCAATGCCAGTAGATGCGAACGTCATCTTGCCGCGGTTGGCCTTTGCATGCGCAATGAATTCGTTGACGGACTTGGCAGGTGAGGAATTCGGCACCATCATCAGGTTAGGTATGGTGGTTACAAGCGTGATCGGCGCGAGGTCATTGGCAGGGTTGTAGCTGGATGGGTAGAGAAAAGGATTTATGGCGAGACTAACTCCCCCTCCGAGCAGGATCGTATAGCCGTCCGGTGCAGACTGTGCGACGGCCTGCGCACCAACGTTCCCACCGGCCCCGCCTCTGTTCTCAATCACGACCTGCTGTCCCCACACTTCGGAAAGCCTGTTTGCGAACGGCCTGGCGAGAGCGTCGCCGCCTCCGCCTGCTGCAAACGGCACTACCAAGCGCACATAACGGTTCGGATAGGCTTGCGCCCACGCGACGCGCGAGACGGCCGGCAGCGCGGCAGCGCCAGCGGCCAGATGCAAGAATTTGCGGCGGGGAAGTTTCACGGCGGTCCCTCCCTCTCGAGTCTTTGTCTATTCGATCACCTCGTCGGCGTGGGCGAGTAGCGTCGGTGGCACCTCGAGGCCGAGCGCCCGCGCAGTCTGCAGGTTTATGATCAACTCGAACTTGGTGGACTGCTCGACCGGGAGATCCGCCGGCTTCGCTCCCTTGAGGATACGGCCAGCGTAGACGCCAACCTGCCGCCACGCATCCGCGAAATTGGCTCCGTAGCTCATCAGTCCGCCGGCTTCGGCAGCTTGACGACTTGAGTATATCGCGGGGATGCGGTGGAGCGTCGCCAAATGAGTCAGTTGGACACGCCGGGCAGTGAAGAAGGGGCCGGGGCTGACAAAGAGGCCGTCGGGTCGCTCGCGTGCGAGAACTGCGAAAGCGGCATTGATCTCCCCGTTGGTGCTGGCCTTGACGACCTGGATTTGCAGCTTCACGGCACGGGCAGACGCTTCAACGTCTTTCAACACCGACTCGGTAACCGCAGCGTCGGCCGGGTTGACGAGGATGGCGATACGCCTGGCCGAAGGCACCAGTTCGTGTAATAGCTCCAGCCGCTTGGCCACCAGTTCAGCGGCAAAAAAAATTGACGCCCGTCAGGTTGCCGCCAGGTCGGGCGAGGCTGGCAACAAGGCCAAGGCCGACCGGATCGCCGCCGACGATGAAGGCGACTGGGACGATCGTCGTTGCCGCCTTGGCCGCCCGCGCCGAAGCGTTGTCGGTCGCCACGATCAGCGCGACACGGCGCCGAACGAGGTCGGCTGCCAGATCCGGTAGTCGGTCGATTTGATTGCCAGCCGCGCGATATTCGATCGCAACATTCTCCCCCTCGACATAGCCCGCTTGCTTGAGACCTTGCCAAAGTGCGCGCAGTTCATCGGCAACATTGTCAAGCGCCGCGCCACGCAGAAGACCGATGGTCGGCAGCGCCGGCGGCTGTGCGCGCGCCGCAAGCGGCCACGCGGCCGCCCCGCCGCCCAGTAGCGTGATGAACTCGCGCCGCTTCATTCGATCACCTCATCGGCACGAGCAAGCAAGGCCGGTGGCACCGTGAGCCCACGTCCCCGCGCTGTCTTGAGATTGATGATCAACTCCACTTTGGTCGATTGGTGGACCGGCAGATCGGCCGGTTTTTCACCCTTAAGTATGCGCCCACTGTAGATCCCAACCTGCCGAAACATATCGCTCGTGTTGAAGCCGTAACTGGCGAGACCGCCAGCCAGGGCGAAGTCGCGATAGACGAAGACCGTTGGCACCTCGTAGCTGGCTGCCATGATGCCGAGTTGTCGGGCCCGGCCCGCGAAGAAGGCATCGGCGCCAATCACGAGTCCCCCAACGTCCAAGGATCGAATCTTGGAGAAGACGGGGTCAAGCTCGCTCTCGGCGCTTGCATTCAGAACTTCAAGCTGGACTCCCAGAGTGCTTGCCGCCGCTCGGGCCTCGCGAATGATCGTCTCGGCCCGAGCGGCATTAACCGGATTGACCAGCAGCGCAAAGCGAATTGCTTGTGGTACCAACTCCCTCAATAGCTCCAATCGCTTGGACGCCACTTCAACGTTCAAATCGCTAACGCCGGTCAAGTTGCCGCCTGGGCGCTGCAGGCTCTTGACCAAGCCGATCTGGACCGGATCGCCCCCTGTCAGAAAGACGATCGGGATCGTCGTTGTCGCAGCCTTGGCGGCCAATGCTCCAGGCCCATGGGTAGCGATCAGCGCGACCGGCCGGCGCGTCAATTCGGATGCGAGGTCAGGTAGGCGAGTATTCTGGCCTTCCGCCCAACGGGCTTCGATTGCCAGATTGCGCCCTTCAACGTAACCGCTCTGGCTCAACCCCTGCCGGAACGCCTGCATCGCAGTTTCGAAAGAGCCAGCCGACTCGCTGCTCAACCAGCCAATCACTGGCCGCGATACGGACTGCGCTCCCGCTCCGACCGGCCACGCCGCCGCAGCACCACCGAGCAGCGTGATGAATTCGCGTCGCCTCATTCGATCACCTCGTCGGCGCGGGCGAGCAGCGAGGGCGGCACTTCGAGGCCGAGCGTCTTCGCGGTCTTGAGGTTGATGACCAGCTCGTACTTGGTCGGCGCCTGCACGGGCAGGTCAGCCGGCTTCTCGCCCTTGAGGATGCGGTCCACGTAACTGGCCGCACGCCGGTATTGGTCCAGAAAATTTGGACCATAGGACATAAGACCCCCCGCTGCGACCAGGACGCGGTCCCAGTAGATCGCAGGCAGCTTGTACTCGGCCGCTAGGTTGATGATCTGAGTTTGGTGAAAAGTCGCCCGACCGCTCGAGCCTACGATCACGCCGCCGTCCTGAGACCGCGCCAAAGTCGCGAGGGCTCTTTCAATAGCAGCGGCATCGCGAATATGGATCGGGAACACTTCGAGCCCCACTGACGATGCTACGGCCTGGATAATACCGAACTGACCAATACCCGAGGGTGTGGTAGGTTCGCGAAGGACCGCCGCTCGCCGCACAGTCGGGGCGATCTGCTTGAGCAGTTCCGGCCACTTTCCGCTCAGACTGTACTCGAAGGCCAGAAATCCAGTGGCGTTGCCTCCCGGCCGAGCCAGGCTTTCGACCACGCCGGCAGCAACAGGATCGGAAACGGCGGGGAACACGATCGGCACCGTGCGGGTCAGCTGCAACAATGACACGACGGTGGAGACTCCGGTGGCCAAGATGACATCGGGGTTGAGGGCGACCAACTCAGCCGCGTATTTGCGGGCATTCTCCGGGTCACCCCTGGTCCAGCGCGTGTCGATCATGATGTTGCGGCCGATGGTCCAGCCTAGTCGCTGCATCTCCTGCAGGAACGCTCCGATCCGGACCGGATATTCCGGGTCGTCCGACGATGCCGGCATTATGATGCCGATGCGGCGCGCCCTCTCGCCCTGTTGCGCGCGCGCCGCCAACGGCCACGCCGCCGCGCCGCCCAGCAGCGTGACGAACTCGCGCCGCCCGATCATTCGATCACCTCGTCGGCGCGGGCGAGCAGCGCCGGCGGGACTTCGAGGCCGAGTGCCTTGGCGGTCTTTAGATTAATCACCAATTCATATTTCGTCGGTGCCTGCACGGGCAGGTCGGCCGGCTTCTCGCCCTTGAGGATGCGATCGACGTAGCCGGCGGCCTGTCGGTATTGGTCGAGAAAATCGACTCCATAGGAGATCAGTCCCCCTGTGGCGACATAGTAGCGTCGGATGTAGACCGCGGGCAGCTTGTACTGGGCAGCCAGCGCGATGATTAGTTCGCGATGCCGTGCCGAGAGCGCGCTCGACGTCAAGATCAGGCCGCCATTAGGGGAGCGCGCGAAGGCCGCGACGGCACGCTCGATCTCGCCGGCGTCCCGCAAGTTGATCGCGCTTACATCCACGCCAATCGACGGCGCAACAGACTGGATGATGGCGAATTGACCGATCCCGGCCACCATGGCCGGATCCCGAAGGACGGCTGCGCGCGTCACGCCCGGCGCGATCTGCTTGAGGAGTTCAAGCCATTTGCCGCTCAGACTGTATTCGAATTGCATAAAGCCGGTCGCGTTGCCGCCCGGCCGCGCCAAGCTATCGACGTAGCCGGAGCCGACCGGATCCTGGACGAGCGCGAACACGATCGGTACGGTATGCGTCGTTTGCAACAACAACGCCAAGCCCGCGCCGCCACTGGTGAAGATGACGTCCGGGGCGAGGGCAGCCAATTCAGCCGCATATTTGCGAGTGGTGTCGGGATTGCCCGCGCCTTCGCGAATATCGATCCGTATATTGCGGCCATCGGTCCAGCCTAATTGCCGCATTCCCTGGAGGAACGACGCGATCCGGTCCGGTAACTCCGGATCGTTCGCGGTACTGCCACTCACGAGTACGCCGACCCGACGCATCCGATCGGCCTGCGCCCGCGCCACCACCGGCCACGCCGCCGCCGCGCCGCCGAGCAGCGTGATGAACTCGCGCCGTCTGATCATTCGATCACCTCGTCGGCGCGGGCGATCAGCGTCGGTGGAAGCTCGAGGCCGAGCGCTTTGGCGGTGCGCAGATTGACCAGAAGCTCGAGCTTGGTCGGCTGTTCCACCGGCAGATCGCCGGGCGAGGCGCCTTTGAATATCTTGTCGATCAGCCCGGCTGCCCTGAAATACAGACGCGGGTAATTGACGCCGTAGCTCATAAGGCCGCCGATCTCCACCATCTCACGCGTCGGGTATGCGGTCGGCATGCGCTGTTGGGCCGCCAGCTCGACGATCCGCGCCGCGTGCGCCTGGATCAGGAAATCGATGCCGACCGACAACGCGCCCAAGCGCTTGTCGACCATGGTCGAGAAGGCCTGCACGATGTCGGCTTCGCTGCGCACGTCGAACAGTTCGGCCGTGAGCCGAAGTTGCGATGCAACGGCTCTGGTCGCCTCCCATTGCGGCGGCGCAACGGGGTTGCCGAGATTGTTCAGAAACCCCACGGTCGAAACGGACGGAAAGGCCTCCTTGAGCAACTCGATCCGTTTGCCCGACAGC
>Ga0081455_10006168_pt1 | contig 12925 bp, 14 predicted proteins | sample TabmetS3T2R1_FD_70207 | JGI IMG/M metagenome (GOLD analysis project Ga0081455, IMG submission 70207) | Tabebuia heterophylla rhizosphere microbial communities from the University of Puerto Rico - S3T2R1 | ecosystem: Host-associated > Plants > Roots > Rhizosphere ... | reverse complement strand
GGCCGTAGCACCCTTTCGTTGGGCTTTGGGGCCTCCCGAACCTCCCCACCCGCACAGCTAGTTAGCTGTCCCAACCGTACGAGCAGGTGCGCCCAGTTGGCCTTACGGCTTTCCCAGGGGTCCCGGCCTCGGTTCCCTGATTCGGCCGCTCCGACTGCTCGGAGCGAGCGAAATGTACCGGCGCCTCCGGCGCGGGTCAACCCGACGAATGCCCAGGTCACCGTACATATGCGCAGGTAGAACGCGTAACGGAAAGAGTGACAAGAACATGGACCGCGCGCGTCCGTTCGCGATCGCTTCGCTCGATACCGTTGCGGCGCAAGGCGTTCGGAGCGACGAACTTGTCACACCTCGATCGTGCGACGGGATCGACGCGCGCGTTCCCGCGCGTTCGCGGCGGTTCGGTCAAGCCAGAACGCGACCGTCAAGCGTCGCGCGTTCGCACGTCGAGCAGCTCGCGATACACCGAGAGCATGCCGGCGGCCGTCGCGTCCCAGGAGAAGCGAAGCGAGCGCGCGACGCCGGCGTCGCCCATCCGCGCGCGAGCCTTGGCGTCGCCGAGGATCGACAGGACGCGTTCGGCGTGATCGGCCGGGTCGTGGCCCTCGACGAGGTGGCCGGTGACGCCGTCCTCGACGACGTACCGGAGCCCACCCACCGCCGAGGCCACCACCGGCGTCCCGCTCGCCTGCGCCTCGAGCGCGACCAGGCCGAAGGACTCCGAGCGCGAGGGCACCAGCACCGTCTCGGCGGCCGCGTAGAAGTCGGCGAGCCGCGACTGCGGCTGGGGCGGGAACAGGATCACGCGCTCGCTCACCCCGAGCGCCGAGGCCAGGTCCATCAGCCGGGCCACCTCGGCGCCGTGGTCGGTCCCGCTCGGCCCGCCCACGATCGCGAGCACCACGTCCGCCGTCGCGGCCGGGTCCCTCGCCACGGCCTCGGCGAGCGCCCGGACGGCCACGTCCGGCCCCTTGTGCGCCTGCAGCCGGCCGACGAACAGCAGCAGCCGCAGGTCGGCCAGGTGGAGCCGGGCCTTCGCGCGGTCGCGGTCCCGGGGGAAGAACAGCTCGTGGTCGACGCCGGGGGGGACCAGGCGGATCCGTCCCGGCTCGGCCCGGTACAGGCCCACCAGCTGAGACGCCTCGACCGGCGTGGCGGCGATCAGCCGGTCGGCCTCGGCGATCACGCGCTCCTCGCCCGAGAGCCGGTCCGAGGGCTCGGGCCGCTCGCCTCGCGAGAGCGAGTAGTTCTTGACCTTGCCCAGCGTGTGGAAGGAGGCCACCAGGGGCACGCCCCAGATCTCGCGGGCGTTGCGGCCGACCCATCCCGAGAGCCAGTAGTGGGTGTGGACCAGGTCGTAGCCCGCGCCGTCCGCACGCGCCCGTTCCAGCACACCGTCGAGGAACTCGGGCAGCAGCCGTGGCAGCGCCTCCTTGGGCACCGGCGCGTTCGGGCCGGCGGGGACGTTGATGATCCTGGAGCCGCCCCCGAGCTCCTGGACCTCGGGCCGCCGCTCGTCGCGCGAGCGCGTGAACACGTCCACCCCGACCCCCTCGGCGGACAGGCGCTCGGCCGCGGCCCGGATGAACACGTTCATGCCTCCGGAGTCGCCCGAGCCGGGCTGGTCCAGCGGCGAGGTGTGGAGGCTGACGACGGCGACCCGCGGGGCGCGCCGGCGTGGTCGTACGGGGGTCTGCATCGGAAGGAATCGTACGCGGAGGCCGGCGAAACGAGGGTCCCTCGCCGCGGCCGCGTCAGCGGGGGCGGCGCAGCCTGAACACGGCCTCGAGCACGCCGACCGGCCGGCCGCCGCCCAGGACCGGCGGGACGGCCACCGGCGCCAGCCGCTCGAGCTGCCGCTCGTCCAGGACCCCCAGCAGCTCGAGCGCGCGCACGAGCGCCGGCGCCCCGGCGCGATCGCTCCCGTCGTCGGCCCGGACGGCGACGCCGATCCCCTGGCCCAGCACCGCCGCGCAGTGCAGGCCCTCGGCCCCCACCTTGCAGATCACCCCGGGCACCGCCTCCATGATCCGCGTGTCCGAACGCCCACGCCCGGCCACCAGGTAAGGCTCGGCGCGCATCGCGGCCACGGCCGTGGCGGCGTGCTCCGTGAACCGGCCGAGGCGTTCGGGGCCCGACAGGCGCGCGAACAGGGTGGCCATCCCGCGAAGCGGCAGGCCGTGCACGGGTGCCCCGCAGCCGTCGACCCCGATCAGGGGGTCGGCGTCGGTGGCCGTTCGGACGGCGCGCACGATCTCGCGCTGGAGCGGGTGCGACGGGTCGAGGTAGGTCTCGAGCTCGAACCCCGTGCGTTGGGACGCGAGCAGCATCCCGGCGTGCTTGCCCGAGCAGTTGTGGAAGACGCGCCGTGGGCCGGCGACGTCCCGGCGCGCGGAGGGGGCCATCGGCAGGTCGGGCGGGCATCGCAGCCGGCGTTCGGAAAGCCCGCCCGAACGCAGCAGGCGTCGGACCGCCCGAACGTGCACGGGCTCGCCGTTGTGGGAGGCGCACATGATGGCGACGAGCTCGGGGGGCGGGGGCTCGCCGATCCGCCGGAGCGACACCGCCGCCTGCAGGGGCTTCATCGACGACCGCGAGAACAGCAGCCGGTCCGGATCGCCGGCGACGGCCAGCAGCCGGCCGGTGGGGTCGCAGACCGCGACGTGCCCGAGATGGATCGACTCGGCGACGCCGGAGCGGACGACGCGAACGAGCGGGACCGCGTTCGGCACGTCGGAAGCCTAGCGAGGAGGGGCGTGGTGCGGGTCAGCCCACGTGTCGCAGGGCGTGGACGAACTCCTCGTCCTCGCCCGGCTCGTGCGACTCCACCATGTCGACGAACACGCCCACGACCAGCGGGTCGAACTGGGAGCCCGCGCCGTTGCGAAGCTCCTCGAGGGCCCGGTCGATCCCGATCGAGCCCCGGTACGGCCGGTCGCTGGTCATCGCGTCGAAGGAGTCGGCCACCGAGAAGATCCGCGCTCCCAGCGGGATCGACTCGCCCTCCAGGCCGTCGGGGTAGCCCGAGCCGTCGAACCGCTCGTGGTGGTGGCGGATCAGCTCGACCGTGTCGGCCAGGAACGCGATCGGGGCCACGATCTGCGCGCCGATGATCGGGTGGTTGCGCATCACCGTCCACTCGTCGACCGAGAGCGGGCCCGCCTTGCACAGGATGTGCTCGGGGATCCCCACCTTGCCGATGTCGTGGAGGAAGAAGCCGTAGCCGAGCGTGGGCGATGCCGCGAGCTCGGGATCGATCCGGTGCGCGAGGGCCAGGCCGAACACCTGCGTTCGGTCCAGGTGCCCGCGCGTGGTCTGGTCCTTGGCCTCGATCACCGTGGCGAGGCTCTTCATCGTCGCCAGGTAGGTGTCCTGCAGGCTCTGCAGGACCTGTTCCAGCTCCGCGTTGCGCGAGCGCTCGAGGCGGTACAGCTCGCCGATCTCGCGCGCGAACACGATGAGCTGCTCCTGGACGGCAGGAGCCTCGGGGTCCTGATGGACCCCGGGGTCAGACCCGAGGGAAGCGCGTTCGATCATCGTCAGGGGCCGCACGGTAGCGCACGAACGTGCGCGAACCGTGGAAGAGCCTGCCGTTTCGCCCCAGGACCGTCCATAGGCCCGCAGGCCCAAAAAGCCCTGGTCCGTGCCCTCCGCCGTTCCCTACGCAACGTGGGGAGCCTGGGACGGGGCACCATCCCCCACCGGGCCCACAGGCCTCGGCCTCAGGAAAGGACGAGCGAGGGGTCCTCGCGGTAGCGGCGCTTGAGCTCCTCCTGGAGCTCGTCCATCACGTGCAGGACGTCGTTGCGCGCCTGGGATACCTCGCGCTCCTCGCGCGCCAGCAGGTCCACGGCGGCCGCAAGGCGCTCATCGTCCAACGCCCCCGGGTCCGAGAGCTCCGCGTCGGCCACCAGGCGCTCGATCCGCCGGCGAGCGAGCAGCATCTCCTCCTCGGGGACGCCGACCTTGACGGCCTCGCCGCGGGAGGGGCCCTGCCCCTCGGAGGACAGGATCGTGGCGAGCTCCTCGACCAGGCTGCCGGCGTCGGCGCCGCTTCCGCGCCGCTCGACCTCGGCCCGCAGGATCTCCGCTCGGCCCTGCACGAGGCGGCGCAGGAGCGACAGGTACTCCCGTTCTGCGTAGCACTCGTCCCGTCGTTCGCGCAGCTCGTCCAGCGAGAGCTCGGGCAGCCCCTGCACGAACCCGGGCCGCCGGATCCGGTCGATGCGCCGATTACCGCCATGCTCGCTCATGAGAACGGCATCGTAACGCGGCGCGAGGTCTCCAGGCCCCTGCGAAGGTCCAGGAAAGGCCTAGCAGACGGCCAGGAGCATCTGGTACGGGTTCACGGCGGCGCCCCCGCCGGGGTGCCACTCGAAGTGCAGGTGGTTGACCGAGCCCGCGTTCCCCGTGCTCCCCACGTAGCCGATCACCGTGCCGGCGGACACGCTCCCGCTGGCGGAGCTGTAGCCGGACAGGTGGGCGTAGAAGGAGTAGCCCCCCGATCCGTGCACGTAGGCCTGGATCCCGCCGGAGGAGCTCGAGGAGTGGGACACCGTGCCGGCGTGCGCGGCCACGACCGGGGTTCCGGCCGGCGAGATCATGTCGATCCCCTGGTGCGTGTGCCCGTCCCGCGGCCAGCCGAACGAGTCCACGAACGAGTTGGGCCCGGCGACCGGACACACCTGAAGGGCGCCGCCGCCGGAGGCGTTCGGGGTCTGCCCCAGCACGACGAGCTCCTGGGCGGCCGCCTGCTCCTGTCGATACTTCGCCGTCAGGTCGGCGACCCGATCGGAGATCCGGCCGAACTGGTCGTCGATCTGCGCCCTGATGCCTGCGAGGTCCTCGGCGACGCCCGCCTGCCGTTGCTCGAGCGTCAACAGGTCGTCCCGCTCGCGACGGAGCTGTTCCTGAGCCACCCGCTTCTCGATCACGAGGTCCTCATCGTCCTGCGCCATCGACCCGAGGAACTCGAGCCGGTCGGAGAACTCTGTGAACGAACCGGAGGACAGCAGCAGGTCGAAGGTGGTGGCCGCGCCCTGCGTGAAGGCCAGGATCGCGCGCCGGTTGATGCGCTCGTCGATGCTCGCCAGGCGCGTCTGCAGGCCCCCGATCCGGTCGCGTGTCAGCGTGATCTCGGCCTGGGTGTTGTCGAGCGCGAACTCGGCCGCCTGCCAGCGCGCGGTCGCCTGCGCCAGATCGGCCTGGACCCGCGCGAGCTCGGCCTTGGCGGCGTCCAGCTGCTCCTTGGTCCCCGCCGCCGCCGGCATCGCGCCGAGCAACGCGGCGAGCAGAACGAGGGACACGAGGGAACGCACGGTTCGGGGGGCGGTCCTGCGAGCGGTCGTGGGGCCTCCCTCCTCCGGTCTCGGCCGCCGCCGGGCGCGCGCGAGGCTACCAAAGCCCCTGCTCGGCGGGCAAACGAGGCGGCCGGTTTGGACCATTCCCAACCGGGGCAAGGACCGAACATGGCGTCCGTGCCCGAACCCGAGCGCCCCGTCGGCGGCATCAGGATCTGGGCGACCTACCGCGACACGGCCCTGGCCCGGCGCGCGGCGATCGCGCTCGAGCAGGCGGGGGTCGGCCGCGACCGCATCGCGGTCGCGAGCGACGCCGGCACCACCGAGGGGGCCGTCGCGCGGACCCGGGAGCATCGGGAGGCCACCCGTATCGCCGGCCGCCTCGGCCTGGGAGCCGCGGCCGGCGGCGCGATCGGCGCCCTGGTCGGTTTCCTCCTGGGGGCCGTCAGCGGAACCGGGTCCACGGGGCTCGCGCTGTTCGCGCTGGGGGGCGTGCTGTTCGGCGCCGGCGCCGGAGCGTTCGTGGGCGGGATCGCCTCGCTGCGCTCGGCAGCGCCCGATCATCGGGTCGCCGGCGACGAGGCGCCCGGCGGGGCGGCGATCGAGGTCCGCGCCGTCGGAGCGCAGGACCGCGGCGTGATCGAGGTCCTCCATCGCTACGGGCCGACGACGGTGCAGCTCACGGACGCGACCGGCCGGCCGATCCGAACCGTCTCGGGCGGCTAACCCTCGCGCATCGCCGCGATCAGGATCTCGGCGACCTCGGGGCGGCTGAACTCGATCGGCGGCTTCTCGCCGGCGCGCAGCATCTCCCGGACCTTCGTCCCCGAGAGCGAGACCCGCGTCTCCTCGCCGTGCGGGCAGGTCTTGGGCGAGGCCATCCCTTCGCACGCGTTGCACCAGAACGAGTGCTCGAACATCAGCGGCGTGATCCCGAGCTCGCCCGGCTCGAACCGCTCGAAGATCTTCTGCGCGTCGTAGGTGCCGTAGTACGAGCCGACCCCGGCGTGGTCGCGCCCCACGATGAAGTGCGTGCAGCCGTAGTTCTTCCGGCAGATCGCGTGCCAGATCGCCTCCTTGGGCCCGGCGTAGCGCATCGCCGCCGGGAACACCGAGACCATCGCCCGGTCCTTCGGGTAGTAGCCCTCGAACAGCGCCTCGTAGCACCGCATCCGGACGGCCGCCGGGACGTCGTCGTCCTTGGTGGCGCCGACCAGCGGGTGCACGAGCAGGCCGTCCACGATCTCGAGCGCGCACTTCTGCAGGTACTCGTGGGCGCGATGGATCGGGTTGCGGGTCTGGAACCCCACGACCGTCCGCCACCCGCGCTCGGCGAACGCGGCCCGCGTCTGCGCCGGGGTGAGCCGGTAGGGGACGAAGTCGTCGTGCTGGGGAACCCCCAGCGCCCTGACGCTCCCGGCCAGGCAGAAGTCGCCCGCGTCGTGCAGCGCCTTCACGCCCGGGTGCTCGAGCTCCTCGGTCCCGAAGACGCTCAGCGCCTCCTTCGCCCGGTCGCGCTTGAAGACCTCGGACACCTCGACGATCGCGAGCGGGGCGGCGCCCTCGGCGGGAAGCAGCGCGACGGCGTTTCCGGCGCCGATCCGCTTCACGTCCTCGTCGGTGAGCGAGAGCGTGACCGGGATCGACCACGGCAGGCCGTTGGTCAGGTGCATCGTCTCCAGCACCGAGGCGTAGTCGGCCTCGCCCACGAACCCGGTGAGCGGCGACAGGGCGCCCACGGTCAGCATCTCCAGGTCGGAGAGCTCGCGTTCGTTCACGACGAGCTTGGGCAGGTGCTCGGCCTCGGAGGCGGCCGACGCGCGTTCGGGCTCGGGGATCAGGAGATCGACGAGGGTCCCGCCGTGGGGGGCGATCGTCTGGGGTTCGGACATGGTCATCAGGCCTTTCGGGTTCGGAGAACGCGGTCAGGATAGCGGCGGGCCCGGTTGCGCAGACCGCCGCTATCCTGGTTTGGCCCGCTCCAGCCTCACAGACACATGGGAAGCCACATGTCCCGAACGCTGCTCTCGGACGACGACCTCCGATCGCTCAACGAGCGGTTCGAGGACGCACGGCCCGAGGAGATCGTCGAGTGGGCCCTGGCCGGGTCGGGCCTGGTCGAGGTCGCGCTCGCGTCCGCGTTCCAGGCCGAGGGCACGTGCGTGATGCACATGGCGACGCGGGTGCGACCCGACGTCCCCGTGCTGTTCCTGGAAACCGGCTTCCATTTCGAGGAGACCCTGGCCTTCAAGCGGGAGCTCACCGAGCGGCTCGGCCTGCATGTGGTCGAGCTCCGGGGCGCGTACACGCCGCAGACCCAGGCGGTGGCGTTCGGGCCCCGGCTGTTCGAGCGCGCGCCCGAACGCTGCTGCGAGATCAACAAGGTGCAGCCGATGCTCGAGGCCCTGCGCGGGCGCGAGGGATGGGTCACCGCGTTCCGGCGCGACTCCTCACCCACGCGGGCGAACGCGCCGATCGTGGACCGGTACGAGCTCGAGCCCGGCGCGTGGATCGTCAAGGTGAACCCGGTCGCCACCTGGACGCGGCGGGACACCTGGGCCTACCTGAAGGAGCACGACCTGCCGCACAACCCCCTGTACGACCTCGGCTACGCCTCGATCGGGTGCGCACCCTGCACGCGGATGCAGTTCGCCGGCGAGCACGAGCGAGAGGGCCGCTGGGCCGGCCTGTCGAAGTGGGAGTGCGGGATCCAGGAACGCGGCCACGATCGAGGCGGCCGCGCCTCGGCCTAAGCGACGAGGCGACTAGGCGACGACCCAGAGCGCCTCGGGCGCCAGGCTCACCTCCAGGCGGTGGTGGTCTCCGAGCGAGTCGCCGTCGACCTGCACCGGGAACGGCGCCTCCGAGCTCACCACGACGTGCGCGGCGTCGTGGACGTAGTCGATGTCGCGCCCGTGCACGTGCCGGGCCGACCCGAACACCTGCCAGGCGATCCGCGGGACGCTTCGGCGCGCGAGCTTGCGCACGGACAGCACGTCCAGACCCGCATCCAGCGACGCCTCGGGCGTCATCCGGATCCCGTGACCCTTGTAGTACGTGTACGGGTCGGTGCGCCCCACCATCACCGAGAGCGAGGGCAGCGGGGGGCCGTCGTCGATGCGGACCTCCAGGTCGGCCAGGCGTCCGGCGTAGCCGACCAGGAGCTCGCGAGCCACCGCTCGGAACGCCGCGCGATCGAACTTCGACTTCGTCTTGGGGAACTTCTGGTCCAGGCGGCGCATCGCCGCGGCGTCGACGCCGGCGCCGCAGTTGACCGCGAAGTAGCGGCCGTCCGCCACGCCGAGGGAGAGCCGGAAGGCCTCGTCGTCAAGCGCCTTCGCGATCAGCACGCCGGTCGCCTCGACCGGGTCGAGCGGCAGGCCGAGCGCCCGCACCAGGATGTTGGTGGCCCCGCCGGGCAGGACACCCAACGCGGTCTCGGTGCCGGCCAGGGCGTTCACCGCCTCGTTGATCGTGCCGTCGCCCGAGAAGACGACCACCAGGTCCACGCCCTCGTCGGCCGCCTGCGCGGCCAGCTCGGAGGCGTGGCCCCGCTCCTTGGTCTCGGAGACCTCGAGGCGGAAGTCGGCCGAGAGCGCCTTCTCGATCACGGCGAGCACCGGCTTGGACATGGTGCGGGCGACCGGATTGACCACGAGCAGCAACCGCTGGAAGCGCATGGACATGCCCTAGTATCTCAGGGTCCGGCTCGGTCCCGCTCATCCCCCAGACGGGGGACATCAGATCGACCAGACGCCCCGGCTCCGCCCGAGACCGGCGGTAGCAGCGCCACCTCCTGGCCCTCCGAGAGCGCCTCGGACGGGTCGGCACGCTCGCCGTCCACCACCACCGAGCCGGCGCTCGCGACCTTCGCGAAGCGCTCGCCGAACCGCTCCGAGAGCGCCCCGACGACCTCGCCGACGGTGTCTCCCTCGGCCTCGACGCGGGCCGCGCCGGCCAACTCTCGGAGCGCCGCGAACAGCCGAACCGTCACGTGCGCCACGGGTCCAGGCTATCGCCCGTCACGGTGCCCGCTGTACCCTGCGAGGCACCGTGATCCGCGTCGTCCTGCTCTCCGATCGCTCGCCCCTCGAGGTCCTTGCGGCCGTCCCGCCGATGCTGCTCGAGATCAAGTCCGAGCCGCTCTCGGTGCCGGCCGCGACCGAGGCGATGGCGCTCGAGCCCGAGGTCCTCGTCGTGGACGCGGCCGAGAACCCGGCGCAAGGCCACGCGGTCCTGACCGCGCTCGCCGAACGGCGCCCCGGGGTCCCCGTGATCGCCGTCCTGGACCGCCGGGACGTCGACCGGTTCGCCTGGGAGGAGGTGGCCGACGAGGTCGTCTACCCCGGCGCGCCCGAGGGCGAGATCCGGCTGCGGTTCGAGATGGCCAGGCGGCGTTCGGGCGCCGGCCACGAGGCCACGATCCGGCTGGGCCCCCTCGCACTGGACCCGGGGACGTTCCGCGTCAGCCTGGAGGGATCCCCGCTCGACCTCACGTTCAAGGAGTTCGAGCTCCTGCGCTTCCTGGCCGAGCACCCGGGGCGCGTCTTCACCCGGCCGGCGCTGATGCGCGAGGTGTGGGGCTACGACTTCTACGGCGGCACCCGCACGGTCGACGTCCACGTCCGCCGGCTGCGCGCCAAGCTGGGGCCGACGCACGAGAACCTGATCGAGACCGTCCGGGGCGTCGGGTATCGGGCCGCGGACCTGTAGGTCCGCGGTAAGGTCGTCTGTGTGAACCCTTCCTCCGAGTTCGACCGGGTGCGCCGGAGGGTCGGGCGCGCCGTCGACGAAGGCATCGACCAGACGGTCGTGTTCCTGGGCTCGCCGACCGGCAGGACCGTTCGGACCGTCGTGGCGACGGGGCTGGTGCTCGCGACGCCGATGATCCTGCGGCACCCCTTCTTCAAGACCCCGTTCGGGCGCGTGATCGAGGTCGCGGGTGCCGCGGCGCTGATCGCCAAGAGCGCCGAGATCATCCGCGATTGGGAGCCCGTTCCGCCGGCAACCGCCCCCGCGCCGAACCTCGACACCCGCTGAGAGCGCGCTCGTAACGAAGAGTTAACGGCTCCGATGCCGAGCCGGGTTCGCTCGACCTCTACCCTTGTTCGGTCGTCGAGTTCGAAGGGGGAACGCGAGCGAGATGGTGACGCCCAAGGAGGTCCTGGCCCTCGCCAGGGAGTCCGGCGCCGAGATCGTGGACCTGCGGTTCTCGGACCTGCCCGGGCTCATGCAGCACTTCTCCGTCCCGGTGCACGAGATCACCGAGGCGAGCTTCGAGGACGGCCTGGGGTTCGACGGGTCCTCGATCCGCGGCTTCCAGGAGATCCAGGAATCGGACATGCTCCTGGTCCCCGACCCCGACACCGCCTACCTGGACCCGTTCACCAAGCACGTCACGTTGAACATCAACTGCTTCGTGAAGGACCCGATCACGGGCGAGATGTACTCGCGGGACCCTCGGTACGTCGCGCGCAAGGCCGAGCTGTACCTGAAGCAGACCGGCATCGCCGACACGTCGTTCTGGGGCCCGGAGTGCGAGTTCTACATCTTCGACTCGGTGCGCTTCGACCAGAACCAGCACGAGGGCTATTACCACCTGGACGCGGTCGAGGGCGTGTGGAACTCGGGCCGCGACCGCGAGATCACGGGCGAGCCGAACCTCGGCTACAAGCCCCGGTACAAGGAGGGCTACTTCCCCCTGCCCCCCATGGACCACTACCAGGACCTGCGCACGGAGATGGTGCTGAACCTGGAGAAGGTCGGCATCGACATCGAGGTGCACCACCACGAGGTGGGCACCGCCGGGCAGGCCGAGATCGACATGCGCTACTCGACGCTGCTCGCGACCGCCGACAACGTCATGAAGTACAAGTACGTGGTCAAGAACACGGCCCGGCACGCCGGCAAGACCGTGACGTTCATGCCGAAGCCGCTGTTCCAGGACAACGGCTCGGGCATGCACACGCACCAGAGCCTGTGGAAGGACGACGACAACCTGTTCTGGGACGAGGTCGGCTACGCCGGCATCTCGGACACCGCTCGCTGGTACATCGGGGGGCTGATCGAACATGCGCCGTCGCTGCTCGCCTTCACCAACCCGACGACGAACTCCTACCGCCGGCTGGTGCCGGGCTACGAGGCCCCGATCAACCTGGTGTACTCGCAGCGGAACCGGAGCGCCTGCGTTCGGATCCCGCAGTACTTCAAGAACCCCGGCGCCAAGCGGCTCGAGTTCCGCACACCCGATCCGTCCTGCAACCCGTACCTGGCGTTCGCGGCGATGCTCATGGCGGGCCTCGACGGCGTGAAGCGCAAGCTCGATCCGCCCGAGCCCATCGACAAGGACCTGTACGACCTGCCGCCGGAGGAGAAGCATTCGGTCCGACAGGTGCCCGGCTCGCTCGAGCAGGTCCTGGACGCGCTCGAGGCCGACCACCAGTGGCTGCTCGAGGGCGGCGTGTTCACCCAGGACGTGATCGATACCTGGATCGAGTACAAGCGCCTGCACGAGGTCGACGCGGTTCGACTCCGGCCGCACCCGTACGAGTTCTCGATGTACTTCGACATCTAGGGTGCGCCCGTCGGACGAGGGCTCCGGCCGCGTCGTCGGTCGGAGTCCTCGTGTTTGCGCGTAGCCTGCCCTGCATGCCCACGCGTGTGGTCCGGACGTCCCGGCCGATCCGGCTGCGCGCAACGCTGGCACCCATGTTGCGTGGCCGCGGCGACCCGACGATGAAGACCGCACCCGGCGTCGTCGCCCGGGCGTCCCGCACCCCCGAGGGCCCGGTCACGGTCCGCTTCGCGCAGGCGGAGGGCGGCATCGGGGTCGAGGCGTGGGGCCCGGGCTCGGAGTGGATCCTCGAACGCGCGGCGGCCTGGTGCGGCGCCCTCGACGACGACGAGGACTTCGACCCGCCGAGGGGGCTGGTCCGGGAGCTGTGGCGCCGGAACCGCGGCCTGCGGATCCCGGCGATCGGCCTGCTCACCGAGCGCCTGATCCCCGTGATCCTGGAGCAGAAGGTCACCGGCAACGAGGCTCGGCGGGCCTACCGGCGGCTCGTGAACGCGCTCGCGGAACCCGCGCCCGGACCGCTCGGTCTCACCCTGCCTCCCGAACCCGAACGGGTCGCCGCGCTCCCGTACTACGCATTCCATCCATTCGGTCTCGAGCGCCGCCGCGCAGAGGTGCTCCGGGCGGTCTGCGCCCGAGCGGCGTGGGTCGACGAGATCGCCGCGCTCCCGCTCGACACCGCCAAGCAGCGCCTGGCGACGGTCCAAGGGATCGGACCCTGGACGGTGGCCGAGGTGGCCCGAACCGCGCTCGGCGACGCGGACGCCGTGTCGGTGGGCGACTACCACGTTCCACACATCGTGGCGTGGGCGCTCGCGCGCGAGCCGCGCGGCTCGGACGAACGGATGCTCGAGCTCCTCGAGCCCTACCGGCCGCATCGCGGTCGCGTGCAACTCCTGCTGGAGCACGGCGGGATCCGCGCGCCGGCGTTCGGGCCGCGGATTGAGCCCCGCGCGATCGACCGGATCTAGACGCGTCATCCCTCCTCGTAGAAGACGCGCTCCATCGCTCGCCTGGCTCGACGCGTGATCCGCCGGTACTCCTGGAGGAA
>Ga0081455_10006167_pt1 | contig 12928 bp, 7 predicted proteins | sample TabmetS3T2R1_FD_70207 | JGI IMG/M metagenome (GOLD analysis project Ga0081455, IMG submission 70207) | Tabebuia heterophylla rhizosphere microbial communities from the University of Puerto Rico - S3T2R1 | ecosystem: Host-associated > Plants > Roots > Rhizosphere ... | reverse complement strand
TCCTTCACCCCGCCGGCGTCGGACTCGACTGCGGATTCAGGCCGGGCGCGCTAGGAGGCTGCTCGGAAATGCGCTGCAGAGCGTCCATCGCGTTGCGCGATTGGCCCAATCCCAGGTAGGCCGTCGCCATATACGCCCACACGTCGGGCAATTTCGCATCCAACTTCGCCGCCTCTTTCAAATGGGTCACCGCGTCGTCATATTTCTTCTGATCGAGATCGACCCGGCCCAGGCAATAGAGCGCTTCGGCGTTGGCCGGATTGGCGGTCAGGGCGGCGTTGATGCGGGTCCGGGCCTCGTCGGAACGGCCTTCCAGGTGGCGCGCAAACGCGGACCTGACCTCTGTATCTTTGAAGCGATACGGAATCTGCCCCGCAGCATAAGGAGCGATACTGCCCGGAATCCATTTGTCTACGATCCCTTTCAATGGAGTGTATCCATAGAGTAGAGCGCCACTGACCACGCCAATAATTAACGTAATGAACAACCAGCTCATCTTCATAAATGTCGACATCTCCCCTTCCAGCGGCGTTTCATCGCCTTGCGTATTCAAGGCGTGGGGCTTCTGCTTTTTGAATTTTCTCTCTTCCGATTGGGGCGCTTCCGATTGAGCCGCCCCGGACCGGGATTCGGTTTGAGGTTCGGATTGACGCGCGGCTTGGTGGTTGGCGCCCCCTTGCGGCGCCGGGGCGCCCTCCTTTTTGCCGCCTGCGGAATCCCTTTCCGATCTCCCCGAGGCTGGCTCACGCGTTTTGAGATTGACCTCGATTTTGTTCGCCTGTCGCTGCGCCCCTCCGAGTTCATCAGAGGCCCCTCGGGCTTGCGCGGCCCGTGCGGGTAAGCGCGGTTTCGTGGCCTCATCGAAGTACGCGCGCGCGCCGAAATCGACCACAATCGCAGTCAGGTTGTCCTCGGCGCCGCCCTGGTAGCAGAGTTGCTTCAACCGCTCGCAGATCTCCTGCGGGCGTTGCCCGTTCTTCATCAGTCGGGCGATCTCCTCGTCGGTGACGTGGCGCGTGACGCCGTCGCTGCAAAGCATGAAGCTGGTCCGGTCGTCGATCTCTATTTCGCGGAAATCCGGCTCGACTTCGATTTCGGCGCCCAGCGCGCGACTGATCACGTTGCGGCGAGGGTGGCGCGCGGCCTGCTCGGCGGTGATCAGACCGGCCCGCAGGGCCTCGCCGACCTCGCTGTGATCTTCGGTCAAACAGATAAGCCCTTTGCGATCGAAGCGGTAGACGCGGCTGTCGCCGACGTGCGCGACAATTGCGCGATGCCCTTCGACGACCAGCATGGCTATCGTCGTCGCCATTCCGCCGAAGTTGGGGTCCGATCGCGCCTCTTCGTATATCTTCTGATTGCACAGATCGATGGCGTCTTCGACGACTTTGCGCAAATCTTCCTGATGCCGCTGGGCGAAGACTTTCGAGAAGGTCTCGACGGCCACCTGACTGGCGCGAGCGCCGCCCAACCGCCCGCCGACCCCGTCGGCGACCAGGAACAGTCCGCGCTCTGGCATCGACAGCAGGCTGTCTTCGTTCGACAACCGTTTCGGGTTAAGCCCCTTGTCAGTGACTTGTCCAAAAGTAATTTTCATCGTGGTCAATGGTCGGGGCGTTAGCTACTGACTGTTATTCCTGTGCGAAATCGCCATCAGCATCCCCAGCATGAAAAAGCTGGTCAGCAGCGACCAGCCGCCGTGACTGACGAACGGCAGCGTGATGCCCGTCATCGGCAGCATGCGGATCACCCCGCCGACGTTGACGACGGCCTGAAATCCGAAGAAGGCCGTGACGCCGGCAGCGATCAATTTCGTGTACATATCGCGCGCTTCGATGGCCACGCGCATCCCGGCGATGACGATGATGACGAACGCGGCGATGATGATCGCGCCGCCGGCCAGCCCCATCTCCTCCGCGACCGCGGCGTAAATGAAATCGGAGTCGGCGATCGGCACGCTCTCCGGGTAGCCGCGCCCGAGCCCCAACCCGAGCGCCCGCCCGTCGCTCACCCCGTAAAGCGCCTGCGAGGGCTGGTAAGCGTATTTGTTATACCACGCTTCCTCGTTCGACACACCTCGCCCTTCGGCCTCCGCTGATTCCGCCGCCCACCACCAATGTTCCTCGGGGTCGGGGGCGACGCCGCCATTCCGCCACAGGTAAAACCGCTGGTGGATGCGGGCCGGGACGCCGCGGCCGATCAGCCCCTTGACGCGCTCGAAAGCCGAAACCTGCGACTTGTCGCTGAAGACGTCCACGGCTGTGTTGTATATGCCTGCCGAAAAGATCGAAATTCCGAGCAACACGGCGATCAAAATGATGGCCATAGTCACCTGCGGCAACCGCCTCACGGCCACCACGTAAAGCGTCACGTAGGCCCCGAAGAAGACCAACATTTGCCCGAAATCCGAGAGCGCGAAGAACGGGATCACCGGCAGGGCGGCCACCAGCAGGAACGGCAGCGTGAACCGCCACGGCGGCATCCCCCAGTAGGTCCGGGAAAGATTGCGGTAATGATCGGCAAGGATTCCGGCGTAACTGAGCAGGAAAGTGATTTTGACCGGTTCCCACGGCGTGGTATTGCCGAGGAACTTCCCGCCGCTCGAATAAACTATCGCGATCATCGCGAACGGCGCGGTCGTGAGCAGGCCAATCAGGAAACTGCGCCGCTGCAGCCACAGTAATACGTCGTCGCGCTTGGTAAAGAAGAACGCGACGCAGAAGCCCAACATCGCCAGTATCGGGATGAGCGTCGAGACGGACGACAGGATTCGTTTGAGCGTCCAGTAACTCTCCTCGCCCGTGGACGCGGCCGACGCCTTGACCGGGATGCGGAATTCGGGGTCGCCGAAGAGCGCGCGCTTCTTGTCCGCGTCGTAGTAATTATTCACGTAGAGCTGCCGCAGCGTATTGGCCTTCGCCAGCCGCGCCTCTCGCGCCTCGGAACGCCTGTCCGCGCTGTATTCGGGGTCGGTGAAGAGGCGGTATTGCGTGAACTGGCCGACGCTGAAGAGCAGAATGGCGACCGTGAACAGAGTCATGTCGCCGGCGTAACGGTGCCTCCGCGCGATCCAGACGACGATCGTGAAAATCGGGAAGAAGAGCGCCAGGTCCCGCAGCGCCAAAAGCAGCGAGGCCGAATAGCCCCGCGCCTCGCCCGCTTTGTAGATCGCGGAGTACGCCAGCGCGTCGAGCGCGAACAACAGAATTAGCAAGAGGAAATGTGACGAAGGACGATTTTTCATTCTCGGTTCCGCCGCGCCTTTAGATTCTGCGGCGCCAATAATACGTTGGAAAGGGGCATTTTTACAGTGGGACAGACTCCAGTCTGTCCGCCCCCAATTCAGGCCGCGGCGATGTACAGCGGACTGTCCAGTCTGCTGAAGTCCCCGCAAGAGGCTTATAGAGAAGGACTTCAGCAGACTGGACAGTCCGCTGTACATCCTTAGCCGTGGATCTGGGCTAAAGTCTGTGGCGCCATTACCTGCGCTGGCAACGCGGACAATAATACGTCGATCTGGCGCCCTGGGTGGCGCGGCGGATGGGCGCGCCGCAGACCGGACATGGCTGGCCCTCACGCTCGTAGATGCGCGCCACCTGATCATACCTGCCGTAGCTAGAATCCAGGTCCCCCGTCTCTAGGTCAAATTGGCTGTCGTTTGCGATGGCGTCGCCGAGCACCGCCAGAATCTCCTCGCGCAGCAAAACGACTCGCGGCTTGGAAAGCCTCCTTGCGGGCAATCGCGGATTGATCCTCGCGCGGTGCAACGCCTCGGACGCATAGATGTTGCCCAGGCCCACGACCTTCGTCTGGTCAAGCAGCGCGAGCTTGATCTGCTGCGAGCTGCGTTTGAGCGTGTCGTATAGATATTCGGGTGAAAACTCGGGGCTGAAAGGCTCGGGCGCGAGCTTGCTCAGATACTTAACGCGGTCGAGCCCAGCCGTGCGCGCGACCATCATCAACCCAAAATGGCGCTGGTCGTCGAACAGGAGCTTCTTGCCGTCGTCCAGCCACAACACCGCATGCGTATGCGCGGTGTTTTCGGCCTCCTGGTCGAGATAAATAAACCGCCCGGTCATTCGCAAATGAACGACCAGCGTGCGGCCGTTCGAAAGACGCGCGAGGATGTGTTTGCCGCGCCGCGTGACGTCCTCGACACGCGCGCCCTTCAAGGACGCCGCGAACTGGCGCGGCGAGTTCTCGGGCGAGAGTCCGGCTCTGATCAGCCGGGCCTTAACGATCGTCTTTCCCACGATCAACTCGCGCAACCGCCTCATGACAATTTCGACTTCAGGCAACTCAGGCATGGCTGAGTGTTTAGCATAAAAATGAGGGAGTGAGGAGTGAAAATGAGGGAGTGGGGAGTGGGAAGTAGGGAGTGGGGAAAAAGACACTAATGAGATGAGCGCGTTGTAGCTGCTCAGCCCTCCCGCCGCTAACGTGGCAGGGGCTGAGAAAATCAGCGCATTTTTGTCAAACCGCTTTTAACTCAGAGTTTCCAAAAGCGCACTATTGACAAACTCAAACTCGGCATGTAAAGTGCCTCTTTCGTTATTTGAAACAATTTTGTCGCGGGGTGGAGCAGTCTGGTAGCTCGTTGGGCTCATAACCCAAAGGTCGTAGGTTCAAATCCTACCCCCGCAATCGAATCCTCATCAATCGAATCCTTATAAAATAAAGATAAAGCCGCCATGACTAAATAAGTCATGGCGGCTTTTCTTTTTGCGATACTTTGCCAGAGTCAGATCCTGATGGGAGCGCTATTTATCGTAAGCTTTCGGTGGATTGGTTTGACACTCTGTTTGATGCGTCAAGCATGCTCCATCGAAGGTTCACGTGGAACTGCACCGAGGGCTCGACGTGAACGGCTAATGCCAGTTCGCCGAAAGCGAGCGAGCCGTGATTCTGAAGCGAGATGAACGAACATTACCATTGTTGTATGGAGGCCTAACGCCAGGTTCGGCGGCGCTTCATTTGCGCGACGCACTGAAATAACGAGCAGAGTCAGGATGGCTCACCGCGTCACGAACCGCCCTGACGAATGTTTGCTCTTCTGTCAGTTCCACCACAGCCCCTGGAAGCTCGCCAACGGGCCGATCGTAGCCGGGGTATTGCCATAGCGCATATGCTTTCCCGTCACGAAGCTCAAACGCGAAACCGAGGACGAGATCGCTATCGCCATGGATGAATCGAGAGAACAGTACGTATCGGCGGCCGACATCAAGAGGCCTAGCCATTCCTGTAGCCCTTTCGGTATAGGCGATGATTCTGCCATCGCTCATGCGGAGAACCCCGCCTGGCCTGTCAATTATCAGGCGCCCTTGCACAAGCGAGAGATTCTCTTTCGCCGGTTTGAACACCTCTTCGATATCAAGCTGGTACTCAGTATAAATCGCGGTTCGATTCGCGCTTAGATACGGTTGTATGCTGGTGAGTGTGCCGAGCGCGATTACATCGTGGCGGCCCGTCGGCAATATCGTAGGATCATACTGCCCACAATGGATTAATTCCTTGCGCAGGCCTGGCGGAAGGGACGTGAGATCTTGTTCGTTTACTTGACTATTATATCGAGCGTTCTTCGCTGCCCGATCGGCCCGTTGAGTTGGGTCATTAGACTCGGGCGCCTGGTTTATGGCTTCTTCCTCTGGACGAGGCCGCGAGTTCTGCGCTGCGGGCGTGGGTTCCTGGGGCCGTGATTCAACGTAGAATCGGTCTCCCGCCGTGCTCAGTACCAGGAAGACTCCTACGCCGAGCAAAGCCAACTTGAATGTCTGTGACGCAGCTTGGAAAATCATCGCAGTCTCCCTCCTGGTTCACCGTGAGCTTTCGGCGAGATGTCTGGCTTTTTACCATACACAGGTCAGGACAGCTCTCCGAACGCTCACATTTATCTAAACCGAACCGCGCAATATTGGTATAGCGCTGCGCGTAGGGGCGGGTATTCCCCGCCCCTGTCTTTGATCAACGCCGCTGGGCGGGGAATACCCGCCCCTACGCGCGGTACTGTTATTTCGCTTGTTTCTTATTCTCTTCTTTTGTTTGCACGAATTGCTTGATTAAGTTTTTGATGGTGTTCACCTCGGTCAAAGGGACATTGGCGTCGAGATCCAAGGACGACATCGGGATGAAGTAATATGACGCGATTTCAAACAAATCACCCTCTCTCTTCTCTTCCGCTTTCCCTTTTTTCGCCTCGCCATAGATCATCAAGCCGAAATTATAAGCGGGGATATCGAGGTTCTTTTTCGCGATCCATTGGGTATTGCTGTTGAATACCTCGCCCTCGTTCAAGCTGAAGGCTTCGCAGGAGATTTTGCCTTTCTTGACGATGAGCCAGCAGGGAAATTTGCTGTCAGTGACGCGCCGCTGATTTCTATCCAATTTCTCCCCGAAATTGACCCTGAACCTCGCCTCTCCGCCGAGCAGCAGCGCTTTGGTCGCCAGATCGCGCGCGGATCCCAAGTCTTTGCGATAGTATAGCTGGATCGCAGCCAGCATCGAAAATGCGTCGGGTTTGTCGGGGGACAGATTCTGAAGCCGAGCGAGGACGGCCGTGGCTTCACCGATCTTACGTTCCAAAGCCTTTCCGTCGCTGAACGAGAATGACTTGAGGCGCTCGAGGTGAAAATTCAGCGAGCTGTAGAAGGTCGGCTTGTCAGGCTCGGCGATGGCGGCATAAGCGCGCTCCAACTGAGCGCGATAGCCTTCGTCATTCAGTCCTTTGCGAGTCACGCTCAGGCGATAATCGCTCGATTTGTCTGATTTGCTAATGACCCGCAAAGTGTAGTCGCCTGACGTTGGAAGGATGACCTGTCGGCTAGAGGGGCCGTCCGAATCGCCGTCCGGCGCGATTTCATTTCCGGTTTGATCGATGACCTGAACGAATAAATCCGATGATTGCCCGTCCGCCCCGTTTGCGCCGTCGGCCCCGGCTAATTGGAGATCAAATTGGACTATGTCGCCACCGAAGGCGCCTTCAAGTTGGTACGCCTGAAAATACCTTTTTGTGCGATCGTCACACCCGGAAGTTTGCGGGCTTAGCTTGCCGGGCACGGGCTCGTCGAACTTAATCCTGGGAAGCGTTTTCGGCGCCGGGTTGCAGGGGCGAGGTTCTTTCCGGGACACTCTATTTGGAGCGGTAGTTCCGCGCGCGGCCGCAATAAAAACGGCCGAATCATTTTTCCTCAGTTTAGCGATGGTGATTGACGCAAGATTGAAATTGAACCCCGGATGAGCGGGAGTGACTTTATACTTACGTTTGCAGGGAAGCTTTGTAAACTTATATGAGCCCGACGCATCCGTAAAACCGGCGCTCTGGTTCGAATCATCAAGCGCCAGATTTACGGCCGACACCGGCTCCCCGCCCTGTTTAATCACACGAACGCTGATCGAGCAGGTATTGGAGTCGTTACTCCTCGGCGATTTTGCGGCATTGGAGCTGTTACTACTCGGCGATTTTTCGGCATCGGCGCCGTTATTGGGCTGCGACTTTTCTTGCGGTTTTCCGCATTTCCCATCTCTGTTCGGAGGCTTGCCTCCAGGGCATTGCGCGTTGGCGATATTGGGGGATACGGAGACAAGCGCAAACAACAGCAACAGGAATAATCTTCTCAGGAGGCGTGAAAAAATCATCTTGTTATCTCTTTTGCGCAACGAAAACCTAACACAGCATACGCGTTCCTTCTCCGACTCAATATGGATGGCTCATATTCCCTGCGGAACACAGCCGTCGCGTCATGCTCTCGATCGAAATATGCTCCACCGCGAATCACTTTGCAAGGCTCACTGCATCCCGCCGGCTTGTAGCGGCTCCCCTCATAAACCCTGAAATCGCTATCAGTCCACTCCATAGCGTTGCCTGACATGTCGGATACGCCGAACGGGCTGTCTCCGTCGGGAAAACTCCCGACCGGAGAGAAGTCGCCGGAGGGGTGCGCAGCGTTGGCCCTGCCGCGTTCGAAGACGTTTCCCCAGGGGTATATCCTCCCGTCTGTGCCGCGCGCGGCGAACTCCCATTGCTCCTCGGTCGGCAGGCGTTTGCCCTGAGACCTGCAGTAACTGTCAGCCTCGCGCCAGGTCACATTCACCATGGGCTTTTTGGTTTCTACCGTTTGCCCCGATTGCCCCGTTTGCTCCGTTTGCTCCGTTTGCCCCGTTTGCCCCGTTGAATTTTGATTCTTCAGGTATGCCTCAATAGTAACTTCGAATTTATCGATGAAGAATGGCTCGACCGTCACCTGGTGTGGAGGCCCGGACTGAAGATCTCCGTAAGCCATGTTGTAACCCATCTGAAAAGTTCCGCCGGGAATGTAGATCATTCCTTCCGGCGGGGCCGGCGGCGCCGTGGCGACCGAAGGAGACGGCTCAGGAGAGGATGAGACCGGTTCTGGATCCGGTTGGGGCGGCCTGGTGACCGCCCAGGCAATAATGACGCCAACCAGGATCGCCGCCGCCACTCCCGCATAGACCCACAGGCTGATTCTCTGCAATGCCTGTACGCCCCTTTCGGCGAAGAACCTCATCGTTCTCATCATTGAAGACGCCGAATCTCTCGATCGTTCCACCAGCAATTCTGTCGTCCGCCTCACAGGTTCCAACAGATCGCGCCGCGGGCGTATCTCCAATTGAAATGGGGTGTAGGATTGTTTCCAGACCTCGACCGTAACGGTCGTTTCGGCGGGAAGATATTGGGGATGCGTGACCCTGACGGTATATGAACCGGCGTCAATCGATTGGAGATAGAATCTGCCGTTCTGATCGGTTTTCCCGACGAGCCTCCCGGCGATCTCGACGCCGGCGTCCGGCGTATCGCAGGAAACTATCAATTCGCCTATTTGCTTGCGTTCGAGCTTGGCGACGACGGTCAACTCCTCGTTGGGCTGGAGGTCTACAGAGCGGTTAAAGCGAACATAGCGCGGCGATTCAACCTCGATCAGATACTGGCGCGGCGTCATATCTCCCTTGCGCCACCACCCGTCGGCGCCGGTTCGCCCCTCATATTTGCCGTTCAGATAGACCTCGGCCTGCGAAATGGTCGCGCCGGTTGTGGCGTCGACGCATTGCGCGACAAGCTCGCTCAAAGTGACGTTGGCCGCCTGCCGAAAGGCGCGCGCAAAATCGGTCGCCGTCTGGAAGCGATCGAGCGGCCTTTTGGATAGCGCCTTCAAGACGACGTCCTCGATCGCCTGGGGGATGTCCGGGCGTATCTCACGCAGCGGGCGGGGCAGGATCGAACGGTGCATGTCCATCACCTGCCCCTCGGTATCGGCTTCGAATGGGACCTGACCGGTCAGCATTTGATAGAGAATGACGCCGAGGCTGTAGATGTCCGCGCTCTGGTCGATCGGGCTTTGAGCGATGGTCTGTTCCGGCGAAATGTAATATGACGTCCCCGCGACGCGCGTGTTAGTCCCGATTCCGATGGTCGTGCTGAGCACCTTGGCGATGCCGAAATCGAGGACGCGGATGCTCTCTTCCCCGTTCTCCTCCCGAACGAGCATGATGTTGCTCGGTTTCAGGTCGCGGTGGATGATCCTTTTCCTGTGAGCGTATGCGACCGCCTCGGCGATCTGCTCCAGGAGGACGATCACGCGCTGCAGCGAAAACGAGCTATGCGCCTTCATCTCCTGCTCAAGTGTGCGCCCGTCGAGCCATTCCATCACCATATACGCCGAACCGTCGGGCGTGTAATCGGCGCTGAGGACCTTAACGATCATAGGATGTTGGAGCGAGACTGTCTTGGTGGCCTCCTCGAAGAAGAATCCAACCCCTTCTTCATTACTGATGGTGAGGTCCGGCCTCAGCACCTTGATCGCGACTTTAGCCTTGGTGATCTCGTGCTGCGCGCGATAGACGGCGCCCATACCGCCGATCCCGATCAGTTCCTGAATCTCGTACCGTTCCAGTTTTTCGCCGACAAGTTTATATGGGTCGCGTCTCAATTGTGAGGTCATCATTTCTAGTAGATCCTTGCAATCTCGACTCTTAACTTCTCAGCCCAATCCGATCTCAGGGCCTGCAGCTTTTTGTATTGGGAGATGGCGTCATTCCTACGCCTTTGAGCCACATAAATCAACCCCAAATGGTAGATCGCCAGCTCGTTCTGCGGATTCGCATCGATCAGTCTCCGATAAAAATCCTTCGCCTTATCATCGCCGCGCGGCTGGGCGAGGAAGGCCTTGTGAGCGCACGAATACGCCTCCCGGTATTTTATATCACGCTTGATCGCCTCGGAGCATTGACTGGCGGCCGCCAGGTAGTTGGCCTTGCTGAGATAAACATTTCCCAGTTTTACATAGACCACGGGATTATCGAATCCGAGGTTGATCGCCCGGTTATATTGTTCGATCGCCTTGTCGTAATTCTCCGGAATGCCGGAATAGGCGTCCCCGAGCCTGAGACTGGCCGGGACGTCATTCGGCCTGACGTCCAGAACCTGCTGAAAGGCGCCGACCGCGCTCTTATACTGCCCCCGTTTGAGAAAATAATCGCCGAGATCGTAATAGGCGCCCACTAACCCGGCTTGAGCCTTGCCGTCCCCTCGACGCAGAGTCAAGGCTTCCTTGTAAAAGTTAACCGCTTCCTGATGACGCCCCGCCCTTCGCGATCGAGCGGCCCTGGTCATTAATTCATCGAATGACGCATTGTCAGCCGGAGGGGTAACCGTAGGGACAACGGCAGTGGAAGACGGCGGCGGCGGCGACGGCGACGGCGACGGCGACGGCGACGGCGACGGACTATTTGTTGAAGCGTTTGTCGTCGCATCCGCCTTGGGACTTACCTCTACGGTCGGCGTAGGCGACAGCGGCGGCGGCGGCGGCGGATTTATCCATTTTCGATAAGCTACATAGCTAATAAGTGACAAAAAGATGACCGACAGAAATATAGCCACTGGCGCCGGCGTAATGATTCTGCGCCATTCAAAACCGAGCCTGGGTTCAAGGCTGAGATCGAGACTGGCCCGCCGCCAGGCCTCGACCTCGACCTCGACTTTGACCGGCAGATGTTTGGGGTGAGTGAGCCTGACGCGGCGCCGGCCCACCTCTACCGAATCGAAGGCGAACCGCCCGTTGGAGTCCGTCACCCCGATTTCCTTCCCGTCAAGCTCGACCCTGGCGCCCTCCACGTTGAGCTTGATCTCCAAACTCCCTCGTAGCTCCCGCTCGAGTTTGATTGCGACGACGAGTTCTTCCTGCGGTTCGAGCCTGAATGACTTTTGCGAACTCCGGTAATGTGTGGACTCGACCTCGATCCGGTATTCTCTTGGGGCCAACTGCTCTAATCTCAATTCGCCTCCGGCGGCGGTGTTCCCGGCGAACTTTCCGTTGAGGTAGACGGAGGCGCCGGCAAGCCGTGATTGATCGGTCGCGTCAATGCATTCTACGATCAGCGTGGCCGGATGGATGTTCGCCGCATTCCGGAAGGCGCGCGCGAGCTCGGTCGCGGACTGGTGGCGGTCCGACGATTTTTTAGCGAGGGCCTTGAGGACCACGTCTTCGACGGCCTGCGGGATCGCCGGGTTGATTTCGCGCAGCGGCCTGGGCGAAGCCTCGCAGTGGAGCCTGATCATCTCCGGCATTGAATCGGCTATGAACGGCATCTCGCCGGTCAGCATTTGATAGAGGACGACGCCGAGACTGTAGATGTCGGCGCGGCGGTCTATAGCCGCGCCCCTCGTGAGCTGTTCCGGCGATGTGTAGTAATAGGTTCCGGCGACCTGAGTGTTTATTCCGAGGGTCGCGTCAAGAACCTTGGCGATGCCGAAATCCAGGATGCGGATCGCCTCTCCATCCTGCTCGCCCTGCTCGCCGGCTACCAGCATGATGTTGCCCGGCTTCAGGTCGCGGTGAATGACGTTTTTGCTATGGGCATACTCGACGGCGGCGCAGATTTGATCGAGCAATCTCGACGCACGCTCGATGGGGAGCGAGCCATGCCTTCTCAGCTCGTCATAGAGCGTGCGCCCGTCGAGCCACTCCATGACCAGATAAGCCCAGCCCTCTTCCGTCTGATCGACGTCGTTGATGCGAATAATAGAAGGGTGACTTAGCGTGGCGGTATTTTTGCCTTCCGCCAGAAAAGAGCTGACCATCTTCGGATCGCCGGCCAGTTCGGGATCGAGGACTTTCACGGCCACTACATACTCGCCGATTTCGTGCCGCGCGCGGTAGACGACGCTCATCCCACCCCGCCCGGCAAAATCCTCGATCCTGTACCGGTTCAGCTTTTCTCCTATTAAGCCTAGTGGGTCGCGCTTAGCCATCTATCTATATTCAGCCTAGATATGGAACACAAATGACAAAACATGGATTATACGGATTTTCACTCAGGTATGTCTGTGAAAATCCGAATAATCCGCATCATCCGTGTTTTATTTATTACGCTTTTCTTCTCCTGCCGGCGGACCGCTGAAAAATAAGGGTAGCGGCGCCCGCGAGCGATATCTCGTTCCTGTTTCGCAGCAACTGGCCGTTCTCTTTTGACACCGCTTGTCCATTGACGAAGGTTCCATTCACGCTCTCATCGATGATGTAGAAATCGCGTTTCTCCTGCCAGATCAGGCAATGCCTGCGCGAGATCATCCGCTTACGATCGCTGATCACGATGTCCGCCTCACCGTCGACTGCACCGATGAGTATCTCCGGCCCATCCAGCGCGAACGTCTCGCCTTTGCATGGCCCGTCCACGCATTTCAACTCCCAAGCCCCCGGCCGCAAGAAAAAATATAGGGCAACCAGCAAACCCGCGATGGCAAGGATTGTGAATGCGATCCAGAAATAAGCGACGGAGGAACATCTCGATGACCACGAATTAACCTCAGTCTCTAGCCTGGAAACCAATTGATTCGACGAGTCTAACTGCCGCGCCTGGACGAGCGAATCCTTCGCTGTCGCTGCCTCATCACAATTCCGCCTGAACAAGATCTCTT
>Ga0081455_10006166_pt1 | contig 12929 bp, 11 predicted proteins | sample TabmetS3T2R1_FD_70207 | JGI IMG/M metagenome (GOLD analysis project Ga0081455, IMG submission 70207) | Tabebuia heterophylla rhizosphere microbial communities from the University of Puerto Rico - S3T2R1 | ecosystem: Host-associated > Plants > Roots > Rhizosphere ... | reverse complement strand
CGGTGTCGGCCTTCATGAACGTACTGGTGGCCGACATCGCCGCTTTCTAGGCCCACGCCACCGCAAAGGTGCACAGTTCCTGACAGAACCACTTGACCGCAAGGCCGAGCTGCGCTGTTGCCTGCGCGACGCGGACGGTTACCTGATCGAGGTCGGTCAGGCCACTGGAATGCTCGAAGGGATCTTCGCCGACCTTGTAGATGAGGGCGACGTCTAACCGCAACGACAGCACACCTGCCCACGTCTCTAGACGCGGCGGCCCAGGGCAGCGAGATGGTTGGCGATGAACTCGGCATCGTGGCGAACGCCGTCGATGAAGCTCGAGTTGCGCCGGTGTTGGAACCGCAGCCCGAGCACGTACAGGCCAGGAACAGGGGTCACTCCTCTCCGGTGCCGAATCTCGTCCGCCTCATCGAAGATGGGTATCCGTAGCCACGAGTAGCGCCGGCGGAAGCCGGTGGCCCATATCACTGTGGAGATGCCCTCGGACTCGAGGTCGAGACGACCCGGCTCGCCACCGGTCCGGACGGGACGGACCGGTTCTCGTTCAACTACCTCAGTGGTGAGTCGGTAGGTATCGATGTAGTCATCGATTTCGGCCAGCAGGCGGCGTCGACCGGCGTCAGCTCGGGCGGTGGTAGTGCCGAGGTCGGCGCCTAGGTGCACGGTCCGCCCATCGACTCCAGTGAGGCGGCCTGACAGCCGCACGCCGTGGTCTTGCAACGCGGCCAGGTCGAGGTCTGCCTTGTCGGGGCGTCCGATGAGCTGCAGTGACGGTTCTCGGCGGGCTCGCTCGGGGTCGGGCATCTCGTCGATGGTCTTGTCGAGGACGCCGAGCCGCTCGAGCCACCAACAGATGTCCATGCCCCGGTAGCTGCGGGGAAGCCGGGTGTGGCGCCCGACCGCTAGCACCACCTCGCGCCCGGAGCGGGCCAGCTCGTCAGCCAGTTGGGCGCCCGAGGCTGCCGCGCCGACGACCAGGACGCCGCCATCGGGTAGGAGGTCGGGGTTTCGGTACGCGCTCGGCGTGGTCTGGTATACCGATTTGCGCAACCGGCTGGCTGCCGCCGGAACATGGGGGCGGTCGCAGTGGCCAGTAGCCACCACCACCTGGTCGGCGCTCCAGGTGCCCTGGTCCGTGGCGACCAGGAACCCGTCCGCGCACCGCTCGACACGCACCACGGTCGTCTCGGTCTCGACCGGGGCGCTGAAGGACCGCGCGTAGCGGTCCATGTAGCCGACGACCTCCTCGGCGGTCATGTAGCCGTCCGGATCGTAGCCGTCATAGCACCAGCCCGGCAGCCGGGTCATCCAGTTGGGTGTGAGAAGCCGCATCGAACCCCAGCGCTCACGGCGCCAGCGCTCGGCCAATCGGCCACGCTCAAGGACGACGTGGTCACGCCCCCGGTCGGTGAGGCAACGGCTCATGGCCAGCCCGGCGTGGCCGGCGCCGATAACGACCGTGTCGATGTGTCGCATGCGTTGCTCCGCATTTGGGTGCCTGCCCGGCGGTCCGCGACTGGGGGTTGCTCTCGACCGGCGGGTCGGGAAGGCATCGGTCAGGCGGTCACCTCGATGCTCACCGGCACGCCGTTGGTGATGACGTCGTACACGGCCGAGCGCAGCCGGGACTGCTCGACCACGCTGCGCAACTTCTCCGGGTGGTCGCCCTCAAGGCGGAAGCGGACCCGTATCTGCTGATAGCCGTTCCGGACCTGGTCGGACAGGCCCAGGATGCCGAGGAGGTTGATGTCGCCCTCCACTGTGGACTCGACCGAGGTCAGATTGACGCCCCGGACGGCAGCAATGTTGGCCAATCCCGAGGTGAGACAGGCGGCCAGAGCGTGCAGCAGGTGCTCGGCCGGGGTCGGTGCGTTGTCTGCCCCGACCAGTACCTCGGGGTGGTCGGCGTCGAATGTCGACTCCTGGCGATGGACGAGTTCCTGTCCGGCGCCGTAGAAGCCGTGGATCGTCGAGCGGTTGTGGGTGCCGCTCACCCAGCGGTTGGTCGCCCGGAACTGGAACTGGGCGATGTCGGGGTTGGCCTTGGCAGCGTCGAGGGTGGCAAACAGTGTGGCGGTGTCGACGCCATTCCGCATCGGCGTGGCGGTGGTGGTCATGTGGCGGATCTCCTCGTGTGTGGGGATGGTGCTGTGGGGTGGATGCTCGGCGTGTCTTGCGCTGCCGCGCGTGTGTCGATGGGGATTGTGTCGGTGATAATCGGGCGTATGGGGTCCTCCTTGAGTTCGTCCATGCGGTCACTCTTGTTCCGGGCTGCGACCGTGGCATCCGTGCCAGCCACGGAGTGGCCACGGATCGGCCACGGATTCTCATCGGCGCCATGGCCGAGGCCGAGCTGCTGAAAGAGGCCGGCGTTTCCGAACGCGAGGCCGAGGTGCTGACCCTGGTAGGGGATCATCTGAGCAACTCCCAAATTGCTCGCCGACTGTTCATCTCGGTCCGCACGGTGGAGAGTCACGTCTCGTCGCTACTTCGCAAGCTCAACCTGGCCGACCGACGAGGGCTCGCAGATCTGGCTGCGAAATCACGTGCTGCGGATCGGGCTACCGGCGTCCGGATCGTGAGCCCGTCGCTTCCGTCAGCGCTGACGTCGTTCGTGGGACGCGTAACGGAGCGAGCCGCGCTCGCCGAGGCCCTCACCCACCATCGGCTGGTTACGGCGACCGGGCCCGGCGGCGTGGGCAAGACACGACTAGCGGTAGCGGTGGCCGGTGACGTCGCCAGCCGCTACGCCGACGGGGCATGGTACGTCGACCTGGTGCCGGTGACAGACCCGGCGATGGTCGGCGCTGTGGTGGCGAGTGCCTTCGGGTTCGGCGAGCAGCTCGGCCGGTCTCCGACCGACACCGTTGTCGCCAAGTTTACCGGGGCAGAGGCGCTGGTAGTGCTGGACAACTGCGAGCACCTCGTGGACGGACTGACGGCCTTCGTCGAACGGTTGCTCACCGGCTGCCCGACGACGACCGTCCTGGCCACCACCCGGGCCCGGTTGCGGCTGCCGTTCGAGTACGTGTATCCGGTACCGGGACTGTCACTCGATGACGGCACAAGCGAAGGCGACAGTGACGCGGTGGCGTTGTTCGTCGAGCGGGCCGCCATGGCGGGCTGGTCGTCGCCGTACCCCGACGACCGGCGCCGGATCGCGGCGATCTGCGACCAGCTCGACGGGATCGCGCTGGCCATCGAGCTGGCTGCGGCCCGGCTAGCGACCTTCGGACTCGACGGCCTGCAGGCGGGCCTGGCCGACCGGCTGGCCCTGTTGGCCGGCGGGCGTCGGCTCGACGACCGGCATAGCTCGGTCCGCTCCACGCTCGACTGGAGCTTCGGCCTCCTCGAGGCCAAGGACCAGGCCGTACTGCGGCGGGCGTCGGTCTTCGCCGCACCCTTCACACCCGCCGCGGCGGTCACGGTGACCGGGCATGCGCCACTGATGCCCGGCGAGATAGCGGGCGCGCTGGGCCGCCTCGCCGACCACAACCTACTCGTGGTAGTCGCTGCTCCCGGCGGGTCGCGTTACCGGATGTTGGAGACGATCCGGCAGTACGGCGCGGAGCGGATGGCCGATGTCGACGAGGAAAAAGAGGTGCGCCGGCGCCACCTCCGCTGGTGCCGGGCAATCGCCGCTCGGCTCGAAGGCGAAGCCGGCAGCGGTTCAGGCTTCGACGAGGTGGTCGACGACCTGCGAGCCGGGCTCGGCTGGGCCGCCGGCCAACCCGAGTGCCGCGCCGACGCCCACCAGGTTGCCGTACGCCTGGCACGACTCACCTACGCACGGGGAAGGCCGAGCGAAGCGCAGGAGCGGTACGAGGAGGCGGCCGCGCTTGCGTCCGATCTCGGTGACGCCGCTCAGGCGCTGCACCTTGCCGCGGCGGTGGCTTGGGGCCGGCACGCGGGCACCGAGGCGATCCGGCTGTACCGCGCCGCCGCCGAGGCGGCCCGCCAGGCCGGGGACCCACATCGCGCCGCCGTCGAGCTCGCGACCGCGGCCCAGATGCTCGCCTACGCACCGGCCATCTTGTCCGAGCTGGCGCCACTCGGCGAGGACCATGCCCTACTGGCCGAGGCCCAAGCCCTGGGCGGCGGGGATGCCCATGTGGAGGCGGCCGTTCTGGTCGTCACCGCCGTCCAGGGTGAGCCGCTCGACCCGGTGACTCTCGAGCACACCGAACGCGCCGTCGTCCTGGCCCAGCGGGTGGGCGACGCCCGCCTGGAGAGCGCCGCGCTCGACTTGCTGACCGCCCTACGGCTCGCGTACGGGGAGCTGGACGGCGCTTCCGCAGCCGCCCGACGCCGCCTCGAGCTGCTCACCCCGCTGGCCGACGACGTCGAGATGGCGTGGGAGTACTCCGACGCCTTCCACATGGCGCCGATGGTGTACCTGGCCGCTGGCAACCTCGAAGCCGCCCACCGCTATGCCCAGCAGCGTAGTGAGCTGCCATTCTTCCGCGAGGCGCCCCACCTGGCCCTCGAGTGGTTACTCACCACGGCGGCGATTGCCGGCGACTTCGACGAGGCGGTCGAGTTGGCGATGCACTTCCGTCAGGGGTGGGTGGAGGCTGGCCGGCCTCCGATCGGCGGCATAGCCTTCGCGCCTGCCGCGGCGGCGATGGTGTATGGCATCCGAGGCGACGACGAGGCCCGGCTCGAGTGGCTCGACATCCTCAACGAGATGCGACGTGTGCTCGACACGGTGAGCGACAAGCCCGGATACAGCCGGGTCTTCAACGCACTGGTAGCGCTGCACCGCGGTCGGATCGACGACGCGTTCACGTCGTTGGCCGACGCGCCGTGGACGCTCAGGCATGCGTCTGGTGCGCATGACGGCGCGTGGCGTCCGTGGTACGCGGCTCTGTGGGCCGAATCCGGGGTGCTTGCAGCCCTGCCCGACCGAGGCAGCCGTCTCGACTGCGCGAGGTACATCGTCCGTGGGAACCCGATCGCCGCAGCGCTCGTCGACCGGGCCGATGCCATCGACACCGGGACACAGACAGGCTGCTGGCTACGGCCGCCGCTCTCGACGAAGGAGGTTGCCGCTACCAGTACGCTCGCACGCTCGTCTTCGCCGGCGGGGAAGCGCGGGTCGAAGGCGAGGCGATAATGGCGGCAATCGGCGCGACGCCCATGGCCACATGATCGCGGTCGCGCAGCCGAACCGGGCAAGACGAGAGCCCGCCTGCGCAGTCCAGGACGCCACGGAGCCGGCCCGACACAGAGTGCCGATGAACGCCCATGTCGCACATCACCTGAGGGCCACGGGCCGCACATCACCCGACGGAGTACACGGTGCAGCGGTTCTCAACCGTGAGCGGTATCGGGCATCCCGCACGCGGCGGCGATCAGCGTGCGCTCAATACTGGGCGGTAAGGCCCCGATCTTGGAATATGTCAAATTGCGGGTTTTGACGAAGCAATACTGGTTTCTCTTTCAAGATCATTTTACCAGATTCCCCGCGCGCCGGTCGCAGTGTCCGCTCCCGGAGCTTCGATCCTGACAACTCCGGATTGAGGTGCGATTGTTCGGGGTGTGAATGGCTCCTCCGAGAACGAACTACCGGACGTGTCGATTCGGGCCTTGCGTGACAACGATGACGTCCTCGACGGTCTACCGGCTGTTGGGCCCGACGCTGACACTCCTCAGTGGCAGCGAACGCTGGGTGCGATCGCCGATGGACAAGTAGTAGGGACTGCCTCAGTCTCGCTGTCACCATATAGTGATTTGTACTTCTGCGAAGTGAGAGTCGTCCCCCGCTACCGCCGCCGAGGAATCGGCACGCGCCTCTACGCCGCTATTTACGAGCTCACCGATCGAACAATCCCTGTAGTGACGCGGGCGATGAGCAGCCAACCGGTCCGGCGACAGTTCGCTGAGTCACTCGGCTGTTCTGTACTTGTGCACTGTCCCGCACCTTGGGTTGATCTGACCAGCGAGGCAGGGCAGCAGTGGATTGCTCAACAACAACTTCCCGACGGCTACCAGACAGTAGCCATGGATGATCTGCCGATCAACCGAGTTGAGCAGGCGTGGGCTACGTACGTCGAGTGGACGCACCGACCCGTCGGCACCGTTCACACCGAACGTCTTCGAGACCGTTGGGCTGAGTACAGCAGCGGGCTCGACGGGGAGACGTCGATGGTGACTATCGACGCATCGACCCAGGCCGTGGTGGCATTAAGTCTGGTCACCCCAGACGCGTGGGACGGTCGGACCATGATCGTGTGCGAGACGGTTCACGAGGGCCAGCCCGACGGAGACCGCCTGCTGTGCGCAACAGTCGCCGCATCACTCGGCAGGCTCGCCGCGCGAGGGCATGGCCGCGTCGAGCTCGAAGGACACAGCACCGATGCTCATTTACCGCAGCTCGTCCGAAGCCTTCCGCCCGCCGGAGGTGATCCAATGGACATCCTGAAGCTCCTTCCGCCCCGAGGCAATCTCTAGCAGTTGGGCGAAGCGGCCCGCAGCGCAGCGGGGGACACGCGCCGCCTGGTCGGACGACGCCCGGCCCTTGACCTGAAAGAACGAGTCAGATTCGGCAGCATGCTGCCTGTCCCCCCATCGCCGCGTGGAGTGAAGCTCAGGTCCGAGCACCCGCGATTTGACGAGTGAGGCGTGGGGACAGGCGGGCATACGGCACACTTTGACGTCACGGAAGTCACGGCCCTGGAATATGTCGAATTGCAGGTTCGGACCACTCGAAACCGTAGAGCCTCCTGGCCTTGGGCGCGGAGGCCTTCGGCAGTGTCACCGACCTGCTTGCTCCGCCCACCGTGCTTGCAGTCACGCCTCATATGGCGGGTGGTCAAGAATCGTCGTACCTTCTTTTGTTCTCACGGGCTGCGCTCGCGAAGCCGCTGGGCGAGGTCGACCAGCGACGGAACGTCCAGATCGGATGCCAGAAAGTACGCGGGGTACCGACCTCCAGCTCGGTTGACCCACGCGGACGCCAGACCAGCCCGCCGGGCTCCGTCCGTGTCCCAGGGATGGGCGGCGACCAACATCGCGTCGGCGGCCTCGACACCGCAGTGGTCGAGCGCATAGGCGTAGGCCTCGCGTGCTGGCTTCCAGACTCCGGCCTGCTCGACTGACAGAAACGACTCGAAGCAATCCTCAACACCCGCCTCGGTCAGCAGGTGTTGAGCGATGGTCGTCGAGCCGTTGGTAAGCGTGACCATTCGCACACCCAGATCGGTGAGTCCGCGGAGGCCTTCGGGCACGTCGGGGTGGACCCGCAAGGCGGAGAACCCCGCCATGATGTGGTCGACCGCTTCTTCTAGGTCGCGGTCAATGGCGGCCATTCCGAGCTGCATGCGCAGACCCTCGGCGGCCAGGCTCGCAAACGGCGGGTTCTCCCTGCCGACGGCGAGCGCGAAGCCGTCGCGAAGCAACCCAGCAAACCATGTGCCGGCGAGCTGGCCGGACGCGCCGACCTCCTCAAACCGCGCCGAGAGCGGAGCCATGTCGGAGAGCGTTTCGTTCACGTCGAAAACCAGGAGCACAGGCAGCCTCGTAGCACGACCGGTGTGTACCTCGTTCGCCTTGAACATGGGCTCCGCCACGGAGCGGCTCCTCCCGTGGGTGGCTCTGTTGTCCCTCTACCCGGCAGTCGACCCGGTCAAAACCTGGGCAGGGTTGTGGCAGGTGGAACCGCGCTGAACTCTCGTCGCCTGAGGCGTCGAGAAGCCGAAAGCGGCTCGCCTGCTGGTAGCCCGGCCTACGACCACCGTGTGGTGGCACACCGAGGCTTGTCCGGAATGGATCTCGGCTGGACGAAACGTCCAGGACGGGGTGGGGAGGCATCACGGAGCCTGGACCACGTGGAGTCGCCCGGGAGCCGTCAGGTCGCTGATTGGAGGGAGAGGAAGGCTCGGCCGCCGGCAGTCCACTCTTCGACGACCAGCAAGTCGAGCGGTACCGCTAGCCGTCGTATCGCCCCTGCCCCTGTGCGAGTCCACATCAGTTCGGCGCTATATCCGACCCGGTCCGCAGTCAGCCGCACGCGCCGGGTCTGATGCCAAGTCGGGCGAGTATCGACCTCGACGATGATCGAGCCACCGGGCATCAGCAGCGTCCGACATCGTTGGAGAAGGACAGCGACATCGCCATCGATCCCGACGTTGCCGTCCATGAGCAGGACCGTGCCCCAATGTCCCTCTGCGGGCAACCGTTCGGCCAACCTCGCCTGGATGGCCAGCCCGCCGCGCGATTTCGCCACCTCCACCGCTATGGCGGACACGTCGACCCCGAGAGCCGGTACACCCGATTCGACCAGGGCCTGTACCATCCGCCCGGGACCGCAGCCGAGATCGAGCACGGGCCCGCGGCACCGCGACACTACTAACTGGTCGACGTCGTCTGCTCGACCCGACCAACGCGTTGCCTCGAGTGGGAGGACAAGTGCGCCCGGAGCGTCACTGCGTACCGGACTCCCGGCGTATAGGTGGTCGAAGATCGACTCTGGTCGAGATGCGCGGGTGAGCGCGGCATAGCGCCGCGAGAACTCCAAGCCGGGATAGCGATCGGCGACGTACGCGGCGTCCGACGGCTCGTCGATGTCGCGCAGCGGTGGCAGCAGCTTCACCGATCGCCCCAGGTTCAGCAAGCGGGCCAGCTGGGCCGAGCCCGTACGTGTCGTCGACATCTCGATCCCGGCAAAGACTCTTGCGGCGTCCGTCTTGCGGAGGCCGATCGCCCAGAACCCGCCGTCCTCGCTGAGCCCAATGACCGCATCACAGTCCTCCCAATCGGCATCGAGCAGCGCGCCGCTGATCTGCGGCGTATCCATCCCGATCAACAGCACTCTTACAGGGCCGAATTGACCAAGATCATCGAAGGCGCCGGCGAGGCGGTCGTTGAGGGTGCCGGTGCGCTGCGGTAAGACGTCGAAGCCATCGGCGAAGTCCGACGGATCCCCGTCCCAGCACAGAATTCGTCGGTGGATGCGGGAGGCGCGTACCGCCCGTTGGGTGTCGCGTAGGGCAGCGGTGGCCAGTTGGGCTGCCTCATCGGCAGTGAACCGGCTCTGCAGCCGGGTCTTCACCCGTCCCGGTTTGGGCTCCTTGGCCAAGATCACGACGATCTCGGCCCGTTCGATCATCTGGCTGCCGGCTTCACTTGATCAAGAACAGCGAGTGAGTCTCGCACGGCGGCGAGCGCGCCCAGTGGCGTGCCGGTCACCTTCGATCGTCCTCGCCGAGGCAGGTAGTCCACGTCGACCTGGCGTACTCGCAGACCTGCCGCAGCCGCCTTCACCAGCGTTTCCACCGGGTAGCCGGAACGGCGATCTTGAAGGTCCAGGCTCAACAGAGTGGTTCGCCGGGCGGCGCGTACCGGTCCACAGTCGAGGATTGCGAGACCCGCACGACGCCGCAGCTGTCGCGCGAGCGCAGCGTTAGCCATCCTTAGCGTCCACGGATAGGCGCCGCGGCCTCGAGCCATCCGTCGTCCAACCACTAGGTCCGCGTCCTGGGTCTGGATCGGCTGTACGACGGTGGGAAGATCAACCGGATCCAGACTCCCGTCGCAGTCCATGATCACAACCAGGTCCGCTGTGGCCGCGACCAGGCCGGCGTGACAGGCCGCCCCGTAGCCGCGCTGTCCGACGCGGACGGTGCGAGCTCCGCGCGCCCGGGCAATCTCGGCCGAGCCGTCAGTGGAGCCATTGTCGATGACGAAAGCCTGATATCCGGCGGGCAAGCGATCAAGGACCCAGGGCAAGGCGGCCGCCTCATTCAGACAAGGCAAGATCACCTCGATCGTCATGTCGCTGAGGCTAGGCACCCGCGCCGGAGCCGGACTAGTCCAGAACGCTTTCCGTTCGCTTACGGGGTGCTCCTCCCACAAATGACGCACACGTTGCAGCGGCGTGAATTTGCCTACGCTGTTTGGATGAGCGCGCGAGTCCTGGTGGTTGAGGACGACGAGACGATGGCCGGTGTCTTAATGGCATACCTGACCCGGGCCGGCTACGAATCCCTTTGGGCCTCCAACGGAATCGAAGGCCTAGAGATGTGGAGCCAACGGAAGCCCGATGTCGTCATCCTCGACATCTTGTTGCCGACCATCTCCGGTCTTGAGGTGCTGCGGCGCCGCCGGGCATCTGCCGATGACGCGGCAGTAATCATCTTGTCTGCCCGCGGCGAGGAAGAGGACCGCTTGGTCGGACTGGAGACCGGCGCCGACGACTATGTGGTCAAGCCGTTCAGTCCACGTGAGGTCGTGCTCCGCGTCGAGGCATTACTGCGGCGCGCCGAGCGCCTCACCGGCAATCGTCTGTTGAACAAGTGCTTGTCGGTAGGCGACGTGACGATTGATCTGGCGGCCCACGTTGCCACTCGCGGCGGGTCGCAACTGTCCTTGACAAGTCGCGAGTTCGACCTGCTTGCTTTCCTCGCCGCGAATCCCGGTCAGACCTTCAGCAAGGCCGACCTGCTGCGCCGGGTATGGGGCTGGGAGTTCGGTGATACCTCGACAGTGACGGTGCATGTACGCCGACTGCGCGAGAAGCTCGAGGACGATCCGTCTGACCCACGCATCGTGCTCACAGTGGGTCGCGCGGGTTACCGCGTGGCGCGTGAGGGGGAGTTGACATGACAGACCTGCTGTTGATCATTGGTCTCACGCTCGGCACGTGTCTCGCGGTCGGTTTGCTCGGCGCTCTGGTGCTGCGAAGCATCCGTCGATCTTCGCTGCGGTATCAGCTGGCAGTGGTCAGCCTCATTCCCGTACTTGCGGTTGCCGCGACAGTGGTGATCAACGTCGAGTTGATGTTCCTTTCTGCTCACGACACGACGGTGATCTTGCTCGCTGTCAGCATCGCCCTCGTCGTTGCAGTGGTTGGAGGATGGCTCGTGAGCCGCCGCTTCAGCCTGGCTTCACGCCACCTTCAGGACAGCGTTGGGCTGCTGGTCAGCGACTCACGAGGCGTACCCGCTTCGGGCGTCCAGCAGCATGACAACGCTGACATCGATCGCGGTCTGCCGGCTGAGCTTGCTCGAGTTGAGAAGGAGCTGACGGAGGCGCGTCAGACCCTGGCCGACGCTCGGCAGCGCGAGCGGGCCGCGGAGCGGTCACGCCAAGAGCTGGTCAGCTTCATGTCCCACGATCTCAGGACTCCGCTTGCCGGGCTGCAGGCGCTCGCCGAGGGCCTCGAGGACGGTGTGATCACCGACGTACCGCGTACCCTCCGCCACATCAGAAACACCGTGGCACGCATGACGATCATGGTCGACGATCTGTTCGCGCTATCACGAGTCCAGGGTGCGCCCGAACCGCGCGAACTCAGCCTGGTGGCACTGTCCGAGCTGGTCTGCGATGTCGCCTCGGAGGCCGAAGCCACCGCTCGGACGGCACAGGTTCGGCTCGAGGTGGAAGTCCCCGATCATGACAACCTGGCCGTGCTCGGGCGGCACGAGGACCTCAGCCGTGCCCTCGGCAACCTGGTGAGCAACGCCATCCGGCACACTGAGCCGGACCATGCCGTGCGGATTTCAGCCGACCGGGCGGAGGACGGCTCGGTACGGGTTCTCGTGATGGACGGCTGCGGCGGCATTCCGGAGACGTATCTGGATCGGGTCTTCGACACCGGCTGGCGTGGTAGTCCCGCACGAGGCTCGAGCGACGGGGGCGCCGGACTGGGCCTGGCCATTGCCCGCGGTGTAGTGGAATCTCACCAGGGCGAGATTGCGGTTCGTAACACCGAGACAGGTTGCTGCTTTGAGGTGGCGCTTCCGCAGGCCCACCAAAGCGTCCGCCTGTGAAGGTGTTGCTGACGGGCGGAGCTGGCTTCATCGGCTGGCCGACTGCCGGAGCACTGAGTCGAGCCGGTGCTGAGGTCAATGTCTTCGACCGGGCGCTGGATCCGCGCGACGACATCACTGCCCTCGACCGGGTATGCGCCGCGATGCAAGGCTGCCATGTAGTGGTTCACCTCGCGGCCAAGGTGGGTCTCGGTGTTGATCTCGATGACATGGATGATTACGTCCGGACCAACGACCTTGGCACGGCGATCGTGCTGCGGTGCGCCGCGACTGCGGGAGTAAGCCGGCTCGTCTATGCGTCCTCGATGGTGGTGTATGGCGAGGGCCAGTACGAATGCCGCCGGGACGGACCGATTGCACCGCCACCACGTACGCCGGAGGATCTGTCCGCCGGCCGTTTCGATCCACGCTGCCCGACCTGCGGAGACGATCTGGTCCCAGGACTGGTTCCGGAGTCAGCACCGCTTGATCCGCGCAACACTTACGCCGCGACCAAGGTCCATGGCGAACAGCTCGCTGACTCTTGGGCTCGCGAGACCAACGCCTCTGTCGCCGCCCTGCGGTTCCACAACGTTTACGGTCGCGGTCTGCCCGTCGACACGCCGTACGCGGGCGTGGCTGCGCTCTTTCGGTCCCGGCTTATGCACGGCGAGGCACCACGGGTGTATGAGGACGGTCAGCAACGGCGGAGCTTCGTCCACGTCGACGACGTCGCCGAGGCGGTGGTCGCGGCGACGATGGCCGACCTACCACTGGGAGGATGCACCGCCACAAACATCGGTACAGCAGAGATCCACACCGTTGGGCGGATGGCCGAGCTGATGTCGGCGGCCATGGGTGGACCGCCGCCCATCACCACGGGCCAGTATCGGCTCGGCGATGTACGCCACATCACCGCTGACTCTTCAAAGGCAGCTCGAGTGCTGGGCTGGAGCCCACGCATCCGGCTCGAAGACGGCATCGCTGACCTCGTGCATGCGGATGCTTGGACATGACCTTCTGCCCCGCTGGATCAGTGTCCCGTCCGGATCGCAGCGAAAAGCAAGCACCCGGTTTCCGTCGGGCTCGTTGCTCCTGGGACAACCGTTAGGGCCCTGAGACCCGCCACCGCGAGCGCCGACGAAGTAGGCGGCTTCCAGAGGGGGATCCGCGCGG
>Ga0081455_10006165_pt1 | contig 12930 bp, 6 predicted proteins | sample TabmetS3T2R1_FD_70207 | JGI IMG/M metagenome (GOLD analysis project Ga0081455, IMG submission 70207) | Tabebuia heterophylla rhizosphere microbial communities from the University of Puerto Rico - S3T2R1 | ecosystem: Host-associated > Plants > Roots > Rhizosphere ... | reverse complement strand
GGCCAAAGGTCGCTACCCCTATCTCCATAGCCAAAGTGTACAACAGATCATCAGTGAATTCCTCGAAGCGGTTGAAGCCACTCGCCGACGTGTGCAAATTAAAAAGTGGCGCACAGTACTGCTTCCAACTCAGTGTCGGCGACCGGTAGCTCATCAACACAGCTCTGGCGACAATTCTATCGAACTGGCTTTTTGTTTGGAAGAAGTTGAACTGATGGAAAATCGAGATAATATTAGCGTGGGAGTGTCTCGGTGAAGAACATATTAAGTCTGAAATTGAACCTGAAAAATTACTTCCAAGTCTTCGAAGAAGGGACCATCTAAATGAAATGTGGCTTGAATATAGGTATCGATTGGGAAACAATAGACCGTGGGAGCGTTGAGTGAGTGGAATCGTGTCCTTAACGGCTATTTACATCCCAGGACCGATGAGATTCTTGACATTGGCTCGGATCGTTGATGGTGGCGCAAGGCCCCGGCCAGTCCGAAACTGAAGGCTAGACCGACGAAGAAGGCACGGAAGCCATCTATAAGGGGAAGGGGGGCGAGGTGAATGACGAAAATCGACAAAGGGGGCAAGGTGAGAGACGAAAATCGAAAATTGATATTGCAAAGGCTACTCGATAAGGGGTTGTTGCCATACGATGGCCAATATATTCAGGACACTATTTTGAAAGAACTCACACTTCGTGAGATGGAAATCCTCAATGAGGAAATAGAAAAGTCTTTTGCGCCGACACGAGAATTGACGTTCGCAAAACTGGGATCATGGACAAAGAACATGATCAAGTCTGCGAAAGAGCGATCACAAAAAATGTGGGGCTAAAATCGGAAGACCTCGCAACGCAACAAGGATAGCTCGCGTATCTCGAGTCTGTAGCTACAGCATTCAAGAAAATGGTATTCCTCCGAACGTCCCGAAGGGACAAAATATAGAAGCCAGGGATGAAATCCCTGGGAACTCGTTATCCACCTTCACCAGCCCTGAAAGGACGTTATAAGCGTATATTTATTGCGTCCTTACAGGACTGGGAATTGAATTGCCATTTCCCCAGGGACTTCATCCCTGGCTGTTATATTTTGTCCCTTCGGGACGTTCGGAGGAATACCATTTTCTTAAAGGTTATATCTAACTCATTGAAAGCGGCTGGGGGATCTACCAGGAATCAGTGATCATGGACCGGCATCGGTACTTAAGACTGCGCAGCTCTACTCTTCAACCAGGATTGAATGATTCCAGGGAATATAGGTGGCGGTGATGACATTTTGTGCGCCTAATCTCACCAATAGCCATACTACAAATAGATAATGCTCACGGAAAGACGGTGTTCAACGCAGCAGTTGCCCCTGGGGCGAGTGCGATTTGAGAGCAGGAAAGGGAACATCCGGGAAGGATCGGATTAAGGTTTGTGGCACCGTCCTGCTTCTTCGCCAGGTATGCAACCTTGTTGAAGGAGCCGAAGACAATGTTAAGCACAATCAACGATAAATCCCAGCCGGACCGGGACAGAATGATTTGAAGGAGAATCACACTATCCGAATTCATCCACCTTCAGGAACGATCGCCTCCTATGTTGCAGGCACGTGCAGCAAAGAGGTGCAGATTGAAGTCGAGGAGCACTGCAATGGATGTGAGGATTGCCGGTTTATGTTGACTATTTTATTGCGAGTGCGTGATGAATCGACAGCCAGGAAGCAAAAAATGCCGGAGGATGAGTCTGGGTCGATTTATGAGGCAGTGATGCGGTATTTGCGCCTGCTCAGAGCTGTGGAGACAGAGCCGGACGAAACGCGTGCGACGAAGTCATCGGATGAGCAATGAGCGCAATGAAGAATAATAATGCGTTCTTGCAGTTCTCTTAGTTCTTCATTGTTCACTCATTACTCATCTTTTTATCAAGCGATTACCGCCAGCATTATCAATGAGTAAAAGCTGTGGGCTGTGTCACTGATAATTTATCCGTGCCGAGGTTCGCGGCGACTCCTTTGTTAAAGCGTATACCGGAACTGGAGCCAGCGACGTCAGCTCGGGATTTCAGTCCGAGCTCCGCGGTCGACGCATCGTTTTCGATAGAGTTAACTGGATTTGTAGTGGGAGTGCCCAGGGGCAGCAGCCCCGTAGTGAATGACCACGTTACGTCATTCACCAGGGCATTGCCAGCCAGATCCTTTACCCGTGGGTCTGTATTGCCCCCTTTGACCCGCGCAGTATAGGTCACTCCTGGTAGCAGCACCAATGTTGGATCCAGTGTGGCCGTGAGCGAGGCCGCGTTATAGCTTACCGCCGCCGGTATGAGTACATTCAAGGGACCTCGAAGCTCCACTGTAGCACCGTTCACCGACGCCGCATCTATCGCTTCGCTGAAAGTCACAGTCACATTTGCGCCGATGCTCACATTGGTGGCACCCGCTCCCGGCCTAAACGAGGCGACTGTCGGAGGTGTCGTGTCGGCTGCGGACTGTGCGGTGAACACCACGTCCACCCAGTAATTTGTGGACCCAAAAGTATTATTTGGGAAGCTCCCCGGCGAGCCATAGCGGTAAACGCCATTGCCTCCGGCAGCGGCATTGCTCAAGGCATGTAGCGGGGCATTGTCGACGCCGGATGACGCGAAGTAGTTAGCGTCGGCGGCATACCTCCCCTGTGGAGCGAAATACGAAACGACGTATGTCGTGTTGGCTGTGATCGGGATTGGCGTCTGGAAGAGCGCCTGCTGCCAGCCGCTCGATGTTTCACCGCTGAAGGTGACGGAACCGAGCAGTGTTCCGCTGCTGGTCCAGAGACTGCCGATGTGTGTGCCTCCGTTCGTGGCGTCTCCTTTGTAGAACCGAACACCGGTAATTTGGCCGTTGATATCAGAACGGAATTTCATTCCCAACTCCGTGGCAGTGGTATCGTTTTCAATGGGGTTGGCCGGTATTGCACCACTTCCCCAGATACTGCAGGGGCAGGTCTGGGGCGGAGCCCCACCAATCGTAACCGTGATTTGAGTTGGAGGATTCTGTGCGTTTCCGCTATCGTCAACCGCAATGCTTCGGATCGTCACCGATCCGGAGGTAGTGGGTGTCCAGCTATAACTCCAGCTGCTGGTCCCTGTGGCCCTGTTCCAGGTATTGCCGCCGTCCACCGACACATTGACTCCGGCAACAACTCCGCCACTTGGATCGCTTGCGGTTCCTGTTATCGTGACCGGTGTCCCCGGCTCCACGACTGTCCCGGGCGCCGGGGATGTGATCGTCGAGTTCGGGAGCAAGGTGTCGGTAGAAGAGGTCGCGGGTATCAGGCCGGGCTGAAGCGTCGCCGGCTGGACGTTCATATCCGCGAGCAGGTTTACCGTTGCTTGCCGCATACGTACATCTGGAGGTGGGATTGTCGGTACTCCGCTCTGGTCATGCTGGTTATCCAGTCCCCAGGACCATCGGGTCGTGGCAGCTGAGAAGACCAATGCACCGCTGCTATGGCGATACAGCGTGAGACTGTGAGTAGCAGTTCCTGATCCGTAAGTGGAGCCGTAGTCTTGAAGGTAGCCAGGTACGTTCACCGTATTGGTCGAGAGGCGGATCAACCCGCTCGGGCGGAACCCGTTGCTCAGGTCTTCATCCCATTCGTACCCGACAGTACCGGCGCCTACAGTGGCGGTTTGACCAGGCGATTGAGTCGCAACCGTGGTGTTGCGCCAGAAGCGATACTTGCCGAGCGCCTCCGGAACTTTGATATCAGTGTCCGCACCTTCGTTGACCATGAAAACTGTGCCTACCAGAGCGTTCTCGGGGCGTCCGCCATCGGCTGGTGGGCTAAAGCGCGGATCGCGCCACGATCCGGTCCACACGTTCGGCAGCGGATCGATCTTCGCGTTAGCATGAGTCTCCTTGTAGCAAACCAGAGTTCGAGATGGGGTCGCCGATCCGTCGATGCTGTTTTCCCAGCGAGTCTTCCAAAACATTATGTTTCCACTGAAAAACGCCAGGTGGACGCCCGAGTTGCGCGCGGTTTCCACGTTGGCACGCTGAGTTCCTGACCAGTATTCGTCGTGCCCCACCGACATAAATACCTTGTGTTCCAGAATCTCAGCGCCACGCCTATCTGTATCAACCCCCGTGGAATAGCTCAGGTCATAACCGTTCGCCTCGAGCCAGCGGACCATCGGATACTCGCTATCGAAGAGCCAATCGTGTGAGGTTTCTCCTGCACGCGTGTTGAACGGGCGATTATAGCTGACTTTGTAAGCCCGGCCGGCGGGCGACCCCGTGTAAAGGCTGTTCCCGCCGTAGCTGTTGTATGCCTGCCAGGTCGTATCGGAGGTCTGGAAGAGGAGGTCCGAGCCGCCAGTGTCGTCGCGCACAATGAAGACGATGTGGCTCGAACCTGACGCACCGTCCTCGCGCACTAGTTTGGCGAGATAGATTCCGGAAGTGGCATTCGCCGGCACCGTCCAGCTCGCTGACTCTTTCCAATTGCCGCAGTCCACCAGCCCGGTCGCAGACTGCGTGAGACATGCCGGCTGGTTTTGCGGCAATGATGCTGATGGCTGCACCGTGGTGATCAGGCGCGCCCCCAATCCTCCATAATATCCGAGCCGATAGATATCCAATCGATAGTTGCTTGAGTTCGTGTCGATCTTAAATCGTGCGATTTCGCCGCGATTCATGCTGATGTCGGTCGCGAACCCTTGAATGTTGGCGGTTCCAGCCCCGACAATGTCCCACTGGCTTTGGGGATTTCCCGGTTTCGAGTTCTCGCACGCGATCTCGTTAGCGGCCGGAGGATTACATGGAGCAAATGGGTCCGGGAGCTGCGCCGCACTACTTGTAAATTTCGCATATTTAATTCCCAGCGGATCCACGGCAAAAACCGCTTTCGTTAAGGTTGTGAATGGCAAAGGGCTGGCGATCGCCTTAACCCGAGAGGGGGCTAACGTTGTCGCAATATGGCCGGGGTTGCCTGAAACTTGGTACCCAATGACGAGGATAACCGAACTTACAACTATCAGTGCCGTAAGAGCACCAAAAATAACGGCATGACGCTTATTTAGTTTCTTGTATAAATTTGTCATAGATATTTCTCGGTTGAAGTTGGTACAAATCGAAGCCAGAAGCTGGGCGAGCGTGTAGCTTGATATTGAATCCAGTTTACTGAGGTTTTCAGATGGATGAGTAGCCTGAGATTGTTAAGTTCCACCCGTTAGCAGCTGGAACGTGACTGAGATTTTTGTTGGCAATAACTTCCGAATTTAAGAAACAACATTTGTCATTTGTCATTCGCGAATGACATATACAAATGACAAATGTTTTTTCTTAAATTTGGTAGCAGGAAAGGGCAATCCATTGACCGTATGAGGCGTCTTTATGTTCTATGACCCTTAGACCATCCCGATTGCTTGAGGTACGGCCATGGTGCGAGATTTGTTTTCTTTTTCCAATCAGCTAGATCGGCATCGACCATTATTCGGACCAATTGTTTGAAAGTGACCTTCGGCTCCCAGCGTAATTTCTTCCTCGCCTTGCTGGCATCCCCGATCAGCAGGTCGACCTCAGCAGGACGGAAATAGCGCGGGTCGATTTCGACATACTGTTTCCAGTCGAGATCGAGATAACCGAATGCCTCATCCAGGAATTCGCGCACCGAATGTGTCTCGCCTGTCGCAATTACGTAATCATCCGGCTCTTCCTGTTGCAGCATCAGCCACATGGCTGTGACGAAATCCCCGGCATATCCCCAATCGCGTTTTGCATCGAGATTGCCGAGGTAGAGTTTTTCCTGCAACCCGAGTTTGATGGCGGTCGCCGCCTTTGTGATCTTGCGAGTCACGAATGTTTCGCCTCGGCGTTCGCTTTCGTGATTAAATAGAATTCCATTGCAGGCAAAAACTCCATAACTTTCCCGATAATTGACGGTCATCCAGTAAGCATAAAGCTTGGCGACCGCATAGGGACTGCGCGGATAGAACAGCGTCGATTCGCGCTGCGGGACCTCCTGAACCTTACCGTAGAGCTCGGAAGACGAGGCCTGATAAAACTTCGTCTGCCGTAGTCCGGTCTCACGAATCGCTTCGAGCAGGCGCAGGGTCCCCAGTCCACCGACCTCCGCGGTATATTCCGGAATATCGAAGCTCACGCGAACGTGTGATTGCGCGCCGAGGTTGTAAATCTCGTCCGGCTGCACGTCGCGCAAGACCTTGTTCAGGGAACTGGCATCATTCAGATCGCCGTAGATCAGATGCATTCGCAGTCCCGATGCGTGCGGATCCTGATAGATGTGGTCAACCCGTTCCGTATTGAAGGTGCTGGCGCGGCGAATGATTCCATAGACCTCGTAGCCTTTCTCGAGCAGCAACTCGGTCAGAAAACTCCCGTCCTGTCCGGTTATTCCTGTAATCAGCGCTTTTTTGGGCATTGTAAAAATCAGTTGTGAAATGAAGAGAGATTACGGAACATACGGAAATAACGGAAAGTCAATTAATTTTTTCCGTTTGTTCCGTTATTTCCGGATGTTCCGTAATCTCTCTTCCTGTTGCTAGGCAGGCTCCTGTGAGATCAGTTGCTCTGCGTCCCTGTCTCTGCCATGCCTCTTAATTGCCATGCCTCTCAAGAATGCCCTCGCGCCCAGCAGCAGAAGTTTTGGTTGTGATGAAACCAGATCCAGATACATTCGGGCCAAATCATCGCGCGTCTGGTTTGATAAAACCTGGGCAAGCTCTCCATCCATGAAGTCGAGGAGCAAGTCATAATCAAGATCATTGAATCCATCCAGGAGGCGACGGACGAGTAGATGAAGGTCCAGTTCACGCTTCAGTTGCCTGACCTCTTTGCCGGTCTTCTTTCCATCGAGGATCGCCTCGGCCACGGCGCGCGCTCCCCTCAATCCGGTGACTACACCGCCGACTGTCGTTACTTTTACTTGTGCTGCCGCATCCCCGATGAGAAATACTTTGTGCTTTACTTCTGTTAATCGGGCAGAGTATTGATATTTATGCAATGGGACCATCGATGCCTGGTAGTCGATCGGCTCCAGGCCTTGCTCCCGGAGGAATGACTTTAGGCTGTTGCCGGCTTGCCGCGCATCATCAGCAATCAAGCCGACCGCCGCTGTTTCATCAGATTCAGGAATCAGCCAGAAGAAATATTTAGTCCGGGCGCGATCGAACCATACTCGATAGGTATCACGATTGATCTCACTATTCATCCGGACTCGAGCCTGCAGCAGCGCGGTCTGAAAATGCCCGTTATGTGAGGCTGCGCGCGCCACACCGCTGAATGCGCCATCCGCGCCGATCAGGATATCCGCCTGCATCTGTCTCTCGCTGCCCGTGTCGGAATCACGATAGAAAACATCGACTCCTTTGCCCGAGGAGCTGAAACTCAAGAACCGGCGCCCGTGGAAAATTTTTGCCCCGGCTTCCTCCGCCATCCGCGCCAGCAGAATGAGCAGCTTACGCCTCTCGATGATCAGGTCGGGACGTGCAAGTTTGACCCTGGTCGATCTGGATTTGGAGAACAGTTCGACATTTTTGACTTCGTTAAGTATTACCTCCTTCGGATCAAAACCGAGAACATCGCTCAGCTTCCCGGTAACAATCAATGTGCGTGCTGCAAAATCCAGCGTGCCGGTTCTTTCATATACCTCCACATCTGCCCCGGCTCTGGCAAGCAGGGAGGCGGCGAAAAGCCCCGGAGTAGAGGCTCCAACAATGATGATTTTCATATTTGTGTGCAAATTTCGGCGCAGCAAGCGCGCGTTTTACCTTTCCAGTTAGATTATTTTTTCTCCAGCTTTTGAGAACTGTATACAAGATCGATCCTGACATCAAATTTTTCGCTGTCGAGTTTCCCACTTTCCCCGAAAGCTTATCCAGAAGGAAAGAGCGATCAGTCGAAGGTCCAATCCAAGTGATAGTTTGCGGATATAGTAAAGGTCATAGCGGAACTTGCGATGAGTCGGGGAATCTTTTGGAATGTAGATTGTTGCCAGACCTGTGAGGCCGGGTCGTGCAGCCTGGCGTTGGTTAAACCCGGGAGTGTTTTCATATTTAATACGGCCTCCATTTTTGTCAAAGATGATCTCTCCGACAGCCAGAGCCCTGGGACCGACGAAGCTCATTTCGCCGAGTAGGATGTTGATAATTTGCGGTAATTCGTCCAGGCCGGTCGCGCGGAGAATGCGGCCCACGCGCGTGATTCGCCGATCGTTCTCCTGAGCCTGTTTCAATCCATATATTTTATCGGCGTCCGGTATCATTGTGCGGAATTTCAAAACCATGAACTTATTTCCAAATCTCCCCCAACGCTGTTGGCGGTAAAAGATGGGCCCGCCGTCTTCGAGCTTAATGGCAATTCCGATAAAGATGGTAATCGGGGCCGAGAGCAGGAGCATAATCGAAGAGATAAGGATGTCCAGTGGGCGTTTCAGGAGAGGCTCATGAGGCCAATTGGCGGCTGAGTCTGATAATATCGAGTGATGCTTGACCGGTTTTACGGCCTGATTGGCTGAGACCGATGTCTCATCCACACTGCGAGAATATGTTTGTGAATTCATTGGGGGAAATATCAACCTTTCGTTCTATGGGATTGGTTAATTGAATTGACAACCTGGTTGGTGATAGTGTTAATGATAATAATTAATACATTGCTGAAATATCGGAGCAGATAAAATTCATGTCAAAGCCAATTATCATCCTGGGTACAGGCGGCAACTCCATCGATATTCTCGACACGATCAATGAAATCAATAGTCGATTATCTATACATTCAATTCCTGGATATGAAAATTATGAATGTCTGGGATTTCTGGATGATAATTCTGAGAATTGGGGTAAAGAACTCTTGGGAGTAAGAATTCTTGGCCCGCTAAGCACTGCACTTGATTATGATGCTTTCTTTGTAAATGGCATTGGTAGCCCGACGACGTTTCATAAAAAACCGGAAATTATAGCCCGCGCTGATATCCGGGGAGATAGATGGGCGACGATAATACATCCCACAGCGAGCGTGTCTAAAACCGCTCATATAGGTATCGGCACAGTTATTTTTCAAAACGCTACTGTCACTTCAAATGTAGTAATTGGTAAACATGTTGTTATACTTCCGAATTCGATCATCAGCCATGACGTCCAGATCGGGGATTATTCTTGCATAGCAGGAGGCGCGTGTATCTCTGGCAATGTTAAATTAGGGGCAAAATGTTATATCGGGACGAATTCGAGCATTATCGGTAACGTAACCATTGGAGAGCAGTGCTTAATAGGGATGGGCAGTGTTGTTCTTAATAATGTTCCCGAGAATACGGTTGTAGCAGGTAACCCTGCGCGGGAGCTCCGTCGAACAGAGGATATTTAAATCGCTCTCCTAGGGCCGAAAAACGATATCCACCCAGTAATTACTTGTACGATAGCTGTTGCTTGGGAACTGCGGCGAACTGCCATATGCGTAAACCCCGTTTCCTCCGCTGACAACGTCATTAAGCGCATGCAGAGGCCCGTTATCAACACCGTTTACCAGGAAATAATCGAGGTCTGCCGCATAGAATCCGCTCGACGTAAAGTATGACACAACGTATGTGGTGTTCGCGGAGATATTAACCGGCGTCGACAGCGTGACGGTTTGCCAGCCACTGTCAGTCTCACCGCTTGAGGTTTCGCGTGCAAGAAGTGTGCCGTCCGCAGCCCACAGGCTAACAATGTGCGTTCCGGTATTAAGAGCGCCCTTGTAGAACCGGATCGCTGTGATTTGGCCCGCGACATCCGAGCGGAATTTTAGCCCTAACTCAACGCCATTCGGATCGTTTACCGACGGGTTCGCAGGTAAGGTCGAGCTGTTCCATATGCTGATTGAGGCCGCCTGCGCTGTGGTTGTGAACGTCGAATTGAATAGTGTCGTCATGGGGTTTCCGGAAATGTCTTTGACTCGAGGGTCGGCCGAGCCTCCTCGGATGCGGAGCGTATAGGTGGTTGACAGCTGAAGGTCACCGGTAGGATCGAATGTTGCGGTGTTGTTAATGGCATTGTATGTCACTACCCCCGGCACGCTCGCATTTTGAGGATCGAGCAGCTCAATCGTTTGGGTGTTGATCGTTGCTGCGTCCATGGGTTCCGAAAAAGTAATCAAAATATCGTCGATTGTACTTACGTCTGTTGTTCCATCTGTAGGTATAACGTTTTGCACTGAAGGAGGAATGGTTTCCGGGGAATATGTCGCTGCGACATTTCCGGTTGCCGCGCGAAACAAAGCATATGAGCGCCCCTTTATCGTCTCGACCGTGTAGGAAACTGGTGCGCCGTTTATGGTAAGCACACTAAGTTGGCCACTCGGCGTTTGATTTGGGATCATCGCATAGAGATTGGCGGCGCCAGCTCCCACATTTAACGGAAACTCAAGGATAGTACCATTCCATGTAATCGTGCCGAACGTTGACGCGTTTCTTCCATCAAGCCAGGTAAGCAATTGGCGCGCGGTAATAAGTGAGACGTTGCGCGACTTCGCAGAATTCAATAGTTGCACGTCGAACGTGTCGGTGTGGTCATAGTGTGTGCCGAAAACGCCATAATATCCTTCCGGCCCTAGCGCCTTATCGAGCATGCTGTTGATTCCAGCAGGGTAGGCGACGCCGTTTTCATTTACCAGATGCGTTGCCGCCTGGTAAACGTCAATCAGCGAGCCATCGAGATCGGCATAACGCATGGGCATTCCCGAGCCGGTCATGAATCCGGACCGGTTTTGAACCCATGACTGCGGCCAGTAATAGTAATTCTCATCCAGCCGGATACCGTGTTTAAGTTCGACAACTGGTTGTGTAGCCCAGTCGCTCCACGGGATACAGTGGGTGCGATTCGTTTTTTGCGCCGGGATGCTCGGATAAGTTGCCGCGAACGAATCAAGGTCATCCGCGAAGGCGGAATCGAGTGATTGAGGAGTAAAATCGGAGCAGTTCGTGGTTACATGCACGCCTATCTCGAATCCCTGGTTGTGATAAGCAAGCGCTTCAGCGTCCGTTAGCCCCGATGTGGTATACAGCCAGGAGGTCGCGCGGTAGCATTCCCAATCCCCAAGGGAACATCCTGGCGGGCTTTGGGCGATGAGCGTGTTGAATGTAGTCCTGGTGCCTTCCTGCGTGCCATGGTCATCGCCGGTCATCAGGAGAACTGCTTTTTTCTTGTTCGGTAAATACCAGAAGTGTGGCAGCGGGCGCTTGTCCAGGTTCATGGAGGTGATCATATTGCCGAGCAGCCGCTGGAGTTCATCAGCCTGCGGGATTGCAACTTTATCCAGATTGACATAATCAGGGAAAAATAAATCGTTCGGGCGAATGGGCGAAAAGCCGTCGCGCTCCTGGCCAGCCCACGCCGGATTTCCCTGCCGTGTATAGACTATTGACCGTGCGAGATCAAAGGTAAACGCGGCAGCTTGTCCTCCGCTTGTTCCCACCGAACGAAACGTGACTGCAGGATTGGGAGTAGCCTGTGTGGCGGTCGAGTAGATTGCCGCGACCTGAGTTGCTCCCGCGAGGGTATAAAGGTCGGCAGTGCTGTGATACTGGATGGTTTGATTAACAATCCCTGCTCCCGGCTCCTGGGAGGTATTGACCAGTAGATAAGCATCGGACCGAGTAGCGGCGGCATCGCTGATGCCTAGAAGCGTCGCGAGTTGCTTGTCCGGGCGCATTGCGATTAAATTTCCACCACTGGTGACCCAATTGCTAAGCATCGACACGCGCGCGGGAGTAAGTTGCATCTCCCCTAGAATAACTACTTCATACTGTAACAGCACTGTATCGTCAACCTGTGTTACATCGATGGCCTTGAAATTACTGAATCCTTCGGCGCGCAGGATTTCCTGGTAATACTGCGTGAACATATTTTCTGTGCTGGTAATCACAAGAATTGGGCCGCCCGGACCGGCAGGCTGGGGAGTCGTAGTTGTGAAGGTCCAGGTAAAGTTGGAGGCCATCGCGTTGCCCGCCAGATCCTTGACTCGCGGGTCAGTGCTGCCCCCTTTGATCCGAGCAGTGTAGGTCACTCCCGCGGTCAGCGTTGCTGTTGGGTTCAGTGTGACCGTGCGCGTGGGCGCGTCAAAGGTGACCGTCGCCGGCACCGGCGCATTCAAGTGATCGAGCAGTTCCACGGTGTTGGTGTTGATCGTCGCCGCATCCATCGCTTCGCTGAATGTCGCGGTCACATTCGCCCCGATGCTCACATTGTTGGCCCCTGCAGCTGGAGTGAACGAGATGACCGTCGGAGGGGTTGAGTCCGGCCCTGGCGGCGTCGTAGAGAAAACCACATCCACCCAGTAGTTGCTGGCGTTGTAGGTTTCTGTCGGGAATCCCGTGGCTCCATACTTATATACGGCGTTGCCCTCGACTGCCCCGGTGGCTGGCGCTCGCAGCGGTCCATTGACCACTCCGGTGGTGGCAAAGTAGTTGTTGTCCACCGAGTAGTGACCGACATTGGTATGATAAGAAACCACGTAGGTTGTGTTGGCACTGATCGCCACCGGCGTCGCGAGGATCAACTGCTGCCATCCAGAGGCTGTCTCTCCCGTGTAGGTTGCGCTCGCCAGCAGCGTCCCCGTGCTCGTCCAGAGATTCCCGAGATGCGTCCCGGTATTGGTCGCTCCCTTGTAGAATCGCAGTCCTGTCACATATCCGTCGACATCGGCCTGGAACTTCACTCCCAACTCGATCGCCGAGCTGTCCGAATCGGCCAGTACCGTTGGCGTCACCCCATCTCCCCACAAACTGCACGGACACTGCGGCGGTGGCGGCGCAGCTGCAGTTGTGAAGGTCCAGGTAAAGTTGGAGGCCATCGCGTTGCCCGTCAGATCCTTGACTCGCGGGTCAGTGCTGCCCCCTTTGATCCGAGCAGTGTAGGTCACTCCCGCGGTCAGCGTTGCTGTTGGGTTCAGTGTGACCGTGCGCGTGGGCGCGTCAAAGGTGACCGT
>Ga0081455_10006164_pt1 | contig 12931 bp, 9 predicted proteins | sample TabmetS3T2R1_FD_70207 | JGI IMG/M metagenome (GOLD analysis project Ga0081455, IMG submission 70207) | Tabebuia heterophylla rhizosphere microbial communities from the University of Puerto Rico - S3T2R1 | ecosystem: Host-associated > Plants > Roots > Rhizosphere ... | reverse complement strand
TCGTAATAGAGCGTGGTGATCGGCACGATCAGGATGCCGGAAATCGCGCCGATCAGGGATGCCAGCAGGAAGGCGATCTGGCCCGACAGCGTGGTGCGGATGCCGACGAGCCGGGCGCCGAGGCGGTTGACGGCGGTGGCGCGCAGCGCCTTGCCCATCAGCGTGAAGCCGAAGAACAGCCAAAGTGCTACGATGAAGGCGATCGTCAGTCCGTAGACTGCAAGGCTCTGGCCGGTGAAGCGCAGCGGGCCGATGGTCAGCGCCGCGCTCGACAGCGCCGGGCCGCGCAGACCTTCGGCGCCGAAGAACACCAGCCCGAGGCCCTGCAGCGCGAGATGGCAGCCGACGGAAGCGATCAGCAGCACCAGCACCGAGGTATGAGCGAGCGGCTGAAATGCGATGCGGTAGAGGAACAGCCCGATCGCCGCGACGATCAAGAGCGACAGCGCGATGTTGACCGCAATCGGCGTCTTGGGACCGGCGAGACTGTAAGTCAGGGCCAGGATCGCGGCGGGGAGAGCGATGTTGAGGGCAACGGAGCGCAGAATCCGCTTGGGCCGCAGCGATCGCCGCGCGTCGAACAGATCGAGGGCAAAGGCCGCCGCGCCCATGGCAAGTGCCAGCCACGCCGTGCCCGGCACCTTGCCGGTCGCCAGCACGGCGTAGCTCAGTGCGCCGAAGGTGACGAATTCGCCCTGCGGGATCAGGATGACGCGCGTGACGGCAAATACCAGCACCAGCGCAAGCCCGAGCAGCGCGTAGATCGCGCCATTGGTGATGCCGTCCTGCAGCAGGAACAGCATGATCGTCGTATTCAAGACTGGCGCTCCCCCTAAAAGCGTCGCCGGTCCTGACCTCACGTGGTCTGCCGGCCGTCCCATATCTCGGCAGTTGAAAGACGCCGATATTTGATATATTCAATAACAATTATCAAATATAACATCAAGGCCCCGGCTATCGGCCGAGGCGCTTTCCGGGTGCGAGCCTCACGCGATGACAGTTTCCAAGGCAGCGACCGATGCCGTCAAGCCGTCGCGCAGCAGCGGCAAGGAGATTGCCGATGGTGGCGCCGACAATGCCGGGCTGCAACTGGGTGAGCTGGCCGACCTGCTCGGCTATTCGCTCAAACGTGCGCAGCTCAAGGTGTTCGAAGACTTCCTGCATTGCGTCGCGCCGCTGCAACTGACGCCGGCGCAGTTCTCGGTGCTGCTGTTGCTCGACCGCAATCCCGGGCGCAACCAGACCGAAATCGCCAATACGCTCGGCATCCTCCGGCCGAACTTCGTCTCGATGCTGGACGCGCTGGAGAGCCGCGATCTGTGCACGCGGATGCGTTCGACCAACGATCGCCGCTCGCACATCCTGGTTCTGACCGACAAGGGAAGGGCGGTGCTGGCGCGCGCCAAGAAGCTCGTTGCCTCCAAGCACGAGGCGCGGCTCAACGAATTGCTGGGTCCGGCCAACCGTGTCGCGCTGCTCGAAATGCTGTCGAAAATCGCGACGGAGTTTTGAGGGAAGTCGTCATTCCGGACGTCGCGAAGCGGCGATCCGGAATCTCGAGATTCCGGGTCTGGTCCTTCGGACCATCCCGGAATGACAGTGTTTGCGGTCAGGCCGCGACGATGCGGCCCTGAATTTCGCGCGGGCCGCGGCCTGAGAGGAACTGCCGCTCGATCTCGGCGGCGGGAAGCGGCTTGCTGAACAGAAAACCCTGCATCTCCGTGCATCCCTCGGAAGCGATGCTTTGGAGTTGTTCAGCGGTTTCGACGCCCTCGGCGGTGGCCGTCATGCCCATGCCATTGGCGAGCGCGGCGACCGCGCGCACGATGTTGAGCGAGCTCGAATCCTCGGTGATGTTCTTGACGAACGAACGGTCGATCTTGATCTTGTCGAACGGGAAGCTCTGCAGGTAGGTCAGCGACGAATAGCCGGTGCCGAAATCATCCATCGCGATCCGGATTCCGAGCTCGCGCAACTGATGCAGCAGTGCGAGCGTCGCTTCCTTGTTGTGGAGCAACACGCTCTCGGTGATTTCGATCTCCAGCCGCGTCGGCGCAAGGCCGGAAGCGGCAAGGGCGCCGACGATCACCTGCATCAGGCCGGGACTGCGAAACTGCATCGCCGAGATATTGACGGCGACGTGAAGGTGGTCGGGCCATTGCGCGGCGGTGGCGCAGGCCTGCCTGATCACCCACTCGCCCATCGGAACGATGAAGCCGATCTCCTCGGCCAGCGGGATGAAGGTGGCGGGCGAGATCATTCCCTTGACCGGATGATTCCAGCGGATCAGGGCCTCGAAGCCGCTGATTTCCTTGCTCGCGAGGTTGACGACCGGCTGGTAGTAGAGCTCGAACTCGCCTCCCGGCAGCGCCCGGCGCAGATCCTGCTCCATGATGCGGCGGGTCTGCATCTGCAGGTCCATCGCCGGCTCGAAGAAACGGAACGTGCCGCGGCCGTCGCTCTTGGCGCGATAGAGCGCGAGGTCGGCGTTGCGCAGCAGCTTGTCGGGGTTCGAGCCGTCGCCGGGGCCGACCGAAATGCCGATACTGACGCCGATCACGGCCTGCTGGCCGTCGATGTCATAGGGTTCGCTCAGCGCATCGATGGCGCGCTGCGCCAGCGAAGTGGCGTCGGCGGGATCGGCGATCGCGGCTTGCACGATCACGAACTCGTCGCCTCCCATCCGCGCGATCGTGTCGGCCGCGCCGACGAGGACGCGCAGGCGGTCGGCGACGATCCGGAGCAATTTGTCGCCGCAGGGATGGCCGAACGTGTCGTTCACGGCCTTGAACTGATCGAGGTCGAGATGATGCACGGCAACCATTTCGCCGTTCTGAATCCTGTCCAGCGCATATTCGAGCCGCTCGTTCAGCAGCACGCGGTTGGCAAGGTCGGTCAGCGCGTCGTGATGCGCCATGTATTCGATCTTGACCTCGGACTGGCGCTGCTCGGTGATGTCCTCATGGGTCGCGACCCAGCCGCCGCCGGGCATCGGGCGATGGCGGATCTTGAAGGTGCGCCCGTTCATCAGGTCGACGATGCTGTCTTTCGCCTCGTTGGAAACCGCCACGTTGGTGCGCCATTGAAGATATTCATCCCGCGTCATGGCGGGGAAGCTGCCGGCTTCGAAACGCAGGTCGACGATCTCGACCAGCGACATGCCGGGGCTGACACGCTCGGGCGCGATATCATACATCTCGACAAAGCGATCGTTGCAAACGATCAGGCGATGGTCGGAATCGAAGAAGCACAGCCCCTGCGACATGTTGTTGATCGCGGTGTCGAACTGGAAGTTTCTGACGCGCAGGGCCTCTTCCTGCTCCCGCCCGAGCTCGTACTGCTTCTTCAGCCGGGCATTGAGCTCTTCGCGCTCGGTGACGTCCTCGTGGGTCGCCATCCCGCCGCCGCCGGGTATCGGATAGACGGTGTAGGCGATGATCCGGCCGTCGGTGAATTCCTGCATCGTGGTGTCGAGCGCGATCTCGCGGCCGACGCGCTCGCGGACGTAGTCGTCCACCGCGACCTGCACCTTCAGGCCGAGATTGAGCCGGTGCCGGATCAATTCATGGGTCGGTGTCCCCGGCTTCACCTGTTCAGGCGAGAGCCCGTACATTTCCCGGTAACGCCCGTTGCAGAAAACGACTTCACGCTTGTCGTCGAAGATGACGATTCCGAGCAACAAATGGTTGATCGCCTCTTCGAGCCGCGCACTCGAATGCGCTGACCGCGAGGCGGTGATCTGGCCGTGATCCGTCATGTAGCATTTCCCCAGCCGCGATGGCGGCTCTCCTCCCTCAAGGAGAACGGTCATTAGAAGACCATGCTGGTGAATCGCAGCTTCGGGGCCGGCGGGTGTGCGCCTATTCCTTATAACATGCTCAACAAAGTATTAACGCGTCATCGCACGTAAGGGATGCCGTCGATCGTTCCGAAAACCTAGGCGGGGTCCACCAGGATTACCCTGACGTCATTGACGTTGGTGAGCGTCGGTCCCGTGAGCAGGAGATCGCCGGTGGCTGAGAAGAACGCGGTGGCATCGTTGTTGGCGAGATAGGCCGCTGGATCCAGGCCGAGCGATTTCATCTTCGCAAACGTCGTCTGATCGATCACGGCGCCGGCCGGATCGGTCGCGCTGCCGGCGCCGCCGTCGGCGCCGTCGGTGTCCGCGGCCAGCGCCACGATGCCGGGCGTGTCCTTCAGAAGGTCCGCCAGCGCCAGCGCATATTCCTGGTTGGGACCGCCGCGGCCATTGCCGCGCACGGTTACCGTGAGTTCGCCGCCGGAGAGGATCGCGATGCGCTTGCCTTCGCTGCGCGCCTTCAGTGCCAGCCGCGCATGGTCGGCCGCGACCTCGCGCGCCTCGCCTTCGATATCCGCGCCGAGGCCGATCACCTCATATCCCGCATCCTTCGCGACCTTGATGGCGGCATCGAGCGATGCCTTCGGTTTTGCGATCATCTCGAAATGCGCGCGGGCAAAGGCGGGATCGCCGGGCTTGCAGCTCTCATTCCCAGAATCTTCAAGGGCGCGCCTGACCGCGTCGTCGACCGTGAGATTGTACTTGGCCACCAGCGCGCGGGCGTCCGCCAGCGTGCTCGGATCCGGCACCGTCGGTCCCGATGCAATCGCGGAGGGATCGTCATGGGGCACGTCGGAGATCGCGAGCGTCACGATTTCGGCGGCGTGCTGTCCGGCGCGGGCCAGCCGGCCGCCCTTGATCCGCGACAGATGCTTGCGGACGATGTTCATCTCGCCGATCGGCGCGCCCGAGCGCAACAGCGCGCGGTTCACCTGCTGCTTCTGCACGAACGAAACGCCGTCAACCGGCGCGATCCAGTTCGCGGAGCCGCCGCCGGACAGCAGCACCAGCAACAGATCGTCCCCGGTTGCCTCGGCGGCGAGCCGCAGCGTTTCGTCGGCAGCCTTCAGCCCGGCTTCGTCGGGCACGGGATGGCCGGCTTCGATCACCCTGATCCGCCGCGTCGGCACGCCGTGGCCATGGCGCGTTGTGGCAAGCCCTGTCAGCCGTGACGGATCGAGCCCCAGCGTATCGAGGTAGTGCCGTTCGGCCGCAGCCGCCATCGCCGCCGCGCCCTTGCCGGCGGCAAGGCAGATCACCTTGCCCTTCGGCACCGGGCGCAGATGCGCCGACAGCACGACGTCGGGATGCGCGGCCGCAACGGCTGCATCGAAGATCGAACGCAGGAAGGGGCGTCGGTCGGTCATGGCAATCCTGTCTTAATGGGCGAGTTCGCCGCTGATGACATCGCCGAACAACTGCCAGCGCCCGTCCTTGAACTGCATCAATTGCAATTGCTCGATCGGCTGGAAGTCGTCCGGCCCGGTGGAGATGGTGACGCCCGGCAGCAGCCCGCCTTGCGGAAACTGCTTCAGGCTCGCAGCCTGCTTCATTACGTTCTCGCGGGTCAGATTATCACCGCAACGCTTCAACACTTCGACCATGGTGGTCGCCATGTTGTAGCCGGTCATGGCCGATGAATCGACGCGATTGACTTCCGGCAAATATTTGGCCAGCAGCGCGTCGAACGCCTTGATGCCGGCATCGCCCTCCCACTGGGGATCGCTGGCGTCCTTGGCGTAGGCGGCCGAGATCACGCCCTGCGAGTTCTCCAGCCCCGCGGGCCGCATCACGGTCGCGGTGGATGCGCTGACATTGGAGATGATGGTGACCGGCTTCCAGCTCATCTCGCCGAGCTTCTTGATCGCCTGGGCGCCGAACTTCGGCGTGGTGAAGAACACCACGACATCCGGATTGGACGACTTGATCCGCACTACGTGCGAGTCGATGGTCGGCTCCGACACCTCGTAGCTTTCCTCCCCAACGACGCGGGAGGCCTCCTTGGCGAGGCCGTCCTTCAGGCCCTTCAGATAGTCCTTGCCCATGTCGTCGTTCTGGTAGAGCACGGCGATCCTGGTCGTCGGCTTCTCCTTCGTGAGATACTTTGCGTAAATGCGCGACTCGCTCTGGTAGCTCGGCAGCCAGCCCATGGTCCAGGGAAACGTCTTCGGGTCGTTCCACTTGGTGGCGCCGGTGGCGACGAACAGCTGCGGCACCTTCTTGCCGTTGACGTATTTCTGGATCGCGGTGTTGGAGGGGGTCCCGAGCGTACCGAACAGCAGCAGAACCTCGTCGCTCTCGATCAGCTTGCGCGCCTGTTCGACGGCCTTTGGCGGCGAATAGGCGTCGTCATAGGAGATGAAATTGATCTTGCGGCCATTGATGCCGCCCTCGTCGTTGACCTTCTTGAACACCGCGCCCATCGCCTTGCCGACCACACCATAGGCCGACGCTGGGCCGCTATAGGGCACAATGTTGCCGATTTTGATCTCGGTGTCGCTGGCGCCGGTGTCGTACTTCTTTTGCGCGAGTGCGGCGGTAGCGCTCATGGCCATCGCGAGGCCGAGCAGGGTGGTCGCGATACGGCGTCGGGTCAGCGGGGGCATTTCGCAAAGCTCCTTGTTTTTTCGCGCCCGGGGAAACAGGCGCTGCGGCTTCTTGTTGGGGGTGCCGGGCTGATACCTAGCGCATGATCCGCCGAAGTGTAAGCGGTTTGGCTGGGCAATCGGGTTTTCTGATCGGGCGATAGCAGAAGGCTCACGAAAAGGCCCCCCGCGGCGGTGCTGCAGGGGGCCTGATGCGGTTGATGGTTTTGGAGACCAGACTAGCCGCCAGCGTCACCCGAGAGGATTTCGCCAAAGCGCTCCCAGGTCTCGCCCTTGAACTTGATCAGTTGCACCGACGAGATCGGGGCAAAGTCGGTCGCCGAGGTATTGACCTTGATGCCCGGCAGCAGTCCGCCGAGTTCGAGGTCCTTGATGCTGGCGGCCTGCTTCATCACGTTCTCGCGCGTGAGATTGTCGCCGGCGGCTTTCAGCACATGCACGAGGCCCTGCGCCACGGTGTAGCCGAACATCACCGAGGCGTCGGCGCGGTTGGCTTCCGGATAGTATTTGTCCAGGAACTCGTTCCACGCCTTCATCCCGGCGTCGTCCTTCCACTGCGCATCCGTCGGGTCCTTCAGATACTGCGAGGAGATGATGTCCTGCGCGTTCTCCACGCCGGCCGGCTTGATGACGCTGCCGATCGAGGCCGAGACGTTGTTGAGGAAGTGCAGCGGCTTCCAGCCGATCTCGGCGTTCTTCTTGATCGCCTGCGCCGCGAATTTCGGCGTGGTGATGTTGATGAACACGTCGGCGCCGGTCGCCTTCAGCTTGACGATGTGGGAATCGATGGTCGGTTCGGAGACTTCATAGCTTTCCTCCAGCACAATCATCGACGCGGCCTTGGCGCCAAGTCCGTCCTTGAAGCCTTTCAGATAGTCCTTACCGTAATCGTCGTTCTGATAGAGGATGCCGATCTTGGCGTTCGGCTTCTCTTTCAGAATGTACTTCGCATAGATCTGTGTTTCGCTCTGGTAGTTGGGCTGCCAGCCCATCGTCCAGGGGAAGCCCTTCGGATCGTTCCACTTGGTGGCGCCTGTGGCGACGAACAGTTGCGGCACCTTCTTGCTGTTGAGATATTTCTGAATCGCCGTGTTCGGCGGCGTGCCGAGCGGATTGAAGACCAGCAGCACTTCGTCGCTCTCGACCAGCTTGCGCGCCTGCTCCACCGTCTTCGGCGGGCTATAGGCGTCGTCATAGCTGATGAAGTTGATCTTGCGGCCGTTGATGCCGCCCTCGGCGTTGATCTTCTTGAAGTAGGCCTCTTCGGTCTTGCCGATCACGCCATAGGCGGAAGCCGGTCCGCTATAGGGCATGATGTTGCCGATCTTGATCTCGGTATCGCTGGCGCCGGGATCGTATTTCTTCTGTGCGAGAACGCCGCTCGACGATGCCGCGAGCAATCCAAACGCGGCCGAAGCGACCGCAAGTTTTTTCATTGTGGACATTTCTGTCTCTCCCTTTTGATTTATTAAACGTACCCGTCAGGCCTCTTAATGAAGCTCTTTTAACAGCATCGTGGTTAGCATCTTGCTGGAAGGCTCACAACAAAAAGCCCTGCGGCAAAGCCGCAGGGCTTGCATCTTTGATGGGCGGTGCCGGCTTGCTAGCCGCCGACGTCGCCGGAGAGAATCTCGCCGAAGCGTTCCCAGGTCTCGCCCTTGAACCGTATCAATTGCAATTGCGAGAGCGGAGCAAAATCGGTCGCCGACGTATTGACCTTGACCCCGGGCAGCAGGCCGCCGACTTCGAGGTCCTTGATACTGGCCGCCTGCTTCATGACGTTGGCGCGGGTCAGGTCGTCGCCGCAGGCCTTCAGCACGTGGACCAGGCCTTGAGCGACAATGTAGGCGTACATCACTGACGCATCGGCCCGGTTGGCTTCCGGATAATACTTATCCAGGAACTCGTTCCATGCCTTCATCGCGGCATCGTTCTTCCATTGCGCGTCGGTCGGATCCTTGAAGTATTGCGACGAGATGATGTCCTGTCCATTCTCGAAGCCGGCCGGCTTCATCACGCTGCCGATCGAGCCCGAGACGTTGTTGAGGAAATGCAGCGGCTTCCAGCCGACCTCGGCGTTCTTCTTGATCGCCTGGGCCGCGAACTTCGGCGTGGTGATGTTGAAGAAGACGTCGGCGCCGGTCGCCTTCATCTTGACGATGTGGGAATCGATGGTCGGTTCGGAGACTTCGTAGCTTTCCTCGATGACGATCATCGATGCGGCCTTGGCGCCGAGCCCGTCCTTGAAGCCCTTCAGATAGTCCTTGCCGTAGTCGTCGTTCTGATAGAGCACCGCGATCTTGGCGTTCGGGTTGTTCTTCAGAATGTACTTCGCATAGATCTGCGACTCGCTCTGGTAGTTGGGCTGCCAGCCCATCGTCCACGGGAAATCTTTCGGATCGTTCCACTTGGTGGCGCCGGTCGCGACGAACAGTTGCGGCACCTTCTTCGAGTTCAGATATTTCTGGATCGCGGTATTCGGCGGGGTGCCCAGTGAATTGAACACGAGCAGGACTTCATCGCTCTCGACCAGCTTGCGCACCTGTTCCACCGTCTTCGGCGGAGAGTAGGCATCGTCATAACTGACGAAGTTGATCTTGCGGCCATTGATGCCGCCTTCGGCGTTGATCTTCCTGAAATAGGCTTCCTCGGTCTTGCCGATCACGCCGTAGGCGGAAGCAGGTCCGCTGTAGGGCATGATGTTGCCGATCTTGATTTCGGTATCGGTGGCGCCGGTGTCGTATTTCTTCTGCGCAAGCGCGCCGCTGCTGGTCGCAGCAAGCAATGCGAGGGCGGCCGAAAAGGCTCCCAAGCGCAAGTTGATGGCGAGCATTTTTTGATCTCCCTGGGATCGATGACTGTGTCATTGTTTTTGATTTGAGCGCTTGGCGGCTCTTGGACTGCATTGAATACCTTTCGGCTGCGTCCAGCAACAAAAAGCCCCCCGCGACGGTGTCGCGGGAGGCGATATTTAGTCTGATCCCCGGGAAACTACCGCCCGGCGGAATATTGGTTAATGGCTGAGTTCGCCGCTGATCACTTCGCCGAACAGGTCCCACTTCTCGCCCGAAAAGCGCATCATCTGAAGCTGCTCGATCGGGGCAAAGTCGGTGGCCGAGGTGTTGATCTTGACGCCGGGCAACAGCGTGTCCGGCGTGAAGTCCTTCAGGTTCGCGGCCTGCTTCATGATGTTCGCGCGTGTCAGGTCGTCGCCACACATTTCGAGGATTTTCGCCAGAGTCTGTGCCGCGCCATAGCCATAGACCACGGAGCTGTTGAGCCTGTCGCCTTCCGGATAATACTTGTCGAGGAAGGCGAAGAACTTCTGCATGCCGGGATCGCTTTGCCATTGCGGATCGCTGGCGTCCTTGGCGTAGGCCGCCGACAGCAGTCCCTGTGCGTTCTCGAAGCCGGCGGGCTTGAGCACGCTGCCGACGGAGGCTGAGACGTTGGCGACGATCTGCAGCGCCTTCCAGTCGATCTCGGCGGCCTTCTTGATCGTCTGCGCCGCAAACTTTGGCGTCGTGATGCTGATCAGGACGTTGGCGCCGGAGGCCTTGAGCTTGACGACGTGACTGTCGATCGTCGGCTCCGAGACCTCGTAGCTGGCCTCGGCAATGATCATCGACGCCTTGCCCTCCAGGCCGTCCTTCAGGCCCTTGAGGTAATCCTTGCCGAAATCGTCGTTCTGGTAGAGCACGGCGACCTTGGCATCCGGCTTTTCCTTCAGCAGGAATTTCGCGTAGATGCGGCCCTCGCTCTGGTAGCTCGGCTGCCAGCCGATGGTCCATGGGAAGTGCCTGGGGTCGTTCCACTTGGTGGCGCCGGTGGCGACGAACAGTTGCGGGACCTTCTTGGCATTCAGGTATTTCTGGATCGCGGTGTTGGAGGGCGTGCCGAGCGCGTTGAACACCAGCAGCGCCTCGTCGCTCTCGACCAGCCTGCGCACCTGCTCGACCGCCTTCGGCGGGCTGTAGGCGTCGTCATAGGAGATGAACTTGATCTTGCGGCCGTTGATGCCGCCGTTCTCGTTGATCATCCTGAAATAGGCTTCTTCGGTCTTGCCGATGACGCCGTAGGCCGAAGCGGGGCCGCTATAGGGGACGATGTGGCCGATCTTGATCTCGGTATCGGTCGCGCCGGTGTCGTATTTCTTTTGCGCGAATGCGGGGCCGGAAGTGCAAAGAAAAGCGCCGACTGCCGCCGAGATGGCGGCAGTCCGTAGAGTTGCAAGCATAGTTGCTCCTTAAGTTTCTTCTTTTTGGTTGGTCGTTCTTTTGGTTCTTAGTTCTTTTTGGTTCTTAGTTCTTCCTGAGATTGCCGAGCATCTGCTGCGCAACAATCGCAACCTGCCTTGCACCGTGCGGCACGAGGAAGATGACGAGGAACAGGAGCACGCCGAACACCGCGCCGGAGAGGCCCTTGGAGATGCTCTCCGCGATATTCGGCACGAAGATGATGAAGGCCGCACCGACGAACGAGCCCGGCAGCCAGCCGACGCCGCCGACGACCATGCCGAGGAATAGCGCAATGGCCAGGTTGATCGTGTAGCTGTCGGGCGCGACGAACGCCACGACGATGGCGCTGAGCCCGCCGGCGATACCGGTGATGGCCGCGGATACGCCGAAGGCGAGCGTCTTGTACTGGGCGACGTCGACGCCCATGGCGGAGGCCGCGATCTCATTGTCGCGGATCGACATGAAGGCGCGGCCCGAGCGTGATCGCAGCAGGTTGACCGACCCGAGATAGATCGCCAGCGCGATCACCAGCGTGAAGTAATAGAGCCACTTGTCCTGTCCGATCGGCAGGCCGAACGGCGCATCGGGTTTCATGACGGTGAGGCCCTGCACGCCGCCGGTCCACTGCTCGAGGAAATGCAGCTTCAGGAGTTGCGGCATGGCGACCGCCAGCGCGAAGGTGGCCAGCGCCAGGTAAATGCCGGAAAGCCGCAACGCGGGTTTGCCGAACAGGTAGCCGGCGCCGAACGAGACAAGCCCCGCGATCGGCAGCGTCAGCGCGTAGTTCACGTTGAAGTTTTCCATCAGGACCGCCGACGTATAGGCGCCGAGCGCGTAGAATGCGCTCTGGCCGAGCGAGAATTGCCCGCTGCCGCCGGTCAGGATGTTGAGCGCCAGCACCGCGATCCCGTAGATCATGACCATCGTCATCTGGAAGACGACGAAGTTCTTCACGAACACCGGGGTGACGAGCAGTGCCGCCAGGATCACCAGCGAGGTGCCGGTGCCCAGCGTCATGGCGCGCTTCGGAACGGCCTCGACGGCCGGGGCTTCTGTAACAGTGTCTTCTGCAGCGGCGCTCATGATCAGACTCGCTTGACGATGGCTCGGCCGAAGAGACCGGCAGGTTTGAAGACCAGGACGGTGATGATCAGCGCAAGCGCGATCGGGAGTTTCAGTTCATTGCCCACACCGGGGATGTAGGTGCCGGCGAGGTTCTCGAAGACGCCGACCAGGAAGCCGCCCACGACGGCGCCGAGTGGCGAGGTAAGGCCGCCGAGCACGGCGGCGGCAAAACCGTAAACCAGAACGCCGCCCATCATGTTCGGTTCGAGGAACACGACGGGTGCGATCAGGATGCCGGCGACGGCGCCGATCGCGGAGGCCATGCCCCAGCCGAGCGCAATCATCCAGGAGGTATTGACGCCGACCAGGCGCGCCGATTCCGGCAACGCCGCCGCTGCGCGCATCGCAAGGCCGATCCGGGTGAACTGGAAGAACAGGTAGAGCCCGACCAGCATCAAGAGGGTGACGCCGATCATGCCGGCCTGGTGGGTCGAGATCAGCTGGCTGCCGAGGAACGCCGAGGAGCCGAACGGGGTCGGATACTGCTTGATGGTGAAGTCCCAGATCAGGCCGGCCACCGAGTTGACGATGGCAAACAGCGCGATGAAGCCGGCGACGTTGGTCAGCACCGGGGCCTTGGCCAGCGGCTTGAACAGGAGCCGCTCGATCAGGATGCCGCCGGCGAACGAGACCGCGATCGTGATCAGGAACGCCCACCAGTAGGGCACGCCCCATTGCATCAATTGCCAGGAGATGAAGGTCGAGAACATCGCCATCTCGCCCTGGGCGAAGTTCAGATGGTCGATCGCCTGGTAGATCATGACAACGGCGAGCGCCATGCAGGCATAGATCGCGCCGGTCGAGATGCCGGCCAGGACCTGGTTGGTAAAGAGTTCCATTGTCCCGGCTCCTCAGTAGCCCAGATAGGATTTGCGGACGTCTTCGTTGTTGGCGATGTCCTTGGCCTTGCCCGACATCACGATGCGTCCGGTTTCGATCACGTAGGCCTTGTCGGCGAGTTCGAGCGCGAGTTGCGCGTTCTGCTCCACCACCAGGATGGTGACCTTTTCCTCGCGGTTGATCTTGCCGAGGATCTTGAAGAGGTCGCGCACCACCAGCGGCGCCAGCCCGAACGACGGCTCGTCGAGCAGCATCAGGCGCGG
>Ga0081455_10006163_pt1 | contig 12934 bp, 10 predicted proteins | sample TabmetS3T2R1_FD_70207 | JGI IMG/M metagenome (GOLD analysis project Ga0081455, IMG submission 70207) | Tabebuia heterophylla rhizosphere microbial communities from the University of Puerto Rico - S3T2R1 | ecosystem: Host-associated > Plants > Roots > Rhizosphere ... | reverse complement strand
TCCTGCGCACGACGAGCCCGCTGAACCCGCAGAGCATCGCCGCGTTCCCGCAGCGGCTCGCGATGGAGCGGGCGAACCCCTACCTGAAGCCGGGCGGCTACAAGAAGCTGGCCCACGGGCTCCAGACCTTCGCCAACACACCGTGCTCGGCGGGCATCAACGCGCGCCTCGACCCGAACACGCCGAACGACCCGAACTTCTGGAACAGCGGCCGCTTCCCCGGGACCACGGCGGAGAAGAAGGCGGCGGCACAGGACCTGTTCAACCGCATCAAGACCTACGCCTTCAACGACCAGCTCAACAGCAATCAGGCCAAGCATCCGGGCTGCCAGAAGCAGGGCGACTTCAAGTCGATCGGCGCGCCCCGCGAGTTCACGTTCTACGACCGCCCGATCCTCGGGCGCCCGCGAGGGCGCGTCGCGCTCGTGCGCTTCGCTGAGCCGACCCGCGTCCGCGGTGCCCTGTACTACGCGCTCACGCCGCAGGGACGCTCGGCTCGGGTGGCCGCCTGCGCTTCCAGATGAAGTCGATCGCAATCGCGAGCGCGGTGATCCCGATGATCGCCGAGAACGTCTCGGGCGCATTCTCGAGGGTGTCGACCGCGAAGAACCCGAGGACGACGAGCGTCACCGCGATTCCGAGCAGCACCAGCCAGGCGATCGCCCCGGTCTCCGGCCTCAACCGGTAGCCCGCGATCCCGACGAGCACGAAGACCATCAGCGAGCACGCGCTCCCCACCGAGGCGATCGCCGAGAGGTCGACGACGTTGGCGATGACCAGCACCGCGGCCGAGGTGATCAGCAGCCCGGCGTGCGGGCCGAGCCGCGAGCGGCGCCCGAACAGCGGCGGGAACTGCCCGATCTCGGCGAGGTAGGCCGTCAGGTTCGCGGAGCCGAACAGCGTGCCGTTCGTCGAGCCGGCGGTGGCCAGCAGCGCCGCGATCGCCATGATCGTGAACCCCGCGTCCCCCAGCGCGGGGCGCGCGGCCTCGGCGATCGCCGTCTCGCCGTACCCGATCGCTTGGTCCACGGTGAGCGTCCCGAAGACCCCGACCGCGATCAGGACGTAGGTCGCGGTAGTCAGCCCGAGCGCGAGGAGCACGGCCAGCGGCAGCTGCCGGCGGGGATCGCGGAGGTTGCCCACCGTGAACGTCATCACGCCGAAGCCGAGGAACGCGAAGAACGTCAGCGCGATGCTCGCGATGATGTCCGAGAACGACGGATACGTGCTGAACGCCAGCATGTCGAGGTCGATGCCTTTGATCGTCACGACGATGAAGAGCGCGAACACGCCGAGCAGCACCACGACCATCACCGAGGCGACGCGCGAGACGAACTGCGCGCCGAGCATGTTGATCACGGTCATCGCGACGATGAGCGCCGAGGTGAAGACGTTGTCCCAGCCGCTCCACGCGCCCTTGTCGAAGAACAGCGACACGGCGTAAGCGCCGAATGAGACGGCGACCATCGCCGCGACGATCACGAACGCGGCGAAGTAACCGAGCCAGGCCGCGATGCCGAGCAGGCGCCCGTTCCCGAAGCCCTGGAGCAGATACTCGATCAGCCCGCCCGACGACGGGTAGCGGGTGCCGAGCTTGACGCAGACGTAGCCGAGGAGCGAGGCCACGATCCCGCCGAGGAGGAACGAGATCCAGACGGCCGACCCGGCGATCGCGCCGGAAGTCTTTGTCGATCCTGAGTCGCTGGGGACTACCATAAGTCCCTTTGCCGAACCCGAGGCCACGGGGTCGGAGCCAGTTCCCTCGCCGAAGCGAAATCCCAACCGCTAGGGACGGCGCAACCGCTTTATCGCGTGCGACTCGGCTTATAAGCGGCGTAGGCTACAATGGGGCGCGAGCTTGGGGGCTTAAGTCCGTGACGCTGAAGAGCATGACTGGCTTTGCCCGTGGCGACGGTATGCACGGGGATACCAGCTGGAACTGGGAAGCGCGCAGCGTCAACGGCCGCACGCTCGACCTCCGCTTGCGTCTTCCTACCGGTTTCGAGGCGCTCGAAATCAGGGCGCGCGGCCTCGCCCAGGAGAAGCTCGCGCGCGGCAATTGCACCATCAATCTTTGGGTCCGGCGCGAGACCGGGCGCGCGGAGATCAGGTTGAACGAGACCGCGCTTCGCCAGGCGGAGGCCGTGGCGGAACGCGCCAGGGACCTGACCGGGCTGAAACATGCCAGACTCGACACCCTCCTCGGTATGCGCGGCGTGGTGGAAACGGCCGAGGCGGAGGAGAGCGAGGAAGCGCTCGTGGCGCTGCATCTTGCCATGATCGCGAGCCTCGCGGGGACGCTCGATGAGCTTGTGCGCGCGCGGAGCGCCGAGGGCGAGCGGCTGCATGCGGTGATCGAGAAGCAGCTTACGACGATTGCACGGCTGATCGAAATTGCCGCCACCGCCGCGGCCCAGCAGCCGGCGGCGATCGCGGCTCGGCTCGCCGAGCAAGTCGCCCGGCTCTCGGAAGCGAGCGCCACTCTCGACCCCGAACGCCTGCATCAGGAAGCGTTGCTGTTGGCCGCGAGGGCCGACATCCAAGAGGAGCTCGACCGCCTGCGTGCGCATGTTGCCGCGGCGAACGAACTGATCGTGAGCGGTCAGCCGGTCGGCCGCAAATTCGATTTTCTCGCCCAGGAATTCAATCGCGAGGCCAATACGATCTGCTCGAAGGCCGCCGATATCGAAACCACGCGCACCGGTCTCGAACTCAAGACCGTCATCGACCAGCTGCGCGAGCAGGTCCAGAACATCGAGTGAGCGAGATGGGAAACGGCATCGCGAGAAGGGGACTCATGCTGGTTCTGTCGTCGCCCTCGGGCGCCGGCAAGACCACGATCGCGCGACGGTTGGTCGAGAGCGAGCGCGAGACTGACCCCGGGATCGCCATGTCGATCTCGCATACGACGCGGGCGAAGCGCAAAGGCGAGGAAGACGGCGTCGACTACCATTTCGTCGATCGCGATACCTTCACGCGCATGCGCAAGAAGGGCGCGTTCCTGGAATGGGCGGTCGTGTTCGACAACTATTACGGGACGACGCGCGAGCCGGTCGAGGATGCGCTGGCGCAAGGCCGCGACGTTCTGTTCGACGTCGATTGGCAGGGCGCGGCTTCCTTGCGCGAGAAGGCGGGCAAGGACGTGGTCACCGTCTTTATCCTGCCGCCGACGGCGGCCGATCTCGAACAGCGCCTGAATATCCGCGCGCAGGACCCGCCCGAGACGGTGCGGCGCCGGATGCTCGGCGCGAGCAACGAGATCCAGCACTGGAAGGACTACGACTACGTCGTCGTCAATTACGACATCGCGCAGTCGGCGGCGGCGGTGCGCGCGATCCTTGCCGCTGAGCGCCTGAGGCGGAAGCGCCTGATCGGGCTCAAGGATTTTGTCCAGAGCCTGCAGTCGAAGCTTTAGCGCTTCCGCGGCGCGGCGGGCTGAAGCGCATTGGCGAGGCGGCAGAACGCAGAAACCGGCAACTCCTCCGCGCGCGATTTAGGATCGATGCCGAGTCCTTCGAGAACGGCCACGCTGTCAGGCACGAGCTTGCGGAGGCTCGCGCGCAGCATCTTGCGCCTTTGACCGAAGGCTGCGGCGGTGACACGCTCCAGCATCCCGACGTCGCATGAGGGCTCCGGCGCTTGCCTCGGCACAAGCTCGACCAAGGTCGAATCGACCTTTGGTCGCGGCGTGAAGGCTTCCGCCGGAACGGTGAAGAGAATGCGGGCCTGTGTGCGCCACTGCGACAACACCGAAAGCCGCCCGTAATCCTTGCCGCCCGGCGATGCGACGATCCGCTCGGCCACCTCGCGCTGAAACATCAGGACCATGCGGTCGAACCAGGGCGGCCAAGGGTCGGTCTTGAGCCATCCGATGAGGAGCGGCGTCGCAACGCCATAGGGCAGGTTGGCGACGATGCGGGCGGGGGAGGGAAGCGCGAGTGTCGGATAGTCGATGTCCATCGCGTCAGCGGCAACGACATCGAGACGTCTGGGATAGGCTGCGGCGATCGCGTCGAGCGCGGGCAGGAAGCGGGCATCTTTCTCGATGGCGACGACGCTCTTTGCGCCTTCGAGCAGAAGGGCGCGGGTGAGGCCTCCGGGGCCGGGTCCGACTTCGACCACCGTCACGCCTTGAAGCGGCCCGGCCGCGCGGGCGATGCGGCGGATCAAGTTGAAATCGAGCAGGAAGTTTTGCCCGAGGCTCTTCTTCGCCGACAGGCCGAGCGCGCGGATGACCTCGCGAAGCGGCGGCAATCCGTCAGGGGAGGTCACGCCCGCGCCTCGGCACGCGCGCTCATGGCGGCGGCAAGCTTGAGCGCCTCGATAAGACTGCGCGGGCTCGCTTTGCCCGTGCCGGCAAGCGCGAAGGCGGTGCCGTGGTCGGGCGAGGTGCGAATGAAGGGAAGCCCGAGGGTCACGTTGACGCCTTCCTCGAAGGCAAGGGTCTTGAACGGCGCAAGCGCCTGGTCGTGATACATGCAAATTGCCGCGTCGTAAGTGGCGCGAGCGGCATCGTGGAACATCGTATCGGCAGGGTAGGGGCCTGTGGCGTCGAGACCGAGGGCGCGCGCGTCCGCGATCGCGGGCGCGATGATGTCCGTCTCCTCGCGGCCCATGCTTCCGTCCTCGCCGGCATGAGGATTGAGGCCCGCGACGGCGAGACGCGGACGCGCGATGCCGAAATAGCGTTTCAGACCTTCGGCGGTGGTCGCGATGGTCTTCGCGATCAGCGCCCGCGTGAGGAGGCCGGGAACCTCTTTCAGCGGAACGTGGATCGTGACCGGAACCGCCTTCAGCGACGGACCGACGAGCATCATGACCGGATGCGGCGGCTTTTCCTTCGGTGCGGCAAGAGCGGCGAGATATTCTGTGTGCCCCGGAAAGGCGAAGCCCGCGCCATAGAGCACGGATTTGGCGATGGGGTTGGTCACCACCGCGCGCGCGGCGCCTGCTTCCGCAAGCGCTACGGCGCGTTCGATCGACCGGGTGATGAGAGGGGCGGCGCCGCGATCGGGCCGCCCGGCCACGATCTCGCCGGGCCCGAGGATCGGCAGCACCGGAAGCGCGTCCGGGAAGCGGCTCGGTCCTTCGCCGATCTCCGCGACGACGGCAAGCGGCGCGTCGAGCCCGAGCGCGCGGGCGCGCGCTGTGAGCACGGCGGGGTCGCCGATCAGGACGAAGGCAGGGACCTGCTCGCGCTTCCGCACCGCGAAAGCGCCAAGCGCAATATCCGGTCCGATCCCGGCGGGATCGCCGATGGTCAGTGCAAGCGGCCGTTCGAGGCGTTCGATGCTAGCCATGGGGCTTCGGCTAGCACGAAACGCGCCCCTAGCGGTACTCGATGAAGGCCTCCGCCCGGACGTCGCGCAACAGCCGCTCGGCGCGAAGGCCCATTTCCTGGCTCATCAACTGACGCTGCGCCTGCTCGCGGGCGGTGCTGTCGACCGCAGTGGCGCGCTTGCCGCAGACGGCATAAAGCTCGACGGCGGCCTGGGTAATGGTCGGGGGCGTCATCTGCCCCACTTTGGCGTTCGTGACGAGCAGCCGCGCGGGCTGGGCCAAAGACGCCGTCTTGTAGTCCTGGAGCGTGGTCACGTTCGCACCCTGGACGCCGTTAGCGAGGTCGGCGCAGGACTTGAACCGCGCGCGCATGCTTTCGGCGGCTGCAAGCTGGCCGGCGATGACCCGCTGGTCGGCGCCAGAGGGGAGGGCGTATTTGATCTGGCGAAGCTGCAAGGCCGGTTCCGCTGGCGCCGCCGCCGCCGGAGCGGCCCCGCCTTCGGCCGCGGCGCCGCCTCCCGCGGCGCTTGAGGCCAGCGCCTGGTCCACGTCGGCATCGGCGATTTGGATGTCGCGGCGGAACTTCTTCTGCACCGTTGCCTGCCACACGAGCTGCGCCCGGATACGATCCTTCAACGTCTTGATGTTGACGCCGGCTTTGCCAAGCGCGGTCGCAAGTCCCTCGACGTTGAGATTGTTCTTTTGCGCCATGTCGGTGAGGATCGCCGTCACGTCCTCTTCCGCGGGCGTAATGGAGACTTTGCGGCCTTCCTGAAACTGCAGCCGCTCATCGATCAGCATGTCGGCGGCTTGCTTCTTGAGAGCGGGGGAGGGCTGCTGCTGCGTGGTGATGGCGAGGAAGCGTTCGCGCTGGTCGATGTCGTAGTCGGAGATCGGCTCGTCATTGACGAGGATCTTGATCGAAACTTCTTGAGCGATGACGGCCGCGATGCCGCCGACCAGAATCGCGATCAGGAGCGCCGCCACCAATCCCGAGCAATAGCGCGCGCGGCGCTGAACCGATGCGATGGCAAGGAGGCGTTCACGGAGCAGGGGCATGAACCTTGATCGCCTAGTCGTTGGTGTCGGACCCGCTGGCGCCGAACACGTTGTTCGCCGAGGTGGCATACGAGTAGCTTCCGAGATACTTGAGCGAGACATTCACAAGGAAGCGCTCGTCCGGTCTGATATCCTGATCTTCGATGAAGGAGCGCTGATAGGTCAGGTCGACCAGGAAGCAGTCGTCCTGATAGCGGAGGCCGAGACCATCCGTGATCGTCTGGTCGAGCGCGAGGTCATAGCGGAAATTGCCGAGCAGCGACCAATACTCCGTGACCGCCAACGTGCCGGCCGTCACGATTTCCTCACGTGGCTGGTCATCGGCAAGTCCCGGTTCAGCGGTGACATCGGCATAGTTGACTTTCACGCGGGCCGGACCGTAGCGCGCCCACGAGGACAGGTCGGTACGCTGCACGCTGAAGTTCTGCTCGTCGAAGCGCGACTGGGCCGAGAAGCCGAGATAGGTCGAGGCCTGGACGTAGAGGCCGCCGACATAATCGGATTGGTCGGTGGCGAGGCCCGCCGTCCGATAGAAATCGGTGTCGAACTCATTGTCGCCGGCGATCTGGTAGCTCTGGCCGAAAACGGCGCGGCCGTAAGCGCCGGAGGCGAGCTGAGCCGTGTAACGCCCGCCGACATTGGCGCGCGTGCCGGTTTCGATACGGTCGTAGCCGGAGAACTTGTCGAGGTCGAAGAGGATGGTGTCGTCGAACACCAGGCTCAGCGCGTCTTCGTTGGGAATTTCCTGCTGATTGCCCGCCGTATCGGGCCGCCCGATGATCTGGCCGATCGGCTCGAGCACATGGGTGACGTTGCCGGTGCTGGCGACGAACGGATAGCGATATTCAATTCCGCCGAGGGCAACCCCGCGCAGAATGGCGCTCGATCCCTCCTTCTCGTCGTCGACGAAGTCCTCCGAGCCGTCGAGGCCGCGCCCGATGCCGTTCACGCCGTAGATATCGCCGCGCAACTGCGCGAAGGGCGTGAAGACTTGGCCGATGCCGTCGATCATCTGCCGCCGCCAATTGGCTTCGACGATCAACCGGTTGGAATCGATGCCCTCCTGGTTCTGGAACACCATCACGTTGGAGTTGAAGCTCAGCTCGCCGCCGATGAGCGGATTCTTGGCGATGTAGTCGTAGTCGATGATCGGGAAGACGGTCGAGTCGGAGAACGGCTCGTCGGTGAAGAGCAAGCTCTGCGTGTTGTAGAACCGCATCGAGGCGTAGTTGCGGTCGTGCAGACCCTCGAGATAGATCTGCGAGACGCGGTCCGTCTTGAGCCGGCTGTCGAGGTTGTAAAACCGGCGGAAGGTTTCGTCGGTCTCGGCGAGAATGTCCCAGCCGTAGCTCCAATAGGGGTTGAGCGCGAACCTGCCGTCGGTCTTGATGCTGCCGCGGAAGTCGCCGTCGGTGGGACTTTCAAACGTGCCCTTGTCCCACACGCCGGCAAGCTCGATGCGATAGGCGCCACTCGACAGGCGGTGGCGCCAATCGCCGAGGAGCAGCGTGCCGGCTTTTTCGGTCACCATCGGGGCGAAGGTGAAATCGTAGTGGTCCGAGAGCGCGAAGTAGTAGGGGATCTGCACCGTACTGCCGAGCTCGTTCGAATGGCTGTAGCTCGGCATGAGGAAGCCGGACTTGCGCTTGACGGTCGGGTCAGCGATCTGGAAGTAGGGCACCCAGAGCACCGGCACGCCAAAAAGGTCGAACACCGCGTTCTTGAACTTGATGGTGGCCTGATCGCGCTGATGCGTGATCTTGCCGGCGCGGATACGCCAGGTTGGAGCCTTGTTGGGATTCTCCACGCAAGGCTTGCAAGGCGTGAACCAACCCTTCTCGAACACCGTGACATTGCCGGCCTGTCGTGACGCCGAAGCGGCAACAATGCGGGTATCGTCCTTGGTGACGAGCTTCAGCGACTCGATGAAACCGTCGCGGAAGTCGTCGGTGAGCGTGATCTGGTCGGAGGTAATCACCGCGCCGTCCGGATCCTTGATGCGGACGTTGCCCTCGGCGGAGAGGGTGTTGGCGGAGCGATCGTAGATCACCTTATCGGCGAGCAGGGTGTAGTTGCCGTAGTAGAGCTCGACGTTGCCCTTGGCAGTCACCCGGGCGTTGTCGTTGTCGTAGATCAGCTCGTCGGCCTGCAACAGCATCGGCTCCGACGGATCGACCTTGGGGGGCTGAACGATCTGCTCGAGCGAGGTTTGCGCCTGACCGAAAGCCGGTTGCCAAGAGGCGAGGGGGGCGAAAAAGGCGGCGAGAATGCAAGCAAAAAGCGCCCGGTGCAGGCGCGCAAACACCCGCCCTTTAGACGCGGCAAGGCCGGGCTTGGCCCGGCGCATGCAGGTCAAATTTGCGCGCGCGCCGGCCATCATCCGTCCTCTTTGTACAAAAGCACGGTGAGCGCGAGCGAAGCCGCGACGACCACCGGCACCCATGCGGCGGCGACCGCGGAGGTCAGGCCGGCCATGGCGAAGTTGCGCGAGATTTCGGAGAAAACGAAGAAGGCAAAGCCGGCCGCGAGGCCGAACACGGCGTTGATTTGCACGTTGCCGAAGCGGAACCCTCGGAGCGAACACGTCGCGGCGATCAAGACCATCGTGACGAGGAGAAACGGCCGCGACAACAGGAGCTGGTACTGCACGCGGTATTGCGTGGCGGGGAGGCCCGCCCTCTCGGCGATCTGGATGAAGTTCGGCAGGTCCCAGAACGAGATCGAGAACACCGTGCCGAGACTGTCGCGCACCTGCGTCGGGGTGAGGTAGGTGCTGAGCAGATAGCGCTTGTAGAACTCGGGCTCCTGGCCGACCGCGCTCACCCAGGCATTTTCCAGTTCCCAGCGCCCGTCCTTGAGCACGGCTCTCGCCGCCTCGACCCGCTCGATCAGACGGTGCTCGGGGTCGTACTGGAACACCGTGACGCCTTTGAGCTCGAGACCCTGGTTCAAGACGTCGAGCGCATGGATGACCGAGGGGCCGTCGGCGCCGTCCTCGCGCAGCCAAGCGCCGGAGTTCTTGGTTTTGAGCAACGACTCGCCGCGACCGAATGCTGCGGCGTAGAGGCGTTCGGCTTCGCCGCGCGCGACCGCCGCGATCGGATTGTAGAGCAGCACAAAAGCAATCCCGAGCAGGAAGGCCACGATCATTGCCGGCAGCGTGAACTGCCACACCGAAATGCCGGCGGCGCGGAGCACGACGAGTTCGGAGGAACGGCTCAGCATCAGGAAGATGCCGATGGTGCCGATCAGGACGGCGAAGGGGAGCACGAGTTCGGAGAAAGACGGCAAACGCAACAGCGACATCCAGGCGAGGAGCGCGCCCGGAACTTCGCCGGAATAGTTACCGGCGCGACGGAGCATTTCGATGAAGTCGACGAAGAAGATCAACACGCAACAGATCAGGAACATCGCCAACATGGCAATGACGAAGCGCAGCGCAAAATAGCGCGCAAGCGTTCCCACTGCACTGATGCCTGGCATCTGCGCTCTCACGTCGCGTGCATCCCTCTACCGGTCCAAAATTTTATCTTTGTTGACTGGAACTTAGCCCCGAAGCTCAGCTTGGACCGCAGCTTTGGGACCATTTTAGCGTGCGCTGCCCAGGCCGCAACGATAATCGCCCCCAAAGGAAGGCCGTAAACAAGCAGAATTGCCCAGGGCGAAGCGAGCGCCATGTTGCCCACCGCGATGCCCGCCGCGCGTAATCCAACCGCGATGCCGAAGGCCGCCATGATCTGCCCCCAGCGGTTCTCCCGTGCGGTGCGAGCGTGGCCGAGGAAGGCTATGGCGATGAAGGCGAAAACCAGGGGATAGAGCGGGGTTACGAGGCGATCATGCAATTCCGCCCGGAGCTGAGGATAATTCCGGCGGACCTCCGGTTTCGTCATATCGGGTCGGAGAAGATCACCTGTATAGGCCTCGCGCGGCCGCAGCTCTTTTCCACCGCTATCCTTGGGACTGAACTCGGTTAAATCGAGCATATTCTGGTCGAAAGCGACGATCTGGACGTCTTTTTCATCGCCTTCATTGTTGAAACGCTGGACGTAACCATCGAGCATGATGAGGTAAGAGCCCTCGTCGTTGTCGATGATTCGACCGCGTTCGGCGAGGTAGCTCATCACCTGCTTGCTATCGCGCTCGTCATGGACGAGGAGGCCGAGCAAATCGCCCGTGGGGCTGCGATCGCGAATATGGAAAGTGAGGCCGTCTTCCGGGCTAGAAAACCGTCCTGGTTGAAGGACTTGCGAGATCAGATCGGCCCTGACATGGGTGATGAAACTGCGTAACTCGCGCATGCTGGCCGGCGTCACGTAGAGGTTCGCGATGAGCACGCCAAAGGCCACAATCGAGGCGAGCGCGACGATGGGAGCGCCGATTCGCCAGATGGGCGCGCCCGAGGCCGTCATCACGATCAGCTCGCTGTCGCCGTTCATCCGGTCGAGGGTGTAGAGAGCCGCCATCAGCATCGCATTGGGGGCGATCAGCGCCATCAAGCTCGGCAGGCTCAGCATCGTCATCTGCAGGAAGAGCAGGATGCCCTGTCCCCGCGACGTGATTAAGTTCAATTCTTTCAAGGCTGTAGCGAGCCAGACGACGAGCGTCAGGGTCAAAAGGATGACGAGCAAGGCATTGGCTGCCTGCCGAAAAAGATAGCGGCCGAAGATCGTCATCGCCGTCTTGCAAGGCCCCCGACTTGGCACCTTGGCGAAGCCGCTCCAAGCTCCACCAACCCCCTGGTGCGAAAGGCGATTCTCACCAGCTTAAGATGGCGGAATTTCGGCCTTTTTGGAATGGCTTGCTTTCATCTGGGACTGGTTTTACGTAAGTCCGCTGTTATTTCCCGCCGCTGTTGCAAGACTGCATCAGTCAGCGCTTCCGGCCCAACGCCGGGGGACGCCGTTCCGGTCGATTCCCTGACGCCGAAAGGCGAGGGCACGCGAGGAGTTTTTTGGTGAGCGAGCAAGCCAGTTTGTCGTTCGCAAGCAGGACCGCGCCGGCCGACGGCGTTGTCGTCGTCTTCGCCGAAGAAGGGCGCAAGCTCAGTCCGGCCGCGCAAGATCTCGACAAGAAATCGAAAGGCCTTCTGTCCAAAGCCGCGAACATCACCGGCTTCAAGGGCAAGAAGGACCAGATCGTCGATCTCCTCGCGCCGCAGGGTCTGAAGTTTTCAAAGATCATTCTCGTCGGCTTGGGCAAAGCGAGCGCCTATCGCGGCGAGGACTGGCTCAATCTCGGCGGCACGGTGCGCGGACTTCTCAGCGGCAAGGAAGCGCCAACCGCGCATATTTTCGTCGAGGCGGCGGATGGCAAGGTCGAGCCGCGCGACGTTGCAAGCTTCGCGCTCGGCGCGGAGCTCCGCGGCTACAATTTCAAAAAATACAAAACCAAATCGCGCAAGAACACCGGCGAGGGCGCTGAATCAAGCGAACGGACGCTGAAGAAGATCGTCATCCACGCGGCCGATCCGAACGCGGCGGCCCGCGCCTTTCAGCCCGAGAACGCCATTGCCAACGGCGTTGCGCTCGCGCGCGATCTCGTTAACGAACCGGCGAACGTGCTCGGCCCCGCCGAGTTCGCAAGCCGCGCCAAGGCGCTGACCAAGCTCGGCGTTCGGGTGGAGGTGCTCGGCCCGAGCGCTTTGCGCAAGCTCGGCATGAACGCGCTTCTCGCCGTGGGCCAGGGAAGCGTGCGGCCGAGCCACGTCGTCGTCATGCAGTGGAAGGGCGCGGGCGCGAAGGGCGGCGCGCCGATCGCCATCGTCGGCAAGGGCGTCACCTTCGACACCGGCGGCATCTCGCTCAAGCCCGCCGCCGGCATGGAGGAGATGAAAGGCGACATGGCGGGCGCTGCTTGCGTCGTCGGGCTGATGCAGGAGCTTGCCGCCCGCAAGGCGAAAGTTAACGCCGTCGGCATCATCGGGCTCGTCGAGAACATGCCGAGCGGTGCGGCTCAACGCCCGGGCGACGTGGTGACCGCCATGTCGGGGCAGACGATCGAGGTCCTCAACACCGACGCCGAGGGCCGCATGGTGCTCGCCGACTGCCTGTGGTACGTGCAGAACCGCTTCAAGCCCAAGGCCGTGGTCAATCTCGCGACGCTGACCGGCGCGGTCATGGTCGCACTCGGCAAGGAACACGCGGGCCTCTTCAGCAACAACGACGAACTCTCGGCCCGGCTGATCGAAGCGGGCGACGCGACGGGCGAGAAATTGTGGCGCCTGCCGCTCGGTCCGAAATACGACAAGATGATCGATTCGAAAGTCGCCGACATGAAGAACACGGGCGGCAAGTGGGGCGGCTCGATTTCGGCGGCGCAGTTCCTTCAGCGCTTCATCAAGGACGGAACGCCGTGGGCGCATCTCGACATCGCCGGCACGGCAATGTCGTCAGTCGACAGCGAGATCAATCGAAGCTGGGGATCGGGATTTGGCGTCCGGCTGCTCGACCGGCTGATCTCCGAGCACTACGAGCGACACTGAGGACGTAAGCCTTCGCGACCCATCGCGATCGGGTCATCAGGTAATTTTCCATAATATACCTTATGCGAATCCCAGAGTTGGGACAGCCCCATGGCATTCCGCTATCCAATTGAG
>Ga0081455_10006162_pt1 | contig 12936 bp, 13 predicted proteins | sample TabmetS3T2R1_FD_70207 | JGI IMG/M metagenome (GOLD analysis project Ga0081455, IMG submission 70207) | Tabebuia heterophylla rhizosphere microbial communities from the University of Puerto Rico - S3T2R1 | ecosystem: Host-associated > Plants > Roots > Rhizosphere ... | reverse complement strand
GCGGTCGGGCTCGACGTGCGGGGTCACCAGCTCGCGGCGCGGGGCTGGACGCGCGAAGGCGGCGACCTGTTCGAGATACTGGCGCGGCTGGAGGGCGCCGGGTGCAGCCGGTACGTGGTCACCGATGTGATGCGCGACGGCACGCTCACCGGGCCCAACGTGACACTGCTGCTCGAGGTCTGCGCGCGTACCCAGCGACCGGTCATCGCCAGCGGCGGGGTGTCCAAGCTGGACGATCTGCGCCAGCTCGCCGCGCGCCCCGGTATCTATGCCAAAGTGTCTGGGATCGTGGGGAATAGAGAGGGGCGCTTGCCGGTAGATCGCATCTGGGATCTGTTCGGGGCAGATCGTCTCTTCTACGGAAGCGATTGGCCCAACAGTGAACAGTGGGCAGAGTATCCGGAGGTTTTCCGCATTGCCCGCGAATTCATTTCTTCGAAAAGCCAGGCGGACATCGAAAAATTCTACTGGCGAAATTCGCTTAAGGCCTACCGCTGGAAAAAGCGCGATCCGCAACAGCCCGCATAGACACGCGGCCCACCGCTTTATTTCTTTCGCGTCTCGCGGAGAGTTTGGCGGAGAACAGGAAGTACTGCAACATCTTTTTCTCCCGCCAGTTGTTCCTTGATGCTGATAAGAGTTTCGAGGTCGAGGACCCGAATGCGAATTCCTTGCCCGATATCCATCTCCGCGGAATGCGAGAGGAGATCCTGGTAGCTAAGGCCGTTACCAATGGTCGCGAGCAGATCAACCGGGCCATAGCGGGTAAGCAGATTGAGATGCCCGCTGCCCACCAGATGACTCATCGCTGGCTTCAAACGCCTTTCGGGCTGCATCCGAAAAATTGCATCGATCGAGTCCAATACAATTAACAGGCGCTCGATATTCCGGGGCTCACGCGAATAGACCAAGTCAACATCGTAAGTTTGAATCGGCGCGCCATTCAAGACGGCAGCGAGACCGCCTACCAGTATGAATTCGACGGCATTCTCATGAAAGATCCCGAGCGTGGCGACGAGCTTAGTCGGCTGCATTTAACTCGCGAATCGCCAGGATTTCGTTGATGCGTTCCTCAAGAAAAATCAGCCGCTCTGCCGGCGTGAGAGAAAGCATCCAGCGGATCAGTGTAAGATCCACTCCGTCCTCACTGTAGTCCGGAACCGGAGCGTCACTCACCATCCCGTCAGCCATTTTTCTCTGCTCCTGGCATACCTCTAACATCAGCGTAAAACGAAAGTTAGGTTGTCGAGGTGCTGCCCCACGCCTAGTTCGATCGCGGAATTAGGTTGCTGGGCTGTCCTCTCCGGATAGTAGAACGGAGTCTGCGAAGCTGTTTTCGCACGGAAGATGAAACGATAACGGCCGGGAGGTAGCGGCCCGATTTCGAAATGTCCCCGCTTCCCGACGTCGTAACCTTGCAGGGAATCTCGTTCACTCAAATCGGCCGGGAAAACCGATAAAAATCCCGGCTCTGCTGTCATCTTTCTATCAACAACACGTCCACTGATCCTGCCATCCGGCGTTGTCCACAAAGTCTCCGCATCACAGCTTTCACCGCGCTTGATCAGCACACGAGTTTCCGCCGGCACAAGGACTTTGGGCAACTCGGCCTTCACCCGATACTCGCCCGGCGCTAAGCTGCCGAACTCAAAAGAGCCGTCCGATTCGCTTTTTGTGGTGAATGTTTCTTTGTTAGAAATAGCCCGGATCTTGACGTCAGCCATCGGCGACTCTTTGCTTGGTCCGCTATGTTGACTAAGCACTCCGAACAGAGCAGCGGGCTTTCGCCCCTCCCGCAATGCTCGGAGCTGGCGAAGAAGAGCACTGGCCGTCAAGACAGGCCGCGTCGAGGTCAGTTCTGAAGTAGTCAGTCGCCCGTTTTCGAGATGCGCGAAAACTAAATACGACTGGCCTGCTCTAAACGTATAGTCACACGACGTCCCCGGTTCATAAATATTAATCCGCTGCTCCATTTCTCCGCGAAGGCGCTCAGCTACTTCAAAGAGAATCGGCGTTCCGTGAAGTATTGACTCAGTTGCCGGATCTTCCGGGGATAGCACTTTCCCGACGAAAACGATAGATGCTCGATCACCCAAAGAATTGCACCCGATTCTTACAAAGCTGCACCCAAAAGCCAGCACAGGACAACAAACAACTAGAAATCCCCTAACCATAGTCATGATTTACGAACTATCACAAATTCTCGCTCACTTCTCCCGCGCCGGGAAACTAAATAAAGGCCGCCAACTCCCCGCGTTCGTTTTCAACAATCTGTCAATCTGCAACGGTACTCCGCCCAGATAGACGGTGCGAACGCGCCGCAGCGCTCGGAAATCCTCCGTCGGATCGCTTTCGAGTACAACCAGATCTGCAAACGCACCTGCGCCAATGCGCCCCACATCCTGCGTGCGCAACCGGCGTGCTGCGGCATCTTCAGCCGATCGGAGTGCGGCATCGCGTGTCATCCCGCCGGCTTCTACCAATAGCTCCAGTTCGCGAATCAAGCTCATTCCCGGGAAGACTCCCGGATTTCCTGCATCGCTCCCGGCGAGAATCGTCACGCCGCCCTCGACCGCGCGCCGCAACGCTTTCCGCTCTTGCTCGTAATGATCGATCCAATACTTCACTATCTCCGGCTGGCCGCGATCTTTCATGATCCAGGAATCAGGACTCGTGAGCGAACGTAAGACGGGCGGTTCTACCCAACGGCGTGTTTCGGCATCTTCCATGGCATCGCCGCGCATCACTTTCGCAAGCGCCTCCGCGGCGACTAGCGTCGGCGTCAGCGTCACACCCTCCGCTTTCATGCTCGCGATCGTCGCGTCCGACAAATCGAATGGAATATGCTCTAAACTTTTCGCGCCGGCGCGAATCGCCATCTGCGCGTGTCGATCGTTATCGACGTGCACGGTCACCGGCACGTCCAGCTCTTTTGCCGTTCGCACTCCGGCCTGCAACGCCGCTTCACTCAATACCGGAAGCGGCCTTCCCGGCTGCCCCGCCTCCAAATACAGCTTGATGATGTTTACCCGTGCGGCAACGAGTTCCCTCACGGCTTTTTCCGCCTCCGCCGCGGTTGTCACTTCGCGCGTCATATAAGCGGCGAGCGCCGGGTTGAAGGCGAACAATTCCGCGGGATGCCCGCCCGGCGCTGTGATTCCCGGCCCCGAAATAAAAGGCCGCGGCGCACGCATAGCTCCGGATGCCACATCGCGCTGCAAGCGCTGCATGTCTTCCAAATGATCCGTCAGCGACACGAAGCTCGTCACACCATGCGCAAGATAAACCTGTGTATCGTGCACGAGGCGCTCCGGCATATATTCTTCCGGCCCCGCCGATCCGCCGCCTGACCCGCCCAAGTGCACATGCGAATCGATCAGTCCGGGAATCACGTACAGGCCCGATAAATCCGTCACCGGCACTTCGCGCGGAACCGTTCTTTCCATTTCGCGCACTTCAACGATCCTGTTCCCGCGCATCACGATTTCGCCGCGCTCGATACGTCCACCTATGCCGTCCCAAATCGTCATGCCCGCAAGAATCTGGGTTCCGGCTTCAAAGTGCCGCGCCCGGGCTTCTTCCGGCCGCTCGGCCGATCGCAATCTCACGCCTCGAACGAAAAATACGGTCCCATAGATGACCGCCAGGCTCGCGAATGTGACAGCCAGCTTCCGCCACTCGATCGGTTGCCGGCTCTCCCAGCGAAATAAAAACGCATCGGCGGCGAATGCTACTACGCCGGTGAACAAAAGCACGGCCACTGCAACGCCCGTGCCGTGAAACAAGCTGCCGCGTAGCATTACCGCTTGCAGCAGTTCCACGAGATACGTCGATGGCAGCAGCTTCGCCGCCTCCTGCGCCCAATGAGGCATGAAATACAGCGGCATCGCCGCACCCGATAAAAAGCTCAGCGGGAAGAACAGCAGGTTGCTGATCGCCGGGCCGATTCGCATATCCCGCACCACGCTGCCTGCGAGCAACCCCAGCGGCACAAACGCAAACACTCCGATCAATAGCGCAGCGAACAATTCCACGAGCGAGCCGCGAATCTCGATGTGAAACAACAGGCGCGCCACGACAAGCTGCAGCACCGCGGCTATCAAAACGTTGATCGCCCCCGTGATTGCATGCGCCGCGATCACCGCGAGTGCGGTAAGCGGCGTCGCTTCGAAGCGCCGGTACAACTCGCGCTCTCGCAAGCTGACCATGTGCAGCGAAATGCCAAAAAAAGCGCCCGCAAGAAGATTGATTGTCAGCAGTCCCGGCACTCCACGCCCGACCGGTACCGCTTCTCCGCCGCCGAAAATGTACGAGAATCCGATCATAGTTAGCAGCGGAAAGACGAGGTTCCAGAAGATCGTGATCTTCATGCGCCACGTTTCGAGCAAATAGGCCCGAGCGAGCGCTCCACTGCCTCTGAGCATGCTCATGCGTCCTCCGTGGCGCCCATCAGATCGAAGTACATCTGTTCGAGGTCGCGCCCCTCGGCGACTAATTCATCCGCTACTACTTGACCGCCGCGTAGAAACAACACGCGGTCGCATACTTTTTGGAGATCCGCTACGTAGTGCGTCGTCAAGAGCACCGTCTTGCGCAGTTCGCGCAGCAGAAAAATCTGCTTGCGAATGTCCTCGCGCGCAATCGGATCCAAACCGCTTGTCGGCTCGTCCAGAATGATCAAATCCGGATCGTTGATCAGCGCCAAGCCGATCGCGAGCTTCTGCCTCTGTCCTCCGGAGAGCGTATGATTCCGGCTGTTCGCCTTCGCAGAGAGCCCCACGCGCTCCAGCACGTCCGCCGGCCGCAGCGACTTTCGAAAAAACGCCGCGAACAAACGCAGCGTCTCGAACGGCGTCAAATCCTCTGGCAGCGCCGTCGCCTGCAACTGCACTCCGATGCGTTCTTTCAACACGCGCGACTCGCGTCCCGGGTCCAGCCCCAACACGCTCACCCGGCCAGAGCTAGCTTTCCGCAGACCCTCCAGAATTTCGACCAGCGTCGTCTTTCCCGCTCCGTTTGGACCGAGCAGTCCAATCACTCCAGGCTCGATCCGGAGCGTGACATCCTTCAGCGCTACGGCCGCGCCATAATTTTTTGAAAGACGCTCGGTCTCGATAATCATGTGCGCCTGACGTAGAAGATCACAAATGCCGCGTGGCAAACCACCGCCGGCCACACCGCACCACTCTCGACGACGAGCAATCCGCCGACAATCGAAATCGCCGCGGAACTGAGCCCGATCACCAGCATCTGAAACGTGGTCCTGAGCTGGATCAATTGCTCGAAACAGAACAGCGCGCCGGCAATCGCGATGGCAGTCCAGGCGGCCACCCCGAACCGAGTGTGCAAAATGCGCAGCACCACCCCTCGATAGAAAATTTCTTCCACGACTCCACCTAGCGCGGCCGCAATAGGAACCGCAGTCGCCGGCAATTGACGCAGCCCTTCGATCCACGGGATCTGTTCGATCTGCGCAAACCATTCCACGCCACGCTTGTTGGCCACCCGCGTCCCCAAATCGGTCAGCCAGTGCGCGAGCGAAATTTCGCCCACTACGCCGAGCACTACAAACGCAACTCCCGGAGCCGTCCCGCCGGGCGCGGAAACCGGTCTCCAACACCAAAGCAAGAGCGCCATTCCTAGCAAACCGAGCGCATAGTAGATCGCGCTCAGCGTGAGCGCCTTGGTCTCACCTGCGCCCAAACGCGTAAATCCCATCACGAAAAAGCTCCACCGCCGCAGCATGTCGTAGTGTTTGTCCGCGTATCGCAGCGCTATTCCCCAAACCAACGAGAACAGCGCCGCAGCGACGAGAAACTCAATCACGCGCTGCTCCGGTGCGCCAAAACAAGAGACTGTTTTGCGTCACGTGCGCCACGATCGGCAGCAGAATGCTTCCTCCGCCCAATAAGTAAATCACGCCATAGAGCGCGCCACTCACTGCTTTCGAAAGGACCGTCAGCGGCCCGAACGCCATGTGATTCAAGCCATATATGAGGCTGCTGACAACTAGCGCCACACTCGCGGGAGTTCCCATCGCAAGCAGCACGCCGATCCAAATCGCTCGAAAGAAAATTTCCTCACCTACCGCGATCGCAACTAGCAGCGCATGGTCCAAAAATGTGAGCCGTTGGCCCCAAAAGCTCTGCGTCGAGATTCTGCGTGCAAATTTTCCACTCCGCCGCCAGGTAGCGCAGGCATGCAAAAGATACTCCAGCCCAAGGCCGAGCGGTCCTAGCAGGAAGGCAAGCGCCAACATCATCCAACTCGGTGTGTGCCAAGTCAATAGCTCCGGACGCAACCGCCACACCGCGAATCGCACAGCAACCAGCGGCAACACGAGTGCTGCCAGCAAGCCTGTCGAAACGCCGCGAGGCTCGCCACGCCAAGCCGTGAACAACGAGTAACCGAATCCGGAAGGATAGACCGCCGCCGCCAAAACCACGCAATCAAGGTAAGGGGTGAGGGTACTCATTCGAGATGCCTCCATACGCCTTGACGCGTGGATGCTCGCTATACGGAACGCCCGGCACGCACATCGTCACTAGTTCCGGCAGAAACACCCGCATCACGCGCCAGCCCCGGCTGCGCGTCTCGGGTGGCGTAATATCCAGAAACACGCCGTATTCGCTCACCCCAGCCAGTTGCCGAATCAGCGTAGCCGTATCATTCGAGGCGAAACTCTTCATGCCAGAAAGCGCCTTACGGCCTTGCGTCAGCTTCTGAATTGCGGCTCGCTTTTCGGCGCTTTTTTCGGGCGATGCAAAAAACGCCACGTTCTGATCCAGGTCCGTAAACGTGCTCTCGCCGCGCGGCCAATATTCGCGCGGCAAAAAAAGCGGCCCATACACGCCCAGATAACCGATCGCCATGGCCTCCATTACGCCCCGGTACAACCCCCGCACCGGATCCAAATGCCCTTGCGCGCCCATCAGGATGAAAGGCCGCTCTTCGCGCTTATTTATCAGCACCGCTCCGATCGCGTGCGCCTCCACGCCTTTGAGCGTTCGCAGATCGAGCGCCAGAACTTCATAGCGCGCATCCGCCGCCATCAGCTTGGGCAGCAGCGCCGCGACGTTCAAATCGTCAATCGTAATGGCAGGCGCACGCAGTTCGGTATACCAGTGCAGCATCAACGCATCGATCTCAATAAATTCGAGGAGCGCGCTTTCGAGCGCCTTTTCTACCGAAGTGTGCGCCGCCGTGCCCGTCGAAAAGCCCGGCAGAAAACCAACCTCTTTGTCGCTCCGGCTGAACTTATATCCCACAAACAGCATCTGCGCGGGGACCCAGATCTCGCAATCCGGATCGAAGAGCGACGGACAAGCCAGCCACCCGACCGTATCGTCGCGCTCGAGCGCCCGCATGCCGTGAAACATGCCTCGGTTGAGCTTTTCGTAATCGCGCGCGCTAAAAAGCTGCAAATACTCGAAAGGCACCACGCGGCCGCGCCGCGCGATCTCGTTGTATGATGCATACACGATTCGCTCGGCGAGCATATGCGGCGCGACAAGAAGTGCATAACGTTCGATCGCTTCGCCCGCCAGACGGATCAGCGCTTCTTCGTAAAACGCGCCATAGCCGGCTAGGTGATACTGAATGTCCGCGGCCGGCCCCAGCAGCACTTTGTGATACTTCGGCATCTGCGCCATCAAAGATTTGATGTCGAGATGCTCCGTATATTGAACGGAAGTGGCGAGCAGGCTCTGTGTGATCCCGCCATGCTCTGAGCAAACGGGCTTGAGCACGTTTTCGAGCAAATGCGAGCCGTAGGGATAATAAACCGGCTCGAGCGCCACTAGCTCTGGACCTCGACCTTCTCCAACATCTCACTGACGATCCGCTTCGAAGACGTATACATCTCGTTCATCTGGGCCTTCGAAATAAATCCGCACGCCGGGCAGTACGGCACGCGCAGCAAATCTTGCACCTGAATTTCGAGCAACGGCAGATAGACGTTCACAATGCGGCCGGCAAGCCGCAACATGCTCAACGTGGCGTAAAGATACGCTTCGGCAATCACTACGCCCGCTAGCGTATGCAATTGCGGCGCAAGGCGCTTTCCGGCGCGGGCCATATCCCCATTCGTCGAACGTACGAAATCGTGATACACAACCGTGTCTTCGAGCCGCGCCAACAAACGCTGCTCAAAACATTCGAAGCATCCGCTCTCACTCGCAAACATGGAGAGCGCGCTGATAAACGGTCCGTCCACGAGGCCCAAAATCAGCGGTTTTTCGGCTTCGATCAGCAGCCGGTTCAAATTCCGCAGCATGCTCAAATTCGGCTCGCCCACGCATCCAGCCACACATACGTATCCACGAAATTTGCGCTCGAGCGTTGCCAAAGTTTCCATGTGCCCGACTGCATCCGATTTCGTAGTCAAATCGGCCGTCGAGAGCGTGTGCATCGTGGCGTCGTCTAAAACGTCGAGCGGCAGGGCCATTTCTTCGGCGAGCGCTCGCGCCGCTTTGCGTGCATATTCGCTATCGGAAAAAAACAACACCGGCCGCGGCGGCGCTGCCTGATTCTCAAACCCGCCGAGCGTCCCGCCCAGAATCGACGTGATGGCCCGCGCGACGACGCTCTGGCTCTCGTCCTCCAAAAACCGTTGCGCTGTTAAGCCATCGAGCAGCCCTTGGCAGCGCTCGAAATTCTCCCCATTTGCCAGCGAAGCCAGATCTACCTGGCGATCGCGCGCCAGCGCGTCGCAAATCGAACCCACCAGGCGCCGCAGCTCTTCCTCTTGCCCGGCCAAACGGATAATCGCTTCGGTGTGACTCCACACACCGCGCCGGAAGCGAATCTCGTCGCCGCTCCGAAACACTCGCACGCCATCCGGCAACGAGTAAATCATTTCCCGACCACCGTCAAATGAATCACGTGTCTCGAAACGCCATCCGCTTCAAAAAGCCGCTCGAAGCGCCGCTTTAAAAAGCTACCGACATCGCATGCGCCCAAACCAAGCGCGGTGGCGAGTAGGTGAATATGCGCCGCAATCGCGCCTGTCTCAATGAACGCAAAGCCCAATCCAGCCTCCCCATACTTGCGCGAATTTTCGAACACGTTGTACACATAGCAAACCAGAAACGCGGCCTTCTCGACTTCGATTTCGTTGAACTGCGCGAGTCTCTGCAAATCCGGCGCCTTGCCCACACGTTTCATCGGCTTCAGCGCATGCTGCTTCGGCAGATATTGATACGCCCCGGCCGCGACCCCGTCAATATTGATCGCAAGCAACCCTAGATCGATAGGGTAAAGCCCGCCTCCGGACATTGCGGCCCGCAGATCGATGCGCTGCTCGCTCCCAAGCGTTGCCGTCTCGGCCGCGTCTGTCACATGCATGTGTCCGGTAATACCCGCCGAGTGGGCGAGCAGCGTCGAAAGCTCGCCCAGTCTTACCGCTTTCCCCGAATATTTGCGGACACTGCGCCGGCTCCGTATCACCGGCCCGAGCGGCGAACGTTCGTTGCCCGGAGCCGGCAGCTTGATCAGCCCTTCGTCGCTCTCCTCCAGGTCGCGATTTGCCACCGCGCCTACAGCCATCGGCAGCCGGTAGTTATTGGCGCCGATGACAACACCCAAATCCGCCTCGGGCCGCCGGAAATTCAGCAAATAGTCTTCCGCCGTAAATCGATTCTTTGAGAGCACCAATCCGCGAAACACCACTTCCGGCGACTTGACTACCGTGCTATCGGCGTACAGCGAAATCGGAAGATTGCTGCAAAATGTCACGACATCGGAAAGCGCCGGAACTTCGCGCTCCATAAAATCGGCTATCTTGATCGGCGTTTTTTTCAATTGAATCTAAGCCCGGTCTCGTTCCAGCGGTCCTGCATCTTGAAATTCATACTCCAGTAGGGCGCCTGCCGCATGCACGCATGCGTTTTCGTGCCCTCGAGCGAGCTCTGCAACTGCCATACCCACGAACTCACGATGCGATCCATTTCGGCCGCATCGAAACGTTCGCGAATGCGTTCGAGCATCAGCTTCGTGCAAACGGGCTGCTGGTCATACAATGGCCGCTCGAACGAAATTTTTTCGGCGAGACACCCTCCGTAGCAGACTTCCCGGAATTCGCACGTGCCGCAAATCCCCTGCAGACGCTGCTGGATGTTGCCGAATAATCCGTCCATGCGGCGGCCCAATTCATCAAAGCTGTCCGCGTTCTGGAAATACACGGTGGGGATCTCCAACCGCTCGGCAATCAACGGGCAGGGCAAAATCTTTTTATCCGGCGTGATGCCAAAAAAATGCGTTCCGGCCATGCAGCGCCGCGTCGTTAGGACGTCAATCGAGGCCTGCGGGCGCTTCTCGCCCTCCGGCTGCGGTAAATCCACCGCGCTGCGATTCTTAATCGCAAATCCGATCAGCGTCTCGAGCAACTGCTCGTGCAACGACGCTTTCACCTCTGCCGCTTTGCCTTTCTTCACGCGCGCCACTGGCGCACAGCGCACGAATGCGACACCGATCTCGCGGCACAACTCGAGCGTCCGCTCTACTAAATGCAGATTGTTCTCGCTAACCGTGACGCCCACACCAACATTCAGCCCGTTCGCGACCAGAAGCGAAATTTTCGAAATCGTGTGATCGAACGTGCCCGCTCCGCGCAGCGCATCGTGACTTGCGGCGTCCGGTCCATCCAGACTGATCCGAATCCGCGCCCGCCAATATTTCTTCAGCCGGTCGATGCGCGCCTGATCGAGCAGTCCGCCGTGGGAAAGAATGCTGATCCAGTATCCGAGGTCATGCGCGTAGTCCAAGACCTCGAAGATTTGTTTGTATAGAAAAGGCTCTCCGCCGGTGATGGATACGTAGCGGTTCTCCTTTTCGTAGGCGGCCTTCAGAATACTCTTGATGTCCTCGAGCGGGACGCGCGGCGCGTCCTCCCGCTCGAGGTTGAAACAATACTTGCACCGCAGGTTGCAAGCATTCGTAAGATACACGTCGAGCGCCATAAGTGCTCACCCGCTCCTTAATGGTCGCGGCTCAGTTAGGGAGCATTAGCTGGTTGGAACGATCATCTCCGTACGGATTGCCGCCGGAGCGACCTTGCGCGGATCGTTCAGCAGCCGCACTACTACGGGCCAACTGGTGTTGTTAAGCGTCGTCGCCGGTGTGGCCGTCGTCACCGCGGTCTTTAGCGATAGCTTGATCGGATTCTTCACCAGCGTCTCTCGAATCCCGGTGTGCACGGCGCTCAGGCTCTGAAATGAACCCGTGTGCGCGTAGCGAATGGCATGCGACTGTTCCACTTGCTCGATCTTGAGCGGCGCTTTCACGTCGAGCTTCTTCGTTACCTGCATGCCCACCGAAACCTTGAACTCGCTTTTACCGGTCGGATCTTCACGTAGAATCATCACCGAAGAACTTGGCGCGCCCGCCATCTGCGCGTCCAACTTCTGGCTCCGCACTTCCTTAGAGAACTCGTCAAATTTCGCCGGCAGCGTGTCGAACGTGGCTGTGAAATCCTCCGAGACAGTCCACAGCGAAACAGCAACCGGCTTCAGAACGGCTGACCGGATCGTACTCAATTGGGTCGCCGAAAGTTTTATCGCTGGCTGTTGCGCGTACGCGGTGAGCCCCAAAACCATCAATCCGGACAATGCATACAATTTTTTCATCGTGGCTCCCCTTTCTACCAGCAGCAGCACGAGCTACAACTACATGCCCCGTGTCCGCAGGTTGAACTCGCTCCTGGCACGAGTTCCACGCTTTGTGCCCCTAGTTCGCAAGTCGATCCGATCTTGCTAGTGAAAGCAACGGCCAAACCGCCGAAGTTCACTTCTTTAACGGTCTTGCGGGCCTTCTTTTCTACAGTCGGCCGATCCTTCTCTGCACTTACTGCACGCATTACGTGCCCCCCTCTGTCTATGCAGGGTGAACGCTAATCGTTACACTCCGTAGCCTAGTATTTTCCATAGGGACCGACAGTAAGTCAAGCCATATTATTGATAATGATTGGATTTTGGATTGAATTTGGACTTAAATGTGGTGCCGGCGGCAGGAGTCGAACCTGCGACCTACGGATTATGAGACCGTCGCTCTAACCACCTGAGCTACGCCGGCTGCGTTTTTATCCTAGCGCACAGGGCGTTTGGTGCCCGTTGTGCGCGTTCAACTAGTGATTGCGGAGTAAATGCGGTCTAAGTCGTCCTGCGAATAGTATTCAATCATTAGACGGCCGCCACCCTTCGCCCCGGCAAGCAGGTGTACACGCGTCCCGAGCACTCGCTCCATCTCTTCGATAGCCGCCCGAATATTCGGGTCGATCTTCTTTTCTTCTTTCTTTTCAGCGACTTGTGGCGTATTTAAGGATTGTGTAAGGCGCTTAACTAATGCTTCGACTTCCCGAACAGACAGCTTTTTGATGATGATTTCGTCGCAAAGTTCCGCCTGCCGCTGAGGACTCGTGACAATCAGTAGCGCCCGCGCATGACCTACGCTGATCGTTCCGGATTTCAGCTCGTTCTGCGCACGATCACCCAACCGCAACAAGCGCAGAAAATTTGTGATCGTCGAGCGATCCTTGCCGGTCTGCTCGGCGATCTGCTCATGACTCAATCCATGCTGCGAAGACAAACGTTCGAAGGCCGTGGCAACTTCGATCGGGTTCAGATCCTCGCGTTGGATATTTTCGATGAGCGAGAGTTCGAGCAGTTTTTCGCGCTCGACGGTGCGCACCAGCGCGGGAATTTCCGTCAGGCCGGCCATTCCGGCCGCGCGCCAGCGCCGTTCTCCGGCGATGATCCGATAACGCCCCCTCGAAGCTGTATCACGATAGACGACAATCGGCTGCAGGATACCGTTGGCCTTGATCGATTGCGCCAGCTCCTGGAGCCTGGCATCGTCCATCGTCAATCGTGGTTGGTGCTCATTTGGTGATAGCAAGTCGATGTCGACCTCTATCGTCCCAGTGCGAATTGGCTCTGGCGC
>Ga0081455_10006161_pt1 | contig 12937 bp, 12 predicted proteins | sample TabmetS3T2R1_FD_70207 | JGI IMG/M metagenome (GOLD analysis project Ga0081455, IMG submission 70207) | Tabebuia heterophylla rhizosphere microbial communities from the University of Puerto Rico - S3T2R1 | ecosystem: Host-associated > Plants > Roots > Rhizosphere ... | reverse complement strand
GTCCCGGCGTAGCCGGGTTGATGTCCATGAAGGCGACGGTCCGCTCGTCGGAGTCGATCGTCTCGCTCGGGATCGACCCGGCCACGATTCCGCAGAAGAGGCAGTCAGGGTCCGCCATGCCCGCGCCAGGCTATCGACGCGCAAAAGGGAGCGGCCCGTAGGGACGGGCCGCTCCCTTTCGCAGCAGATGCCGTCTCTTATGAAACGGGTTGCTCCTCAGCTTCGCCTGCGGAGCACCCTCGCATCACGGAGTTGCCGGCGCGATCGCGATCGGGCCGCTGTCGCCGGTGAGCTGCAGGCAGTCGAATCGACGGCCCTTCTTCGTCTTCTTCCCCTTCTTCTTGCTGCCGACCTTCCGGATCACCTGGTCGACGGTCGCGCGGAGCACCACGCTCGCCGTCGGCGGGTTCGTGTCGGTCGGCTTCGGCAGGGTCACCGAGTACTTGCCGTTCGACCCGACGGTCGTGCTCCCGACCTCGGGCCCGACCGTGGCCCCATTCACGTACGAGAAGTGAATGGTCCTGCCCTTCTTGCAGCCGCTGTTGCTCGAAACACCGCCACTGGCAGTGACGCTCGTGGTCGTCGCGTCGACGGTCGTCGGCGTGACGCTCACGCTGACGGTCCCTCCCACCTGCTTGGGGCTTTTCACCCCAAGGGCACTCGGCACGGCGACCGCCGCGACGGCGACCGTGCAGACCGCACAGGCGCTGATCAGCTTCTTCATCTCGGGCACTTCTCCCTTCTTAGCCTTCTGGCTTTCGAGCTCTCACCCTCGGAAGCGACGAGCGGCGCCCCGGGGTTACCGGCGCCACGGCACGGATAGAACAGGCGTCCAGCTAGATCAGCTGTCGAGCGCGCTCCAGGGCCTCATCCCGGCCGCGGATCTCGCCGGTGAAGGCCTCGGCGCGCAGCTCGTCGAGCAGGCGTCCGAGCTCCGGGCCGGGCTCGAGGCCGAGCTCGCGCGTCAGGTCGTCGCCTGAGAGCGGCGGTCGCGGCGGACCGTCCCGATGCCACGCGAGGGCATCGCGAAGCATCTCGCGCGCCAGGTCGAGGTGCGCCTGGACCATCTCGTCGCTGGCCAGCGGGCCCTCTCCGCGGGCCGCCAGCCGATCGGCGACGCTCAGCAGGGTGACGTCGGCGGACACCGGCTCGGTCGCCACCAGGTAGTCGTAGACGACTCGCCGCGAGAGCGGTCGCTGGTGGATGAGGAAGCCGAGTCGCAGGTGATGGAGAGCGAGGCCCTGGAGGCTGTTGCTGAGCCTTCGGCTGACCCGCAGCCGGCGGCAGATCTCGGCGATGATCCGGGCGCCGACCTCGTCGTGCCCGATGAAGGTGACGTATCCGGAGCCCTCGTTGCGGGTCTCCGGCTTGCCGAGGTCGTGGAAGAGGGCGCCGAACCGCAGAGCCTCGCCACGGTTGAGCTCGTCCGCGAGCGGCTCCTCGAGAAACGCCTGGATCTCGGGTGCGAGCTCCCCGGCGAAGCCCTCGAGGTCCCGCTCCAGGCCGAGCCACTCCTCGAGCACAGCCAGGGTGTGACCGAGCACGTCGAGGTGGTGGTTCGGGTTCTGAACGACTCCCCGGAGCGACTCGAGCTCGGGCAGGACCACCGCCGTCAGGCCTAGCTCGTCCATCAGCTCGATGCCGCGCAGCGGCTGGGGCCCGGCGACGATCCCGCGCAGCTCCGCGAACTGGCGCTCCCCCGCCGGGTCGGCGGCCTGCGCCGCCGCCGACCGCGCCAGGTCCGCCGTCCCCGCCTCGATCGAGAGCTCGTGTCCGGCGGCGAGCCGCGGAGCCCTGAGCAGCCTGATCGGGTCCTCGCGGAAGGCGCTCTCGGATGCCGCCCGGAGCCGGCGGGCCTCGGAGTCGGCGAGCCCTCCGGTCGGGTCGATCAGGTCGCCGCCCTCGAGCGGCCTGGCGATCGCGTTGACGGTGAAGTCGCGGGCCCGAAGGTCGCCGTCGAGCGTCTCGGCGCGCAGCGCCACCACGTCGACGTGCCAGCCATCGGTGGGGGCGATCGCCCGCCAGCTCGCGTGCTCCTCGGAGAGCCGGAAGGCGGTGCCGCCCGCCACCTTGGCGATCGCCCGGGCGGCGGCCTCCTCCCGGCCTGGCTCGACGGCGAGATCCGCGTCGGAGACCCCTTCGCCGAGCAGGGCGTCGCGGATCGCTCCGCCGGCGATCCACGCCGGACCCAGCTGCTCGAGGGCCGTTCGGGCGGCGGCGATCGACGGCGCCTGGTCGAGGGCCTCGAGTCCGGCGCTCATTCCCGGTACTCCCGCCGCACCCGCTGGGAGATCCCGCAGGTGACCTCGTAGTTGATCGTCGCCAGCCGCGCCGCGACCTCCTCGGTCAGGATGCGCTCGGATCCCTGGGAGCCGATCAGCACGGCCGGCGCCCCGGGCGCCATGTCGGTCTCCGGGCCCAGGTCGATCGTGATGTTGTCCATCGAGACCGTGCCGACGAGCGGATGGCGCCGGCCGCCCACCAGCACCTCGGCGTTGTTGGAGAGGCCGCGACGGACCCCGTCGCCGTAACCGATCGGTAGCACGCCGACCCATGTGTCCTCCGGCGCCCGCCAGGTACGGCCGTAGCCGGCGCTCGCGCCGCTCGGGAAGCGCTTCACATCCGCGACGTAGGAGTGCAGCTGGAGCGCCGGCTCGAGCCCGTGCTCCGCGGGGTCGCGATGGAAGGGGTCGAGACCGTAGATCGCGATCCCGCAGCGCACCATGTCGAAGTGCGCCTCGGGGTCGCGGAGCGTGGCCGCGCTGTTGGCGGCGTGCACGGTGCAGCCCGGGGCGATATCCCGAACCGCTTCGGCGACCGGGCGGAACACGGCAAGCTGCTCCGACAGGAACTCGTCCTCGGGCTCATCGGCAGTGGCGAAGTGCGTCCAGATCCCGGCCACCTCCAGCCTCTGATCGTCGTGGCAGGCACGGGCCAGCTCCATGAGGGCGTCCGGGTCGCGCTCGCCCAGCCTGCCCATCCCGCTGTCGAGCTTGACGTGCACCTTCGCCATCCGGCCCTGATCGGCGGCCACCCTCGAGCAGAGCTCCCGGAAGCCCTCCCGCCAGACCGCGACGTCCGCGCGCGCCGCCAGCGCGGTCCTGAGCTCCCCCTCGGTCAGCGCTCCCATCACCAGCAGCGGCACGTCCGGGAAGTGCAGCCGCAACTCCGCGGCCTCCTCCGCGGCTGCCACGGCCAGCCGGGTCGCCCCTCCGCGGAGCGCGGCGGCAGCGCAGGCCGCCGCCCCGTGCCCGTAGCCGTTGGCCTTGACGACGGCGCAGAGCTCGGCTCGGTCCCCGATCCGGCCCTTCAACGTCCGGCAGTTGCGCTCGACGGCCCCGGCGTCCACGACGGCCAGAGCCCGGCCGATGGGCTCAGCCGTGGTCAATACGCCAACCCCGCGGGCATCGCGTCGATGACGTCCCCGGCGATCACCGAGTCGTGGCCCACCCGCTCGCCGGCGACTCGACCGGCGCGGGAGTGGGCCAGCACGGCTGCGCAGGTGGCGGCGAAGGGCTCGACCCCTCTCGCGATCAGCGCGGCGATCACCCCGGTGAGCACGTCGCCCGTCCCCGCGGTCGCCAGCTGCGGGCTCGAGACCGTGTTGACCGCAGTGCGCTCACCGTCGGCGACGATCGAGTCGTCGCCCTTGAGCAGCACGATCGCGCCGCTGCGCTCCGCCGCCTCCCTGGCGCTCTCCAGGCGCTTGGCCTTGATCGCCGCGGAGTCCCGGTCGAGCAGGCGCCCCATCTCCCCCTCGTGCGGCGTGAGCACCAGCGGCGCGTCGCGCTCGACCAAAGCCCCGATCCGGCCGGCGTGTGCGTTGAGGCCGTCGGCATCGAGGACGAGGGGAGCGCGAATGCGCTGCGTGAGCTCGCGCGCGAGGCGCTGGGTGCCCTGCTCGCGCCCCATCCCCGAGCCGAGCACGACGCATGCCGCCCGCTCGGTGGCCCCGATGATCTGCTCGGACGCCGCCGGCCGCAACCTGCCGTCGCGGCTCGCAACGCCCAGGGACATCACCTCGGTGAGCTTGACCTCGAAGATCGACTCCAGGTCCGCCGGCACGGCGACGGTGGCGTAGCCCGCACCGCTCCGGATCGCCCCCAGCGCCGACAGGCAGACGGCGCCGGTCAGGCCGCGCGACCCGCCGACGACCACCACCTGGCCGGAGCTGAACTTCGTGGATCCCTCCATGCGATGTGGCGCCAGCTCGAGCACGCCCGTCCCGATCAAGCCGGCGGTCGCCTCCACGGGAGCGCCGTCCGGGATCCCGATCGGCGCCACCTGCAGCTCACCGGCGTGCTCCTTCCCCGGGGAGATCCAGTGGCCGAGCTTGGGCGCATGGAACGTCACGGTGAGGTCGGCGCGCACCGCCCGGCCCTCCACCTCACCGGTCGAGGCGTTCACCCCTGACGCGATGTCCGTGGCGACCACGGTGGAATCGGCATCGTTGATCGCGTCGATCGCCAACCCGGCCGGGTCGCGCGGGGCGCCGGCGAAGCCCGTCCCGAAGATCGCGTCGACGATCACGCCCGCCCCGTCCAGCGCCGTGGCAAGCTCGCCGCCACCGACGTGACGAGCGCCGTCGAAGCGGGCGAGATTGGCGCGCGCGTCCTCGGAGAGCTGCTCGCCCGGGGAGAGCAGCAGGGCGTCCACCTCGAATCCCATCTCCCGCAGGGCCCGGGCCGTGACCAGGCCGTCGCCGCCGTTGTTCCCCTTGCCGCAGACCACCGCGATCCTGCGGGCGCCTCCGACTCCGGCGGCGGCCTCCGCGACGGCTCGCCCCGCAGTCTCCATCAGCTCGAGGGACGGCACCGCCCGGTCGTTGATCGCCCACCCGTCGGTCGCCCGCATCTGATCGGCGTCGAGACACGGATCCAGCCACTCCTCCATGCGGCGGAGCGTACTCAGGGTGGAGAGGCCGCCCTAGTTTGCGATGGCGATTGCGGCCGCGGAGTCCTGCGAGTGCGTCAGCGAGATCGCGATCTCGGCGTCGCCCGCGACCTCGGCCGCACGGCCGTGCAGCCGGAGCTGCGGCGGCTCGCCGCTGACCACCTCGATCTGTCGCATCGGCAGCCCCTGCCCCAGCGCCTTGATCACGGCCTCCTTGGCCGCGAAGCGGGCGGCGAGGTGCCGGCCGGGACGAGCACGGTCGCGCGCATAGGCGAGCTCGGCATCGGTGAACAGCCGCTCGGCGAGGCGCGGGCGCCGCTCCAGCGCGCGCTCCACGCGCTCGATCTCGATCAGGTCGATGCCGACCCCGAGCGCCACTACTTGAGGCCGAGGACGGCTTTCAGCTCGGCCTGGTCGCCCTTGCTGCCCGAGCCGGTGACCAGGTAGGTGAGCGCATCCAGGTAGGGCTTGGCCTGCACGTAGTCCGGATCGGACTTCGCGCCTGCGGCGTCGGCCAGCTGGAAGACCTTGGGGAGGTCGAGGAAGAAGTCGGTGCCCAGATCGGAGACCTGGCCCCTGGCGGAGGAGAAGGTCGGAGAATCCGAGAGCTTCTGGGCCGGGGCGAGGGACTGCTGGGCCGAGTTGGCGCCGTAGCCGATCACCAGCTTGTCCCCCTGCTGGGCGAACTCGATCGGCTGCGGGACCTCGGTCGGGTCGCTGAGCTGGAACCCGGTCCCGCCACCGCTGAGCGAGAGCGGCTTGACGGTCGTCGAGCCACTGCTCCCGGCCCGCATCAGGCTCTGCAGCTGGCCGAGCAGACGCCCGGTCAGGTCCGGGTCGTTCGTCTGGATGACCAGCGCGCCGTTCAAGCTCTGCTCCGTGGTGCCGCGCACGTAGAGCGCCGCGTCTCCGAGGGCGTTGGACAGCTGGTCGATCGAGGAGCCGGTGGCCTGCTCGACCTGCGAGAGGCCGAGCTGCAGGTCAGGAATCCCCGCGTCCTTGAGCTGCTCGATGGTCCGCTTCGCCGTGTCGCCGAGGTTGCCGAGCCCGAAGGCGAGCCAGGAGTCACCGGGAACGTCGCCGACCAGAGCGCTCTCCGGAGTGTCGACGCTCTGGCCGCCGATGAACTCCAGGTTGAAGCTGTTCGCGGAGGCGGTCAGCGCACCGGAGATCGGCTCATCCAGCGACTCGCCCGCGGTCTTCTCGAGCAGCGCCTGGCTCTGCTGGTCGAACTGCGCCGGCCCGATCGCGTCGATCAGGGTCTTGGGGACCGTGTAGAAGGTCCCCAGCCGGTTCCCTGGCAGCTGGTCGAGCGCGTCCTTGAAGTCGCTCGAGTCACCGAGCGAATCACCCGTCTGCGCGTCAACCGCTGCCTTGAAGCCATCGAGGTCGCCCTCGACCAGGAAGTCGCCCACCGTTCCGAAGACGCTGCCGGGGTCGGTTGGATCGGTCTGGTAGCTGACGCCGTTGTAGGTCTGAGGGGCCGGATCCGTGGCGGTCGTACCCGATGCCTTGCGGGCGAAGGCGAGCGACGCGGCTGGGTTGGTCGTCTCGACCACGGCGGCGCCCTTCTGGGCGTTGTTCGAGAGGCTCGTGAAGAAGAAACCGGCCTTCTCGCCGAGCCAGGGGGCCACGTCCTGCTGGTAGTTGATCGGGTGCCCCTCGGACTTCGACTGATCCTCGAGCAGCGAGACGATCTTGGCGCCGGGATCGGCTGTGTCCATGACCTTGCTCAGGGCGGCCTCGGCGTCGGTCCGGGCCTGGCCCGTGGGCTTCACCGTCGCGTCCAGATAGAGGGGCGCGTTCGAAGGCACGGCGGCGGCGGGGCCGACATCGGTGTCGCTGCCGCCGCTGTCGCCGCCGCAGCCGGCGATGGCCGCCGCGGGGACGGCGATGCAGACGGCAATCAGTGTGGAAAGCGAGCGGCGCCTCACGAGCGCGGCATCCTAGATCACTCGACGGTCACCGTCTTGGCCAAGTTCCTCGGCTGGTCGACGTTCAGCCCCTTCTCGCGGGCGACGTAGTAGGCCAGCAGCTGGAGAGGCACGACGGCGAGGATCGGCTGGAGGATCCAGTCGGTGCGCGGGACATAGAGACACTGATCGGCGGCCTCTCCCACCTCGCTGGATCCCTCGGTGGCGATCGCGATCACCTCCGCACCACGGGCCCGGACCTCCTCCATGTTGGAGAGGATCTTCTCCGTGACGGGGCTGTCGGTCGCGACGGCGACGACCGGCGTGGACTCGTCGAGCAGGGCGATCGGTCCGTGCTTCATCTCGCCGGCCGCGTAGGCGTCGGCGGGGATGTAGGCGATCTCCTTCAGCTTCAGGGCGCCCTCCAGGCAGACCGCCAGGCCGATGTGCCGCCCGATGTACATGAAGAAGCGCTGGTTCTCCTCGGCTCGGGCAATCACCTTTACGGGCTCCTCGAGAGCGACGATCGTCTCCTGCAGCCTGGAGGGCAGCGATTTGAGCTCGGCCACCAGCTCGGCGATCCTCTCCTTCGGGAGGGTGCCTCGCAGCTCGGCGAGGCGGAGGCCGAGCAGGTACATGGCCGCGACCTGGCTGACGAACGTCTTGGTCGCCGCCACGCTCACCTCGATGCCGGAGCGCGTGAAGAGGACCGCGTCCGCATCCCGCGTCGCCTGGCTCCCCATCACGTTGGTGATCGCGAGGACCTTGGACCCGCTCTCCCGGGCCAGCCTCATCGCCGCGAGGGTGTCGGCGGTCTCGCCGGACTGGGTGATGCCGATGACGAGGTCGTTCGGACGGTGGACCGGCTCGCGGTAGCGGTACTCCGACGCGATGTCCATCTCCACCGGGACCCGCGCCCACCGCTCGATCGCGTAGCGACCGATCAGGCCCGAGTGGTAGGAGGTCCCGCAGGCGACGATCACGATCCGCTCGATGTCGCGCAGGAAGTCGTCGTCCAGATCGACATCGGAGAGGTCGACCCCGTCCAGCGTCGGCAGCCGGTCGGTGATCGTCTCCGCCACGGAGTCCGGCTGCTCGTGGATCTCCTTGAGCATGAAGGTCTCGTAGCCGCCCTTCTCGGCCGCGTCCTCGTCCCAGGTGACCTCCTCCGGGTCGCGCTCGACCACGTTGCCCTCGGCGTCGGTGATCGTCACGTCGCCCTTGTGGACCGTGACGATCTCGTCGTTCTTGACGCCCAGGGCGGTGCGGGTCTCCGCCAGGAAGGCCGGGATCGCGGAGGCGACGAAGTTCTCGTTCTCACCCAGGCCGACGATCAGCGGGCACTCCTTGCGTGCCGCGACCAGCGTGTCCGGCTGTCCGCGGTGCATGGCGACGAACGCGTAGTGGCCCCGCAGCTCGCCGAACGCCTTCCTGACCGCCTCGGTCAGGTCCCCGTCGAAGTGACGCTCGATCAGGTGGCTGACGATCTCGGCGTCGGTCTCGGAGGTGAACTCGTGACCCTCGGCCTTCAGGTCCCGCCGCAGCTCCGCGTGGTTCTCGATGATCCCGTTGAGGACGATGTGAACGTCGTCCCGGCAGTCGCCGTGTGGATGCGCGTTCTCCTCGGTGACCCTCCCGTGGGTGGCCCAGCGCGTGTGGCCGAGCCCGATCGTGGCAGGCGGGGCCGCGACCGCGACCGCCCCGTCGCCGTTGGAGGAGCGCTGTTCGACCGCCTCGCGCAGGTTCGCGAGGTTGCCGACGGCGCGCACGCTGTCGATCTCACCGTCCGAGATCACCGAGACGCCGGCGGAGTCATAGCCTCGGTACTCCAGCTTCTCCAGTCCGGCAATCAGCAGGTCCCGGCACGGTCGGTCACCCACGTATCCGACGATGCCGCACATAAAGGGGCTACAGGGTAGTGCCAGTCGCCCCGCCCTCCAAATGGCGCCAGCAGGCTCTCAGAGCCGGGTGGTCAGCGGACCGCCTTCTTGACCAGCGTGCCGATCTTCTTCTCGTCGGCGGCGGTCAGCTTCTTCAGGGCGAAGGAGGTCGGCCACATGTCGCCCTTGTCGAGGTTCGCGCTGTCGTTGAAGCCGAACGTCGCGTACCTCGACTTGAACTTCGCCGCGCTCTGGAAGAAGCAGACGACCTTGCCCTCCTTGGCATAGGCGGGCATCCCGTACCAGGTCCTCGGCCACAGGTCCGGCGCCGTGGCCTTGACGATCGCGTGGATCCGCTCGGCCATGACGCGATCCGCTTTCGGCATCTCGGCGATCTTCGCGAGCAGGTCGCGTTCCCCCTCCTCCCTGTTCTGGGACGCCTTCAGCTCTTTGGCGCGCTCCCTCATCGCGGCCCTCTCCTCGGCCGTGAAGCCCTTGGACCCGGTGGCGGTTCTCTTGGCGGCCTTGCGCCCGCCCTTCTTCGCTGTCGTGCGCTCGGCCATGTCCTACGCCTGCTCGATCCGGAGCCGGTTGCCGGCAGGGTCGCGAACTGCGGCGTCTCGGACGCCCCACGGCCGGTCGGCGGGCTCCTCGAGCACCTCGGCGCCGGGCGTTGCCGCGAGCTTCTCGAAGGTCGCGTCCAGGTCATCGGTGCGGAAGTGGGCCGGGTAGAGCTCGCCCTTCGCCAAGAGTGCGGCGAGGGCGTCCCCGTCCTCCTCCGAGCGGCCGGGCTGCGGCTGCGAGAGCACGATCCCGACATCGGGCTGGCCGTCGGCGACGAGGGTGATCCAGCGGAAGCCGCCGTTCTCCACCTCGCTCGTCACGCTCAGGCCGAGCGCGTCTCGGTAGAAGGGGAGGGCGGCGTCGGGATCGTCAACCAGGATGTGAACGGTGCTGAGTGAGTTGGTCATGGCTGCGACTCTAGGAACGCGCGGCCAGAGATGCTTCTCCGAAACTGCTTGATTCCGCGCGGCCCTGCCGGCCGCCCTTGCGTGGGCGGGTGATCACCATCACCTGGCACGGCGCCAGGAGGCGCAGCTCGTCGTGATTGCGAGCCCGGTACGCGCTCGGCGTCTCGCCGACGAGCTCGGTGAACCGGGATGAGAAGGAGCCGAGGCTCGTACAGCCGACCTCGAAGCAGACGTCGGTGACGCTCCAGTCGCCGCAGCGCAACAGCGCCTGGGCCCGCTCGATGCGCCGAGTCATCAGGTAGGAGTAGGGCGTCTCTCCGTAGGCCGCGCGGAAGCGACGGCTGAAGTGGGCCGGCGACATCAGGGCCGTGTGTGCGAGCGCCGGGACGTCGAGCGGCTGCGCGTACTCGCGGTCCATCCGGTCGCGGGCCCGGCGCAACCGGCGCAGCTCGTCGAGGTCCAGGGCGGCCATGCCCCCATTATGAGCCGAGCCTCACCGGTTCCCGCCACCCGCGCCGGCGGCCGCCCTCCTCAGGCCAGTTCGCGCTTGGCGAGATCGACGAGGCGATTCGTGATGGCCTCGCACTCGTCGGCGTCGGGCGCCTCGACCATCACGCGGAGCAGCGGCTCGGTCCCCGAGGCGCGCACCAGCACGCGTCCTCGGCCCTCGAGCTTGCCGTTCTCCTCCTCCACGGCGTTCCAGAGGCCGGCGGCACCCGCGATCGCATCGCGATCCGAGACGCGCACGTTCTCGAGCCGCTGCGGCAGGCGCCCGAACGGCTCCGTGTCCTCGAGCCGGCGCCCACCGAGGGCTCGCAGGACGAGCAGCGAAGCCGCGATCCCGTCCCCGGTCGGGGTGAAGTCGATCCAGACGATGTGGCCGGACTGCTCGCCCCCCAGCCGCCAGTCGCGCTCGCGCAGGGCCTCGATCACGTAGCGGTCGCCGACCTGGGTCTGCTCGACCTCGATCCCGGCCTCCCTCATCGCCGTCAGGAAGCCGTAATTCGTCATCACCGTCACGGCCACCCCTCCGTCCAGCTCTCCCCGCCCCTCGAGGTCCTTCGCGATCAGCGCGATCAGGTCGTCGCCGTCGTGCAGCTTCGCGGCGCCGTCGACCGCCAGCATGCGGTCGCCGTCGCCGTCGAAGGCGAAGCCGATGTCGGCGCCCGAGGAGCGGACCAGCTCGATCAGGCCCTCGGGATGCGTCGAGCCGCAGTCGGCGTTGATGTTCCGCCCGTCCGGCTCCGTGCCGATGAGCTCGAGCTCGGCGCCGAGCGCGCGGAAGATCGCAGGGGCGGCCCTGAAGGTCGCCCCGTTGGCGCAATCGAGGGCAATCCGCGTTCCCGTCAGGTCGAGCTGGAAGGCGCCGCGGAGCTCGCGGATGTAGTCGTCGAAGGCGCCCTCCAGCTGGCGTACGCCCCCGACGCGCTCCCCGGTCTCATCGTCCAGCCGCGTCTCGATCGCGGCCTCGGTGTCGTCGTCGAGCTTGATCCCCCGGGAGTCGAAGAACTTGATCCCGTTGTCGGCATAGGGATTGTGCGAGGCGGAGACGACCCCGGCGAGGTCGAAGCTGAGGCGGCGGGCGAGCACCGACGCCGCCGGCGTCGGCAGAACGCCGCCGAGCATCGCGTCCCCGCCCCCGGCCGCCACGCCCGCGGCGAGGGCCTCCTCCAGCATCGGCCCGGACTCCCGCGTGTCGCGGACGATCAGTACCTGGGGACGCTCGGCTTCGGCCTGCAACGCGGCCGCGCGGCCCAGCCGCACGGCCAGGTCCGGCGTGAGCACGTCCCCGACGGGTCCTCGGACTCCATCGGTCCCGAAGAGTTTGCGTTCGGCAGGGCTCACTGGAATCGGTCGGGAGACGGCGAAAACCAAGCCTGCCAAGGACGCAGGCCATCCGGCGAAGCGAGCTTAGTTGACACCTAAGTGAGCGAGGCGGATGGCCGAGGACACCGGCAGGCGCAGGTTTGCAGCCGTCTCAGCGCTTGGAGAACTGGGGGCGCTTGCGGGCCTTCTTGAGTCCAGCCTTGCGGCGCTCCTTGACGCGTGCGTCGCGGGTGAGCATCCCCCGGCGCTTGAGCTCTGGCCGCAGCGCCGGGTCGACGTCGCAGAGCGCGCGGGCGATGCCGTGCCGGACGGCCGCCGCCTGGCCGGAGATGCCGCCGCCGTGCACGCGGATCCGCACATCGACGTTGCCCTCGTAGCCGGTCTGGGTCAACGGCTGCTTCGCGATCGACTGCAGGTAGGAGCGGGGGAAGTACTCCTCGAGCGTTCGCTTGTTGATCTGGATGTTGCCGCTGCCCTGTCGCAGAATGACCCGGGCGATGGAGGACTTGCGCTTGCCGGTCGCGGCGTAGCTGGCGTCGCCCTCGAGCTTGGCGGGCTCGGCCGCGACGGGGGCGTCCTCGTCGACGTCCCCGATCAGCTCGCGCTCGCGGCGCTGGCGCTCCTCCTCCTCGGCCTCGCGGCGGGCGCGCTCCTCGGCGTCGAGCTCGCGCTCGGGCTCGATGGCGATCGGGTCGAGCTCGGCCCCGGGGACCACGTCCTCGCTCTTCTTAGAAGAACCGTCCTCGCCGCGGCCGCCCGAAGTGCCAGAAGCCGCTGTGTCGGCCGCGGCTGCGGCCGGTTCATCCTCCTTGGACGCTTCGGCCGGCTGCTCGCCGCCGGCCTGCTCCTCGGCCGGCGCATCGTCCTCAGTGGCGGCGTCCTCCGAAAGAGCCTCTTCCGAGGGGGTCTCATCACCCTCGCCGCGCTCTGGGCTGCCGCCCTCCTCGGGCGCCGCCTCCTCGGGGGCCTGCTGCTCGTCGGCCTGCTGCTCCTCCGGAGTGACCTCGGGCTGCTCGTCGGGTGCCTGCTCGCCGTTCTGCTGCTGCCCTTCGTCGGCCATCGTCATGAAACGGGTCGCTCCTCGGCTCCGCCTGCGGAGCGCCCTCGCGTCTCGATCTCCAGCTGCTCGGGCTTCTGTGCCTGATGGGGGTGGTCCGGCCCGGCGTAGACCTTGAGCTTGCGAAGCTGCTGGCGGGCCAGCCGGTTCCGCGGAAGCATCCCCTTGACGGCGCGGCGAATGACCTCCTCCGGCCGCTTCTCGAGCAGGTCTCCCAGTGTGCGGGAGCGGATCCCGCCCGGGTAGCCGCTGTGGCGCCAGTAGAGCTTCTTCTCCCGCTTGCCGCCGGTCACCGCGACCTTCTCCGCGTTGACGACGATCACGAAGTCGCCGACGTCCACGTGGGGCGTGTAGGTGGGCTTGCGCTTGCCGCGCAGCACATTCGCGATCTGGGTC
>Ga0081455_10006160_pt1 | contig 12937 bp, 10 predicted proteins | sample TabmetS3T2R1_FD_70207 | JGI IMG/M metagenome (GOLD analysis project Ga0081455, IMG submission 70207) | Tabebuia heterophylla rhizosphere microbial communities from the University of Puerto Rico - S3T2R1 | ecosystem: Host-associated > Plants > Roots > Rhizosphere ... | reverse complement strand
CCGGCCCTAGCGTCGTCGAACTCGCGAGGTTGTGCTCCAGGGGCTCGGAACGCTCCCAGAGCGTGTCGAACAGGAAGGTCAGACTCGCGCCCAGCTCCGGGTTGCGGACCAGGATCGCGATCATGCCGCTCACGCCTGGGGCGATCAGCGGCATCATGGCGGTGTTTGAGTCGAACACCGCGAACTTCATCGGGAGGTCGCCCGGATAGAGCCGGGCCAGCTCGCCTTGGGTCGTCCACTCGCTCAGATTGAGGTCCACGGACGGCTCGGAGAGAACGTTGCGGTCGTAGATAGCGCGGCACTGGACGCCGCGACGCAGGGCGGCGAGCTCAGCCTCGTTGGACCCGCCCACCTGGAGCGGCCCCCGTACGACGATGTCGATGGTCTCCTGCGACTCTGACTGCAGCCGATCGAAGCGCTCGCCGATCAGCGCCGGGGTGCGCAGGATCTCGACCAACTCGCCGTCAGCCGTCTTGTTCTGCTCGAAGAGCTCGGTCAGCTCCGGGAGCGCCTGCTCGATGTGGCGCTCGCGCGCGGCGAGCTCGGCCCGGTTGCGCTCCAGCAGCCCGGTCAGCGCGCGACTCGGTGGCGCGGCGTGGTAGCGGCTGCTGTAGCCGGCGCCGGCGTCGATCAGGCCCTTGGCGACCAGCGACCGCAGGATGAGGTAGACACTGCTGCGCGAGGTGCCGGCCAGATCGGCGATCGTCGCCGCGGGCAGCGGGGATTGGTCGAGGAGGCAGAGGTAGACCTTGGCTTCGGTTTTGGTGAGACCGAGTTGCTCCAGCGTCTCTTCGAGCTGTACGGCCTCTATGGTCACCTTGTCCTCCATGTGTTAGACGACAGTTTTACGACGAATGGACGGACTACGCAAGACGTTCTCCGATCATTGGACGACATCTGATCCGGTTGCCGCGCTGTTGCCCGCGAAGTGCCCCGATCCATAGCGGGTTGCTGCCGGGATCGCTAGGCCGTGGGTCGTCTCAGCCGCGGCGTAGCCTGGCTGGGAGGTGGCATCGACATCGGCGACACAGCCGCGGTCGGCCCATCCTGGTCCTGCGACTCAGATCGGGCAGTCTGCGGTGTCATGAGGAGATGACATGGACGGTCCCGAGGCGGCTCAGCCGGCCACTCCGGCGACGACGGACAAGCTGGATCGCAGCGTCATCGTGACCGGTCTGGTCGTCGTCTCCGGACTGATCATGGTGATCCTGGACACGACGATCGTGAATGTCGCTCTCGACACCCTCAGCGCGGAGCTCGACGCCTCGCTCTCGACGGCGCAGTGGGTCGTGACCGGCTACCTGCTCGCGGTCGGCCTGGTGATCCCGCTGAGCGGATGGGCGATGGACCACTTCGGCACCAAGACGGTCTGGATCACCTCGCTCGTCCTGTTCACCGGCGGCTCGATCCTGTGCGCCCTCGCCTGGTCGATGGGGAGCCTGATCGCGTTCCGGATCATCCAGGGTCTGGGCGGTGGCATGTTGCTGCCCGGCGGTCAGACGATCATCGGACGGGCGGCCGGCCCGGACCGGATCGGGCGCGCGATGGCCCTGCTCGGGGTGCCGATGTTGCTCGGGCCGGTGTTCGGCCCGATCGTCGGCGGTCTGCTGGTCGAGTACGCGAGCTGGCACTGGATCTTCCTGGTCAACGTGCCGGTCGGCATTCTCGCGGTATCGCTCGCGATCTGGAAGCTGCCGGACGGCCGGGCTACCGAGGCCGCGGGTCGCCTCGACACCCGAGGCCTGGTGCTGCTGTCCGGCGGTCTGGTGTGCCTGTTGTACGGGTTGTCGCAGGCGAGTTCGCACGGCAGCTTCGCCGGCTGGGACGTGGTCGGCTGGCTGCTGGTCGGCGCGGTGCTGGTCACCCTGTTCGTGCTGCACAGCCTGCAACGCGGCCCGGCTGCGCTGATCGACGTGCGACTGTTCACCAACCGGCTGTTCGCCGCGGGCGCCGTCGCGATCTTCCTGGTGGCGATCGCGCTGTTCGGCGGCCTCCTCATGTTGCCGCTCTACTACCAGTCGGTGCGTCTGGAGGGGCCACTGGGCGCCGGTCTGCTCTTGGCGCCGCAGGGGCTGGGCGCGATGCTGGCGATGCCGATCGCCGGCCGCATCACCGACCGGTTCGGCGCCGGCCGGGTGGTGCCCTTCGGCGTGATCCTGCTGTTGATCGGCACCTTCCCGTTCACCCAGGTCGGCACCGACACGTCGTACGTCTGGCTCACCCTCGCGCTGTTCGTACGCGGTCTCGGTCTCGGCGCTACGATGATGCCGACCATCGCGACGTCGTACTCGCGACTGTCGCGGGCCGCGATGTCCCGCGCGACGCCCACGATCTCGGCCATCCAGCAGGTCGGCGGCTCACTCGGCGGCGCGCTGCTCGTGTTCGTCTTCTCCCGGCAGCTGACCAGCGAGTTCGACGCCAAGGGCATCCCGTCCCAAGGCGGTGCCGGTCAGATCAGCTCGATCCCGGCGGCCGTCCACGATCAAGTCGCCCCGCTGCTCGCGACGGCCTATCAGCACGCCTTCTGGACCGCGTTGGTGCTGACCGCCTTCGTCATGATCCCAGCGCTGTTCTTCCCGCGCCGGTTGCATCGGGAGTCGGCGGAGGCGAGGACCGAGGCGGCCGAGGCCGAGCCCGAGGTCGCGGGCGACTAGACCTGCTATCACACGGAGATGACCTGGACGTGGGCTTCGATCCCCTTGAAGTCTTTCGGGTTGCGTGTGTAGAGCTGGGCGTCGTGGGCGTGAGCGGTGGCTGCGATCAAGATGTCCATCACGCGCGCACGAGGCTGGCGTCCGGCGCCCACCACGGCAGCGGCGAGTTCGCCATAGCTCTCGGCTACCGCATCGTCGATCGGAAGCGGGTCGAACCGTCGTTGCAAGGCTCGCAGCTTGCGTAGCCGGGTCGCCCGTATCCCGGCGTCATCGGCGACGAGAACTCCGAAGTGCAGTTCAGCCATCGTGGCCGCGCTGACAGCCAGTTCGCCGGGTATCGGGCTGACGACGTTGGAGAGCACCACGCTCGTGTCGAGAACCGCCCTCACTGATCAGTCCGCGGAGCGCGGAGTCGCTGGTCGATGCGGTCTCGATCTCGTGGCCAGTCGGGGTCCTCGGCAGCTCCGAACACATCCGCGACCTCTTCGTAGGAGCGCCAAGCCTTCGGTCCGATCGGCACCAGACGCGCGCTTGGCCGACCGGCGACCGAGATCGTGATCTCCTCGCCGGCCTCGACCCGGCGGACCAGGTCGGAGGCTCGCTGACGCAGCTCGCGAAGGCCAACAGTGTCCATACAGCGAGGGTAGCACAAGTGCTATCGAGTTGCCTTGCCAACGACTTGGAGTTACGGTTGCCGGAGCGACCTGGGATCCAAGTCCCTCGAGCGCGGCTAGACCTCGGTGCGGTCGTCGGTACGGCGCCGGATCTTGTCGCCGAGCCACACCAGCGGGTCGTACTTGCGGTCGATCACGCGCTCCTTCATCGGGATGATCGCGTTGTCGGTGATCTTGATGCCCTCGGGACAGACCTCGGTGCAGCACTTGGTGATGTTGCACATGCCGAGCCCCGCGGCGTCCTGGGCCAGCTCACGTCGGTCGTTGGTGTCGAGGGGGTGCATGTCGAGCTCGGCGTAGCGAAGGAAGAACCGCGGTCCGGCGAAGGCCGGCTTGTTCTCCTCATGGTCGCGGATCACGTGACAGGTGTTCTGGCACAGGAAGCACTCGATGCACTTGCGGAACTCCTGGCCGCGCTCGACGTCGACCTGCATCATCCGGCGCTTGCCGTCGGCATCCGGGGGTGCGGGGGCGAAGGCCGGCAGCTCACTCGCCTTCTCGTAGTTGTACGACACGTCGGTGACCAGGTCGCGGATCACCGGGAACGTCCGCATCGGCGTGACCGTCAGGGTCTCGGCCGGGTCGTAGTCGGACAGTCGCGTCATGCACATCAGACCCGGCCGGCCGTTGACCTCGGCCGAGCAGGAGCCGCACTTGCCGGCCTTGCAGTTCCACCGGACGGCCAGGTCGCCGGCCTGTGTGGCCTGGAGCCGATGGATGGCGTCAAGGACAACCTCGCCGTGCTCTACCGGCACGGTGAAGTCCTGCAAGCCGCCGCCGTCGGCGTCCCCGCGCCACACGCGCATCGCAAGGTCGTAACCCATCTGCGCTGCCTCCTCTTGGCTCTGCCGTCAGCTCTGTGTCTCGATGAGCTCGGTGAGCTCGTCGGGCAACTGCGGAAGTGGTTGGTGCTTGAGCTGGACGTCGCCGCCGTCGCCCAGGGTGAGGACCAGGTTGACCTTCGCCCAGTCGTCGGACGCGCCGGGGTGGTCCTCGCGGGTGTGTCCACCGCGCGACTCGGTGCGCTCCAGCGCCGCCGACGCGATGCACTCGCTGACGACCAGCATGTTGTGGAGATCGAGGGCGAGATGCCAGCCCGGGTTGTACTGCCGGTTGCCTTCGACCGACAGCTGCGGCAGCCGCTTCTTCATCTCGGCCAGCTTCCCCAGGGACTGGACGAGCTCCTCCTCGCGCCGGATGATTCCGACCAGGCTCTGCATCGTCTCCTGCAGATCGCGCTGCACCGTGTACGGGTTCTCGTCGCCCGACTCGGTGAACGGCGCCAGGGCAACCTCGGCCGCCCGGTCTACCGATGCGTCGTCGACCTTGGGGCGGTCGGTGGCGAGCTTGGCGGCATACTCAGCGGCGCCGTCACCGCACCGCCGGCCGAAGACCAGCAGGTCCGACAATGAATTGCCGCCGAGGCGGTTGGAGCCGTGCATGCCTCCCGAGACCTCGCCGGCGGCGTAGAGGCCGTCGACGATCGACATGCCGGTGTCCGGGTCGACCTCGACACCGCCCATCACGTAGTGGCAGGTCGGTGCGATCTCCATCGCCGTCTGCGTGATGTCGACGCCGGCCAGCTCCATGAACTGGTGGTACATCGACGGCAGCCGCCGCTTGATGAACTCGGGCGTACGCCGCGACGCGATGTCGAGGTAGACGCCGCCGTGCTCACTGCCGCGCCCGGCCTTGATCTCGGAGTTGATCGCCCGCGCGACCTCGTCTCGCGGCAGCAGCTCCGGTGGGCGCCGGTTGTTGCGCTTGTCGTCGTACCAGCCGTCGGCCTCTTCGACCGTGTCGGCCGTCTCGGATTTGAAGTACTCCGGGATGTAGTCGAACATGAACCGCTCGCCCTCGGAGTTCTTGAGGACGCCGCCGTCGCCGCGCACCGACTCGGTGACGAGCAGGCCGCGCACGGACAGCGGCCAGACCATCCCGGTCGGGTGGAACTGGACGAACTCCATGTTGATCAGGGACGCGCCGGCCCGCATCGCCAGCGCGTGGCCGTCGCCGGTGTACTCCCAGGAGTTGCTGGTCACCTGGTAGGACTTGCCGATGCCACCGGTGGCGAGCACGACGGCCGGTGCGTCGAAGACCAGGAAGCGACCGCTGTCCCGCCAGTACGCGAACGCGCCGCTGATCCGGTCGCCGTCCTTGAGCAACTCGGTGACGGTGCACTCCATGTAGACGTCGATGCCGAGGGCGACGGTGCGCTGCTGCAGCGTACGGATCATCTCGAGTCCGGTCCGGTCGCCGACGTGGGCGAGCCGGGCGTAGCGGTGGCCGCCGAAGTCGCGCTGCGAGATGAGCCCGTCCGGCGTCCGGTCGAACAGCGCCCCCCACTCCTCGAGCTCCAGCACCCGGTCCGGCGCCTCCTGCGCGTGCAGTTGCGCCATCCGCCAGTTGTTGAGCATCTTGCCGCCGCGCATGGTGTCGCGGAAGTGGACCTTCCAGTTGTCCTCGGGCCACAGGTTGCCCATCGCGGCGGCGGCGCCCCCCTCTGCCATCACGGTGTGGGCCTTGCCGAGTAAGGACTTGCAGACGACGGCGGTACGAGCGCCCGTTTCGTGCGCGGCGATCGCGGCTCGTAGACCGGCGCCGCCGGCACCGATCACGACCACGTCATAGGAGTGTCGTTCGAACTCTGCCATCAGTCCTGTCAGTCTCTCATTCAAATCTCTGGCTAATTGATGATGCGGGGATCCGAGAACCAGTCCGCCGAGATCGCCATGATGTAGGCGTCCGTGGCGATCACGGTGAAGAGCGAGATCATCGCGAACTGCCCGTGTCGGGTGTTGAGCTTGGAGACGAGGGTCCAGTAGCGGTAGCGCCACGGATGCTTGGAGAAGTTGCGCAACCGGCCACCGACGACGTGCCGGCAGGCGTGGCACGACAGCGTGTAGGCCCACAGCATCACCAGGTTGATCCAGATGATGATCGTGCCGAGCCCGATGCCGACGCCGCCGTCTTGCCCGTGGAACGCGAGGATCGCGTCGTAGATGTTGATCGCGCCGAAGATGAACGCGAAGTAGAAGAAGTAACGGTGCACGTTGAGCAGGATCAGCGGCAGCTTCGACTCGCCGGTGTACTTCTTGTGCGGCTCCGGCACGGCGCAGGCCATCGGCGCCAGGAAGAACGAGCGGTAGCCGGCCTTGCGGTAGTAGTAGCAGGTGCCACGGAAGCCGGCGAGGACCACGAACGTGATCAGCGCGATCGGGATGAAGACCGGCATCTCCGGCAGGAACGTGCCGAAATGGCTGGAGCCCTCGACGCAGGAGTCACTGATGCAGGGCGAGTAGATCGGGGTGAGGTAGTGCTCGTCGGCGGCCCAGTAGTCGTCGTTCATGAAGATGCGGACCGTGGCGTACACGACGAAGAAGCCGAGGATGCCCGCCATCGCCGCGGGGTAGAGCCACCAGCGGTCGGTACGCAGTGTCCTCGCGTCGATCTGGGCCCGGCCGGGTCCTGCGATTCCGGTGGCCAATTCCGTCTCCTTCGTCGGGTGGCCGCATGCGCACAGCACCCTACTCACCCCCTTCGGCGCATGCACTCACCCGTGCGGTTTCCCACATTCGGGGCGGCGCCAGCGCTCGGCGTCAGGTCCCGCGTATGTGCGACGCCGGCGCGAACCCCCCAAGGATCCGCGCCGGCGTCGGCCGTACGGAGTCAGCAGCCGTGGCTGACCTGATTGCACATGGTGTCGGCGTTGATGGGCAGCTCGAACGTCTGCGGGTCGGTGCCGTCGAGCGTGACCTCGACCCGGGCGCGCGGACCGGTCGGCAGCCACCGATCCGAAAAGTACTGCATCGCCCAGAAGCCGTCCTGGACCACCGCTTCCTCGGTGTGGCCGTCCGGGAAGGCGTAAGTCAGCCCGGTGGCGCCCTCGGGGAGCTCGCCGCCCGCCCACATCATCTCGCCCGTCGCCCCCGGAAGCACGTTGCTCGTCACGTTGAGCGCGAAACTGAAGTCCGACGCCTGGGCGGTACCGTCCAGCTCGTTGCCCCTGGAGACTGCCGCGTCGGGCTTGACGTTGCAGGTGTAGACGTCGGTGCTGTTGGCGACGACGACGGTGATGCCGGTGCCGTCGTCGATCGCGAGCCTGCCTGTGGGTGCTTGCTTGATCGGCTCGCCCCGCAGGTCGAATGTCCGGACGGCGCGGTCGATGCACTTTTGATACGCCTGGTCCGGGTCGGTCATCGCGCGAGAGTCCCCGGTCCGCTCCTCCTGCTGGTTGCGCTGGTGCTTCGGCGCGGTGTCGTCCTGGCCGGAACGATCGCCGCCCTGTCCGGCCGGGTCGGGGTCACCACCGGTGCCGCCGCCGTTGTCGCCTCCGGTGCCGGCGAGCAGGTAGCCACCGATCGCGAGGGCGGCGGCCACCGCGGCCACGGCCACCGGCACCCCGAACCGGCGAGCGGTGCCGTCCCAACGGCGTTCGGCGGCGGTCGTCGTGTCCATCTCCTCGTCGAGGCGTTCCCGCATCAGAGCCCTCCCTCGCTCCGGGATCGACCGCCGAGCAGGCGGCAGTAGATCGTTCATTGCTGCTCCTGGATGTGAGGTGCGGCAAGGGAGTTCGACAGTCGGCGGCGAGCGCGGCTGAGTCGGGACCGCACCGTGCCGACCGGGATGTCGAGCGCGGTCGCGGCCGACTGGTAGTCCAGCTCTTCCCAGACCACCAGGCCCACGACATCGCGCTCTCGAGCCGGCAACCGATCGATCACGGCCAGCACCGCGGCCATCCGCCGTTCGTCATCGACCCGACCGGCGACGTCATCGGCCGGATCGGGTTGGGCGACCTCGCGCGGCAGCCGGTCCAAGGCTCGCCAGCGCCGAGCCAGCGTGCGTCGCCGGCGGCGGCACACGTTGGTGGCGATGCCGTACAGCCAGGGCAACAGCGAGTCCCCCTGGACGACTACCCGGTCACGGCTCCGCCAGGCCTCGAGGAAGACCGTCGAGGTCAGGTCCTCGGCGGCGTGCCAGGACGCCGTCTGGCGGAAGCAATAGTTGTAGATCGTCTCGCTGTGCCGTTCGAACAGCCGTCCGAATGCCTGCCGCGGGTGCGTCCGGATCTCGGCGGCCCATGGGGACTCGGCCGAGGACCGGTGCTCCGTCATGGTGCCTCCTTGCCTTTACCCGGTTAATGCCCGCAGCGGCGACGGAGTTCGCGTTGAGGTGAAAATGACCCCCAACATGGTCCGATTCTCTCGTAGCCTTGGCCGGCGATGAGCAATCCGGACCGCCTGGTCGCCGGGGTCGCGATCGTGCGGCACGGCCGAGTGCTGGCCGCCCGGCGGACCCATCCGGCCGAGCTCGCCGGCCGCTGGGAGTTCCCGGGCGGCAAGGTCGACCCGGGCGAGTCCGAGGAAGCCGCCGCGGTACGCGAGATCCGCGAGGAGCTCGGCTGCCAGATCGAGGTCGTACGCCGGCTACCCGGAGAGCAGCCACTGGATCGCGGATTCCTCCTCCGGGTCTACGAGGCCACGCTTCGGGCCGGCGAGCCCATTCCGCACGAGCACGACGCGATCCGATGGCTCGGTCCCGAGGAGCTCGATGACGTCGACTGGCTCGCGGCCGAGATGCCGTTCGTCGCGGCGTTGCGGGAGCCGCTGCTCGACGGTGCGCCCTTGGACCTCGGCAATGTCGGCGGCGCGGTACGGATCGGGTCGACGGTGCGCCGGCCGATCGGACGGTGGACCCCTGCCGTCCACGCATTGCTCGCCCATCTGCATGCGGCGGGGCTGGACGGCGTACCGCGGGTGCTGGGCCGGGACGCCCGCGAGCGCGAGATCCTCTCGTACCTACCCGGTCGGTCGATCGACACGATGCGGGAGATCACGTCGGACGCCGTCCTGGCCGATGGGGTGCGCTGGCTGCGCCGGTTCCACGACGCGGTGGCGTCGTTTCGGCCCGACCCGGCGTTGCCGTGGCGGAACCAGACCGGCCGGGACTTGGAGCCGGGCGAGATCGTGTGCCATCACGACACGGGCGCGTACAACTGGCGGGTCCAGGGCGAGCGAGTGACCGGCGTCGTCGACTGGGACATGGCCGGGCCGGGCAGACCGATCGAGGACCTCGCCTTCATCGCCTGGAACACGCTGCCGCTCGCCAAGCCGATCCCGATCGACGAGTCGGCCCGGCGGCTGCGGCTGATGGCCGATGCGTACGGCGGCATCGACCCGGCCGCGATCGCAGACGCCGTCGTCCCCCGCATGACCAGCGCCGGTGATCGGATCGAAGCCGGACAGCGGGCCGGCGACCCCGGCATGCTCAACCTGGCCAAGGTCGGTGAGCCGGCCCGCATGCGGCGGATACTCGCCCGGCTCGAGGACCGGCTGCCGTCGATCCGAGCCGAGCTATAGACGGTCGCCCGGGGCCGAGAGTAGGCGTGAGATTCAGCTTTCGCGGCCGGCGAAGCCTGAAATCTCACGCCAACTTCCGCGCGCTAGGCGCCGAGCGACTCCTTGAGGAACCGCACCTGCAGCAACTCGAGGTTCTCCGCCACGACCTCCTGCGGGGTCATGTGCGTGACGCCGGACAGCGGCAGGACCTGGTGTGGCTTCCCGGCCGCGAGCAGCGCCGACGACAGCCGCAAGGTGTGCGCGAAGAGCACGTTGTCGTCGGATGTCCCGTGGATGATGAGCAGCGGACGCTCCAGACCCGGTGCGTCGTCGATCAGCGAGTTGCGGTCGTAGACGTCGGGGTTGTCGTCCGGGTGGCCGAGGTAGCGCTCTTGGTAGAAGGTGTCGTAGAGCCGGACGTCGGTGACCGGCGCGCCCGCGACCGCCGCGTGGAACACGTCGGGCCGGCGCAGCACCGCCATCGCGGCGAGATAGCCGCCGTACGACCAGCCCTTGAATCCGACCCGGCCGGTGTCCATGTCGTCGGGGTACTCCTCGGCCACGGCGGCAAGCGCATCCACCTGGTCCTGAAGCGTGATGGCGGCCAGCTCGAGATACACCGAGCGTTCCCAGGCTGGTCCGCGCCCCGGTGAGCCGCGTCCGTCGGCCACGATGACGGCGAAGCCCTGGTCGGCGTACCACTGGGACGCCAGGTGGTAGCGCGATCCGGCCAGCGCCCGCTGGGCGTGCGGTCCGCCGTAGGGATCCATGAGTACGGGCAGCCGGCGCGATCCGGGCTCGTGGTCGCGGGGGAACAGTACGGCGGTGCGCAACTCCCGTTCACCGGCGCGGAGCAGCGTCACCTGCGGCCGGAAGCCGGCGTACTCGGCGAGCGACCGGATCTGGCCGACCCGCTCGCCCTTGCGCAGGACAGCGACCTCGACCCCGTCGATGTCGAGCCGGCTGCTCACCACCGCGGCGACGTCTCCCTTCGCGTCGCCGCCGTGGACACCCGGCTCGGTGGCGATCGGCTCGACCGTGCCGTCGTAACCGACCCGGACGACCTGGATCTCGGTGGGCTCGGTCGACCCGATGACGATGACGCCGGTCTGGTCGGAGTCGACGACCACCCGCACCTGCAGCCCGACCGGGCTGAACGGCGCTCCGTCCGCCGCGAGCCGGATCGTGTCCTCGTCGTCGATCATCGTGAGGATCCGGCCGTCGGGCAGCCAGACCGGCACGCCGAAGCGAGGCTCCAGCCAGATCGGGTCGGACAGCGACTGCGTCACCGTCGTCGCGCCGGACTCGAGGTCGACGGTCAGGATCTGGGCCGTCTTCTGGTCCCGAGACATCACCAGGAGCAGCGGTCCCCGCTCGGCCCACGACACCCGGACGAGGTACGGCATCGCCGCGCGGTCCCAGCTCACCTCGGTGCGAGAGCCGTCGAGGTCGACCAGCCACAGGGTCACGTCCGCGTTCGTCGTGCCGGCGGCGGGATAGCGATGGGCGGCCGGCTCGGTGGCGGGATTGGCCGGGTCGGCGATGTACCAGATCGGCACTATCGACTCGTCGTAGCGCTCGACCAGCAACCGCTCGCCGTCCGGGGCCCACCAGTAGCCGGTGAGGCGGTCCATCTCCTCACCGGCGATGAACTCGGCCTGCCCCCACACGATGTCGTCGCCGTCGGGCTCGGCCAGGGCGCGATCATGCTCGCCGTCGATGTCGACGACCCGCAAGGCGCCCGCCGCGGTCGCGTACGCCACTCGCCGGCCGGTCGGGTCCAGCCTCGGGTCGATGACCGAGCCGGTGCTGGAAAGCTCGCGGCGGCCGTCGCCGGCGACGTCGACCAGCCACAGCCGTCCCGAGAGGGCGAACGTCGCCTTCGAGTCGGCGTGATCGGTGTCGAACCCGACGATTCCGGCGCCGGTCTCGCGGCTGCGCTCGCGGCGGGCCCGTTCCTGCGGCGACAGCTGCTCGTCGGCCGAGCCGAGCAGTTCGGCCGGGTCGGCGATCTTGCGCTCGCGGTCGTCGTCGATGTCGTACGCCCACAGCGCGCCGGCGGCCGACGTCCCGGACTCCGTACGGATGAACAGCACGCGTGACCCGTCGGACGTGACGTGGAGATTGCGCGGGACGCCGAGGGTGAAGTGCCGGGTCCTGGCGTACAGCTGCGGAAAGGATGGGGTGGCCATGCGCCGATCCTGCCATGGGTGTCGGAAAGTCCCCGTACGCTCTTCAGCATGGCCGAGACCACCCCCGACCGCCGACTTCTGCTGGTTCACGCGCATCCCGACGACGAGACGATCAACAACGGCGCCACGATGGCCAAATACGTCGCCGAAGGCGCCCACGTCACGTTGATCACCTGCACCTTGGGGGAGGAGGGCGAGATCCTGGTGCCGGCGCTCGAGCACCTGGCGTCGCACGCCGAGGACGGCCTCGGGGAGCACCGGATCGGTGAGCTGTCCGAGGCGATGAAGGCGCTCGGCGTGGCCGATCATCGCTTCCTCGGCGGCGCCGGGCGCTATCGCGACTCCGGCATGGTCTGGGACGAAAGCGGTGGCGCCACGGCGGGCGACGACGTCCGCGACGACGCGTTCTGGCGCGCCGATCTGCTCGAAGCGTCGGACCTGCTGGTCGAGGTGATCCGCGAGGTCCGGCCGCAGGTGCTCGTCACCTACAACGAATACGGCGGCTACGGCCATCCGGACCATATCCAGGCTCATCGGGTCGCGACCTACGCGACCGCCCTGGCAGCGGTGCCGTCGTACCGTACGGATCTCGGCGAGCCTTGGGACGTGGCGAAGCTCTACTGGACGGCGCTCAGCGAGTCTCGGCTGCGTGGGATGCTCCGCGAGCTGCGCGCCAGTGGCGACACGGAGACCTTCGAGGGCATGGAGCCGGACGGCCCGCTGCCGCCGTTCGTCACGCCGGACAAGCTGCTGACCGCGACCATCGACGGGTCGGTCTACGGCGAGCAGAAGCTGGCGGCCTTGCGGTCGCATGCCAGTCAGGTCGACATGGACAGCGGCTACTTCTCGGTTGCCAAGCGCGCCGACCAGGCGTCCTGGGGATTCGAGGACTACCGCCTCGCCAAGGGCACGACCGGCCCGGTCGATCCCGAGTCCGGACTCGAGAGCGATCTGTTCGCCGGACTGGACTAGGACGTGTTGGTAAACCCCGCTGGCCTGCTGCGCGATCCCTGGCGGGCGGATCGCGGCGTTGTCGTCGCTCGACGCACTATCCAGTGCGCCTTCGCTCCTCCGCCTTG
>Ga0081455_10006159_pt1 | contig 12940 bp, 11 predicted proteins | sample TabmetS3T2R1_FD_70207 | JGI IMG/M metagenome (GOLD analysis project Ga0081455, IMG submission 70207) | Tabebuia heterophylla rhizosphere microbial communities from the University of Puerto Rico - S3T2R1 | ecosystem: Host-associated > Plants > Roots > Rhizosphere ... | reverse complement strand
CGGGTCTATTTTCCCTCCGGCACGCCCGACCTCGACGACATCAAGGATACGAAAGTCGATCTCGCCGGTAATGTGGTCCGTGAGGTCGAGGAGGAAACCGGACTGACATCTGCGGATTATCAGTTGGGAGCCTATTGGGACTGCGTCGTCACAGGATCGTCGATTGCGATGATGCGGCTGTTGCATGTGGATGCCTCTGCCGAGACGATCCGTGCGCGGATCGAGGCCAGTCTCGCCCGGCAGCAAGAGCCGGAACTGGCCGCTATCCATCTGGTGCGCTCGGTCGCCGATCTCACCGCAGCGATGCCGCGCTTCGTGACGGCGTTCGTTGAGCAGCAGTTCACCTAGCCGATTTGTCTCAGTCCCGTCATTGCGAGGAGCGAAGCGACGAAGCAATCCAGACTTTCTTTCCGCTGAGATATTCTGGATTGCTTCGCGCGCGCTCGTAATGACGACTCAAATTGCAAGGGTGCCGTATGGCAACAGAAGTGTGATCATCCATGAGCAAGAAATCCTCACTCGCAGCCGAGCTCGATCGCTTCATCTCGCCGTTCCGCGTCGACGGTTCGGACAAATTCCATCTCAAGGCGCACAAGACCAATGAGAAGGGCGGCCTCGACAAGGACGAGGCGGAGGCAATCCTCGACGCCAACCGCAGGCGGTTGAGCGATTTCCAGGAGAAGCTCTATGCGCAGGACCGCTGGTCACTGCTCCTGATCTTCCAGGGCATGGACGCGTCGGGCAAGGACAGCGCGATCAAGGCCATCTTCGACGGCGTCAACCCGCAGGGCTGCGAGGTCACCTCGTTCAAGCAGCCGTCCACCAGGGAACTCGACCACGATTTCCTCTGGCGCAGCATGATCGCGCTGCCCGAGCGCGGCCGCATCGGCATCTTCAACCGCTCCTATTACGAGGAATGCCTGGTGGTGCGGGTGCACCCGGAGATTCTTGCGAAGCAGAAGATCCCGCCGCAGCTCGTGACCAAGGACATCTGGACGGAACGCTTCGAGGACATCTCCGCGATGGAGCGCTACCTCGCGCGCAACGGCACCGTGATCCTGAAATTCTTCCTCAACGTGTCGAAGCAAGAACAGCGCGAGCGCTTTCTGGAGCGGCTGGAGGATCCCGCCAAGAACTGGAAGTTCTCGATGGCCGATATCGGCGAGCGCGCGCTGTGGGCGAAATACCAGGCCGCTTATCAGGACATGATCCACCACACCGCGACCAAGGCCGCGCCCTGGATCGTGGTCCCCGCCGACCACAAATGGTTCGCCCGCGTCGTGATCGGCTCGGCGATCGTCTCAGCGCTGGACGAACTCGATCTGCATTTCCCGAAAGTCGACAAGGCCGACCGCAGCGAATTCGCCAAGGTGCGCGAGGCGCTGCTGGCGGAAGAGAAGGGCGGAAAGGGAACGAAGAAGTAGGATGGGTAGAGCGAAGACGTAGGGTGGGCAAAGGCGCGTAAGCGCTGTGCCCACCGCTGGTGCTGAGCATCCGGACGAAATGGTGGGCACGCTGCGCTTTGCCCACCCTACAAATTTTGGATCGGCCGGCCTCGCCCGCAGACGGCAGCCAGAACCCGGGCGGCAAGACAGGATCGTAAACAAATATTAACCAAACAGGGGCGTTGTAAACGAATTATTAACCAATTGGGTTCGGGATTGGTCATGCGACAAACCCGCACCAACGGAGAAGCTGATGGATACCCCAACATCTGCCGCACCCGACGAAAAAACGCCCTCGGCGGAACCGGCTTTGGCGACACACTCCAGCAAATCGGAACCGCACGAGAAGTCGAAAGCCTCCGGTCCGCTGGAGGCCAGTGCGGAACGGATCAGCTCTTCCGTCGCTCAGCTGACCTCGAACTCGATAAACGAACTTCAGGGGCTGGTTTCCGAGCTGCAAAAAATGCAGGACTTCCTGAAGTCCGAGGTCAACAACGTGCAGCGGCAGATCGATAGCGCGTTGGCCGGAATCAACATCATCGTCGAGACGATCAGTCCGTGGAAAACGATCGCGGCCTCACAAGCGCATCCATCCGCTATGCGCAATGTCCGCGTAGGGGGACCGGCGGCCAGTGTTGAGCAACGCATGCGCGTCGGAATTTGACGTGTACGGTGCGCACCGGGGAATGAACGCCGGATCGCCACCGCCACGTCACCAAATCGCCTAACGACTCACCGATACTTGTTGCAGCGGGCTGCGGGGCGACGCGCACGAGTGTAGTGATGACGCGCTTTGAGTCCAATCTGTATCGAACTCCGGTCTTTAGCGGGCTGATCGTGGTCGCGCTGCTCGTGTTTGGCGCGATCGTCGTTCGAAGTGTCGGACCGGCTGAGAGAGGTGACGCAGTCATCACGGCGTCCGATCACGGCGGGGACCGCACGCGCACCACCGCCGAGAATGGTGGCCGGGTTCCTCCGGATATCGGTGGCATCAAAGGCCTCAGAGGTTCGCTGCAGTAAGATTTTATTGGACGGCAACGCGCCATCCTGACGACCGCTGCCGAATGCCGCGACTTTCCGGTGCCCGCAGGGATCGGAATATTGGGGGCATTGAAGCGAGGCGAGAGTCGCGCGAGCGGACCCGTTCGAGGCTTGGAATTGCACTGGTCCCTCGACGAGTCCGCATCACCGCGCCGCGGGACAAGCCAAAGCCATCCTTCATTCTTCGTCTGCACATTGACGAACACAAAGGAGCGGAACTTCGCTGGTGTGGCAATGCGGTTACGCATGCTCTTCATTCCATTCCCGGCAACTGAAAGGGATGGGCTTCGCTGCGCTCTACCCATCCTGCGAGACTTACGGATTTTCGCTCACGAAAACGCCGCCAGCATCACTCGGCGGCTTCCCCGAAAACCATCTGCCAACCCTTTCGCGTGTCCATATACTCGCGAACCTGCTTGATGCGGCCATCCGCGACGACAAAGATGAAACAGTAGTCGTTGTCATATGGTCGTCCTTCCGGAAGCGTCGCCCGCATCCGCTCCTCGATGATCACTGTGCCACCATCGCTGTGGACAGCGCGGAACGAGATGTCGATTGCGGAGAACAGGCGGTGCATCTCGGTGGCGATGAAGCGCGCGATCTGATCGGGGCCGATCATGTGATCGGTATGTGCAAGCGCCACTGCCGTCGCGTTGTTGCGAGGGGCGATCCATTCCGCGTCCGCCGTGAACAGGGATGCGATCTGGCCGGCGTCTCGCGTCGAGAATGTCTTCCATGCGTTGAGAACGACGTCCTTGGCTGTTGGGTTATCCATGTTGTTGCCTTCCGTGGAGAGAAATCATCGCCGCCGATCTAGGACACTCCCGCCGCCGCCGCTGGCCGGAATCGGACCTCATCATCTGCGCCCGTTTGTCTCCGCCGCGCGATGCGCTAGAATCCGATCATGCTGAGCTTTGACGTCTGCAACGCCGCGCGGCTGAGGCGCGACGCGCGCTATGATGGTCGTTTCTTCACGGCGGTGCGGACCACGCGGATCTATTGCCGCCCGGTCTGTCCGGTGAAACACCCGTTAACACGCAACGTCACCTATTACCCGACGGCGGCCGCCGCCGAAGCGGCGGGATACCGGCCATGCCTGCGCTGCCGCCCGGAGACCGCGCCGTTCTGCCCGGCCTGGAACGGCACGCGCTCGACCGTTGCGCGGGCATTAAAACTAATCGACGGCGGCGCACTGGATCGCGACTCGGTGGCCACTTTGGCGGAGAAGCTCGGCATCACCGCGCGCCATCTCGCCCGCCTGTTCGAGCGCCATGTCGGGGCAAGCCCGCAACAAGTCGCGACCACGCGTCGCTTGCAGCGGGCGAAGCGACTGCTGGACACCACCAACGATACGATGACGGAAATCGCGTTCCGCGCGGGCTTCGGCAGCCTGCGCCGCTTCAACGCTGCCTTCGCCGATCTCTACGGTCGCTCGCCATCGAGCCTCCGCCCCAAGGGGCGTGGGCGACGAAATTGACAGGGAATCGAGCCGCATCAGCCAAGGGCGGGAAGGTGGCGCAGCGCCCGCAATTCCTTTGCCGCGGCTTTCATGAGCGGTCTTGCCTGCTCATCCTCGCGGCCAACGATGATCCCGGAAACATAGGCGCTGGCGCGCCTGTCTTGCGGTGGCGCCTTTAGCGCGGCCTCAGCCGCCATCTTTCGATCGGCAATGAAGTCGTTCAGCGAGCCCAGGGCATCCTGGATCTTCTTTGCATGTTTCGATAGACGCGCGAGCGCCTTTCGGTCGCGTTTGCCGGGGAAAAGACTTTCGAAAAACTCCGCCGCGTACCTGATCTTCTTCATCCTGATCCGGAACTTGTGCCGCTCGGGTGCCGTCATCTCTTGCAGCTTTCCTGCGTCCTTTTTCGCCTTCCTGATGCGCCGATCCAAGAGCTTGGCGGCGAATTCGCCAAGCTCGCTGTTGGCGACGTCCTTCCGGCCGCCCTGCGCCTCGATCCACGTGAGCACATCGACGAGCAGCGCGCGGCATCGCGGCGAATCCACGGCCCTCTTGGCCTGCACGAGCGCCTCAGCGCGTTTCTCGGCAAACTGCCTGGCGATGGCTTTGCCGCCCCGGCGCGGGGTTATTTCGCGGGCGACAGGACCAATCTTCTCCTCCAGGAACACGTCAAGCTCGCGCGCGGGGGCGAGTTCGTTTGTCAGCCATCTCAGTTCTGTCTTGATCGCTTCGGTTTTCGTCTCGGGCAATGCCTTCGAGAACAGCGAGATGGCGGCACGCAGGCGGCGCAAGCCTACGCGCATCTGATGCACGCCTTCCGGATCAAGGCTGCGGACGGCATCGGCGTTTCCCGAAAAATGGCGAAGCGCGGAGTGGGCGATGGTTCGGAAGCCCTCGATCGTGGTTATTCGCTTCCCAAACTCGATTGGCTCGGCAAAAACAGCTTGAGCACGCTTGCCGTCGATGAGATCGTAGCCCTGGTCTGCCTTCGCTCTCAAACAAAGCTCGGCTGAGAGCTTTCGCTCCAGCGCCTTCGCGACGCGAAACAGATCGCTCACTGATCCGCTTTTTAATTCGAGCTCGACCTCCTCGATGCGACGTGTGTGGCCAGCCGCGGCAATCCGGCCGCGATCAATGGCAAGTTCCAGTTCGCTGCGTTTGGTGCGGACCGGCATGGTGATGCGATGTATCGAAGTCTCGAAGATCGGCTTCAATTTGCGCCGCAGCTTGTTTGAGGCCAGCCGCTCCAGCGGCGTGCCGTTCGCCTCGTCGAGATCGGGAGTGCGACCTCCTATTTCGGTTTCCCACTCGCCGCGGCCGAACTGCGCGCCGGACGTCTTCTTGATCGTTTGAACGTGCTTGCCGTCCGTTTGCCTCACCCGGAGCAGAAGGCCGCGCCGCTTCAGCTTGTGTTTTGGCGTGTCGAAATAGGTCGAGAGCAGATCGCTCTCCGAGCGCTTGCCGATTTTGCAGCCGGGCACCGTCAATCTGGAAGAGGGCCCGAGATGGCGCTTGGGCATACGGAACTTGATTTCGGTCTCAACGCCCATCGGCTGCTCTCTTCGGAGCGAATGGGCTGGTAACGCCGGAAAGTGCCTTCTGCTCCCGGGCCACTTCGCCGCCATTAGGTCACCCATCCTGACCATCTTTTGGCATTGCGGCGACCCGTATTTCTCGTCTAGAACAGCCACGGAACGCCCCCGCGGCAACGGACCGTCAATGGTTTTGGCCGAGATTTGGGCGTCCACAAGGGTCTGGCAATGCTGATTCGCAGCGAAAAGTCGGGAGTTTTGGGTGGAGCCGCCAAGGCTGCCCCCGCTCGTCCGGCTGCGTCCGCGCCCACCCTCCTTATTGGCGGGCTTCTGCTTCTTATCGGCCCCTGAGGGCCGTCTGGGCATTTGCGCCTGGGCACTCAGGGGTTTTGAGCGAGATCACCAGACCCTTCAGCGCCACTTGAACCGGCGCAAGACCCAAAGGAATACAGAACCATGACCACCGCCAACAAGTCCGAGAAGGACCGCGTCATCATTTTCGACACCACGCTGCGTGACGGCGAGCAGTGCCCCGGCGCGACCATGACCTACGAGGAAAAGCTCGAGGTCGCCGAGATGCTGGACGACATGGGTGTCGATGTCATCGAGGCCGGCTTCCCGATCACCTCGGAAGGCGATTTCCAGGCGGTCAGCGAGATCGCCCGCCGTTCCAAGAATGCCGTGATCGCCGGCCTGTCGCGCGCCCATCCGAAGGACATCGACCGCTGCGCCGAGGCGGTGAAGTTCGCCAAGCGCGGCCGCGTCCACACCGTGATCGCGACCTCGCCGTTGCACATGCGCGTCAAGCTGAACATGACGCCGGAGCAGGTGGTCGAGCTCTCGATCGCCAACGTCACCCGCGCCCGCAACCAGATCGACGACGTCGAATGGTCGGCCGAAGACGGCACCCGCAGCGAGATGGATTTCCTCTGCCGCATCGTCGAAGCCGTCATCAAGGCCGGCGCCACCACGGTGAACATTCCCGACACGGTCGGATATACGGTGCCGGAGGAATACACCCACTTCATGCGCACGCTGATCGAGCGCGTGCCGAACTCCGACAAGGCGATTTTCTCCGTCCATTGCCATAACGATCTCGGCATGGCGGTGGCGAACTCGCTGGCCGGCATCGCCGGCGGCGCGCGGCAGGTCGAATGCACCGTCAACGGCATCGGCGAGCGGGCCGGCAACGCCGCACTCGAAGAGATCGTGATGGCGATCAACGTGCGCAACGACAAGTTTCCGTGGTGGAATAAAATTGACACCACGCAACTGACGCGCGCCTCGAAACTGGTATCGGCAGCAACTTCGTTCCCGGTGCAGTACAACAAGGCGATCGTCGGCCGTAACGCCTTCGCCCATGAAAGCGGCATCCACCAGGACGGCGTGCTGAAGGACGCCTCGACCTACGAGATCATGCGGCCCGAAATGGTCGGCCTGAAGCAGTCCTCGCTGGTGCTGGGCAAGCACTCGGGGCGTCATGCCTTCGTGCACAAGCTGGAGGAGATGGGCTACAAGCTCGGCCCGAACCAGCTGGAAGATGCATTCGCGCGGATGAAGGCGCTCGCCGACCGCAAGAAGGACATCTACGACGAGGACATCGAAGCGCTGGTCGACGAGGAAATGGCGGCCTCGCACGATCGCATCAAGCTGACCTCGCTGACCGTCATCGCCGGCACCCATGGTCCGCAGCGCGCCACCATGAAGCTCGACGTCGACGGCCAGACCAAGATCGAGGAAGCCGAAGGCAACGGCCCGGTCGATGCAGTCTTCAACTGCATCAAGGCGCTGGTGCCGCACGAGGCCAAGCTGGAGCTGTATCAGGTCCACGCCGTCACCGAAGGCACCGACGCGCAGGCCGAAGTCTCGGTGCGTCTCTCGCATGAGGGCCGCTCGATGACGGCCCGCGCGGCCGACCCGGATACGCTGGTCGCTTCGGCAAAGGCCTATCTCGGCGCGCTCAACAAGATCGTCATGAAGCGCCAGCGCGACATGCCCGCCCAGGCGGCGGGCTGAAACAACCCGCTCGATCCCGAAGTAATGAAACACGGCGCCCTGAGCGCCGTGTTTTGTTTTGAGCGACGCGATTGTAGGGTGGGCAAAGGAGCGCCAGCGACGTGCCCACCATCCATCACCGTGCACGCTGCTCTATCATCGAGCTCGCTTCGATGGTGGGCACGCTTCGCTTTGCCCACCCTACGAAGCCGCGAACTGATTTGCTTTCCGCGCAAGCACAATGTTCAACGTGCAATTGCGACAAGCTGGCACGGCAGGCAAATCACTTCTGATTTTCCGAAGTCGTGTCAAGCCGGGAAATCAAAAATATTCCGCTTAACATGTCACCCAAATCAGCGGCATGACTCCGCCTGTCTCACGGCAAGATGAGGGGCGCTCGCGAACGTCACGAACGCGCGGTGAGATGCGATGGACGCTGATGTCACGACGACGTACGTGACGTGAGGCGTACGGCGAAGTCGTGTGGTTCGGACGCCGCGGTGCTGGCGTTAAGTTTCGCGAGCTTGCTCGTGGAGCGACGGAGGCAAAAGAGCCGTTCTCCGGGGAGAGCACGAAGTAAGCCGTAAAGCCATTGCGCAGGGAAGGCCGGAGTGTTTCCGCTGTACCTGTATGCTCGTGTGCGTTTTTCCTTATGCGCAACGGCACACGAGACCTCGGGTGCAGCAGGCACCCGGTCTTCCCTGTGCCCTCTGACCTCAAGGAGGGCAAAAGAAGATGCAAACCTCGGGCAGTTCATGTCGCGAGATCGCGAAGTCATATCCGCGTCATTGCGAGGAGCGTAGCGACGAAGCAATCCATCTATCCCCGTGCAGCGCTATGGATTGCTTCGCTGCGCTCGCAATGACGGGGGAGAGCCTTTCGTTCCAACGAAAGCAGACATAGCGAAGGTCTATTGGACGCGGATTGTGGAGCTCCGGCACGCTGGCCGAGCCGAAAATCCGGCACCGGACGACCGGAATTGATTTTTGCGGCGCAGCAAAGTGCGTCAACAGGCCCCTTCTAACGGGCAATGGCAATTCGCCCGGCTTGTCTATATTGATGCATCTGGCATGCAAACACCGGAACCGCGCCTCGCGCGCGCCGGGAAAAATAACGGGAGGAAACATGCGCAAGTTGATTTTGGCCGCGGCATCGATTGCGGCGCTGGCTCTGGCCGGACCCGCCGCGGCGCAATCGCCGATTGTCATCAAGTTTAGCCACGTGGTGGCGACCAATACGCCGAAGGGGCTGGCGGCCGAGAAGTTCAAGGAACTGGCCGAGAAATATACCGAGGGCAAGGTCAAGGTCGAAGTCTATCCGAACTCGCAGCTCTACAAGGACAAGGAAGAGCTGGAAGCGCTCCAACTTGGTGCGGTGCAGATGCTGGCGCCCTCGAACTCGAAATTCGGCCCGATCGGGGTGAAGGAATTCGAGGTATTCGATCTTCCCTACATCCTTCCCGACCTGAAGACGCTGCGGAAGGTGACCGACGGCCCGCTCGGCGCCAAGCTTTTGAAGCTGCTCGATGCCAAGGGCATGACCGGTCTTGCCTATTGGGACAACGGCTTCAAGCAGATGAGCGCCAACAGGAAGCTGGTGGCGCCGGCCGACTATCGCGGCCTGAAGTTCCGCATCCAGTCGTCGAAGGTGCTGGAAGCGCAGTTCCGCGCGCTCGGCGTCGTTCCGCAGGTGATGGCGTTCTCGGAAGTCTATCAGGCGCTGCAGACCGGCGTCGTCGACGGGCAGGAGAACACCTGGTCGAACATCTATACCCAGAAGATGCACGAGGTGCAGAAGTACATCACCGAGACCAACCATGGTTACATCGGCTATGTCGTGGTCACCAACAAGAAGTTCTGGGACGGCCTGCCGGCAGACATCCGTGCGCAGTGCGAGAAGGCGATGAAGGAAGCCACCGCCTACGGCAACGCGCAGTCGCAGAAGGAAAACGACGACGCGCTCGTCGACATCAAGAAGACGGGCAAGAGCGAGATCATCAAGCTCACGCCCGAGCAGGATGCCGCGATGCGCAAGGCGGTGGAGCCTGTCTACAAGGATGTCGCCGGCCGCGTCGGCCAGCCGCTGATCGACGAGTTCCTGAAGGAGACTCGTGGCGCGACGAACTGAGGAGAGATGCCGGCAGGTGCGATCAGGCTTGCCGGCAATGTTCGTTTCTCGTCATGCCCGGGCAAAAGCGCGAAGCGCGTCTTCGCCAAAATTGCCCGGGCATCCACGTCTTGGTCGTGGGGCGACAAGAAGACGTGGGCGGCCGGGCATAGGCGAGCGGAAGCGACGCCGTCCTTCAGACGACTACGCTCGGCCATGACGCAAGACATGAGTGGGGGAAACATTGATATTGCTTCGCATCCTCGACCGGCTTGAGGAGATCTTGATCGCGACGCTGATGGCGCTCGCGACCCTGCTGATCTTCCTCGCCGTGTGCCACCGCTATCTGCTCGGCATTCCGTTCCTGTTTCCGATCCTGTTCCCGATCAACCTGTCCTGGGCGCAGGAGCTTTGCATCTACATGTTCGTGTGGGTAGCCAAGTTCGGCGCCGCCTATGGCGTGCGCACCGGCATCCATGTCGGTGTCGATGTCGTGGTCAATCAGCTCAGGTCTCCCTGGCGCAACTATGTCGTGCTGTTCGGCCTGCTGTGCGGCGCGTTCTTCACCGTGGTGATCGGCACCATGGGCGCGAAGTTCGTCTACGGGCTCTACCATACCGACCAGGTGTCGCCCGACCTCGAGATTCCAAGCTGGTTCGTCTACCTCTGCATTCCGCTCGGCTCCTATCTGATGTGCTTCCGCTTCCTGCAGGTGGCCTATCATTATTTCTTCACCGGTGAATTGCCGCACCACGACCACGCCCATGTCGAGGGCGTCGACGTCGATGCGCCCGGCGCCGGCGCCGCGGAGGTGACGCGATGACCTCGCTCATCATCTTCGGCCTCCTGATCGCGCTGATGCTCACGGGCATGCCGATCTCGATTGCGCTCGGCCTCACCGTGCTCACCTTCATCTACACGATGACCAACGTGCCGACGGAATCGGTGGCGCTGAAACTGTTCACCGGCATCGACAATTTCGAGATCATGGCGATCCCGTTCTTCATCCTCGCCGGCAACTTCCTCACCCATGGCGGCGTCGCGAGACGCATGATCGATTTCGCAAGATCGATGATCGGCCACTGGTATGGCGGGCTGGGGCTCGCCGGCGTCTTGGCCTGCGCGCTGTTCGCCGCCGTGTCCGGCTCTTCGCCCGCTACCGTGATCGCGATCGGGTCGATCATGCTGCCGGCGATGGTGAAGCAGGGTTTCCCGAAACGCTTCGGCGCCGGCGTCATCACGACGTCAGGCGCGCTCGGCATCCTGATTCCGCCGTCGATCGTCATGGTGATCTATTGCGTCGCGACCGGAGGCAACATCGCGCTCGATCCGGCCGGCCAGCGCGTCTCTTCCGCGTCCGTCGGCCAGATGTTCATCGCGGGCGTCATTCCCGGCCTGATGCTGGCGGCGCTGCTTGGCATGACCACGTTCTATCGCGCCTGGCGCAATGACTATCCGCGGCTGCCGAAGGCGAGCTGGGGCGAGCGTATTGCCGCGTTCCGCAAATGCGTGTGGGGCTTGCTGCTGATCCTGATCGTGCTCGGCGGCATCTATGCCGGTATCTTCACGCCGACCGAGGCTGCGGCGATCAGCGCCGTCTATGCCTTCGTGATCGCCGTGTTCGTCTACCGCGACATGACGCTGTGGGATGTGCCGAAGGTGCTGCTCGGCTCGGCCAACATGAGCGCGATGATCCTCTACATCATCACCAACGCGGTGCTGTTCTCATTCCTGATGGCGAACGAGAACATTCCGCAGCAGATCGCGAACTGGATCACCTCGATCGGCGTCGACTGGATCATCTTCCTGCTGGTCGTCAACGTACTGCTGCTGCTCGCCGGCAACTTCATGGAGCCGTCCTCGATCGTGCTGATCATGGCGCCGATCCTGTTTCCCGTGGCGGTCAAGCTCGGCATCCATCCGGTGCATCTCGGCATCCTGATGGTCGTCAACATGGAGGTCGGCATGTGCCATCCGCCGGTGGGGCTCAACCTCTACGTCGCCTCCGGTATCGCCAAGATGGGCATCACCGAGCTGACGATCGCGGTGTGGCCGTGGCTTCTGACCATGCTGATCTTCCTCGGCATCGTGACCTATGTGCCGGAGATATCGCTGTGGCTGCCGCGAATGCTCGGCATGCTCTAGCCATGCTGCATTGCGCTGGATCAAATGGAGGGCGCATTACATCTTGGTAAGGAAGGCCGCTCTTGCCAATCCTTAAGTTGAAGAGGGCCTAAGGCCGGCCCATCTTCAGGCAACCTTTCACAGGAGGTTCGCATGAGGAAGTTTGCCATCGCAGCGGTTGCGGTTCTCGCCATCGCCGGCTCCACCGCCGTCTACGCCCAGCACCGCCATTGGGGCGGCTTTGGCCATATGCGGATGAGCCCGGAGGACCGGGCGGCCTATGCGGACGCGCGGATCGCGGCCGTTCATGCCGGCCTCAAGCTGACCGCCGACCAGGAAAAGCTGTGGCCGCCGGTCGAGGCCGCGGTCAAGGAGTTCGCCAAGCTCAGGATCGACCGCGCCAATGCATGGATGAATCCGCCGCGGGACGATTCGAGCCAGCAGAAGCCGGACGATCCGGTGACCCGGCTGCGTGACCGGGCCGAGACCATGGCGGCCTCGGCGGCGGCCATGAAGAAGATCGCGGATGCGGCCGATCCGCTCTACAAGACGCTGGATGACGGCCAGAAGCGCCGGCTTGCCGTCCTGACCCGGATGGACCATCGGTTCGGAGGCGGGGAAGGCTGGCGCCACCACCGGTTCGAGCGCGAAATGGGCCGGGATCGCGACTTTGACCGCCATCGGGGCTATGACCGCGACCGCTATGACCGGGATGGTGGCCCGGATCGGAACGGCGCCGAACGGCTCTGATGCACCCCTGACCGGAGCCCGGTCCTGACATCGGCAGAAGCCGCTGAAATCCAGCGGCTTTTCGCCATTCCGGAAAGCCGCCAAAGCCCGGGAAAACTTCATTCGGCTTGCTGGACATCCCGGGATCGCTTTGCTAAACGACGCCCCTCGCAAGGGTTTTCCGGACCTAAAGCGTCCGGGCGCATAGCTCAGTTGGTAGAGCAGCTGACTCTTAATCAGCGGGTCCCAGGTTCGAGCCCTGGTGCGCCCACCATTGCGAAGGTATTCTTCTTCAATAAGTTGGAGAGAAGCTTACGGAGAACAAAACGGGTCTCGTGCGACGCGTTGACGGAATTCCCTTGAGGCGCACGCTCTAGTCTAGTTGACCGCCACCCACAAATGGCGAACGCCGCCTGCGGCCGCGTACAGAGCAAGAAAATAATACAAAATGTAGAGGTTATAGGTCTGGCCGTTGCCCGTGTAGAGGATCCGGATCCTCTCGGCCGAGT
>Ga0081455_10006158_pt1 | contig 12940 bp, 8 predicted proteins | sample TabmetS3T2R1_FD_70207 | JGI IMG/M metagenome (GOLD analysis project Ga0081455, IMG submission 70207) | Tabebuia heterophylla rhizosphere microbial communities from the University of Puerto Rico - S3T2R1 | ecosystem: Host-associated > Plants > Roots > Rhizosphere ... | reverse complement strand
CGGCCCACTGGGCCACCGCCACCGACTCCGAGTCGATCGAGCGCTGCTCCGCGCCGGCGAGGTAGGGCCCGGGAACACGCTGCCAGTCCGGCCCGCTGCCGATGAGGGTGCCGCCCAGGATCAGCAGGACCAGCCCGGGGACCACCAGCGTCGAGAACATGTGCACCCGCGGCGCCAGCCAGGCGGCGACGACGAGCGCCATCGCCATCGTGACGAAGGTCGACGCGCGGTCGGCGACCTCGGCCGCGGACGGCGCGAACCTGGCCAGCTGCAGCGCCGGATAGATGATCGCGATGGCCAGCGGCACGTACCGCGCCCGCGTCGGTCCCAGGCTGCCGCGGCGCCACGCCCGCCAGGCCGCCGGAACCAGCATGGCCATCCAGAGCAGGATCGACCCGGCCATCACCATCAGCTCCCAGGTGGGAGTGGGCGTGCCGTCGGTGGAGGTGCCGACCTCCCGCGCGCCGCTGCCGTCCAGCGCGGTCAGCAGCTGGCTGCTGGCCACGTCGAAGATCGGGCCGAGGTAGCTGATCAGGAGCGGGGCGATGATCGCGGTCCACGCCAGCACGACCACCGTGCCGATCTCGGCGGTGACCAGCGTCAGCCGGGCCCGGCGCTCCTCACCGCCGCGCCAGAAGAACAGCGCCAGCAGCCAGAGCAGGACCAGGGTCAGCCAGCTGGTGAGGTGGTGGGTGATGGCCAGACCGCCGAGGCAGATCTGGACGCCGAGCAGCAGCTTCCACGGCCGCTCCTCCTCCGAGTCGAAGGCCCGCACCAGGAGGTAGAGCGCCGCCATCAGCATCGCGATCGCGACGGTCTGGTAGCTGAACTGGGAGTTGAAGAAGTAGAACTGCGCGCTGCCGGCGTACAGCAGGACCGCGGCGGCGCCGACCTGGGTGGAGCGGCCGATCCGGCTGGCCAGGAGGAACAGCGCCAGGATGAACGTCGACCGCGCGGTCAGGACGACCAGCACCTGGCAGATGATCAGCGGGAGCCCGGTGAGCCAATGCACGCCCGCGGTGGCGAGCTCGAGCCCCGGGTAGTGCGGGGAGACCGGCAACGTGCTGTTCGGGTAGAAGAACGAGTGGTGGTCGACCATGTCGACCAACGTCGTGACGTGGAGCGTCTCGTCGAACCGGGTCGCCATGATCGGGTCGGTCAGGTACCACGAGCCGTACATGATCAGCCCGAAGGCGAGCGCGGCCCCGAGCCGCTGGTGCCCGGTCCGCGAGGGCGCGAGGAGGAGCCAGGCGAAGGGCACGACGATGCCGACGAAGCCGATCAGTCCGCTCACTGCGACGGCAGCCGCCGTGCCGAGCGTCGCGGCCAGCACCACGACGAGTCGCACCCGGGCCGCCGGCACTCCGAGGCTCCCGGCTTCGTACTGACCGACGCTCAGCACGTCGAGCAGCCGTCGGTGCGCCAGGATCACCGCCAGAGCCACCACGATGTAGGGCAGCACGATCACCACATCGCGCCAGCCGGCGGTCAGGAAGCGGCCCAGGATCCAGCCGTACACCTCACGCAGTGAGTCGGAGTTGCGCTGATTGACATAGGTCTGGACCGCCGTGAGGAAGGCCGCGACAGCCACGCCGGCCAGGATCAGCGTGTTGGTGTCCCGTCCGCCGACGCCACGGCCGAGGGCGTACGTCGCGGCGACCCCGGCCACGCCGCCGACGAACGCCGTCACCGGCACGAGCGAGTGATTGGTACCGGAGACGATCGCGAGCGTCGCGCCGAGACCGGCTCCGGCAGCGACGCCGAGGAGGTACGGATCGGCGAGTGGGTTGCGGAAGACGCCCTGGTAACCGGCGCCGGCGACGGCCAGCATGGCGCCGACCAGCATCGCGAGCACCACGCGCGGGGCTCGCAGCTCCCACAGGACGGCCGACTCGAGCTCGCTGAGTCCGCCGTCGAGATGGACGCCGGGAAGGTAGTTCAGCAGCTGGATCGCGATGGCCGACGGCGACAGACCCGCCGGTCCGACGGCCATCGCGACCAGCACCACCGCCACCAGCACGCCGACGGAGCCGACGAGCCACCGCCACGGCAGCCGCACCGGCTGCAGTGGTGGCGCGTCGTCGGTCTTCGTCGGCAGCGGCGACGGTGTCGTCATCTCACCCCACCGGCTGGAGCTGGGCCCGCGCGTCGACCAGGGTCTTGAGGTAGTCGACCACGCGCGGACCCCATCGGCTCGAGATGTCGGGATCGACCTCGATGACACGGTCGTTCTGGACCGCGCTCAGCTCGTCCCAGCCCGGACGGTTCGCGACGTCATCGACCGTCACGCCGCCGTTGGATCCGCCGTCGGCCAGGAAGATCAGGTCGGGATCTGAACTCACGACGTACTCCGGCGACAGCTGTGGGTAGTCGCCGGCCGCGTCCGGAGCGTTGTCCGCGATGCTCTTCATCCCGGCCACCTCGTAGAGCTGGCCGATGAACGTCGAGCTGGTCACGGTGTACAGGTTCGCGTCGAGCTCGTGGTAGTAGGTGACCGGTGGCCCGTCCGGTACGTCCGCGACGATCGAGTCGATGTCCGACTTCATCTGGCCGACCACCTCGGCAGCCTCGCCCACGTGGCCGGTGGCCGCGCCGAGCTGTTCGATCTGGTCGTAGGTGTCGTTGAGCTTGACGGCCGCCGGCAGCATCATCGTCGGCACGCCGACCTTGTCGAGGCTTGCCACCAGATCACTGGGGTCGTACGACGTGATCACCAGGTCGGGTTCGTACTTGATGATCGCCTCGACATTGGGCTGGTACGCGTCGAGGTCGGTCGTGGGTGCATCGGCCGGGTAGTTGGAGTACTGATCGGCGGCGGTGACCTGGTTGCCGGCCCCGATCGCGAACAGCATCTCGGTGGCCGTCGGCGACAGCGAGACGATCTTCTCGGGCTGCGACTCGATCTCGACCGCGTTCTTGCCGGTGCCGACTGTGACCGGATAGCTCGCAGAATCGGACGGCGGGTCGGCTGCTGCGGTCGACGAATTGGCATCGTCGTCGCCGCAGGCAAACAGGAGCAATGGGGCCAGCAGGAGGCCGGCCACCGTCAGGGAACGTTTCATCTAGCGCCTCCTTCACGTCGGTGGAAGGGGCGCGGGGGGATCTGCCGCCTCGCGATTCCGCCCTTCGACCGAGGACGTTTCTCGGGCCGCGAGACTGGCGACCTGGCTCATCCCACCGCGGAGGCGGCGGGCTTCACAGTTGCGGGACAGCGCCGGATTCGCACCGGACTTCGCAGAACTCGCAGCACCCGGGCCGAAGCCCGAGCACACGCGATGCTAACGCAGTCCGGCCGCTGCGATACCACGTTCTCGTGGTACATGCGCACTTTGCACGGACTCGACCCCATGCGAAGTGAGTACAGGCCATGCAGAGTGCCCTTGATTCAGCTCGGCCTTGAAGCATGCCGATATAGGCATATGATGGCGTCATGGCACGGGCAGCGACGACGTCGGACGTCTTCAACGCGATCGCCGAGCCGCAGCGCCGGGAGATCCTGGTGCTGCTGCGGGCGGGCGAGCGGCCGGTGACCGAGTTGGCCCGGGAGCTGGGCATGACCCAGCCGCGTGCGTCCAAACACCTGCGCGTGCTCCGCGAGGTCGGGTTGGTGCGGGACCGCAAGGCAGGCAGGCAGCGCCTGTACGACATCGACGCCCGCGGGCTGCGGCCGATCCACGAATGGACCGGCGGATTCGAGCGGTTCTGGAACGAGAGCTTCGGCCGCCTGGACGCATACGTGCAGGACCTGAAGCAGACCAGGCAGGAGGACTAGACGGTATGACGTGACGCCGTCGTTGTGAGGGTGTTGCGGGCCGGAGCCTCGCTCACACATGTTCGTGGGTTACCGAGTAGGGGCTGCCTGCTCGGCCTATCCGACAGTTGTGGGAGGCCCCGGTTGTTTACCGAGCGTATGAGTGTTGGGTTCGACGTGCACGCCCGATCGGTCGCTGCGGCGGCGATCGATAGCGTCACGGGCGAGCTCGTCCAGGCCAGGTTGACTCCGTCTCATGAGCACATCCGGTCCTGGCTGCAGGGCCTGCCGGGTCCGGTCGCGGTGGCCTATGAGGCCGGTCCGACCGGATTCGGCCTGTATCGAGCGTTGACCGTTGCCGGGTTCCGGTGCGAGGTCGTCGCGCCGTCCAAGCTGCAGCGGCCTGGCGGTGATCGGGTCAAGACCGACGCCAAGGACGCGGTCCACCTGGCTCGCTTGTTGAGGTTGGACGAGATCACTGCGGTGGCGGTCCCCACTGTCGAGCAGGAGACCGCCCGGGATCTGGTCCGGGCCCGAGAGGACTGCCGTGGTGATCTGATGCGGGCCCGGCATCGGCTGTCCAAGTTGCTGCTGCGTCAGGGCATCGTCTACTCCGGCGGCCAGGCATGGACCGGCGCCCACGACGCGTGGCTGCGGCGACAGTCCTTTGAATCGAAGGCGCTGCAGATGACCTATGAGTCCGACTATGACGCGGTGCTCACCGTCAAGGCTCGCCGTGACCGGCTCGACGCCGCGATCGCTGACATGGCCGCGGACTCCGCGTTCACGCCAACCGTGCGCCGGCTCGGCTGCCTGCGCGGAATCTCCACGCTGACCGGGTTAGCGTTGACGGTCGAGATCGGCGACTGGACCCGGTTCACCGGCAACACCATCGGCTCGTTCGTCGGACTCGTGCCCAGCGAGTACTCCTCAGGAGCTTCGCGGATGCAAGGCCCGATCACCAAGACCGGCAACAGCCACGTCCGCAGGCTCCTGATCGAGGCCGCCTGGCACCACCGCACCCGCTACGTCGTCGGCAAGACCATGCGCGACCGGTGGGAACTCGCCCCGCCCGCAGCTCGGGCCCGTGGTGACGCCGGGAACCGGCGGCTGCATCAACGCTGGGCCCGGTTCCGCGAACGCCGCAAGCGGCACGTGATTGCCAACGTCGCCATCGCCCGTGAGCTGGCCGGCTGGTGCTGGTCCCTGGCCGTACTCGAGGAGTAACCCACCACGATCTGGCTTCGTCGACCACGCCGGTGAACAGCAGCGCGTGGAGCGACCCGCGACACAGCTATGAGCAGCCCGATCCCTTCGGGTGACACTCGACCCTAGACACGCGGACCGCTCCTGCCGAACATCCCGCCCTGCGGTAACCAACCCGCGCATATCAGCCTGACCGCGCGTCGCCAACGACACGCCCACCACCAGCCGATCCGACAAGCCACGAGGCGCCCGCCCCGAACAACACCGGGACGGGCGCCTCACCCTGCCACTTGACAGGCGACCACTACATATCAGCTGGGTAGTGAGAGAACCCGGCGCACCACGACAAGTCACACCACCGATGTGCATGCTGCGGCCGCCTCAGCTTCTGATTCGTCTGCGGCCCGTTGTCGACCGCCTGAGGTCGGGGTTTCTGTGGGATCTGGTTGCTCCGAGCGGTGTGGGGGGTGTCCGCGGATGTGGGACCGGTTGGTCGCGAGTGCCGAATTGAGATCCTGGTGAGCTTCGACCGCCAGCAAGCCGGTACACCTGGTCCGGCCGCTGCTACAAAGATGGTGTCTGCCTGGCCCAGGAGGATCCCCCGCTCCCTGGGTTGGGCCCAGAAGGTGCGAGATGCTCCGCACCAGGTGGTAGGCCCCGAGCCCGACGACCAGGACCGTGTCGAAGGGTTCGGGACATCTCCCTTGTCGACATGCCCGAACGAGCCAACGACCCAGTGGCCTGTACACCTTGTCACAAAGGGCGTCATATCCCCCACCCGACCTCGGAGGACCAGCTTCTGGGTCAGGGACCTTCAACGGCGCGCGACGCTACTGACCAAGGTGCAGCCCAGAGTCTCCGAGCGCCGTTGGAACTCGGGACCTCGCTAGTCCGATCCGGTAGACCTACGGGGAAGCGATCGGCCAGGTCCACCGCAGTGACCGGCGTGGATGGGACCCCCCATGGGTACGGCGCCTGCGGGGAAGGGCGCGCCTGCGGTCCTGGAACTGCTCGGCTCTGTGTTCTCGCTTTCGACTCGGCGCGGGCTCGCCTTCCACACGGCATCAGATGCCGCGACGAGCGTCCAACGAGGTCTAGCCCCGGCAGGCGGATGACACGGAACAGCACACTCTCGCGCAGCTTTCGGCTGTGTGTTCGAGACACCACACGGGCTAGGTGTGGCCAGGGATGGTGGGCATAGGTTGTGCCTGGCCTACATGCAGAAGACGGCACGAGCGGGCGCCCGGCCCGCTTGTCGCCGTGGAATGGCGCGTCTGGCGGAGAGGTCGGGCGCGCCGCACCTTGTCTCGACAGCCGCGAAGGAGGTTGCAGGCCGCGCTCATCCGGGTCACCGGCCCGTCAGACTCACGAGATGCCGTGCCTCCGGCCAAGACGACGGTGAGCTGGAGCCGACCTGCGGAATACCTCAGATGCCGGACACCGGTCGCCCAGCGGAACCCGTGGCGCCACGGCTCACGCGACCACGGCCCGAGGCGAGAACTGCATGAGCCTAGCGGTCTTTACGGTCAGCCCGGACGCGCGTTGACTTTAGCGACAGGGGTACTCCCAGACGCATCCCCACGAAAGCGAGCTGGTCCAGATGCCCACGATCAACGTCGACCTCCCCGACGAGCTGGCCAAGCAGGTCAGAGCGCGGGAACTCCCGGTCTCGGCGATCTGCCAGCGGGCGCTGAGGGCGGAGATCTCGCACCTGCAGACGATCGAACAGGCCGTGGGAATCATCGTTCAGGTCGGCAACCCCGCGGTGGACATCGGTTTCAGGGGGCGCTGGCTCGTCGAGCCCGACATGGACAAAACCCAAGCTGGCCTGAAGGACGGCGCCTACTGGGGTGCCGCGCTGACCAAGCGAGGCCGAATCGCGGTCTACCGAGCGCATGTGAACCAGGAGTGGCCAGCGTCGCTGTCGGACTACGACACCCTCGACAATGCGATAGCCGACGACCTCCCCGAGCAGATCATCGCCATGGCGAAGCAAGCACTCACTGAGGCGCACGTCATGTGGCGCGACATCTGACGCCCACGGCGGGGTCCAGACGAGGAAGCCCAGGCGAACGACGGCTTTGGGCGCGGATCCAGTAACGGCCTGAGTCCGGCGGACGATATATCAGACGCAACGGCGCCTGCTCCAACGCCCGCTGGTCCTGATCCTGCGTCAGCCCATCGCCTCATCAGGTCCGCTCCAGGCAGGTCCGCACCGGCCAGGTTCGCGAAGGCCAGGTTCGCGTCATACAGGTTCGACGGCGCCAGGGACTAGCCCCTCAGGTTCGCGCGGTCAGATCCGCGACGGTCAGGTTTCCGTCTGACAGGTTCACGCGTTCAATGTGAACGCCCGGAGGTCAATATATGAACCACGGTCAGGGTCATGTGCGCGCTTGACAACAGTGAGGGCGGCTCGCACGTCGCGCGGCTGCTGATGCCTCGCCAACACCTGAGGGCTGGTGTCCTCGGGTTCTTGTGCGTGTCCACGGACGAACGCACACAGCACTCGAAGACCGTCGGCAAGTCACGATCGGAGACCCTGTGCGAGGCGAAGCAAGGCGTAGATCCCGCCCAGCCGCACATCCACCCTGTCATCGCCGGTGTGCCAAGCTGATCGATTGCATGGGCATACCGCTCCCGCTGGTCCGCGTTCCCGCTGGATGCAGTTGACGCCCGCACGCATGTCACCACTTGGTAAGAATCGCCGCCCCCGCCGACGCCTAACGTGAGCGTGTGGGTACGAGTTCGAGCCTGGTCGCCGATTGCTCGCGGGCGTGATCGCGGCGGGCGTCGCGTTGTTTGCCGTGGGCGTGGCGGGAACCTCGGCAGATGCCGGCCGCCAGGCGGCACAACGACCGCCGAAGCCGAAGCCGACTGCGCCGCCGACGACGTCGCCATCACCTTCGCCGTCCCCAACACCCTCCCCGTCATGCGGGTTCGCCGTGGTGATCAGCCCGAACGCCAGCAGCGCGGACAACACGCTGTCCGATGTGGCGGTGCTGTCGGCGACCGACTCCTGGGCGGTGGGTGAGTACACCCTCGACGGGTCCGGGGCGGTCCGCACCCTGATCCAGCATTACGACGGGACGGCCTGGACCATCGTGCCCAGCCCCAACCGCCTGCTGGGCACCGGCCGCAACCAGATCAACACCCTGTTGGGCGTCACCGCGGTCAGCTCGTCCGATGTGTGGGCGGTCGGATACACCGTCAGCCTCGACGACCCGTACCGGACGCTGACCCTGCACTGGAACGGCACCGCGTGGACCATCGTGGACAGCCCGAACTACACGTCCCCCGGCGCCTACAACACGCTGCTGGACGTGTCCGCGACCGGCTCGGACGATGTCTGGGCGGTCGGCGGCTCCGCGCTGGGCGGCGGCTCCGGTCGGGCTCTGCTGCTGCACTTCGACGGCACCGCATGGTCGCTGCAGCCCGCCCCGCCGAACACGGAGTTGTGGTCCTCGTCGGGCCGTAACGGCGTCGTCGCGCTGTCGCCCAGCGACGTGTGGGCGGTCGGCGACTACGACGCCTGGCACTACGACGGCACCGCCTGGATGGTCCCGGCCGCGGGCGCGCAGTTCACCAGCGACGTCGATGCCGCCGGACCGGGCACGGTGTGGGCGGTCGGCTCGTTCATCGCCAACCCCTACAGCGGCGGCACCCGGTACCCGATCGGGCACCACTTCACCGGCACCAGTTGGCAACAACACCACGCCGCCGACCTGCAACCCGGTGCGTTCAACGGCGTCACCGTACGCGGCGCCGATGACGTGGTCGCGGTCGGCTACTCCGGCCAATCCACTTATGCGCTGCGCTGGAACGGCACCACCTGGCAGCCACTGGCCGCCGGCAACGCCAACCTCTCACCCGACCCCAACCTGGCCATCGCCAACGACCTGCTCGCCGTCGCCCACGCCGACGACACCACCTGGGCGGTCGGCTTCTACTACGCCGGCACCGACATGGCGGTGCAACGCACCCTGATCGAGCGCGACACCTGCTGAAAGGCGCTGACGGCGTACGGTCGCCGTCCCCGTCTCCGTCGGCTAGACGGCCCCGCGACCGGACACCGCACACGCCGTCGGAGGAACCACATCCGGTCCATCGTGTCCCGCGTCCTCGCGCTACCTCTGATGGCGGCCCCGGCGCCATGCCAGGCCGGGGCCGCCAAGGGACGGCTCGGGCCGCTATACGGGCGAAACGACCAGAGCCTCGCCGAGGCTGCATGGCGCCCCGCAGCCTCGGATGCCGTGGGCGTACCCCTCGCCGATCACCTAAACGATGAAATCCGGTAGAACGGGGCGAACCCATCGGCGACGAACCCAGGGACGAGGACTCGCGGCCACACCAACCGCGTCCACACCGTCGCGGTGGCGACGACCTCTTGGCGAGGCACCCCGTGAGCTCCGTCATGCTCGCGTCGAGATCTTCCGCGTGGGGTCGGCATGGGCGGCGTCGTGAGGGGTACAAGACCTCACATAGAGCGCCCGCTCTTCCAGACCCTGTCCATGCGGGGGAAGCGCCCGCCCAGCGGGTCGTCAGAGCAAGCCTGGCACGCGCGCCCTCGCCGGCGAGGGGCTCGGGTCAGAGGTGGTGGGAGGTTCTCGTGGCAACCACACCGACGGTAGGGCTTCTCGTCACGATCGAAGCCAAGCCCGGCCGGGAACGGGACGTCGAGCAGTTCCTCGACTCCGGGTTGTCGCTGGTCAACCAGGAACCGGCCACCGCGTTGTGGTTCGCTCTCCACCTCGGCGGCTCGAGATACGGGATCTTCGACGTCTTCCTCGACGACACCGGGCGGGATGCGCACCTGCACGGCAAGGTCGCCGAAGCCCTGATGGCCCAGACCGCCGACCTGTTCACCGGACCGCCCGACATCCAGAAGATCGACATCCACGCCGCGAAGCTGCCCTAACCGAGCGAGCACGGACACGGCCTCTCATGCGGCGCCGGTGTTTACGGCGGAGCGGCCGGCTCGACGAGGATGGCGGCCCAGCCACCGCCCGACACGTGTTGTCCGGTGGGTCGCCAGCCATGCTCGACGAGCGCCTGCCGCAGGCTCCGGCCTAGTGAAACGTCGAACGCATCGACCCGGACACTGTCGTCGCGATAGATCTCGACCCGCCCAGGGCGGATCTGAGCCAGATACAACGACGCACCCAGGACCATCGGCTCAACGCAACGTCGACACAACGCACGACCAGGCAGGCCGGCTGCCCGCCCGACACAGCCACGGTCTCGCTGCGTATCCCGCGGGATCACCGCTCGTTGGGTGAGGCATGGGATCAGACCTCCAGTCAGGTCTGGCTCCTAGGCCTCGTCGGGTGTTGGGCGCACCCGGCGGGGCCGCCGAAGAGGTACGGTCATGATGCGGCTCACCCCCGTCTCGGGCACGGGCCGAAGGTCCCAACCAGCCCGGGACGGCAACGCCCTCGCTGCGGCTGGGTGCCCGGACCGTGGCACAGGTCACAGGTAGCGGAGGTACAGGTACGGCGCGCAGAGCGTGACGGTGACGAGGGCGACGACAGCGCCGTACTTGGTGAACTCCCAGAACGAGATCGGGTATCCGTCGCGTTTGGCGATGCCGAGGACGACGACGTTGGCGCTGGCGCCGACGGCGGTGGCGTTGCCGCCGAGGTCGGCTCCGAAGGCGAGGGCCCACCACAGAACCGTTTCGCCGGCGAGTGGTCCGTCCGGTGCGGTCAAGGTCGCGACCACGGGGGCCATGGTGGCGACGTAGGGGATGTTGTCCACGAACGCGGACAGGATCGCGCTGACGAACAGCAGCGTCATGGTGGCCAGGACGACGTCGTCGCCGACCGCGTCGGCGAAACCGTCGGCGAGTTTGTCGATCGCGCCGACCTCCACCAGGGCACCGACCAGGACGAACAGGCCCACGAAGAACAGCAGGGTCTCCCATTCGATGTCGACGAGGTACTCGTCGGGCCCGAGACCGCTGATCAACACGAGCAGTCCGGCGCCGAGCAGCGCCACGATCGACGGCTCGGTGTGCAGCACCGAATGCAGCGTGAAACCGACCAGCACGGCAGCGAGGACGAACAGGCTGCGGACCAGCAGGCCGTGGTCGCGGATCGCCTCCCGCTCGGTCAGCGTCATCACGTCGGCCACCCTGGCGGGATCGGTGCGGAAGGCCGACCGGAACAGGATCCGGCAGGCGAGGACGAACAACACCAGCAAGACGACGATCATCGGCGCCATGTGGAGCAGGAAGTCGTTGAACGACAGGCCGGCCCGGCTGGCGATGATGATGTTCGGCGGGTCGCCGATCAGGGTGGACGCACCGCCGATGTTGGACGCTAGGACCTCCGCGATCAGGTACGGCACTGGGTTGACGCCGATCCGGTCACACACCAGCAACGTCACCGGCGCAACCAGCAGCACCGTCGTCACGTTGTCGAGCCCGGCCGAAGCGACGCCGGTGATCAGGCACAGCAAGGCCATCACCCGGTACGGGTCACCCTTCGCCCGCTTCGCCGCCCAGATCGCGACGTACTCGAAGACCCCGGTGTGGCGCAGGACCCCGACGATCACCATCATCCCGAACAGCAAGAAGAGAACGTTCCAGTCAATCGCCGTCCGCTCGTCGTAAAACAGCGCGTGGGCGTCGAGGATCCCCGCCGCGACCACGATCCCCGCGCCACCCAACGCCGCCGCGACCCGATGAATCCGCTCGGTCGCGATCAGGACGTAGGCGCCCGCGAACACCGCGACCGCCACCCACAACGCCATCAGACCGACGTCACAGTGGCTCGCCGAGAATGCTGAGCAGCCGGGAGGCCGTGACGACGCCGATGATCTGCCCCTCGTCGAGCACCGCCACGAGCGGCGACCGCATCCGCGCCATGATCGCCGCCAGCTCCAACATCGTGTCGTCCGCGTTCACCGTGGGCAGCTCGGTCGGGTGCTCGGGCAGCAGATCCCGCACCGTCTTCCCAGCCAACTCGGCGGCGATCCGGTCGGCCGCCGACTCGTCGATCACCCCGGCCAGAGACGGATCGTCCTGGATGTAGCGCGGCACCACAAACCTGACCACCTGCGATGCGGGCAGGATCGCGTACGGACGGCCCGACTCCTCGGTGACCATCAAACCCGGCAACCGACGCTCCGCCAAAACCCGAGCCGCCTCAAGCGCACCCGAATCAAGCCCAACCAGCGGAAACTCCTCCACAAGGTCGCTCGCATGCACACCTCGACCGTATCGACACCACAGGCCGCCACGCCGTACTCCCCGCCGGTCGCCGCCTCGGCACGGTCCATCCAGTCACAAGGCCACGATCGTCGTGCTACGGAACCAGGGCGCTGTACCGCGAGAGCGCGTCAGATCTCCAGATACTTCTCAAGGCCCAGTAGCAAATCCCATGGCAGGCCCTCGGCCCGGCGTGCCGGACACCGTCGCATGTCTGATCCCAGCCAGCAGGTTTCGCCGCTCAAAGCTCGTCTATACGAACCGCCGAACACGGTCAAGACGTCGCCCGCGCAGTTCCAACGAGCGCGCGAAAGGACACCCACATCGCCGTGCGATCCGCTGTCCAAGGCGGTGAACGCTCCCCGCGTCCAAGCCCAGAGCGGCGTACATCGCGGCGTGTACGACCCGCCAGGCGTACGTCAGCCACCGGTCAGCCCGGCGCAGCCCGTGAACGCGCTCGTACAGCTGCGCATCAGTACGCCGTCGAGCACGGCGCGCTCCCCACGGTCACTCAGCTGATGGGTCTCTCGGACGTCGCCCGAGGGACTGCCGGCAACGCGCTCAAGGAACTGCGGGAGCAGCGCACCCAAGTCCACGTCGTCAACAACTCCACTCCAGCGAGGACAGACCAGTGAAATCGAGCCTCCAGCACACCACCTTCCAGAGCACAGCAGATCACCGCCGAGACGAACGACGAACAGAGAGTCTGAACCCTCATCAGACCCTCCAAGCCCGAGCAGAGAGAGATACACACCTAGGCATCACGATCAGACGGG
>Ga0081455_10006157_pt1 | contig 12943 bp, 5 predicted proteins | sample TabmetS3T2R1_FD_70207 | JGI IMG/M metagenome (GOLD analysis project Ga0081455, IMG submission 70207) | Tabebuia heterophylla rhizosphere microbial communities from the University of Puerto Rico - S3T2R1 | ecosystem: Host-associated > Plants > Roots > Rhizosphere ... | reverse complement strand
CCGTAAGTTCCGCCGGCGCTCATCGCCCGGAGGCTGAAACCGATGCCCGCCATCACTCACCCATCGCGTCGCGATAGATGCCCCGGTACGCATCCAGCATCTCGCCCTGGGTGTAGTAGCGGCGCACGCGCGTCACTGCGGCGAGCTGACAGGCCTGCCATGCTGCAGGCTGCGTCAGCAGCTCGCGTGCGGCCTCGCCGAGCGCCTCGCAATCCGCGAACGGCACGATGCGCCCCGCGCGGCCGAGTGCGCGGTCGGCGGCGTCCCGGCCCTCGATGAGCTCGCGACAGGCCCCGACGTCCGTCGCGACACAAGGCACGCCCGCGGCAAACGCCTCGAGCACCGCGAGGGGCTGACCCTCGCTGATCGAGGTCAGCATCACCAACCCGAGTTTGGGCAGGACGTCGGCGACGGGGGTATGCCCGAGAAACACCACCCGCTGCGAAAGCCCGAGTGAACGCGCCAGCGCGACGCACTGGCCCGCGTATTCGGGATCTTCATCTGCACTGCCGATGATCCAGCCTTGTACAGCCGGCAACGCGGAGGCCACGTTTCCGATCACCCGAACGAACGCCTTCACGTCTTTGATCGGAACCACGCGACCAATCAGCCCGACGACCGCGGGGACGTGCGACGGACGTGCGACGAGCGCCGCTTCGAACCGCGCGACGTCGATACCATTTGGGATGATGCGGCAGCGATCGACGGGTGCGCCATCTTTCACTTGCCGCTCTCGGTTGGCGCCGAAGAGGGAGACGATCGGATCAGCTGCTCGGTACGTGATGCGCCCGAGCGATTCGAAGTAACGGATCCACAACTCGCGCAACACGGCGTGCGGCTCGGACAACGCGGGGCCCGAAGCGGCGCGCGTCGGTTCGAACCAGACGTTTTGGTTCAAGTCGATGCGGCGTTCTTTGGTGTAGATGCCGTGTTCGGAGAGCACCAGCGGTCGCGCGCTTCGACCGCGCAGCAGCGCTCCGAGAAACCCCGCATAGCCCGTGGATATGGCGTGGTACGCGCGCGCAGGCGGCACGTTGCGCGCAATGCGCGCGAGCTGGAAGATCGGCCCGTGCATGAAGCGCAGCGTCCAGAAGTAGTCGACGAAGGATGCTTCTGGCCCGTCGAGATGCGCTTCGCGGATCAACTGCCATGCCTCCGAGCTGGACATGAAGTCGGCAATGCCGAGGCCGCGCGGTTGTTCCAGGTGTGCGAACAAGTCATCGATCACACGCTCGAACTCGTGCGCTGTGCCGGCGGCAACCTGCCCCGCGCGCGCGTGCGTCAAGTAATCGTGCAGCGCGGTGACGGACGCCATGTGCGGGCAGCTCCGCCGTACGCGGGGCAACTTGATGTCCTTGAGGCTATCCTCGAGAAAGTGCTTTTCGAGATGCACCACGTTCGCTGGCAGCCGATAGTGTTCAGCTCCGTAGTCCGCGCGTCGGCCGCCCACGAACACCAGGGAAAAACGCAGCTCCGGCAGACCCTCCAAGAGCTGATGCACCCACGACGACACGCCGCCGCGCACGAACGGATAGGTGCCCTCGAGTAGCAGGCATACGTCGGCGTCGGTCATGCCTCGCCTCCGCGCCAAAAGTCGGCGACCTCCAGCACACCCGGTCGTTGCAGCGCCCAGCCGCTGACTCCCGACCACAGCTCGGGGATACGCTCGTAGCGCCGCTGCAGAAACGCCGCCTCAGCCAACAGCGGCACGCATACGGCTCTAGACACACCGGATGCTTGAGCCGTCGCTAGGTAGCCGACCGCGTGTTCGGCCTGCCCGCGGCGCAAGCTGATGCGCGCCAGGAGCAACGCTAAGGTTCCGGTCGGTCGCGCCGCAAAGGCCGCTTGCGCGTGTCGAGCCGAGGCTTGCAGGTTTTGCGTCTCTGCGTCACCTTGCACGTATTCGCCGCGCACCAGTTCCCAGTGCGCTTCGGCCAGCCGTTGCAGCAGCGTCGCGCTTGCCAATCGGTCGTCGGTCAGTGGCTGGGCAGCGAGTTGCGAAAGCCCGGCCGCGATGTCCGCGCGCAGCTCCTTTTCACGCCGCTCGAGGATCGCATATGCCAACAACCGCACGTCTTCGGCGTCGTCGCCGAGCGACAATCGCAACAGCGGGACCGCGCGTTTGGCATCCATGCGCCGCAACGCCATCACGGCCGCGACACGTCTCTCTAGACTCGCCGAACCGAGCAAGACCTCCTCCACTGGCGAGGCGTCGCAGCTCGCGTGCGGCCGCGCGAGCTCGTCCCCGAAGGCGGGTGTCTCGAGTTCGACGACGACGTCCGCTTCCGGGCCGAGCCGTCCACACCAGCTCGGAAGCAACGACAGCACCAGACCGGCGCAACCCACACCTGGCAGGCTAAACGCGATCAGTGCCACGGCCGTGCCGGCTCCGAGTGCGTTCGCGGTCGCAGCACGCGCGGCCACCCAACCCAGTGACAATACCGCCACGCCATGCAGCGCGCTCGCGCACCACCATTGCTCTCGCAATAGCTGCACGACTCCGCAGCCCTCGGCGGCAAGCCCCAGGCCACACGCGAGTGTCGTTCGCAAGACGCCTAGCTGTCCCATACGCTACGCCGCCGAGCAGTTCGAGGTGGAGGATTGTTCGCGCTCGACGGCGAGCGCGGCGATGCGATCTTGCATCCGGTCAGCGAGTTGACTCGCGAGCACGAGCAGGTTGCGTAGGTGAGGCGCCGATAGCGCCATGAAAGGCAGTTGGTATACCGCCACGACACCCAGCGCGCGGCCTTCTGCGCTCAGCAGCGGCACGGTAGCCAAAGCGCCTGAGGCGCTGTCGAACGCGTTCGGTTGTGTCTGTGCCACTGTCACGAGACGGCGCGTCTTCCACGCGCGCAGCGTGAGCGGATCGGGCGGCGCGGCCTCTTGCGCCGAACTCAGGGTCGCGAGCGGCCGCGCTGACAGCCGGCCCTTGGCGTCGCTCCAGTACAACGCCGCAGCTTGCACCGAGGCGTGATTCGCTAGCACGTCCAGCAACACGCGACCCAAGTCGGCAGCGCTGTCGAGCTGTGTCATGCGTAGTTCGGCGCTCGCGAGCGCTCCGGCGAGCGACCAGCGTGAACCGGCCAAGCGCTCTTCGAGGCGGGCGTGCGAGAGCTTGAGCAAGTAGTGCGCGCGTTGTACGCGCTGCAGTTGTTCGAGACTGCGCCGCTCGTTCTCGAGTGCGCCGTTGCGGCGGCGTTGCCACACCTTGCGAAACTCTCCAGCGATCATGCCGGCCACCGCGCAACCCAGCCACGCGCTGACATCGAGCGCGGGCGCGTAGCCGAGGCGAGCGGACACGATCGCGTACAGCCCGAGTCCCGCGCCGCTGATCAGCCCCGCGCTGGTCCCGTGTTGCGCGGCGCAGACCAGCGGAGCGAGCGCAAGCCACGACTGTGCACCGCGCGAAAGGTTCGGGTCGTAGCGCCCGAGCACGCTCGCGGCCGCGGTCGCGATGGCGGTCAGCGCCAACGTGTCGAAGCACGCGTGCGCATGGCTGAGGACTCTGCGGACGAGAGACATGTTCGTGTCCTTTTCGAGCTAGCGGCTGCTTGCGCTTAGGGTGCGTAGGCCACGGAACTGGGCAAAAGGATCACGCGTCGCGGCGTGAACGCACTTTGCCAACCCGTGAGCTGCCCTGCATACGTACTCAACGAGCCCGCGCCGAAGCTACCGGCCGGTACAGTCAAGGGCAGGTTGACGAGCCCGCGACCGCTCACGTCGATCGTCAACTGCCGGCCGTTCACGCGCGCGGTCACGCGCGCGGCGTTGCGCTGCCAGGTGCTGCGCGCAAGCAGTTCAGCGCCGAACTCGCTCATGCTCGCATTCACCAGCGGCGCCGACGCGGCGAACGTGCGTCGGTAGCGCGCCAGCACGCGATCCAAGACCGCGTACAGAATGCGGTCCTCGGCGAGATTCGACTGATGCGCGTAGTGCGGGCGCGGGCTGTTGGACAGCGCATGCAAGAGCGCGTGGCGCGCTTCCAGCGGTGCGATGTAGGCGTCGAAACCCGTCTCGGGATCGAGCGGTGCGATGCAAGTGGAGGCCGGATCCTGCTCGCAGATGCCGCTGCCAGCGTCTGCGCGCGCATTATACAGCCAGTTGTACTCGTCGACTTCTTCGCTCTTGCGCGCGACGTTGTAGAAAATGTTCATCGGATAGCGCGGCACGGTTTGCGCATTGCCCACCGCGCGCTGCTCGAACTCACGCGAGCTGTCCGACCCGAGCCACGTGATGCCGGCGGCGCGCAAAGCCTGCGCCAGGTTCGGGTTGTCCGATGGTTCTTGGGGCGCGCGCCGCAAGGCCGAGTGCTCGCCCGTGACCACTTCGCTGCGCGACAACGGCAGGCCGTGCTGGCTCGCAAACGTCTGATTGCGAGTGATCTCGTCGTAGATCAACTGATATGGCGTCCACAGCGGCTGGCCGTCTGCGCCCGTCGCGCAACGAAACGGCACGACCGAGAAGTCCTGCACGCAACCCAAGTATGGATGCGAATAGGTATGGTTGATGAAGCGAAACGAGCGGCGCAGCTCGAGCACGCGAGCACCGAATGGATACGCGCCTTCGAGCGACGCTTCGTCGTAGCCGGCGCCATTGAAGGCCAACTCCAGGCGCATACCATTCTGCTGTTGCCATGCGACGAGGTAGTCCACGTCCGCCGCGGTCATCGCGATCTCTGGCGCGCTCACACCCGCCGGACAATCGTCGCCGCTGGTGCAATTGCCGGTCGTGCTCCAGCGCGCGTCGCTGAGGAACACGTCGTCGATGTGAACGGAAAAATAGTGGCGTTCGCTGCCGAGATGAACGCCGTAGGTCAGCCACGCCAGCATGCCTGGGAACAACGCTTGCTGCTGAAACTGGGACGCATTGAGCGCCACGGCAACGACAAGTTGCTCGCGACCGTGATCGCTGTACACGCCGAGCAACACCCCGGAGCGACTGGTGTCGTTTGGCAACGGCATGCTGACGAATGGCACGAACGAGCGCGCGTTGCTCGGCTCGTCGGGTCGAGCCAGTGCGAGATACCCGTAACTCTCTGGAACGTGCGCGTCGAGATCGTCGAAGTCGATCGGGCCCGTCAGATACGAAAACGGTCCGGCTCGGCCGGCGGCGGTCACCTGCGCCGTGAAGCCATCCAGCGCACCACTATAGCCGGGATCGAGCGGATAGTTCAGACCTACTTCGGGTGACGGATATACGTAGCTGTCCAGCTCGCGAATGTGAAACGTGCGCTCGAACTGATCGAGCGCGGCGCGTTCGTCGGCGCTCAGCTGTGCGGGCGCCGCGTCGGGTAAGATCACCGCTTGAAACTTCGCGTGCAGCGCCGTGGCAGTCACCTCGGTCAGGAAAGCTGCGTCGATCGTCGGGCGATCGGGTTGTGTCAGATCTACTTCGACGAAGGGGACCTGTGCTTCTTGCAGACCGGCCTTTGCCATGGCCGTGCCGCTGTCGGCGGCAGACAGCACCAATATCACCAACTCGACACTGTGACGCATAGTGTCTTGCGCCAAGCCGTGAGAGCTGACAGCCAGTGTCAGTGCTGTGCACGCCACTTGTAAGGTAGACGACCATCGCGGGCGCCCCGCGCCCCGCGCAAGCCTTGAATGCCAAGCGAGCGCACGGATTGACGTTGTCATGCAAGCCCCCAGAAGCGGTGTGCAAGGATCCGAATCGAACTGCCGCCGACTGATCTCTGCGGCTAATCGCTTCGGTATGTATGCTGTACTCGCCGGCGCTTACAGGTATTGTGAGTCACGTCACGCCCGGGCCCGAAACTCGCTCGCCATGGAAAAAAACTCCGCGATGCAAGCACGGCGTTCGAGCACTACGCGACGCTGCGTGATACCAGGCACGTAGCACACTTCACAAAACTCTGCGGCGCGAGATGTCAGGTGTGCGCTAGAGAACCGAACCGCTTTGGGTTCGGTTCTCTAGTTTTGTGAACATACCAGGCCGCTGAAAGAGCTCTTCGCCAGGGCGCTAAAAGCGACCTGGCGGCTCTTTCAGCGGCCTGAGAGAGTCGACCCGCTTTAGCGGATCGACTCTCTAGCCTGGGCAAGTGTGACCTTGCTCATAGTTGGCGCGCCAACAAACTTTCTTACTCACAACCTTTCACCAGCGACTCTACTAGGGCAAAGTCACTCCTAGTTGTTACCGCTGGTTCGCGCGGCCATATGCTCGGCGCGTCATTCTGGCGACTGAAGTTTCGCTCTCGGACGCTGACTGTCGAAGCTGGGAGAGCTCCTTTGGAACACTTAAGCATTCATATCGACAAATGGCGCGAGCAATTGCGGGCCATCCGACCTGACGCGAAGCACGCGATCGTTATCGGGTCCGGATACGGGGGCAGTGTTGCGGCTCTGCGGCTTGCGCAGCTCCTGCAGAGCAAGCTCGTCCAGCATGTCACCGTTCTCGAACGCGGCGCGGAGTTCGAGCCGGGTGACTTTCCGAACGATAGCTCGCAGGTGCCGAAGCATTTGCGCTGGCCGTCACCCGATGGCACCAATGTTAGCGGTCGTGCCCATGGGTTGTTCGAATGGCGCGCTGGCCCGGGCGTGTTGTCACTCGTCGCCAATGGTGTAGGCGGAGGGAGCCTGATCAATGCGGGCGTCCTGCATCGGCCAGATGCGGACGTGTTCGAGCAAGCAGCTTGGCCAGCTTCCATTCGCTTGGGCCCGAGGCCCGAGCCAGCCGGTGTGCACAAACGCCTAGCGCTCGAGGAGTGCTTCGCGTTGGCAAAAACCGGGTTGCGTGGCTTCGACTGGACCGAGAAGAATTTTCGCAAGACAGACGGGTTTCGTCAGCTGGTCGACTGCATGCCGAGCCGAGTTGGCGTGCAGGGCACCGACGTGAAGCGGACGTTCTTGACGATCGATCCCGACAAGTGTGCTCACTGCGGTGACTGCTCGAGCGGCTGCAATGTCCCGAACGCCAAGCAGACCCTGCGCAATACCTACCTAGGCCATGCACACGCGGCGAAAGCGATAATCGTGCACAGCGCGTCGGTGTGGACGATCAGCCCGCAGCGTTCTATCCCCGAGCCGAACGATCCGCATGCCCCGACGAATCGCTGGAAACTGCGCGTGATGGATACAGCCGCAGCCGCGCGCTGGCCCCGGCTCGACGACGCGGCTGAAGCTGAAGGGTTCGACGTGGTGGCAGACATCGTCGTGCTCGCGGCTGGCACGTTCGGAACTACCGAGTTGCTTCAGCGTTCGCGCGATCGATCCGGGTCGACATGGTGGACCTCGCCAGCGTTGGGTGAACGCTTCTCTGCCAATGGCGACAGCGTGAGCTTCGTGGTCGGTGTTCCAGAAGCTGTCAACGCGATCGGTGTGGGCGCGGATGCCTATCTCGAGAAACAAGGCGAGCGCGGCAACGTGGGCCCGACGATTACGTCCGAGCTCACGCTGCGCTACAAAACCCGGACACAGGGCTCGTTTGACGCTGCTACGCAGTCGTCGGGGACTCCGTTGTACCACCGTCTGTGCGTTCAAGACGGTGCGGTCCCTGGGGCGCTTGCTCGCGGTTACAGCGAGTTGTTGTCGTTCGGGACGTTGATGTCCAGACTCAGTCACTGGACCGATACACCGTCGGTAGGTGCGGCAAACGTGGATGCGCTGGGCGCCGGGCACGAACGTCGCGGCGCGCGCGGTGAAGCAGCGAACGCACAAGCGATCTCGCAGCGCTCGCATGTCGTGCTCACGATGGGTCACGACGGTTCCGAAGGCCGCATCGTGTGGGTTCCGAAGCGCGACTCGAGCGTGCCATTCTGGCAATCACCCGAGAAGCTCGAGACGTACCGCATCCGCGAAGAACTGCTGACGGAAACCGCGGACAAGATGCAGGCCGAGTGGGTGCCCGACCTGCCGTGGCGGCCGGTTCCGGATTCTCTGTCGCGCGTCATGAGCGGTCCAGCGCCGTCGCCGATGCTCACGACGGTGCATCCATTGGGTGGCTGTGCGATGGGTGATGATCCGTTTCACAGCGTGGTCGACGACGTGGGTCGCTTGTGGCGCAGCGACCGGCGCGATGACGCGCGGCTCGAAGACTATTGGGCGCGACATGACAACTTGGTCGTCGTCGATGGGTCGGTGGTGCCGACCGCACTCGGGGTGAACCCGCTGTGGACGATCACCGCGCTCGCGGAGCGCTCGGTGCATGCGTTGGTTCAGCGTCTGGCGCAGGAGCAACGCCCCGTGCCGCTCGCAGCGGCGCAGCGTAAGTTTCTGCCGTCGGGTACGAAGCCGCTCACGCGCGGGCTTGGCTACGAACCTGATCCATGGCGAGCGACCATGCGCGAACGGCTCGTGTGCGAAAAGCTTCCGGTCAAAGGCTCGCTTGCTCGCGCATTGGGTGCTGACCAAGTTGGCGCCGAACTCAAGCTTTCGCTGAGCGCAGGAGACTGGCTATCGCTGTGGGACGACGCCGATCACTTACTCACCGACATCACCGGGACGCTGCGCTTTCAGGTGGCCGCTGCCGACAACAAACCCGGGGTGGCGAGTTATCGCGTGCTGCCGGGTGGTCGTTGTCAACTGCTCGTGCCCGCGACTCGGGCCGAACTGCAACGCATGCCCGTGAGCTTGGTTGCGAACTTTGGGCCATGGCTGCGGGCCGCGCTCACGTACCTGATCCTGCGCAATGACATTTTCTTGCCGTCCAATGAACCCAACAAACGCGAGACGTGGCTGCAGCGTGCCGAGCGCTTCCTGCTTGGTATCAAGCAGATTGTCCATCTCACCGACAAGCGCGTCATGGACTACCGCTTGCGCTTCACGCTCGAGCCGCAAGCCAGTTTGCGCGACCTCGAGGTGCAGTGCGTGCCCGAGTGGCAAGCACGTTTGCGCGATCCCGCGGCGCTACCGCAGGTGCTCGAGTTAGCTGGCTCGAAGCGGGTCGAATATGCCGCCACATGGCGCGAGTTCGGGGCTTGGCTCGTCGCATGGTTCAAGCGGCTTCTGCCCGGACCGCTCGCGAAACCAGCGCCTCGATTGCGAGAGAGTTTTGCGGAGCAGGCGAGTCATCTGACCGTCACGTTGACGGATGACCATGGTGCGGCATCGCGCGGGCGCTTCTTGATGGATTTCTCCGCCTGGCTGCGCAAGCCCGCGATCCTGCTGGACACTGGAGACTTGAGCGGAGGTCTATTGGCGATGGGTGCATACCCAGCGTTCATCTTCCGCTACTTGATCAAGACCAGACTGCCCGACTTTCGTTTGCCCCGTTACGGCCGTGCGCCCGAATCACGACTGATGGATGAGGGCCGGCAGTTGAAGGTAGACGGCAAAGCACTCGAAGTAGATGGCGCACCAGTCCGAGAGATTCGCACGTTGTATTCGCTGTCTGTGCCGCGCGGCGAGTCCTCGAGTGATGCGGGTGACGCGAACCACGATGCTGCGGTCGAGTTGGTGCTATGCCGGTACAGTCGGCCGAAAAGTGAAGGTGGTTTGCCGGCCGTGACGCGCGGCTCGTGGCGCGAACAGCCAGTCGATCGCGTGAAGACCGTGTTGTTGCTTCACGCGTTCGGGCAGTCGGGCTACACGTTCACAGCGGACACACTCACGACCAACTTGGCTGGCAAACTCTATGCTGCTGATTACGAAGTCTGGGTGTTGGAGTATCGGCTGTCCACGCGGATTCCGTGCCATCGCGATCCGTGCAACCTCGATCAGATCGCGCGCTATGACCTGCCGATCGCGGTGGACCACATCCGCAGTGTGCTCAGTGCCGAGTTCTTGGAGAAACGGGGGCAGCAGCTAGTTCAACCTCAAATCCACGCATTTGCGCAGTGTTTGGGCGGTGCATCGCTGGCCATGTCGCTGCTGTCCGGTCGACTTCACTATTCACCCGTGCTCGGCAGCGATGGCCAACCGGATGCTCCGTGTCCAAAGCTCGCCAGCGCGATCATCTCGCAAGCACACCCGATCTGCATCGGGCAACCCGGCTCGCAAGCGCGCTCTTGGCTGCCAGCATTTCTGCGCGACGCTCTGCACTGGATGACCGTTCCGTTCAGCGCAGACAAAACGACGCTCGGCGGTTCGATGATCGCCGCCTGGATGGATCGGGTGTTGTCGGCGCTGCCGATCGACGACGACGAACGCTGCCCTGATTCGCACGGCGGGGACGAAGACGATGCCGTCACGTGCCGACGCGTTCGCTTCCTCGAGGCACCGTTGTTCAAGCACCGCAACCTCGACCCGGATACACATCGGCAACTGCCGCACCATTTCGGTCATGGCAACATCCAGACATTTGCGCATGCCGCGAAATGCGTGGAGACGGAGCGACTGGTCGATGAGGATGGGCGGCCGATCTACGTCAACGACGCCAATCTCGACAAGTTTGCCAACCTGCCGATCTGCTTTCTGCACGGCAAGGACAACGAGCTCTTTCATTGGCACAGCGCGCGGGCTTCAGCGGGGCTGTTTGCGCGGGTTCAACCGGGCTGGGCAAAACTCGCTTGCGCTGCGCTGGGAGAGCGCGTCGAAGAGCGCGATATGCCGTATTGGTGCGTGGAAGATCACGGCCATCTCGACGTGCTGATCGGCAAGGACACTCCGACGCGCGTGTATCCAGGGATCGTCGAGTTCTTCAACCGTATTCAAAGCAGTGAAGCCGTGGTGGCTGACTCGCAAGTCGAGCTGAAGCATGCGACGGCGCGCGGCCCGCGTTGTGGTCCGTTCTTGAAGCCGCCGCGCCTATCGCCTGACGGCAAGATTCGCGTTCGCATCAGCTTCATGATCGACGACCGATTTGCGGAGGGCAAGCAAGGCTCGCGCGGGGTGTACGGCGACCGAACTTGGGCGTTTGCGAGAGTCCGCGCGGGCAGCAGGCTGGACACAGTGCGTCTGCGCATCGCCAGTCGCGCGCCTTCAGCCAAGAATCTGGCCAGTGACAATCCGTTCGAGCCGAATGACGGGTTTCCAGCCTATCGCTTCGCTGTGGGTGACCTGGTTCTGACGAACGAGCTGCTCGCAGAACTGCGGGATGCGGCCGCAGCGACGCACTCTGCCACCTCGAAGTTTCCTCAGGTGATCACGCAGGACCTTCGGGTGGAGGCATTCAGCGTTCATGAAAGCCTGTCGACGAAACGCGAGCTGGACATGCTGCCGCTCCAGGACGCTTTTCTGCATCGGCCGAACGAGCCCGAGGTCGCCCTGTGGTTGACGAATCTGACCGACCTCGCGGATCAGCGGCGCAAAGCACTGGCCGCAGATCGGGTGCCCTTGCAGGACCGCGTGTCACGGTTGCGCGCGGACGTGGAGGGCGAAAGCCGCTGGGCGGTGGTTCCGGCTGCGAGCATGCAGGCTTGCTTGAGTGCAGCACCCAAAATCTTCGCACATGCTCAAATCAATCTGCTCGCCGCGAGCTGCCGCTACCCTGGTTTCCCGTTCGATCGACAGCGCGTGGACAACTCCGTTCGCGCCATGCTCGTCGACATCGCGCATCGTCCGGCAAGCGAGAAACCTGCCGTTGCGCTGTTGCTCGGGGACCAAATCTACGCGGACGCGACCGCTGGGATCGTCGATCCGCTCAGTCCGACAGAGCGTTTCGTGGAACGACACATCGCGGCTTTGCGCCGCGCCTCGGACGGAGAGGACTGGACGCTGGGTGATTTGCTTGCGCGCATTCCGGCCGTCATGGTTCCGGACGACCATGAATACATCGATGGCTACCCATCGGGCTCGCCGTTGTTGCGCGCACGTCCTCAGCGCGTGAATGACGTGCAAAAGGTCGTCACCCGCGCCGCCAAGGATGCGTGGCGATACTTTCAGGCGCCGGATGGGGGAGCTGTTCGAACCTTTAATGCCGGGCCGATCCGCGTGCTGGCGCTCGATTCGCGCACGCATCGCGAGCAGGATCGGATCTTCACGCAGCGTCAGCGCGACCGAATCAAAGCCTGGATCGCCGACCCGGCGAGTCGGAAACATCTCAACGTGATCGCAACCGGCAGCGTCGTGATGCCCGGATTGCGGCCGGAGGTCGATCCGACGAGTCCAGGAAAGCTCGATTCGTTCCAGTGGTCCGAAAGTGATCGGACGTGGTTGATGGGTGAACTCGCAACCGCATGCCTGGCGGCGCCGAACGCATTTCGATTCGTGTTGTTGTCAGGCGACTATCACGTGTTTCACGCGTCGCAGGTCCTTCTGGACGATACCCCTGTAGGGATCGCCATCGTCGCGCCGCCGCTGTACGCGCCGATGCCTTACTCGAACGCCCGTGTGACGGATCTATATCTGGACGAAGTGCTCGACGCGAAGACTGCATCTGGGCGCACAGTGAAGTGGCGCCTGGCTGACGAGCTGGCCCTGACGCGTGCATGCTCTGCGATGGCTGAGTTGGCGATCGAACGCATCACGCCCGAGCAGGGGCTGTACCGCGTGCGCGCGAGTGTCGAGGTGTCGCTCATCGACTACGGCGAACGTCGGCCCGTGCAGCACTTCAAGTCCCCAGACCATGCAGGCAACCCGGCCGCGGCTCCGAAAGGGCTGCTGAAGCGGATCAGAGCGTTTGGGAAATCAGCCCGGTACGAGCATGCCCATCATGCGATCGATGTCGACTACCCGCTGCTGGACGAAGACCTTGCGAGCATCACGTTCGAGATCTGACGCTTCCGGCGTCGCCAAGCGCGCGAGTTGTATCCGTGCGGTAGCACCAAACAACAGCAGCTGGTCCCTATCGGCACACTCGATGCAGTGCTTGAGATTCTGCTCGGCAGCGTCGAGCCGTCCTTCCCCGAGTTCGATCTTGGCTCGCAGCAATGAGCCCAACGGCGCGGCGAGTTGCGAGCGATGTTGAGTGACGTGGGTCGCTGCCGCCGCTGCCTGTTTGCGGAACGCCGCTGCCTTGGCAACTTCACCGCGCTCTTGCTCGACACGTGCAACGCCGAGTGCGCAAGCAGCCCGTAGATACCAGAGCTGAAAACGCAAGATTCCGATCC
>Ga0081455_10006156_pt1 | contig 12943 bp, 28 predicted proteins | sample TabmetS3T2R1_FD_70207 | JGI IMG/M metagenome (GOLD analysis project Ga0081455, IMG submission 70207) | Tabebuia heterophylla rhizosphere microbial communities from the University of Puerto Rico - S3T2R1 | ecosystem: Host-associated > Plants > Roots > Rhizosphere ... | reverse complement strand
CCCGCGACCGCCATCGCCGCCTCCGTCTCGGCCTCGCGCTGCTGATGGTTGCGAGCCGCCCGCAGGCAGACGACAACGTGGGGCCTGAGACGGAGAAGCTGGTAGAAGCAGAACAGGCTCTCGTCGTCGTTGTGGGCGGCGAACACGACCGCGCTCATTCCTCGTATCCCGCAGGCCACTCCCGACCGGTCATCCGCTCGTAGTCCTCGTCCGGCGTCATGTGCGGCAGCCCGGCAATCTGCATCTCTACACAGACGGGGCAGTGGTACTGGCCGATCGGCTGGCCGACGAGCAAGAGCGGCTGCTCTGGGCAGGGCTTCCGCTTCCGGCCCTTCCGATCGGTGCCCCAGTCGATCCGTTTATTCACCATCTCCAGCAGAGAGTCGATGATGTTGACAGCGTGGTCGGGCACGTCATCCTTGAACGTGATCCCCATGCTGTCGAGGTAGGGCGTGTGTCTCATGGCTTCTCGAAAACGGAGCGGACCGGAGGCATCGACCCGGCGATCTCGATCGTCTTGCCAGTCGTCACCTTCATGGCGATGGCCCGCATGACCTGATCGGGGACGGTCACCCAGACAACGCCCGCGTTGTCCTTGATGATCAGCCGCCAGGTGGACTCACCGGACTTTTCCAGGGCAAGCTCGGCGCCCTGAATCTCGGTGACTCTCACGCCTCGACCTCCTGCGGCTCCACAGCCACCTGAATCTGCCGCTTCGTTACCTCAGCGGTGAACAGTGGGGCCTCGAACGTGTCGTCGGGGATGTCGAGTTCGAGTTCAACCACGGCCTCGTTCCAGTCGAGCGCCGGATAGCGCGTGACAGCCCGGCGCACGCTCACCTTCCCAGTGGAGGAGTGCTGGCCGAGGACCAGGTACGTGCGCACCTTCATCTTCTCTCCCTTCGTTAGCGCCAGAGGCGCTGGCGCTTCCGGAATAGTCTCATATCCTCGGCACTCGTGGACAGGCCCTTCTCGTAGGTGGCATCCATCTCGCCCTTGCCCCAGAAGGGGTGAAGGTGCTCCACGATCGACTCCCGGCAGAACGTCCACTGGCCGCGCTTCTGCGCCGTGCTGATGAACTCGGTGTCCACCCACTGGTGGGCGTAGCCCTCGTGGAGCAGTTTGTCGGGTTCGTCGATCGTTCCCTGGGATAGATAACTACGGTGGACGAGCATGTGGGTGGCGTGCCTACCCTTCTCGACGGTCGGATTGCCCAGGTCGCGCGTGCCGACGACCGCACATCCTGTTTCGTGGTAGCGGTCGATGGCGGCGCGATCCCAGCCCGGGTGGAAGCGGATGTCGTCGGCGCCGAGGAAGACGAACTCGCAGGTCGAGAGCGAGGCGCCTAGGTTGATTTTCACCGCGTACTCGTGGCGGGGGCTGCGAACGTATCGCGCGCCCGCCTTGAACAGCGCATTGAGTTCCTCGCGGTCCTCGGGATGAACGATGAAGGTCATCCGATAGGGAGTGACCGTGTTCTGCTTCGCGGACGCCATCACTGGGACGACGTTTCCGGGCCGATTGAGGACAGGCACGAGGATGTCGATCACGCCCCCCTGTCTACACCCCCGCCCGGACGTTCCGTGCTCCGATTTACCAGGCGACCTTCACCTTGGTCGATCCGCACCGGGCGCACACCCACTCCTGAGTTACCGGCCGCCAGACCGCCATCGTCTCGATCCCGTGGCAGTAGATCATCACGGGCGGCCGGAGCAGCGTCAGCGTCCGGGTCATCGACCCGCGAACGCTGAGTAGACGCGGGCGGGTCTGGTCACCTTCGTGGACAGCCAGTTCATGCACTGCGACCAGGCGTCCACGTCGTCGTCGTAGCGCGCGTTCGGAAAGCCCGCGCAGGAGTCGATGAAGTCGGTGATCTCGGCGGCGTTCCGCGCGTCGTCCGGCATCGACATTTCGTCCCTTCCGTCCCGGTAGCCGGGGAGCCAGCAGTTGCCTGATTCAAGACTCGCAGATGCGGACTCGGCGCGCAGTTCCTTGTCGCCCTCGTGGGCACGGGTGATCTTCACGACTCCGGACAGTTCGCGCTTCAACTCCTCCAGAAGTTCGATCCCGTAGCCCGCGTTCTCGATCAGGACGTGGTAGGTGGCTGGCCCGTAGATGCTGCGGTCGCGAACGTGAACCGCCTGCTCGATGATCGCCCGCTTTGCCTGCCCCTTCGACATGTGCCCTTTCTTCAGGTCGAGCAGATAGCGATCGGCGCCGGTGACGCCCCAGGCTTGAATGGCAACCATGTCATTGACCTGCTTGTCTTTCAGCGGCGTGTCCACCGACTGGACGATGCGGCTGAAGCGCGGGCGCCGGTCTTTCTTCGCCAGGTCGATGAACAGGGTGGGGTCGTAGAAGCGCCACCAGTACCGTTTGAGCAGGTCGCCCTCTTTCGCGCTCGGGCGCTGCTGCATCTGCCCGGCGCGCCGGTATGGGCCAAGCGACTTCGCCAGCACATTCGATTCGTGCTCGCCGCGCCGGTCCGGCCAGAGCAACTGCCCGTCTTCAGTCCTGGGGTCGCTCCGCCATGCGAACGGGTGGTCGTGCTCGTAGCGCTCGGGCAGGCAGAGGATCGTCCACTGCTCCGGCTCTTTCTCGTACGCGTGCGCAGCCAGGTCGTTCTCGTGGAGCCGCTGCATGATGATCACGATCGCCGTGGACTTCGGGTCGGCCTTCGAGCCTTCGACTGTGGCGTCGTACCATTCGTTCGCTGCGTCGAGAGTGACCCGCGAAGTAGCGTCGGCGGCAGCCGCGTTGATCGGATCGTCGATGATGATCCGATGACCGTGCTCGCCCAGGGCCGTTGAGCCGGGCGCGGTCGCGAGCCGGGTGCCGCCCTTGTTGTTCGAGAAGTATTTTTCGCCATCCTTGACGAAGTGGAACTGGTGGCCCCAGCGCTCCCGATACCACTCGCTGACCATGATGTTCCGGCTGAGTCCGGCGAGTCGTCCGGCCAGGCCGAGTTCGTAGACGGCCGTCCAATAGCGAAGCCAAGGCGAGTGTGTCCACTCCCAGGCGGGCCAGAAGACGGAGACGTTCAGCGACTTCATCATCCCGCGCGGAAGCCAGATTTGCAGCCGGGTGATTTCGCCTCGGGTGACTGCTTCGAGGTGGTCGCAGATCGCGTCGATGTGCCAGTTGTCCTTGAACACCTCGACAGGCTTGACGACCTTCCAGGCTTCTCGGCTGAACAGGCGGAGGTTGCTCGATAGCTCCCCGGCGTTCCCAACAAGTCTGCGTCGCTCCTGCTCGGCGAGGAGAAGCTCCGCCGGGATCGAGAACGCGGCCTCGCTCACGTTACGTTACGGCGAGCGCGCCTGAACTTGTCCCGCCAGGTCTTGTTGACCGACAGCCGCTTGATGTGGAGGCGCTCGGCATCGGCCTGGGTGTAGCCGATCGGCACGTTGCGACGGATGCCCGCCTTCTGCTCTAGCTCGTTCCAGTCGCGACGGCTCATGCCGCCTGTGGCGCTTCGAGCAGCGCGACCGGCTTGCCTTGCGCCTCCTCGATCCGAGCCTGGAGTTCCTCGTCGGAGAGATGGGGCAGGATCGCCCTCCACTGGTGGTAGACCTCGCCGGTCACGCGCAGGTTCGAGTGGCGGAGCTTCTCGAACTCGGGGAGGTGGGCGTAGGCGAGCTTCTCGATCGCGCGCCAGTTGCCCTCCTCGGCCTCGGCCCAGACCATCGAGCGGACTCGTTCGATCTGGCCCTGCTTGCGCTCCTCCGAGTTGTAGATGGTGGCGAAACGGTCGGCGAAGTCGCGGTCGAAGTGGATGGAGTTCGGCCGCCTGTGGCTGCGGAAGGCGCTGCCGTGGTAGCCGAGCTTGTTCGCGGCCGTCTTCGGGTCGTCGCCCTCGGCGATCAGGTCGAGGTACTCGTCCTTCTCGTCCAGCGTGATGTCCTCGGCGAGCTTCATGCCGGAAAGTGTAAGACGATGTTCGGCGGGTGGCGAGCCGAAAGTCGCGAGGGCGAAGGGAGAGCCAACTCCCTCACCGACCCGCCACCCAGGGTTTTTGCCAGAACCCCTGGGTGATGATAGGTCAGGTGAGGACGCGCGTTCGGAGTAGCTGCTCGATCGCTTCCTCCATGCCCGGCTCGAACACGTAGACACCGATCGACTTCTGCCCGAAGCGCTCCAGCCACGAGTTCTTGTCGTCATCGTTCAGCCACATGAGCGAGTTGTCGGCTACGTCACGAGCCATGCGCAGGAACTCCTGTTGGGCCTTGGACAGCTTCCCGCGCCAGCCCTTCACCTCGGCGATGATCAGTCGCGGCGGATCGGCGTGGAGCATGAACAGGTCGGGGAGGCCCGCCGCCCGGCGCGAGCCGACGAAGCGCATGCCGCCCTTCCGGTCGGCGACCATCGGCGCGGGCACGTGCTTGACCAGCCAACCGTAGCGCTCGGCGCAGGCAACGATCCAGTTGAGCAGGTCGCGCTCGCGCGTTTGATTGGTCATTTCTCGGCCCCGTAGAGACGCGCCGTCGCCCGTTGAAGCTGCTCTCGGAGTAGCGCCTCCCGCCCTTCGTACCACGAACGCGTCCGCACGTTCCGTTCGCGCAGCTTCCCCTGGAGCGACGTGATCGTTCGTTTCTGGCTGGCAATCCGGGCTTCGAGGTGACGAATACGCGATTCCAACCCAGCGATCTCCGCGTTGGACGAGGCGTGCCACACCCCGCCGATTCGGGCCATGTCCGCCACTCGCTTGTTCACCTGGGCATCTTTCCCTTCGTCCACCAGGGCAGCCAGTAGAGCATCCGCCGGGCCTGCTTGTCGCTCGCCCCGAGCAGACGAGCAACCCGGTAAACGTGGGCTAGCGCCCAGCGATCCGCGACCTTCTCATTCGTGGTCCCGCGTACGTGCCGGGCTTCGTGGCAGAAGACGTAGACGGCCCAGGACGACTGGTAGGGCTGAGTCGTTGACAGGTGGGTGAGCATCGCGGCCAGGTCGGGCCGCATGTGGATGACGTTGCCCTGGATGTCAGCGCAGCCGTCGGCAAGCTGGTGCTCGATGATCGGGCAGTCGCCGTTCGGAACGATCTGCGTACCCGGCTTGCCGGTGAGCATGGCGGCAACGGCGAGAACGAGAGCGATGCCGGTCAATACCAGCGCTCCGGATAGTGCTGAACGACCTTGCCAAGCAGCCAGAGTAGCCCCGCGACGAGAAAGACGAACGGGGCGAGCAGAATTCTCACGGCAGGGTCACCTTGATCGACTTGACCCGATGCGTGCGGTGGACGGCATCGACGGTGCCGAGTTCGAGGTCGAAGTCGTCGGCTTTGCCGGTGGCGATCACGACGATGCGCCCGGTGTTTCTCCATTCGCGCATCGCCCCACCTTCGAGCATGAAGCTCTGATTGGTAACGGTGAACTGGGGGCCGTCCCCGGCGACGCGCAGGATCAGATCGACTAGCGCCTCCTGCTCCATGCCGAGTTCCTTGGCGAGCCGGTCGATCACTCGAAGGTGTCCACGAGTTCGTCGCGGTACTGGAGGGTCGGCCCGATGACGAGCTTGTCGTCTTTGTGGTGAATCTCGACGGGAATGCCCGCGCGCATCGCCTGGGTCATCATGTGGGCGGTGCCGGTCGAACGGTTGTCCCAGAAGGCGATGCAGAGGTCGGCGCCGAGGCGGGCCATCTCCTCGTTTCGGATCAGGCCCGCCTTTTTGCCGAACCGCCAGTCGGCGGGATGCGGCTCCACCAGCAGGCCGAGCTTCTGGGCCTCCTGGTGCGCGATCCGGTCTGCTCCCCTCGCGTTCCCGTGAACGATCACCGTGTCGTCCTTCGGGGGAAGCAGAGCGATCCGGTCACTTATGCGCTGCCTGTCGGTCCAGGAGCGTGAGCCGCAAACGATCACGCGCATCAGTACGCCAACACGATCCCGTGCATGAGGTAGTCGCCCTCGACATCGGCGATGATGAACGGCTGGGTTTTCTCGCCACTGTCTTTCTTGGCGAGCTTCCAGGTCGGATGCGCCGCCACGAACGCAGCCCAGTTGGAATGCACTTCGGCCTTGTAGAACACCTGACAGGTGGATGATTCCGTTGAGACAGTCGAGGAGCCACAGCCGTTCACATCCATGAAGGCGTAGGCGTCCACGATCTTGTCATTGTTCTCGTCGATCGGGATCGAGAAGCGAGGCGCCCCGCCCCCGACGGCTCGGTCGTTGACGAAGCTCAGATGCACAGCGGAGAGCTTGGTGGCCGCCGACTTGCTGCGGTAAGCCCCGCCGTACTCTCCGGCGTCGTTGAAGGTTGCTGCCTTGTCACCATTCACGAACGCATCGCCGGTCCCGAACGTGAGCAGCTTCGGGGGCGAGCCAGCCGAGGCGGTCACGGCCGCGACGAGCGCGACCGCGAGGGCCGCGAGGAGGTACTTCATCTTTCTCTCCCTTCGGTTGATTACTTGCCTCCGCCGAGGTTCGACGGAATCAGGATCGAGCCGTTAGAGGGCACAATCGCCTGGACGTTCGGCGCGAGCTTGGTTACGTACTGGTACTGGACGAGGCGGTCGGTGAGCGAGTTGTTCAGCAGTCGGTTCGCCTTCGCCTGGGCGGTCGCCTTGACGACGGTGGCGTTCGCCTCGCCCTGGGCTTCCGCGACCCGCTGGTCAGCCTCAGCCCTTTTCTGCGCGATCCGGTTCTGCGCCGTCTGGGCGTCCTGGGTGGCGATCTGTTTCGCCTCGATCGCCTGCTTGAACTCAGGCCGGAAGTCGATGTTGCGCAGCAGGAAGTCCTGCACGTCGATCTTCACCGAGCAGGAGCCGGAGCGGGCGTGGAAGTTGTCCAACTGCTGCTGAAGCCGCGCGCGTACAGCCGCCCGGATTGCCTCTCGATGGGGGGCGACCTGGACGGTGGTGTATTTGACCGTTTCGTCTTTGAGCGTTTGCAGCACGCGTGAGGGGATCAGCTTCTCGTACCAGTCGGAGCCGACCGTGCGGTAGAGACACTGCACGTCGTCGGGAGCGACGGCGATGTTGGCGGTCGCATCCACGAACACGTCCTGCGTCTCTTTCGAGAAGGCGTTGAGGTGGTCGAACTCGCGCTTCTGCACCCGGGTCGAAACCGAGATCACGTCCGACCAGGGGGCGACGAAGGTGGGGCCGTCACCGACCTGGCCGTCGATCGAGCCGAACGTCTTGATGATGCCGACGTGTCCGGCGTCCACGATGTGGATCGCGGAGACGACCGTCAGGATCACCCAGGCGACTCCTGCCAGCAGGGCAATGGCGATGCCGCCGAAGCGGTACGGGTTGGGAGCGGCGGTGCGCACGCCATCGGGGTCGGTGCTCGGCACATGCTGCACCCAGGCGACGCCGAGGCCGATCAGGGCCAGGATGAAGAACACGATCGTCAGGGCCAACCAGGTCACTTGTCTCTCCCTTCGGGGGGCTTACGGAGGAGCCGGTCACGCTTGGCTCGCATCCATCGTTTCGCGTTCCAGCCGAGATAGGTCGCGATCACAGTCACGCCAGCCATGACGCTGACCATCTCGGCGAGGATTCTCACGGCAACCTGTCGCCGTTCTTGTCTACGAGCCGTTCGATCACGATCACCTCGGCCTGCTTCGGCTTTTTCGGCCAGGCGAAGTAGACGCCGAGCAGACAGCCGATCGTCAGGATTGCCGGGGCGGTGGCGGCTATCGCCGGGACTGTCAGGGTGACGTAGCCGAACGAGAGGGCGAGGAGGCCGAAGACAGCCACGAGCGCCCAGCGGATCGCTTTCATTTCTCTCCCTTCGAGTTCACAGGGGGGACGGTGCGCGCCCCAGCATCGCCAGAAAGGCGTCGATGCTTCGGCCCTCCCCAGGGCCAGTGACGCAAGCCCGTTAGCGTCGCCCCCCTGATCATGCTTGGTCTTTTGAGCGCCACTCGTTCGACTCGGGGCAGGTCGCGAAGTGGCTGACCCAGACCCGGTTGACGAGGTAGCTGTCAATGGTGCCATCATCGCGAAGCGCGAGCTTGTAGAGGCCCCGGTCGAGCTTGCGCGGCTCCGCGTCCATCGGCATTCGTTTCCGGTTCTGGGTGAGCGTCCAGATGATCGGCGCGCCGCAGGAGCGGCAGTGGTCGATCGGAAACTCGCCTTCCATCAGAACAGGCTCTCTTTCTGGGGCTTGCCCCGACCTTTCGGCCAGTTGGAGGGGAGGCCCGGCTTGACGGTCGAGCGTTTCGCCTCCGGGTCGAGCCGGAGCACCTCGCAGGAGCCGCACAGCCAGGCGCTCAGGTCGCCCACCCAGGCGCACTGGGCGGCACCGCAGTCGGCGCAGAAGGGCGCCTTCCCGCCGGAGGGAACACGACCCTTTATACGGGCCAATGCTCCGTCGCGTTCGCCTTCGCGTCCTCCCAGATAACGAGAAGCTCGCCCATTCGGTCCATGTAGCTGAGGCAGATTTCGCAGTCTTCGGCGTGCTCGGTGGAGTCGTGATGGGCGAGCAGACAATCGTGGGTGAGTTCCAGGATGCGGCCGAGCGGACCGATCAGCCCGACCGCACTCCGGAGTTGTTCCTGGCTCAGCACCTACCAGCCTCGCAGCCTGGCGCGGCGCTTGCCGATCTGGTGGACGAGTTCGCGCTGCATCGCCCGACCATGGATTTCGCCCGCGTTGACGAGCTTCAGGCCGACGGTGTTCGCCAGGTCGAGCACGCCGTCTTCGTTCATCCGGTCGATGCCGACGGCGACCGCCTGGCTGGTCTGGGTGGTGCGCAGCTTGACGCCGGTTTCGCTGATCGCCCAGGAGCCGTCGTCTTCGCGCCTGACTAGACCGTAGCGTCGCATCCAGACCAGCCGGGAGGTGACGCAGCGGGTGGCGTGCGGCAGGTCCTCGTGTCCGTCTTCGAGGCCCCAGACGCGCTGGGCAAGCTCGCGAGCCGAGGTCATCTGGCCCATGTCCAGGAAGATCGCGAGAAGCTCCCGATCGGAGAAGTCTCTGATCTGGAGTCTGTCCGGCTGACCGTTACGACTGGACATCGTTCACCACGTACACGCGTGAGGGCCGAGTGCCGTTGATCACCCGCTCGCCGATCAGACGGATCATCTCCGTCTCGCGCAGGTAGCGGATCGCCCTTTCGGCCGACGACTTGTGCATCCCCATGTTGATCAGGGTGCGGGTCGTGAACGAGCCGGGCAGGTCACGGACCGCATCCGGCTCGCCTGCGACACGCTCCAGGATCAGCCGCAACTCCTCCTCGCCCATCCGCTGTCCGCGCGCCGTCGGCTTCGGCCCTGGCTTCTCCGCCGGGCCACGCGCAGCCCTTTGGACGTTGCGCAGCTTGCGAAGCTCGGCGGAGGCTTCGTCGAAGACGGCCTTGGCCTGATCGACCTTCTGCTGCTGCTCCTCGACCAGAACGTCGATCCCGGCGAGGATGTCCGCCAGGCCGGAGGGCATCGTCCCGTTTCCGTCGCTCACACTCTCTCCCTTCTGTCCTGGCTCGTTCCGTTCGTCCGGAGCAGGTTCTCGATCCACCCGTCCGGGATCACCTCGTCTACGTCGCGCAGGGCTGCTTCGATCAGCAGCTTTCCGACTTCGGAGCGCGACCAGCGTCCCGACGCCCGCACCCGCTCCAGGCGGGCGTCGAGTTCATCAGGAACGTAGAGAACGAGCCGCTTCATCGTGGGCCATTGTAGCACATGGTGTGCTGCGCCAGTTCAGGGGTTGAGTTGACGGCTGGTGGGCGCCGGAAGCGCGAACTCGCTGGCGACGTACTCCTCCAGCGGCGTCGCGTCGAAACGGTCGAGCAGCCAGAGCGAGTTGTGCGCCCAGCCGACCAGCAGCGGGTCCCAGCGCGGAATCGGGGCCTCGTCCTGTTTTTTCGCCGCCCGAATCGTCCATTCTTCGGCCGGAGCCTCGGCCAGCAGGTACATCGCCTCGAACGAGCGGCTGGGGGCGATTTCGGTGATCGTTTGCTTCACCCGGTTCGGAATCACGTGCTTGAACTGCCATTCGAGCATGAAATGGGTCCGTTTCGGCTGCGCCTCGGCCAATGCGCGCCGAATCGGGTCGTAAATCTCCATGATCGGCTTCGGATACCCGGTTTGGCCGTTTTTGTCGTACGGATCGGGGATTGTCTTGTGCCATTCGCGATGCGCGTTTTTCGTCTCCCACCAGGCGGCCGAAATGCGGACGTTTTCGTCCTGGAGGGGCAGCAGCGCAAGCCTGGGGCAGAGCGTGGAGACGAACTGGGAGACGCGCTTCGTCTGGCGCCACTTCAGAGGCTCCAGAGAGAGCAGCGGCACCTGGTAGGTCTTGGCAAGCTCGGCCTGGTCGCGTTCGAACTCGGCCTGGACGATCAGCCGGTTCGTTTCGATGCGGGCGTGGTTCTCGGCTGGAGTGAGGTGCTTGTAGCGCTCCTTCAGGTCTTGGACGTAGCCTTCGAGGCGCTGGTGGCGCGCCTCGGCTGTCTCCTCTGACCAGTCTTCGGTCAGGTGAGCTTCAACAACGGTGTCGAGCAGGGTGGACATGTTCTCTCCCTTCTGTTGTGAGCCGCCTACAGGGCTGATCCTACAACGTTCCGGTGTGAATAGGGGCCACCGCCCATTCGGGGCAGAGGATGTAGTCGAGGCCGTCGAGACGGTGGCGGATCGCGTACAGCCAGAACCATTCGTGCGAGTTGAACCAGCCCGGCTCGAACTCCTCGCCCCCTTCGTAGCTGGTCGAGTAGTGGCTCGGCTCGGAGGTGCCGCGTCCGCGTTTGACACGCCCGACGACGACACCGGAGCCTTCGTCCGGCCAGACCATCACCGTCTTGTTGATCAGACGCGACCCTCGCCCGGCGATGGCGGGGCGATCGGCGAAGGCGTCGGCGAGAAACTGGCCGTCGAGAAACACCGGGTTGACGTATTCGCCTTTGCGGCAACCCTCGCGCAACGCCCACGTCTTCTGCTTCGCCTCGGGCGGTCCGAAGCGTGCGACAGCCGCCCGGTGGTGGTAGCTGACGGGGGTGCCGAGCGCGATCATGCGCCGACGGGCCGGAAGCGCTCCCACCAGGCTTCCTCGCCGGAGTCGTCGTCTGACTGGGCCTCCTCCATCCGGGCCTGTTCGGCCTCGACCTGCTCCCATTGGCCGCCGGGAATCTCAGCCAGCGCGGACGCGTAGACGCGCGCCTTGGCAAGCACCTCCGATCGGCTTTCGCCGTCCCAGAACATCAGCCGGGGGTGGGCACTGCCGTTGTAGGGACCGTGGACTGAGGCCCGCCAGCCGGTGACGGTCGGCCGCTCGCCCTCGTAGCTGATTTGAGGCTCGATCCAGATCAGCGCCTCCATCTCTCTCCTCTCCGTCGGGGGGTTCAGGTCGAAGATGATTTCGCCGCGCCGGGCCGCGAAGGCCGGGACGCTGGTGACGGTGCGAGGCCAGGGCACGAAGTGCTGCCAGCCCATTTCACGTGGAATGATCGCCCCGCCCTGTCGCCAGTCCGAAGCCGCGCTCGACGGCACGTTCGGCGGCCCCTTGAAGGGCGTCCGGGGCGGCATCGGGTTGTGCCAGCCGATCAGGTTCGCCACCACCACGTATCACCGGTGGCGTCGCAGCCGCAGGCGGTACAGCCCTCGTTGTGCTCAGCCGCGTAGTGGGCGGTCCCGGCCGGTGAGACGATCTGGAAGTTGTCCAGGCTGAGCGGGGGCGCCCCCCAGACTTTGCAGCGCGTGCAGACCTTGACCACCTGGCGGGTGCGTTCCGGCTCCTCCTCCCAGAAGACGGTGGTCATGCGAAGCCCAGCTTCGGCTTGCAGGAGGCGCATTCGGAACGGCCGCCGTACATTTCGGTTGACCAGACGGTGGCGCCGCAGTTGTCGCAGGCGCGCGGATGCCGGGCGCCGCCGACGTTGATCCCGGGCAGGGGCGTGTCCCCGTAGTCTTTCGTCCACTCGGCCATCGCCCGTTTCGCCACGCGTTCCGGCACGTCCCTCCCCGGGCTGATCCACACCTTCAGCATGAGTTCCTCCTCGTCTTGACGTGACTAGGTGGTTCGACTCACGCTGGTCCCCTGGTCGTAGCTTGTGAGCGCCCGGCGCAAAGTGACCATCAGCCGATGCTCGGGTTCCGTCTCGGGCAGCTTGGCCGCCTCCAACAAGGCGACGGTCATCCGCACGCAGACCAGCCAGTCCTGCACCGTCCGATCAGCAAGCGGCACATGTTGGTTTCGGGCCTTCGGCCGGTTGGCGTTCCGGAGCTTTTCGACGGCCGCGTAAAAGACGCCCAGGTCACCGACGACCGGCGGCGTGCGGGTGATGTCGTCACCGTAGGCGTCGAGCGCCTCCAAAAGCGCGCCCAGTTCGGCTCGGTTCAACTCGACCCTCACCGAAACTGCTCGCCGCGAGCAGGCCCGAAGCGCTCCTCGAAAAACCCCTTCCGTTCCTTGGTCTTGCCTACACGCCGGGCGCCAGATGCCGACCCTGCCCCGACTTCCTTCGACCCTTCGGCGTCGGCTTCCACCTCGGGTTCCCCCACCTTGACGGGCTGGCTCTGACCATGGATTCCAGCACCCTCCTCGGCAAGACCAAGACTGAACGACCCGCGTAGCCGCCACAGAATCTCCGCGTGCAGTGAGCGGCCCGACCCCCCCGCCGCCGCCCCCAACGCGTCGCGCAAATCCTCCGGCAGCCGCAACGTCATCGCCATGCACCACAACGATACCACTCTGATACCAAAGTGGTAGCACCCCCTTCCCGTACCAGACCAAAAAAATCCCGGGCAGCACCGGGCGCGCGCGGTCGATGGGGGCGGTTTCGGCGGCAGTCGAGTTCGGGCCGGACGGACGGCTTGGACACTGGGGTTGCGGCTGACCAGTTGCGGCCGGAGGGGTTGACTTGCGGGGCTTTTGTGCTAGCCGTTGTCGGCGCTGAAGACCCCGGGGCCGTTGTGGCGGGCTATAATGGGGTTTCGATCTACCGACCAGACCGAAGCCGGGAGCGCGCGAAACCGGGCCGGGGAAGTCGGGAGCCGCAAGCGCTGGAACT
>Ga0081455_10006155_pt1 | contig 12944 bp, 9 predicted proteins | sample TabmetS3T2R1_FD_70207 | JGI IMG/M metagenome (GOLD analysis project Ga0081455, IMG submission 70207) | Tabebuia heterophylla rhizosphere microbial communities from the University of Puerto Rico - S3T2R1 | ecosystem: Host-associated > Plants > Roots > Rhizosphere ... | reverse complement strand
GATCGAGTGGTACTGGCTGCGCTCGTCCGCGGCGCCGTACATCAGGATCTCCGCGTCGGGCAGGGCCCCCGAGAGCTCCGGCACCAGGGGCACGGAGCCTCCGCTCCCGCTTTGCACCACCGGACGTTCGAACGCCGCCTGCATCGCTCGTTCCATGGCGGCGAACCCAGGTCCGTCGGTCCGCACGCGCATGCCCTGGCCGGATGTGCCGGGCGCAACGTCGACCTCGACGCCCCATGGCGCGACCCGGGCCAGATGCTCGATGAGCAGATCCATCGCCCGGTGGACGTCCTCCTCGGGGGCGAGTCGCAGGCTCACCTTCGCCGAAGCGACCGGGACGAGCTGGTTCGAGGCCTCGACCACGCGCGGCGCATCGAGCCCGAGCACGGCCACGGCCGGCTTCGACCACAGGCGTTCGGAGATCGATCCCGAGCCCACCAAGCTGACGCTCGGTCGCAGCGGCGTCTCCTCGCGGAACTCCTCCTCGGTGAGCTCCAGCCCCTCCCACGGCCCGTGGGTCAGGCCCTCGATCGCGACCTGTCCGTCCTCCTCGTGCAGGGTGGCCAGGATCCGCGCGAGCGCAGAGATCGCGTCGATCGCGGGGCCGCCGTACGCCCCGCTGTGCACCGCCAGGTCGAGCGCGCGCACCGTGACGATGCAGTCGACGACGCCGCGGATACTCGTCTCGAGCGTGGGGACCCCGGCCCGCCAGTTGCCGCCGTCGGCCACCCCGATCACGTCGGCGGTCAGGAGCTCCTTGTGCCCGCCGATCAAGAACGGGAGGTGTTCCGCGCTCGCCTCCTCCTCTCCCTCGACCAGGACCTTGACGGTGACGGGCGGCTTTCCGCCCCAGGCTCGCAAGGCGGCCGCATGCATGACGACGCCGCACTTGTCGTCCGACGTCCCGCGCCCGTACAAGCGGCCGTCCCGCACCTCTGGTTCGAACGGCGGGCTGGTCCACTGCTCGCGCGGTCCCTCGGGCTGCACGTCGTGGTGCGCGTACAGCAGCACGGTCGGCGAGCCGACGGGACCGGCGACCTCGCCGAAGACAGCAGGGTGATCCACGTCGGGGAGCTCGATCAGCCGTACTCCTCCGAAGCCGGCTGCCTCCACGATCTCGGCGGTCGCCTCCGCCGAGGCGCGCACCGGCTTGTCGTTGTAGCCCGGGAACGCGATCGAGGGGATGCGGACCAGGGTCGACAGCTCCTCGACGGCGCGCGTCTGCTCGCGTGCGATCGCGTCTCGAAGGGCGTCGGCGTTCATGGGCCCGGAACGATACCGGATGGGCGGTGGCGGGCCGCCTCTACGGCCAGAGGCGTTCGAGCCGCCAGGCGCTGCCACCGTCGCGCGTGTAGCGGAACCGATCGTGGAGGCGGTACTCGCGCCCCTTCCAGAACTCCATCGTCTCGGGTTCGAGCCGGTACCCGCCCCAGTGCGGCGGGAGCGGGACGTCCTCGCCCGGGAAGCGGGCGTCGAGCTCTGCGAACGCGGCGTCGAGCGCATCTCGTGACGCGACCGGCCGGCTCTGCCGCGACGCCCACGCGCCGATGCGGGCCTCCCGCGGGCGGGTCCGAAAGTACGCGAGCGATGCCTCCTCGCTCATGGGTGTCGCCGGGCCCGCAACGGTGACCTGTCGGTCGAGTTCGCGCCAGTAGAACGCGATCGCGGCGTTCGGGTTCTCTGCCAGTTGACGGCCCTTGCGGCTCTCGCGGTTCGTGAAGAAGGCGAGGCCGCGCCCGTCGATCCCCTTCACGAGGATGTGGCGCACGGCCGGGCGACCCATGGCGTCCGCCGTCGCCAGGGCGGCGGCCTCGGGGAACACGACGCCGGTCGCCCGGGCCGCGTCCAGCCAGGCGACCAGCGCCGAGATCGGGTCGGGCCCGAGCGATCCCTCGGTCAGTCCGGCCGGGTCGTGGCCGGGCTCGCTCACGCGAGATCCCTCGGCGTGACGAACGCCACCAGGCGCCCGCCGCCCTCCGCCAGCCCCTCCCACGGCCCGTCGAACTCGAGAATCGCCAACGCCCCGGTCGGGTACTTCGTACGCATCCGGTCGAGGTCCTTGCCGCTCCCCGCGAGCCGGGTCGCCAGGTCCTGGATGCCCGGGTTGTGACCGATCAGTGCGACGGCGTCGACGTCCTCGGGGACCTCGCGGAGACGATCCTGCAGCTCCTCCTCGCCCGCCCCGTAGAGGTCGTCCTCGACTTCCATCTTCGCGTCGCCGAACGCGCGACCCAGATGCTCGAGCGTCTCGGTCGTCCGCAGCGCGGGCGAGCACAGGACGAGGTCGACGGCGGGAGCGTTCGAACGCAGGTGGGCCGCCATGCGCTCCGCCGCCTCGTGCCCGCGGGGGGCAAGCGGCCGGTCGCGGTCGGGCAGCGACGGATCGTCCCAGCTGGACTTCGCGTGCCGGAGCAGGAGCAGTCGCTTCATCGGTCGCGCCGGCGCCTCGCTTTGCGAAGGGTCGGTGGGTGCCCTCGGCAGGACTCGAACCTGCGCACCCGGCTCCGGAGGCCGGCGCTCTATCCACTGAGCTACGAGGGCTCGGGAGCCGAGTCTAGCAACGCGCCCCTTCCGGTCCGAGGCGCCGCGGGGTCGGGCCGTGCGAACGCGTCGGCTACGCTTCGGGCGATGATCGAGGAACGCCTGATCGCGCTGATCACGCAGGCGCTGGCCGCCACCGCGCGGGAACTCGGGCTGGCCGGCGACCTGCCCGAGGTCGAGCTGTCCAAGCCCCGGCAGAAGGAGCACGGAGACTTCTCGACCAACGTGGCGCTCGTGGTCGCAGCGCGCGTCGACCGGCCGGCGCGGGAGGTGGCCGAAACCGTCCTCCGGCACCTGCCGCCGGCGGACTTCGTAGCGTCCGCGGAGGTGGCGGGCCCCGGCTTCATCAACATCCGACTGACCACCGCGTGGCTCACCGACGTCCTGCGCGAGGTCGATCGGGCGGGCGAGACCTACGGCCGCGCGGCGCGCAACGGTTTGACGGCGCAGGTCGAGTTCGTCAGCGCGAACCCGAACGGCCCCCTCCACATCGGGCACGCGCGCAACGCCGCCCTCGGGGACGCGCTCGCTCGCGTACTGGAGGCCGCGGGGTGGACCGTGGAACGCGAGTACTACTTCAACGACACCGGTGGACAGATGGATCGGTTCGGCGCGTCGGTCGATGCCCGGTACCTTCAGCTGGTCGGGCGCGACGCCGAGGTTCCCGAGGATGGCTACCGCGGGGAGTACGTGATCGAGCTCGCCCGCGACATCCTCGGGTCCGAAGGGCCCGGCCTCGCGGACCTCCCGGTGGAGGAACGCGTCACTCGCCTGCAGCTGCTAGCTGCGGAGCGGGTCCTGAAGCAGATCGACGCGACGCTGGGGCGGTTCGGCGTGCGCTTCGACACGTACATGCATGAACACGTGTTGGAAGACAAGGGCGAAATCGCGGCGGCGGTCGAGCGTCTTCGCGCAGCGGGATACGCCTACGACAAGGACGGCGCGATCTGGTTCCGGTCGACGGCGTTCGGAGACGACAAGGACCGACCGATGGTGCGCTCGAACGGCAAGCACACGTACTTCGGCGCCGACTGCGCGTACCTGATCGACAAGTTCGAGCGCGGGTTCGATCACATCGTCTACGTGTGGGGTGCGGACCACCACGGCGACGTTGCGCGGGTTCGTGGCGCCGCCGAAGCGTTCGGATACGAGCCGGAGCGCGTGGAGATCGTGATCTACCAGTGGGTATCGTTCCTGCGCGGCGGCGAGCCCGTCGCGATGAGCACGCGGGCGGGGACGTTCGTCAGCCTCGACGAGCTGATCGACGAGGTTGGGACGGACGCGGCGCGGTTCCACCTGTTGATGTTCGGCGCCGACGTCACGATGCGGTTCGACATCGAGACGGTGAAGGCCCAGACGCTCGAGAACCCCGTCTACTACGTGCAGTACGGGCATGCGCGGATCGCATCGATCCTGCGCAAGGCGTCCGAACGCGGCGTCGCGCTCCGACCGATCGCTGAGGCCGACCTCTCCCGGCTGGAGGACGAGGCCGAGCTCGACCTGCTGCGCGCGGTGGCGGACATGCCCTCGCAGGTGGCAACCGCGGCCGAGATCCGGGCGCCACACCGGCTCACGCACGCGGCACAGGACCTGGCCGCGCGGTTCCACCGCTTCTACACCGACTGCCCGGTGCTCTCCGACGACGCCGAGCTCACGCAGGCGCGCCTGTGGCTGTGCCGCGGGACCAAGCAGACGATCGCGAACCTGCTCGGCCTGCTCGGCGTCTCGGCGCCCGAGTCGATGGAGCGCGCCGATGTCTGAGGCGTGGTTCGCGCCCCCCGGGGCGACATACTGAGGGCCGGAGGGCGGACCGGATGAGCGAGCGGGTCCTGCGGGTGGGGATGCTTGGCTGCGGCACCGTGGGTGCCGCGGTCCTCCGCCTGCTGGAAGGCCATCGCGACGACATCCAGCGCCGCGCCGGCTGTCGCCTCGAGGTCCGCAAGGTCGCCGTCCGCGACCCGGGCAAGGCGCGCGACGTGCCGCTGCCGCCCGACGCGTTCGTCGACGACCCGATGGCGGTCGTGGAAGACCCCGACGTCGACATCGTCTGCGAGCTGATCGGCGGGCTCGAGCCGGCCGGGTCGCTCGTCCTGGCCGCGTTCGAACGCGACAAGCCGGTCGTGACGGCCAACAAGGAGCTCCTGGCCAACCGCGGCCGCGAGCTGTTCGACGCGTCGGACGACAAGGGGCTGGACCTGTACTTCGAGGCTTCGGTCGGCGGAGGGATCCCGCTGATCCGGCCGCTGAAGGAGTCGCTCACGGGCGAGCGCGTCCGGCGCGTGATGGGCATCGTGAACGGCACGACGAACTTCATCCTCACGAAGATGTCCGAGGAGGGCCGATCGTTCGACGACGTGCTTGCGCAGGCCAAGCGCCTCGGGTACGCCGAGGCCGACCCGAGCGCCGACGTCGAGGGCCACGACGCGGCCGCCAAGTGCGCGATCTTGGCCTCGATCGCGTTCAACGCGCGCGTGGTGGCGAGCGACGTCTACCGAGAGGGCATCGCGAACGTCACGACCGAGGACATCGAGTTCGCGCGCCGCCTCGGCTACGTGATCAAGCTGCTCGCGATCGCCGAGATGGGCCCAAGCGACCAGGGAGACGAGCGGATCTCGGCCCGCGTGCATGCGGCGATGATCCCGGCGAGCCACCCGCTCGCGTCCGTTCGGGACGCGTTCAACGCGGTGTTCGTCGAGGGGCCCGACGTCGGCGAGCTCATGTTCTACGGGCGCGGCGCGGGGGGCGAGGCGACCGCGACGGCGGTGGTCGGCGACCTCGTAACGGTCGCGCGCAACCTGCTCGCCGGCGCGCGCGGCGTCGGCTGCACGTGCTTCTACGAGCGCACGATCCGGCCGATGGACGAGCTGACCGGCCAGTACTACCTGTTGATCCGCGCCGAGGACCGCCCCGGCGTGCTGGCCGAGATCGCGAGCGTGTTCGGGCGAAGCGACGTCTCGATCAAGAGCGTGTGGCAGGAGGGGTTCGGCGACGACGCGCAGCTCGTGTTCGTCACGCACCGGGCGCGCGAGGGCGCATTCCAGGAGGCGGTCGCGGCCCTGCGCGCGCTGCCGGCCGTCGAGGAGGTCCGCAGCGTCCTGCGGGTCGAGGCGGAGGAGTAGCCGTGGCCACGACCTGGCGCGGGGTGATCGAGGAGTACCGCGACCGCCTGCCGGTGACCGAGACCACCCCGGTGGTCACGCTCGGAGAGGGCGACACCCCGCTGGTGCACTCCGAACCCCTGTCGGACGAGACGGGCTGCGAGGTGTTCCTGAAGTACGAAGGCGCCAACCCCACGGCCTCGTTCAAGGACCGCGGGATGACGCTCGCGATCAGCAAGGCCGTCGAGGAAGGCTCGAAGGCGGTCGTGTGCGCCTCGACCGGCAACACGAGCGCAAGCGCCGCCGCGTACGCCGGCAGGGCTGGGCTGACCTGCGCCGTCCTGGTGCCGAAGGGCAACGTCGCGCCCGGCAAGATGGCGGCCACGCTCGCCCACGGCGCCCGCGTGCTGGAGGTCGAGGGGAACTTCGACGACGCGTTCGAGCTCGCCCGCGGGCTGGCCGAACGCCGCCCCGTCACGCTCGTGAACTCGGTCAACCCGTACCGGCTGCAGGGCCAGAAGACGTGCGCGTTCGAGATCGTCGACGCGCTCGGCCGCGCGCCCGACGTCCACTGCCTGCCGGTGGGCAACGCCGGCAACATCTCGAGCCACTGGATGGGCTATTCGGAGTACCTGTCCGACGGCATGATCCACGAGCCGCCGCGGCTGTTCGGCTTCCAGGCGAGCGGCGCGGCGCCGCTGGTGATCGGCGAACCGGTGAAGGAACCGCACACGATCGCGTCGGCGATCCGCATCGGCAACCCGGCGTCGTGGGACCTCGCGATCGCCGCGGCGTCCGAGTCCGAGGGCGCGATCATGGCCGTGACCGACCGCGACATCCTGGCGGCGTACCGGCGCGTCGCCCGCGAGGGCCTGTTCTCCGAGCCGGCGTCGGCGGCCAGCGTGGCGGGCCTGCTGCGCCTCTCTGGCGAGGGACAGCTGCAACGCGGGTCGACGGTGGTGTGCGTGCTGACCGGGCACGGGCTGAAGGACCCCGAGTGGGCCGTCAGCGGCGCCGCCGAACCGACCACCGTGCGCGCGGACGAGGACGCCGTCGCGGCGGAGCTCGGGTTGTAGCGTGCGCCTGACCGCGACCGTGCCGGCGACCGCGGCGAACCTCGGCCCGGGGTTCGACTGCTTCGGGCTCGCGCTGGATCTGTGCAACGAGGTCGCGTTCGACGCCGACGTCGAGCCGAACGTGACGTGGGAGGGCGAGGGCGCCGGCGAGCTGCCGACCGACGGCTCGGACCTGGTCAGCAGGGCGATCGCCGCCACCGCCGCTCGGTTCGGCCGCGAGGCGCCGGCCGGGGCGATCCACGGCGTCAACCGGATCCCGCTCGAGCGCGGGCTGGGTTCGTCCGCGGCGGCGGCGGTGGCCGGCGTCTCGCTGGCGAACGCCGTCCTGCGCCTCGGGCTCGAGGCGACCGGCGTGTTGGAGCTCGCGTCCGAGATCGAGGGTCACCCGGACAACGCCGCGGCGGCCGTGTTCGGCGGGTTCACGATGGTGGTGGACGGGGCCACGGTCGCGCGCTTCGACCCGGATCCCGACCTGCGGCCGGCCCTGTTCGTCCCGGCGGACGCGAGGGTCTCCACCGAGGAGGCCCGCCGCGCGCTCCCGGCCACGGTCCCGCACGCCGACGCCGCGTCGAACGCCGGGCACGCGGCGCTCACCGCGGTCGCGCTGCTGCACGAGCCCGGCCTGCTCGTGCGCGCGATGCGCGATCGCCTGCACGAGGACGTCCGGCTCTCGCTGGTCCCGGCGGTTCGGGAGGTGTTCGACGGGATCCGGGAGGCGGGGCTGGCGGCGTGCGTCTCGGGTTCGGGGCCTTCGCTGCTGGCGTTCGAGCGCGACGACGTGGTCACGCCCGAGCCGGCCGAGGGCTGGCGGATCGTGCGCGTGCCGGTGCGTGCGGAAGGCGTGGACATCCGCGAGGGTTGAAGACCCGTATCACCTGCGACGATGGTTGAGCGATGACCGTGAACGAGCCCGATCCGGAAGGTCGACGGGACCCCGACCCGCCCCTCACCGTGGTGGAGCCGCCGGCCCGAACGGAGCCGGCGCCCGCCGAACCCGGCCAGGGCGCCTCGCCGGTCCTGCTGACCGACCTCGCGAGCAAGACGCTCGCGGTCAAGGACGCCGAGACGTTCCTGTACTCCGATCTCCAGGGCGACCTGGATCGGGACGGCGACATCGGGCTGGGCCTGTACTCGCACGACACCAGGTTCCTGTCGCACTTCCGGCTGACGATGAACGGCCGCGACCTCGTGCTGCTGTCCTCCTCGGCCGAGCGCGGCTACATGGCCCACGTCGACCTGACCAACCCGGACCTGTTCGAGGACGAGGTGCTGTGCGCGCCACAGCAGACGATCAACGTCCGGAGGGCCCGAGCGATCAAGGGCTCGCTGTTCGAACGCGTCCGCATCAAGAACTACAACCCGTTCCCCGTCACCCTGGAGGTGGAGCTGGCGTTCGGGGCGGACTTCGCCGACATCTTCGAGATCCGGGGCATGTCCGAGCGTCGTCCGGGCGCGACCCAGCCCGCGGTGGACGGATCCGAGATCCGGTTCGTGCACGACGGGCGAGACGGCATCCGCCGGACCACGGCGATCCGGTTCGGCCTGGAACCCGACGGCATCCACGTCGACGGCGGGATCGCAACGGCGTCGTTCCACCTGCATCTCGAGCCCCATCAGACCCGGCTGGTCGCAGTGACGATCGAGCCGGACACGGGTGGCCAGCCGCACGCCGAGAACGCGCCGGACTTCGACCACGCCGTGCACGAGCTTCGGCGGTCATACGAGGAGTGGGAGCGCGAGTCGACGCGCATCGTCACCGACAACGAGCTGTTCAACGAGCTGCTGGACCGCAGCCTTCGAGACCTCCGCGCCCTGTACACGCGGGTGAACGGCAACGGCATCCTCGCCGCGGGGATCCCCTGGTACGTGACGATCTTCGGGCGCGACTCGCTCATCGCGGCGCACCAGTTCCTGATGGTCAACACGCGGCCGGCGCGGGAGGCGCTCGAGGTCCTGGCCGAGCGCCAGGGCAGAGAGGTCAACGACTGGCGGGACGAGCAGCCCGGCAAGATCCTGCACGAGGTGCGCGACGGCGAGCTCGCGGGGGCAGGCATCCTGCCGCACTCGCCCTACTACGGGTCAGTGGACTCGACGCCTTGGTTCGTGATCGTGTACGCGCAGCACCTGCGGTGGACCGGCGACGTCGAGTTCGCCCGCGCGCTCCTGCCGGCGGCCGAGGCCGCGATGGCCTGGATCGACCGCGACGGCGACATGGACCGCGACGGCTTCGTCGAGTACCTGTGCCGCTCGCCTCGCGGGATCCGCAACCAGGGGTGGAAGGACTCGCACGACGCGATCGTCCACGCCGACGGCGAGCTGGCCGAGCCGCCGATCGCCCTCGCCGAGGTCCAGGGGTACGTGTACCTGGCCAAGACCAGGATGGCCGACGTCTACCGCGCGCTGGGGCGGCCCCTGGACGCCGTCCGCCTCGAGCAGGAGGCCGAGGACCTGAAGGCGCGGTTCAACGAGGCCTTCTGGATGGAGGAGGAGCGGTTCTTCGCCGGCGCCCTGGACGCGGACAAGCGACAGGTCAAGACCTTGATGTCGAACCCGGGCCACGGCCTGTACTGCGGGATCGTGGACGAGGACAAGGCGCTGCCGCTCGCCAAGGGCCTGCTCGCGCCCGACATGTTCTCGGGCTGGGGCGTTCGGACGATGAGCCGCTCCGCCGCCGCGTACAACCCGATGAGCTACCACAACGGCTCGGTGTGGCCGCACGACAACGCGCTGATCGCGGCGGGGCTCAAGCGGTACCGGTTCGCTCGCGCGACCAACCGCGTGACGACGGCGCTGTTCGATGCGGCGGTGTCCGCGGACTACCTGCGCCTGCCCGAGCTCTTCTGCGGGTTCACCCGCCGGACGCCGAACCGGCCCGTGAGCTACCCGATCGCCTGTTCCCCGCAGGCCTGGGCGGCGGGGTCGCCGTTCCTGATGCTGCAGGCGATCCTGGGCCTCTCGGCCCGCGCCCACGAGAACCTGCTGACCGTCAACCTGCCGCACCTGCCCTCGTGGCTCAACACCGTCGAGATCCGCAACTTGGCCGTGGGCGACAGCAACGTGAGCATGGTGTTCCGCCGCGAGGACGAGATCACGTCCTTCTCCCTGCTGTCGCGCGACGGCGACCTGCGGGTCGTGATGGAGGAGTAGGGAGCGGTCACTCGATGCAGGGCCCGGTATCGACCTCGGTGCTCCGGCCGATCGCGGTGCGCAACGCGTCGTCCACCTCGCCGGCCGCGATCGCGTAGCCGACGTCCTCGTCGCCCGAGGAGGCCGCGAACACGACGCCGCCGACGCTTCCGTCGGCGAGCACGAACGGCCCGCCCGAGTTCCCTGGCCGGACGATCGTCTGGAGTTCGACCACGAGGCGCTGCACCTGATCGCGGCCGTAGATGTCGCGCCCCACCGCCTCGAACGTCCGCCGCACCGCGGCGCGATGAGCCTGGAGCGGGCCGCCGCCCGGGAACCCGAGCACGGCCCCCGGCGCCCCGCGGTCCAGCGGCTCGGTCTCCAGCGACAGCGGCGGGCCGGGTGTGGCCCCCACGCGCAGCACCGCGATGTCCAGGTCCGGATCGAACACGACCGTGTCGGCCGCCTTCGCGCCGCCGCCCGTCGAGCGGATCTCCGGATCGTCGACGCCCGCGACGACGTGGGCGTTCGTCACGACGTACCCGTCGGCCGCCACGAAGCCCGACCCCTCCTGGATCAGGTCGCACGCGCTGCCGAGCACCTGGACCGTGCTGGACGCCGCGGCATCCACGGCGGAACGTGCCTGCGCCTGGCTCGGCGGGTCGACCGGGGCGGCCGGCAGCGGCGGGATGCCGGAGAACACGTCGGGGAACCCGAACCGGTTGAACAGCCGGCGCACCTGGGCGAGCAGCGACGGCGGCTCGGGGAGCGCGGCGTCGAGCCCGCGAACCACCGCCGAGCCGCGGATCTCGGCGGACACGCTCGGGAAGGGGCCGTTCGCGAGGTTCAGCGCCAGGAACCAGATCGCGAGCAGCGAGGCCACCACGGCGACGGCGGAGCCGGCGACGGCGTCGGCCTGCCCGAACCTCGACGGCGTCCTCGCGCGGGCCCGCATGCCGACGAACCACCCGACCGCGTTGCCGACCGCCGCGATCGCGAGCACGACGAGCGCGACGACGCCGGCGCGCGCGGCCGGACTGTCGAGCGCGCCCGCCACGATCGGCGCGAGCAGCGCGCCCAGGACGAGCCCGATCAGCAACCCGCCGAACCCGAATGCCTGCAACATGAAGCCGCGGCGGTAGCCCGTGAGCCCGGCCACCACCAGGATGACGAGCAGGAGCAGATCCAGGCCGTTCAACGGCCGCTATGGTCCCACGCCTTCTCCGGGACACGCGCCGAACGCCGCCGGCCACGAGGGACGCGCCTGCAAGCGCGGCTACACTGAGCGCGACGTGGTCACGATCGCCCACATCTCCGATCCGCACGTCGGCTCCCCGTACTTCGTCCCCAACCTCATGAACCGCGTGATCGTCGAGCTGAACGACCTGGAGCCGGACGTGGTGATCTGCAGCGGCGACCTCACCAACGAGGGCTACCGCCAGGAGTACAAGAACTGGGTCGCCTACGCCGAACGCATCCGGGCGCCGATGTACACGGTCCCCGGCAACCACGACGCCCGAAACGTCGGCTACCTGCATTTCGAGGAGCTCGTCGGGCCGCGCGACTGGGGCGCCGACGTCAGCGGCGTCCGGCTGGTGGGATGCGACTCCAGCGAGCCCGACCTCAACGAGGGGCAGATCGGCCGCGACCGCTACCCGTGGATCCACGAGCACTTCGACGTCTCGGCGGACCTGAAGGTCTTCGTCCTGCACCATCACCTGCTGCCGATCCCCGGCACCGGACGGGAGCGGAGCACGGTCATGGACGCGGGCGACCTGCTCGAGGAGCTGATCCAGTCCGGCGTCAACGTCGTGCTGTCGGGCCACAAGCACGTGCCCTACGTCTGGCGGCTGGAGGACCTGTACGTCGCGAACGCCGGGACGGTCGCGTCCCTGCGCCTGCGCGGCTACACGAAGCCCTGCTACAACGTGCTCGAGTTCGTGAACGACGAGGTGAAGATCACGCGGAGGTACCCGTTCGGCGGCGAGAGCGTGATCGCGCACTTCTGCCTGTCGACCGGGGAGCAGTACTATCGCGAGCTCGAGCCGCCGGTGCAGCAGCGACGCCTCCCGGCCGCGCAACAGGGAGACCTCTAGCTCCATCCCCCATCCTCAAGGAGCGCCCACACGTGAAGGTCCTCGTCCTCGTGGACGGCGAGCACTACCCGTCCGTCACCCGCTGGGCGATCCGGGAGCTGCGCGATCGCGGCCTGGAGCCGCTCGCCGCCCTGTTCGTCGGCGGCGGCGAGAAGCTGGACGCATCGGGGACCCTCGACCTGGGCTTGCCCGAACGCCGCCCGGCCGCCTCGCCGGGGGCGGCGCTCGCGGAGGCGATCGACGAACTGCGACCGGACGCCGTGGTCGACCTGTCCGACGAGCCGGTGCTCGGCTACCGCGAGCGCATGGAGATGGCCGCGTTGGCGCTGTCGAGAGGCGTGCCGTACGCCGGCCCCGACTTCCGCCTCGAGCCGCCGGTGGACCAGGCGCCGCTGCCGGCGACCACGGTGGCGGTGATCGGGACCGGCAAGCGCGCCGGGAAGACCGCGCTTGCCGGGGAGGCCGCGCGGGTGGCCTCGGCGCACGGGTTCGACCCGGTGCTCGTGGCGATGGGCCGCGGCGGTCCGGCGGATCCCGAGGTCGCCGAGGCAGGCTCGGTCACCGTCGACTCCCTGGTCGAGCTCGCGAGGGCCGGCCGGCACGCGGCCTCGGACTACCTCGAGCTGGCGGTGACCACCGGGGTGACCGCGGTGGGGGCCCGCCGGGCCGGCGGCGGCCTGGGCGGCCGCTCGATGGCCACGAACGTGCGGGAGGCGGCCGGGGTCGCGCTGGGCCTGGGCGCCCGTACCCTGATCGTGGACGGCAGCGGCGCCTCGGTGCCACCCTTCCCATGGGACGCGGGGATCCTGGTGGTGCCCTCGACGGTCCCGGCCGAGTACCTGGGCGGCTACCTGGGCCCGCTGCGACTGTTGCTATCGGACCTCGTCGTTGTTACGATGGGACACAGCCCAGCCGGGCTCGAGAACATCCCTACCCTGCGGTCCCACGTCGAACGGCTGCACGCTGATGCCCGGCTCATCGTGACGGACTTCGAACCACAGCCACTC
>Ga0081455_10006154_pt1 | contig 12945 bp, 9 predicted proteins | sample TabmetS3T2R1_FD_70207 | JGI IMG/M metagenome (GOLD analysis project Ga0081455, IMG submission 70207) | Tabebuia heterophylla rhizosphere microbial communities from the University of Puerto Rico - S3T2R1 | ecosystem: Host-associated > Plants > Roots > Rhizosphere ... | reverse complement strand
GCCGGTGGTATTGGACAAAAGCGCGTTGTAACCGCTGGCTGTGTTGGAGTTGCCGGTGGTATTGCTGTAGAGCGCATTTGCGCCGTTGGCCGTATTCTGGATTCCGGTGCTATTCAAATAGAGCGCTTGAAAACCGCTCGCTGTGTTGTTGTTGCCGGTGGTGTTCCAGTGGAGCGCATTTGCGCCGTTGGCCGTGTTTTGGTCGCCGGTTGTGTTGATTGCGAGCGCAAAAAAACCGCTGGCTGTGTTGTTGCCGCCGGTGGTGTTGCTGTAGAGCGCTTCAATACCGGTGGCCGTGTTGTAGTTGCCGGTGGTGTTCCAGTAGAGCGCCGTTGCACCGCTGGCCGTATTGTCGACGCCGGTGGTGTTGCTGAAGAGCGCATAGAACCCACTGGCGGTGTTGTAGCCGCCTGCGGTGTTGCTGAAGAGCGCGCCCGTCCCGCCCGCGGTGTTCCCCGCAGCGTCACTCACATCATTGTTCGGCGGCGCCCCCCAGCTCAGTGCGCCTCCCAGCATAAGGATGAGACCAACGATCACGAAAGCGTTACCCCAGACTCGATTCATGGGTTCTTTCTCCTATGAGGTTCAAGGTTGCTGTGTGCGGGAGTGCTCCTAGGGCCTCTAGTGCCCACTAGGGGTGTGGTGCTGTCCACCTGGGGTCTTAGCGCCCAAGGCCGATGCGCTGAGGCGAGAGCCGAGGTCAGCTAGGGCGCGTGGGTGTCGTCGCGACATATCGCCCTTGCTCTACCCGCTGTACCAGTCCATACCGCAGCATGCCCAGACACGTATCGGCCAAGCTCCTGTCGACGCCCAGTAGGGTTCGCATCTCGGCTGGCGTCAGTCCCTCCGGATGCTCCCGCAGCAGTGCCACGATGCGCCGGCGCATGTCCCCTCGGGGGTCCATGGTCGAGGGTGCAGTACGCGGCTCTGGGTAAGAGCTTGCCTCTGGCCTAGGCGGTGGGGCAGTGCGGGGCATGTCGAGCAAGCGCTGGTTCTGCTGGTGTGCCTAGTCCAGCATGGTGGTCAATCGAGCGATATGCTCCCGGTAGTCCCGCTCCCGTTCCTGGGCGGCCTGGAGCTGTTCACGCAAGATGGGGATTTTTGCATATCCCCCCGAAAAGGTATATTCCAGCAATGACAGAGGCCTTGCTCACGAGGCCGAATGGCCCCTAAGGTAACGATACACTGTGACTTTGGAGAGGCCGTAGTCGTGCATGAGGGTCTTAATGAGGACGCCTTGATTGCGTTGACAGCATAGTGCACGGATCTGCGCTGGGGTTAGCTTCTTCTGCCGGCCAAAATGGACCCCCCGCGCTTGTGCTTTCTGAATCCCTTCGCGTTGTCGCTCCGCACGGAGCTCCGTCTCAAACTGGGCAATGGCTCCCAGCATGTAAAATAGCAGACGGCCGGTGGCATCACTCGTATCAATGCTCTGGTCCAGCACATGCAGATGCACCCGTTTCCGGGTCAGTACTTCAGCGATCTGACACAGATGCCACGTCGAGCGAGCCAGCCGATCCAAGCGGGTGACCACTAACGTATCCCCCTCCCGGATATAGTCGAGGCAATCCCCTAACCGAGGCCGTGTGGTAGAGACTCCACTGGTTTTTTCCTGGAAGATTTTGTCGCAGTGCGCCAACTTGTCCACCTGGACGTCCAGACTTTGTCCGACCGAGCTCACCCGCGCATACCCAACAAGTGCCATAGCCTCCCCCTCGTGTGTCATGAACTTTAAGACGATCTGACAATCCGCTAATGACACATAGAATGGCACACGGCAATGCGTAGGGTGCAGAAAGTACACTTTCTGAAACGCGTATGAGGGTTGTTGAGGGCCATTGGGAGAAGGGGGAAAGACATGCAGGATCAAGCGACCGTCACGACGCAAAAACGGCTGAGGATCCTGGGGGATGACGAAATCCAAGCCCTGTATGGGCGCCCTCGCTTTACAGATGCTGAGCGGCTGGAGTATTTTGCCCTGTCGCCAACGGAAAAGGCCGCGCTCGAACAGCTGCACTCGATCAAGTCCCGGATATATTTCATTCTACAACTTGGCTACTTCAAATCTCACCACCTGTTTTTCGTGTTCGACCTTCCCGACGTGGAAGAGGATGCACGGTATGTTCAGGAGCATTATTTTCCCGACGTTCAACTGGGTGACCTTGCCATCACCAAGGTGACGCGGTTGAGACAGCAGCGCGTGATTCTTGCACTCTTCCGTTACCGTCCGTGCGATGCTGAACAGCGTCAGGCCCTAGCGGCAAAGGCCCGGCAGGCAGCAACGGTGTCCGCAAAACCCATCTATATCTTCCGGGAACTCATGCATTACCTGGCAGAACAACGGATCGTGGCACCCGGCTACACCCTCATGCAAGACACGATCGGCCAAGCCCTTACGCATGAACAGGAGCGGCTCACCACCATCCTCTCCCACCATCTGAGATCTTCTGACGTTGAGAGATTCCATCATCTTTTGGACGATTCCTCTGGGCTCTATGAAATTACCCAGCTCAAGCGGGAGCCGAGAGATTTCAGCGCCAGTGAGATCAAACGCGAAATCCGACGTGGGGACCAAATCGATGACTTGTACCACCTGGCGCAAAAGTTGCTGCCGGAATTGAGGATTTCCAATGAAAGCATCACGTACTACGCATCCTTGGTCTCGTATTACTCCGTCTTCCGGCTCAAGCAACTCAACGAACGGACCGTCCAGGTCTATTTGCTCTGCTTTGTCTACCACCGCTATCAGAAACTGCACGACAATCTGATCAACTGCTTGATTTATCACGTCAGACAGTACCAAGATGGCGCGAAGGAGGCGGCGAAGGAGCGCGTGTATCAACTGCACACGGAGGGCAACGAAGCCTTAGAGAAAGCCGCTCACGTGCTCAGACTCTTCACAGACGATAGTATCCCACAGCAGACGCCTTTTCATGCCATCCAAGCCAAAGCGTTCAGCATTTTGGCAGCGCCCAAGATTGATTTCGTCGCTGACCACCTGACCAAGACGGTCACCTTTGATGAACCGGCTTTCCAGTGGGAGCATATCGATGACCTGGCCCATCAGTTTAAACGCCACCTCCGCCCGATTCTCCAGCGCGTCGAGTGGGCGGCTTCCACCGCGCAGGCACCGTTGCTCGAAGCCGTCCAGTTCCTCAAAGACGCTTTTGCCAAAGGCCGACCGCTCAGTCAGTATCCAGCGTGGGCACTCCCCCTGCGTTTCATCCCGGACACGGCCAAACGCTACCTGTATGCCCCCGGTGCGAGCGGAGCCCGACAGCTGCTTGCAGACCGGTATGAGTTCCTGGTGTATCGGCTGCTCCGTCATGGTCTTGAAGCCGGGAATGTCTTTTGCCGTGACAGCATCCGCTACCGCAGTTTTGAAGATGACCTCCTCGACGATGAGACCTGGCAAGACAAAGACACCTTGATTGCCAACACGGGCCTGCCACTGCTCAAGCAGCCGATCCGAGCGCATTTGGCCAACCTCGAACAGCAGCTTGAAGAGCGTCTGATCGAAGTCAATCAGCGGATTGCCGCAGGCGACAATCACCACTTCAAGACCATCAAACGCGGTCCACAAGTGCGCTGGACCTTGCAGTATCCCCACAGCAGTGAGCCGGTGAACCATCCCTTTTTCGACAGCCTCAAACAGGTGGATATCGACAGCGTTCTGTATTTCGTCAATCGATACTGCCCCTTCATGGAGGCCTTTGAGCATGTGCTCGGGCGCTATGCCAAACACGCAGCGGACGACCGCACCATCACTGCCTGCCTGGTGGCCTGGGGTACCAATATGGGACTCGGTCGGATGGGAGACATCTCCGATATCAGTTATTATGCACTTGCCACCACCTCGGAGAATTTTATCCGTCTCGAAACCTTGCGAGAGGCCAATGATCGGGTCAGCAACGCCACGGCCGTGCTGCCCATTTTTCGGCAGTATGATATCGGCGGCGTGGTCCATTCCAGCAGTGATGGGCAGAAATTCGAGACCCGCCTCAACACCATCAATGCCCGCTATTCGCCCAAATACTTCGGGCTCAAAAAAGGGGTCGTCTCCTACTCTTTGGTGGCCAATCATGTGCCGATTCATGCCAAAATCATTGGGGCAAACGAGCATGAGAGTCACTATGTGTTCGATATTTTGTTCAACAATACGACCGACATCCAACCCGAAATCCATTCCACCGATACCCACGGAACCAACGCAGTCAACTTTGCGATCCTCAACGTGTTTGGATATCAATTTGCCCCACGCTACCGGGACATCTTTGATACCGTGCAAGAGTCTCTCTATGGCTTCAAGCACCCGAGCCAGTATGATGATGGGATGGTGCTGCAACCACGCCGCAAGCTCAACCCCGAGCTGGTCGTTGAAGAATGGGACAACATTCAGCGGATCATGGTGTCACTGGCGATGAAGACCACGACCCAGCACATTATCGTGGGCAAACTCAGCGCCTTTGCCCGCCAGAACAAAACCCGGCGTGCCCTCTGGGAATATGACAATATGATCCGCAGTTTGTATCTGCTCGATTACATCGACTCGCCACCACTCCGCCAATACGTGCAGCGCGCTCTCAACCGCGGGGAGAGTTACCATCAGTTGCGCCGAGCCGTGTCCTACGCCAATTTCGGGCGGCTACGCTTCAAGACTGAGTATGAACAACAGCTCTGGAGCGAGTGCGCCCGCCTCATCACCAACTGCATCATCTACTACAACATGCTGCTGTTATCGACTATGCTGGCCTACAAGGAAGGAGTCGGTGACGCCCAGGGTGCAGCCCTACTCCAACAGATTTCTCCGGTGGCTTGGCAACATATCAACCTGTATGGGCGTTATGAGTTTAGGAAATCACCGGAAATCATTGATTTCGACGCGATTGTCCAGGAGTTGTCCCGGGTTTCCGTCAGCTCAACCCTGGCTGTCTGAGCTGGAATATACCTTTTCGGGGAGATATGCAAAAATCCCCATTGTGAGAAGTCGTGTTCTGCAGACGTACCACGAGGGACACCTCCAGCTATCTCTCTTGCAGTGACAACTTTAGCTTTAGACCTATATAATTTGATTATAAAAGTAATAGTATCAGATATGTCCCTCCAATCAGAAGATGCTCATGACTGTCAGTGAACTCTTCTTCTGGTAAGTGAGACGTGCATTGAAGGGGAGTAGTGGTAAAGCGCGTTACCAAAAGACAACTTCAACAGGACAGAAGTTCAAGGGGATTGATGAACACCACTTCTGCACATGACAGCCATACTACCTCTCTTTTTAGCGCTATAATGCTATAGGTTTTAGCTGTATAGAACTATAATGCTAAAATGTTATAATGCTTTAGCACCATAGATATTAGACAGGTATGGTGATCATACCGCCTCACGCACCGAGCAGCACAGCTGCTCCAGCGTACAATGGATGGTAGACAGCCAGGCGTTCCCGTCAAGACGTCTCTTTACCACCCGCGGTACCGCATACAACTGTCCCTGGCCACACACGGGACAGACCGCGCCTATCTGCAACGCCTCTTGGTGGCAGGTGACGCGCTCAGCCCCGGCATACGCCTCTATGCCCCATCGCCTTCGCCCTAGGTGATGCCACCTTGGCTAGGCATGTCTGGCGTCCCGTGCCCCAATGACGCAGCGGGCTACTTGCGCACCACTTCATCACGTGGTGACCCTCCCAGCACGGTGGGGTTACGCATGGTGGCGGTGGTGCCAAAGAGCATCGTGGGAAAGGGTTTCAGGCTGAGTTAAGCATTCGGCAACGTCACCCGTAACAAAAAAATATCAGCAGATCACCTGTACCACGACCCGAGGACCCTCGGCACTCACCCCGCTGCCTTCCACCCGGGCGATTAGAGCCTCCTTCCGTACTCAGCGTGATGCTTGGCGGTGGCTTCGACACGCTCCACCCCTGGTGCAGCACCACGCCAGTGAGCCCCCGGGTAACACTGGCACTCATCGATGGCTCGTCCAACGATAACGACGAGGAAGATAAAACAGCACCGCACGCCCTAACGCCGGTGACGACGACATACAGTCTTCTTAACTACTACTTGCGCTTAGGCGCAGGCTGCGAAAGCAGCGGCGGGGCCTCCTCAAGGTGCTGGGCCGCCTAGGTTACCCGAATGACTATGATCGCGATGGCTCGATCTGCGGCGCTATCGCTGTTGGTGTCAACATGCTGTATCAGCGCCAGACCCGCTTCAGTGCTCAGCCGCATGTCCTGCAGGTGCTTGAGCTACATCAGTCGTTGCAGCACGGCAGACTCGACCGATATGGACACAGATAGTTATACTTTCTCATTTTTAGTGCTATAATGCTATAGATTTTAGATGTATGACATTATAGCGCTTAACTAGTACAATGCTTTAGCATTATAGCATTACGAGGCATGTATGTCGGTCATTTCCCTAGTAACGCAGAAAGGCGGATGTGGGAAGACAACCCTGACCACGTGTCTTGCCGTCGTAGCACAGCAGACTGGACGGCAGGTGGTGATACTCGATACGGATCCCCAAGCAACAGCCTCCCAGTGGTGGGAGAGCCGTGATGAAAAGACGCCAGCACTTCTCGAAGTCAAAGGAGAGGAGATTGCCCGTGCCGTCGGGGTGGTACAGGAGAAAGGGTTTGATTTGGTGATCATTGATACGCCAGCGCGTGCTGAACCCATCAACGCTGCCGCGGCCCAAGTCGCCGACTTTTGTCTCATTCCCTGTCAACCAAGTCTGGCAGATATGCGCGCCCAATCCCCAACAGTGCAGACACTCAAGCGCCTGGAGAAACGAGGCGCTTTTGTGTTGACCCGCTGTCCCCCACGTGGTCCCCGGACGAAGGAGGCAGAACGTGGGCTCTTAGTCTTTGGTGTCTCGGTCTCCCCCATTTCTATTGGAAACCGAGCAGCCTACCCAGATGCATACGGGAGTGGCCTCGGGGTGACAGAGTACGAACCCGCAGGGAAGGCTGCAGAGGAAATGCGTGCTTTGTGGACCTGGATACTCCACAGGATGGAGAAAACGTTATGACGACAACAAGGAAACGTCCCAATCTTGCAGCATTTGAAGCGAGCGCGGAACACGCCCCAGAAGGAGAGCAACTGCAGAGAACAGCACCAAGTAAACCCGTGCACAAAAGCGTCTACATTCCACCCGCAGTGCTTGATCAATTGGATCTCTTGGCGCTCCAGGAGAGGCCTGGTCCTGGGAGAAAAAAGAAGTTCAACACTTTTGTCCTTGAGGGACTCGATCTCTTGCTCAAAAAGCGTGGGCTCCCTGGTGTTGCAGAGTTGACATACGATCTATAGCATTTTGATGCTATAATGCTATAGCATGAAAAAAGAGGATCGCACGTCCGTGAGGTTAAGGCAGAAACACAGAGCGGGATGTTCAGAAAACGTCAAAGGCACGGAGGTCAACAGTACCGTTATTGTACTTTACTGGACTTAAACTCTTATGCTCGCTTTCAAGGTAGGTATACCGGACGAAGAGTGGTGGAAGTGCCTAGCATGGACACACGAACAACCTACAACCTCCCAGTGTGGAAGCCCCCAGGGGTCATCGTGTGTGACAGCCCTCCGAGGACCTCTTACATGGCTGGTGGGACCCATACTAGCGCAGGAAGCATACGATGGCCCTGTGAATCAGGTCATCCAACCTTCCTGAGGGGTAACCTATGAGCACCTCCCAGAACTTTTCATCCGACCATCCAGAAACGCCCGCGACGTTCCAACGCCTCGCGCCTGTCCGCGAGCGCCTCGTCACAGCGTACCTTCCATCTGTGCTCGATGAACCATGTCAGACCTGGTACCGACACACGGTCACGCGCTATCTGGCGCAGCAGCTTCTCGCCCTGTACCGCCGACGGATTGTCCAGGTTATTGAGGAGCATGGGCACGATGCGCTCCCCCGTCGTACCCGTGAAGCCGTTACCGTTGTGACCGCCGCCACCGGCGCTCTCACCGCCCAGGTCGACCACGAGATTATGGTCGACCCCACACCCGCACCACTCGCCAGTACCTTGGCGCAGCGCTACCAGGCACCCACCTGGCACCTGCTCACACAGCGCTTGGCCCTTGACCTCAGTACCGCCGCCCTAGAGACCCTGCAGCAGACCCTTGGGCCCACAGTCCTGGAGGCGATGCCTGACGCAGCCTTCGCAGATGCGGTGCTCGCCATGGTGCTCGACGCGACACCCATCCCTTTCCCTGACCGCGTCCGTAACCGTCTAGAGGTCCAAGCACAGCACGACGCCGTAGAGCTCGCTACCACCCTCGAGACACGCGGTCCTTCCCTCCTGGAACTTGAATATCTCTTGGCTCTACGGCAGAGCGCCACACGTCCGGCGCGGTTGCTGTCGTTGCTGCGCCAGGAGCACTTTACCGTCCTGAGCGCCGCCCACTACCAGGCCATCCGCGTGGCGCTAGCCCATAACACCTTCCAGCAGGTGGATGGCATCCCGTGGCCCACAGCCATACTCGCGACTGGACCTGCCCGCGGTCATGCAGAGCTACGCCCACTGGTGGCCGACACGATGTCCTGGCTCGCGCCCGAGGTGCTTGACGCTTGGGCCCAGCGTATGTGGCAGCAACGCGCCGAGCTCTCCGACTTAGATGCCGATGCGTTAGATATCCTCAGTGCGCTGTGGCTCTACCAGGCCCGGACCCCACAGGATGATGCTGTGGCCGATGTCGACGAGCTGCTGGCCATGCGTGAATTGCAACCCAAACGTGGTGGCCAAGGCCGGCGCGGTGGCTACGAGCCTGAGCAGCGCAACGCTATGCTCCGTGCGCTCACACATATCCAAAACCTCTGGCTCAGTATGACTGAGGTCGAAGTCTATACGGGCGCCAGTCCTCGTGCGCGCCGGCGGCGTCCTGAGATGCAGGCGTTGCAGAGCCGGGTCTTCGTCATCACCGACCTGTTAGGTCAACTCCGCCTCGACGGGTGGCTTGACGTCGAAAAATTTATCTTCCGCCCAGGCAAGGTCTTTGCACATTTTCTCCATGGCCCGGGTCGCCAAACGGCATTGTTGTCGGCCCGTGCGCTTGCCTACGACCCGTACCGACAGGTCTGGGAAAAGCGCCTCTTGCGTTATCTGAGCTGGCAGTGGCGCACCCGCGCCCATGGGGGGAACTACGGGCAGGTCTATCGGGTGGACACTCTGCTAGAGGCCATTGGAGAGTCGGTAATTCCGCGCCGCGCCGCCTGGCAAAAAGCGCGGCTTGAAAAAGCCCTCGATACCATTCTGGCTGATCGAGGCATTGCCGCCTGGCAGTATCAAGAACTCAACATGACGCAGTGGTGGCGATCCACAGTGCTGCTTGAACCCCCAGAGATCATTCGCGCAACGTATCAGCGTCTCACCCGGCATGAAACTCCGCTCTCCCGCGCCCTCCCTGCCGCACCGACCCTCGGAGAGCAGCTCAAACGCCGGCGGCTGGTGCTCGGCTTGTCGCAGATCCAGGCGGCCGAGATGCTCGGCATCTCCCAAGCATATCTCAGCCTCGTGGAACGGGGCGCGAAGACTCACCTGGGTGCAGCACTGCATCAGAAGGTCCAGACCTGGCTTGGGGAGGCTGACGAGGCCGCTGATCACACTGCAGTTCTCCTGCCCCCTGGCCTGTCTCAAGATGACACGACATGATCTCGGGGTTATGTCAGTAATAATGTCGGGGTTATCGTTGCCCAATGTCGGGGTTATCGTTGCCAGAACTTTGTTCCCACATTTTTTAGAAGATGGAAATTCAATAGGTTACGTGCTGGTCGCGCGAAATATTACTGGCTAAGAAGATCTATAAGATCGATTGCGCTCCGGCTCGCCTCTCGGCGACCGGGCGTCTGCTAGAATTGTCCGTCTTTGCTATTTTGCTTGACCTCGCAACCTCTGTAAAGAGAGCTCCATGCAGAGTTACCACCTCACCGATGAGTTCACTGACATCGAGGCTGAGCAAGCCCTCCTGGCCAGCCTCATGCAGTCTCCCGGGTTGTATTGGGACCTGCTCGATCTCTTAACCCCGGAGGTCTTCTCCCATGAAACTCCAACCTGGCAGGCTCTCGCCCTCGCGTTGGAGACCGGCCAGTCTCCTAGCCTACCTGCAGACTGGCTTCCAGCCTCTGACCCTCATGCCACGGCCCATCGCCTCGTGGACCTGCACCAGCGTCGTCTGTTGGCGGTGGCGCAAGAGCGGCTGGCGCAGGCCCTCTTTGATGAGACCACACCAGCCCCAGACATCGTGGCGCTCCTCGAGGAAGAAGCGTTGCGCATCCAAGCCGCGCTACGTGACACGACTGCGGGCCGGCTGCAGTGGGCCAGCGCCCTGGTTCCCCAGGTCTTGGCCGATGCCGAATCCCGCCGTCGCCAGCGCGAGGAGACCGGGAGTGCCGTGCTGGGTGTCACAACCGGGCTGACGCAGCTCGATCACATACTCGGAGGCCTCAGCGAGGGATTGTACCTCCTGGCAGGTCCCCCCGGCATGGGGAAAACCACCCTGGCGCTCCAAGTCGCAGCGGCGGCAACGAAGGACGTCCCAGTGGTCGTCGTGACCTTCGAGCATGCCCCCACCAACCTGACCCTGAAGCTGTTGTGTGGGCGTGCTGGTGTCAACCTCCGCGATGTGCAGCGCGGCTATGCTGACCTGGCGCAGCTCCGCCATGCCGCCGAGGCGTGGGCACCCGTGGCGCAGCGGCTGGCCGTGGTGGAAGGCAGTAGCCAGCTCACTGGGGCGCAGGTGCGTGCCCAGGCACGCCGGGCCATGCGGCAGCACCAAGCCGAGCGCTGTCTCGTCGTGGTGGACTATCTGCAGGTGTGGGCGAAAGTCGCGGAGGATCTGCGGGGCAATTTCTCCGTGCGTGAGCGCGTTGACATGCTGGGAGGCCTGCTGCGCGAACTCGCTCTGGGGTTGCGCAGCCCGGTGCTGGCGCTGGCGTCGCAAAACCGCAGCGCCGGCAATTACGGCAGTGGCAAAGGCAGCGCCGCGCTCGATTCACTCAAAGAAAGCGGTGACCTGGAGTATGCCGCGGATGTGGTGCTGTTTCTGACCGAAGCCCAGGAGCACAGGGCCACACCCCCAGCCCGAGCCGTGGAGCTAACCGTCGCGAAGAACCGGCATGGCGACACGGGGAAAGTCGGCTTGATCTTCCGGCCCGATCTTGGCACGATGCGTGAGGAGGCCAAACCATGAGCATTTCCCGTGACACGCCTCGTGACAATCTCACGCTGTCCGAGTCTGACCTTGCTGCCTGCCGTCCCATCGTCGGCGAAGGCGGTCATGTGCTGCGGGCACTCTGCCCCTTCCATGGCTCCGATCGCCAGCGCAGCTTGCGCGTGCAGGTACATAGTGGGCGTTTCGTGTGTTTTGCTTGTGGGGCCTGGGGCTATATGGAGACGGCGCGTGTGCAGTGGCGCGAGGAGCAGCAGCGCCAGGCCGCCTTCCAGCGGCCGCCGGCCCGCCGGCGGCCGCGCATGCCCAACCGGAGACAGCCGCCACCTCCGCGCACTAGGCCGCCAGTGGCAGCCGCCAGGCCGCGCCACTCAGAGCCCCCAGCCTCGCGTGCACCTGTCTCAGGGTGGCCTGACCTGGCCCAACAGCTCGCCGCCTTCCAGGCCGCCCTGCCGGGGAGCCCCGGCGCCGCATACCTGCAGCAGCGGGGCATTCCGCTGGCCTTGGCGCAGCAGCAGGGCGTGGGCTATGCGGCGCCGGGCACCTGGCCGCATGCCGCCCGCGACTGGCGCGGCGGGCGCGTGGTCTTTCCGCATACCACGCCAGACGGGCGCGTGGTGAACCTCTACGGCCGCGCGGTCGGTCCTGCAGAGCAGGTGCCCAAAGCCAAGCGGCATGATCACCTGCCTGGCGCGAAGGGGTATTTCAACGCCATAGCGCTGCAGGCAGGTGCCGGGGCACTGTGGGTGTGCGAAGGCGCCTTTGATGCGCTGGCGCTCCTTGCTGCAGGTGTGTCCCGCGTCATCGCGATTTTCGGCGTGCACGGTTGGCGGTGGGACTGGGTGCGCGCGGTCCGCGAGCTCGTCTTCGCCCTCGACGCTGACGCCGCCGGACAGCAGCAGTGGCGTCAACTCGCTCGCCAAGCTGCGCTGCGGGGCAAGCACGTCGCCGTGCTGGAGCCCGCGGCGTATGGGGGGCAGAAAGACGTCAGCGCCGCGTGGGCGGCGGGGGTGCTGGGCGTGCACACGAGCCCTGTGGCCGCACGGCACGACCCAGCGTCCCTGGAGGTGCCTGAAGACCGGCGCGAGGCGTGGGCCGAGCGAGTCGCGATCATGGTGACGGACGGTGGCGTACGGCGTGAGGATGCCGAGCGCTTGGCGTGGGCGGGGCTCCACGGTGCACGCGACGCGTGGTGAGGGACACGCTGCATCACCGCCCCTCGGCCTCACCCCCAGCATCCCCCGTCAGCGGCAACGCCACGCGCCTGGCTCGTGCGACACGCTGGGGACCACTGCGGCAGCCTGCGGCCAAGTGGAGAGCGACGCCGGCGTCGCGTTGGCACACGAGTGCGCCTTGCACAGGTGCTGGACAGGCGGCACAGGATAGGGTAGGGTCGTCAGGGGTCCCTGGGGGCGACGGAGGCTAGAGGAGCGGCGGAGCCATGCGTGGCGGCGGCGTGGTGGAGGCGAGGCTGGGGCACGAGAGCTGCGTCGAGCCGTGTGGAGCCTCCCTCAACACCGACGTTGCGGCCGTGGTCCGCATCGGTGTCGCGCTACGGCTGATCGCCGCTTCCGAGACGGCACACCGCCTGCCCTGGGCATGGGGCTCTTGAGGCACCTGGCATCCTCGCCCCGCGACCACCGGCTGCTCGCCGTGGCGCAGTACCTCGGGCAACCCCGGCAGCGCACTCTGACGCATGAAGGAGAGCCATCATGGGCGCACCACCAGACATCGTCGCGTTTCACGTCGGTATTGTCGTGCGGGACTTGCACGCAGTCATGGAC
>Ga0081455_10006153_pt1 | contig 12947 bp, 12 predicted proteins | sample TabmetS3T2R1_FD_70207 | JGI IMG/M metagenome (GOLD analysis project Ga0081455, IMG submission 70207) | Tabebuia heterophylla rhizosphere microbial communities from the University of Puerto Rico - S3T2R1 | ecosystem: Host-associated > Plants > Roots > Rhizosphere ... | reverse complement strand
TCGATACGACGCTGATCTACTGGCATCTGCTGGGTCTCGCAGTGCTCGTTTTCCTCGTCGGTTGGCTGCTGCGACGCTCGCGACTGGGCATCGCGCTTCTGGTGATCGGCGACGACGAGACCATGGCGCGGCAGGCCGGCATCAACGTGCCGCTGGCCAAGGTCGTGATGTTCATCGTCTCGTCGGTGTTCATGACGATGGTGGGCGCAATCATGGCGCCGCGCTTCGGCTATCTCACGCCGAATTTCGTCTTCAACCCGTTGATCTCGTTCCAGGTCGTCATCATGGCGCTCCTCGGTGGGATGCAGCGGCTGTGGGGGCCGGTGCTCGGCATCGTTCCCCTGATCCTGCTGTCCGAGTTGCTGCAGGTGCGGGCGCCGTTCTGGTACAGCGTGATCCTCGGCCTCATCTTCATGGTCATCGTCTATTTCCTTCCGCGCGGCGTCACCGGCTTGGTGGAGGATGCCTGGGAGACGTTGCGCCGGCCGATCTCGCTGCCGCGCGGCGTCACCGGACCGGCGTTCGACGTCTGGGCGTGGCTGTCGCAGCCGATCTCGCTTCCCCGCGGCATCGCGGGCTTCATCGAAGATGTCTGGGCGCGTCTCATTCGCCGCCAGCCAAGCGGAGGGCGGTGATGGCGGCCCTCCTGCAAGTCGACGGGCTGACCAAGGCATTCGGCGGTCTCGTCGCTGTGAGCAACATGTCGCTTGCGGTGTCGCCCGGCGAGGTGCTGGGCCTGATCGGTCCGAACGGTTCGGGCAAGACTACTTTGCTCAACCTGATCGCCGGCACCCTTCGCTGCGATGCCGGCACCATCCGCATCGATGGCGAGGACGTGACGCGGCTGCCTAATCACCTGCGCGTCCGCAGACGCATCAACCGCACCTTCCAGCTCGTGCGCATGCCGCCGAACCTGCCTGCGATTGTCGGCGTGATGGCGGGCGTGATGTACGGCGCCGACCCCAAGCCCTATAAGGAGGCGGAATACGAGGCGGCCGGCATCCTCGGCGAGCTCAACCTGCTGCTCAAGGCCGGCCATCGGCTCGACCAGCTCACCTATATCGAGCAGAAGCGGGTCGAGCTTGCGCGTGCTCTCGCCACCAAGCCGCGCGTGTTGCTGCTCGACGAATGGCTCTCGGGCTTGAGTCCCGGCGAGCTCGAAGGCGGCATGTCGGTGGTCTGGAGCCTCGCCGCGCAGGGCCTCGCAGTCATCCTGGTCGAGCACGTGATGACGGCGGTGCGCGCGCTGTGCTCCCGTGTGGTCGTGATGAATGCCGGACTCAAGATTGCCGAGGGCCCGGCGGACGAGGTGCTGCGCGATGCGGAGGTGATCCGCGCCTATCTCGGTGACGACGATGCCGGCGGCTCCTGATGTTTGCGGTATGCCATGCTTGAAGTCCATGGACTGAGCCACGCCTACGGTCGGCACAAGGCGCTCGACGAGGTCAGCATTCGCCTGCGCGCGGGCGAGGCGGTGGCGATCCTCGGGGCCAATGGTGCCGGCAAGACGACGCTGCTCAATTCGATCGCGGGGCTAGTGCGCCCGACCGCTGGCTCGATCCGGTTCGAAGGCCGCGAGCTCGTGGGCCTCTCCCCTCATCGCATCGTCGAGATGGGGATTGCCACCGTGCCGGAGAACCGGCGCCTGTTCGAGCCGATGGCGGTGATCGAGAACCTCAACTTGGGCGCCTATGTCGATCGCGAGCGCGGCGGCGCGGCGGCGGCGCTCGAACGCGTCTTCGCGCTGTTCCCGCGGCTTGCCGAGCGCCGCCGCCAGGCCGTGCGCACCATGAGCGGAGGCGAGCGGCAGATGGTGGCGATCGCTCGCGCGCTGATGGCGCAACCCAAGCTGCTCCTCCTGGATGAGCCCTCGCTCGGGCTCTCACCGCGCCTTTCCGGCGAGCTGTTTGCAGCGCTCGGGCGCATCTCCCACGACGTCAGCATCCTGATGGTCGAGCAGAACGCCCGCCGCGCGCTCGCGATGGCCGATCGCGCCTATCTTCTGGCGCTCGGGCGCATCGTCGGCGAAGGCGAGGCCGACTTGCTCGCGCGCGATAGTGCGGTGGCGCGCTCCTACCTGGGATTGTGACGTTCTCGTTTTTGGGCCTCTCCTCTGTCATTCCGCGAAAGCGGGAGCTCATAATCACCGGCCTCTGGAATATGGGTCCCCGCTTGCGCGAAGACAGCAAAACGACGCAGGCTCGAGAACGTTCTATGATGTTGCGCCGTTCGGGCGGGATCTGAGCAAAGGGTGATGCTTCAATGAGCGGGCAAAGCAACTTCGCCGGCAACATTGCCTACGACGACCTACGCGAATGGCTCGCCATGGCCGAACGCCTCGGCGAGGTCCGCACCGTCAAGGGCGCCAATTGCGAGGAGGACATTGGGCTAGCGGCCGAGGCAGTGCTGCGCGCCGAGCACGGCCCCTGCGTCATGTTCGAGGATATCCCGGGCTGCCCGAAAGGCTTTCGCCTGCTCATGAACGTCTTCGCCGGCAAGCGGCGCAACATGACGCTCGGCTTTCCCGATCACCTCAGCAAATGGGAGCTGAGCGACGCCTACCGCGAGGCCTACCTACAGGAGCAGCGCATCGTGCCGCACGTCATGGTCGACGACGGACCGGTGTTCGAGAACGTCATGATGGGTGACGACGTCGACGTCACCATATTCCCGGCGCCGAAGTGGCACGAAAAGGACGGCGGCCGCTATATCGGCACGGGCACCTACAGCATCACCCGCGACCCGGAGGAAAACTGGCTCAATGCCGGCGCGTATCGGGCGCAAGTGCATGACAAGAAAACCGTGGGCATCCTGATGGCCGCGGGCCACCACGGACGCATCCATCGCGACAAGGCGTTCAAACGGGGCGAGCCTTTGCCGGTGGCGATGGTGCTCGGCGGCGATCCGATCGCGTTCTTCTTCGGCGGGCTGGAAGCGCCATATGGCGTATTCGAACTCGATCTTGTCGGCGGCTTGCGCGGGCACCCGATCAAGATGGTGCGCGGCAAGGTCACCGGGCTGCCGTTTCCAGCCAACGCCGAGATCGTGCTCGAAGGCTACGTGCCGCCCGACCGCGTGCATGCGGAGGGCCCGTTCGGCGAATGGAGCGGGCATTACGCCGGCGGAATGCAGCAAATTCCGGTGCTCGATATAAGAGCGATCTATTATCGCAATGATCCAATCGTGCTGGGAGTGCCGCCCATGGGCGCCGGGCCGGATGAAATGGCGCGTTATCGCGCTGTGATGCGCTCGGCAACGATCAAGCAGAATATCGCCAATGCCGGCGTTCCCGGCGTACAGGCGGTGTGGTGCCATGAGGTCGGCGGCGCGCGCATGCTGCACGGGATATCCATCACCCAGCGCTATCCCGGCCACGCGGTGCAGGTCGCGCATGTCGCCGCCCAGTGCGGCGCCTCCGCCTACGCGTCGAAATATATCGTGGTAGTCGACGACGACGTGGACGTGACCAGTCTCGACCATCTGCTATGGGCCATGCTCACGCGTACCGACCCCAAGGAATCGATTCAGTTCATCGCCGGGTCCTGGGATTCGCCCGCCGATCCGGCGCTACCCCCGGAGCGGCGCGCCGTCGGCAACATGACCCATTCGGTGGCGCTGATCGACGCCTGCAGGCCGTTTCACTGGCGCGACAAGTTTCCGCCCACCAACGCGCCAAGCGCGGAGGTCGCGCGCAAGGCGCGCGAAAAATTCGGCTGGCTGCTCGACGGCAACGGCCGGTAGGTCAATTACGCTGTCCCATTCGTTGCAACCGATTTGCAAACGGCGCTAGTCTTTCATGCGTCATTGAGCTGCTCGTCGGTTCTGCCGCAGCTCTGAAGACAAGAAACGTCCTGGCTTCCAGCAGACGTCCGTCGGCTCCATGCGAGCTAAGGCAAGAGCGGCGAGTCACGCCGCCGTTCACCGGGAGGAAGATCTCATGACTATTCGCAAGCGCCGCAAGGCTCCGTCACTTGAGCCGGTCGCCGGCAATGGGCTGCTCGATCGCCGCGCGCTGCTCGGCCGCGGCATCGTGTTCGCGGGCGCAACGACGACCGGGGTCGGCACCTTACTCACCGGTGCCGCCGCCGAGCCGCTCAAGGACGACCCATGGAGCCTGGAAATGGGCTCGGTCGTGCCCGCCTATCAGGTGCCGTCGCGATTCGAGAAGGACGTCATTCGCACCCGCAGCAACCCCAATAACGAATTCCGCAATTCGCACGCGCGCACCCCGCACCATCTGCTGCAGGGGACTGTCACCCCCAATGGTCTGTTCTTCTCGATCTCCCATTCCGGGCTGCCGGATATCGATCCAGCCCAACACAAGCTTGTCATTCATGGGCTCGTTAAGCAGCCACTGGTCTATACGGTCGACTCGCTGTCGCGTTACCCGATGGTGACGCGCATGCACTTCATCGAGTGCAGCGGGAACAGCGCGCCGATGTTCTCCAACGAGCCGGTGCAGGCCACCGCCCAGGCCCTGCACGGGCTGGTGTCCAACGCCGAATGGACCGGCGTGCTGCTCTCCACGCTGCTGGAGGAAACCGGCATCGACCCGAGGGCAAAATGGCTGCTCGCGGAAGGCGCCGATTCGCTCGCCCTGCATCGCAGCGTACCGGTGAAGAAGGCGCTGGATGACGCCATGATCGCGCTCTACCAGAACGGCGAGCGCGTCCAGCCCGGCAACGGCTATCCGATGCGTCTGCTGCTGCCCGGCTATCAGGGTAACATGAACGTCAAGCACGTGCGCCGGATCAAGCTGATCGATCAGCCGGCCATGAGCTTTTACGAAGCCAAGACCTATTCGCAGATCCTGCCGGACGGCAAGATGTGGTTGTTTCACTTCGTGCAGGAGGTCAAATCGTTCATCACTCATCCTTCGTTCGGCCACTCGCTCAAGGGGCCGGGCTATTACGAGATTTCCGGCATCGCCTATTCGGGCAATGGCCGCATCTCCAAGGTCTTGGTCTCGGCCGACGGCGGCAAGAGCTGGGCGCAGGCCGCGCTACAGGAGCCGGTCCTGCCGAAGGCGTTCACCCGCTTCCGCATGCCGTGGCGCTGGGACGGCCAGCCAGTCGTGCTGCAGAGCCGCGCCTGGGACGAATCCGGCGCCGTGCAGCCGCTCCGCGCCGAATTCGTGGCCGCGCGCGGTCAAACTTCGAAGCCCGTGACCAACCCGCTGGCGTTCCCCAACCAGCACTACAACAGCATCACCAGCTGGGGCGTCGACAGCACCGGAGGGATCAAGCATGTCTATGCGTAACTTGCTCTCCGCCCTCGTCTTCACGCTCCCATTCGCCGGGGCGGCAGCCGCCGAGACGCCCGGCCTGGGACAGGCGATCAGCGAGGCCGACATCGCGGCATGGAACATCGACGTCCTGCCCGATGGCACCGGCCTGCCGCCGGGTAGCGGTACGGCCGTGCAGGGCGCGGTGATCTACTCGCAGAAATGCGCCATGTGTCATGGAGAGAATGGGGTGAATCCCGCGCGCGGCTACGCGCCCATGGTCGGTCCCAGCAAGTTCGACCGCATCGATACGATGAAGACCGTCCCCTACTACAAGTATGCCACGACGCTGTTCGACGTTATCCGTCGATCGATGCCTTACCAGATGCCGAAAACACTCACCAACGAGGAACTCTACGCGCTCAGCGCCTACATCCTCGCGCTCAACAAGATCATCGGCGAGAACGACGTGATGGACGCCAAGACTTTGCCGCAAGTGAAGATGCCGAACCGGGACAATTTCATCATCTGGGCTCCGGACAAGATTTAGGACGGACCGCAACGCAATCGCGCCGCAACGTCGCGATGGCCGGCCTCGTCCGGGCATCCGTCTTTGGGTGGCCAGCGCCGCACGTCGCGCTGACTGCCCTCCCCTTCATTCGCCACCTTGCCAATGCCATAAGCTCACCATCGCATCGATGCATCCGCGTCTGGCAAGCACGAGGAGCTGGCGAATGGAGCTTGGACTGAAGGGAAAGGTCGCGCTCGTGACCGGTTCGAGCCGCGGCATCGGCCGCGGCATCGCCTTGGCTTTCGCCGAGCAAGGCTGCGATCTCCTGCTCACCGCCCGCGACGCGCAAGCGCTGCAAGCGGTGGCAACGTCGATCCGCGGCAAAGGGCGAAAAGCCGCGGTCTGCGTCCTCGATCTGCGCGAGCCGGTCGCAGCCGGGACGCTGGTCGATGCGGTGCGGCGCGAATTCGGCGGCCTCGACATCCTCGTCAATAATGCCGGCGCGACCAAGCGCGGCGACTTCTTCGAACTCACCGACGCCGATTGGGCAGACGGCTATGCGCTGAAATTCTTCGCGCATGTGCGACTCGCGCGCGCGGCCTGGCCGCTGTTGAAGGAGCGCAGCGGGGCGCTGGTCGCGATCGCCGGCAGCAGCGGACGCAAGCCGGAAAAGCGCTTCACCATCGGCAGCTCGGTCAACGCCGCCGTTGCCGCCTTCACCAAGTGCATGGCCGACCTCGGCAAGGAGGACGGCGTGCGCGTCAATTGCATCCATCCGTCGCTGGTCGAGACCGAGCGGCAGTGGCGGCGCATCCGCGCCGAGGTCGAGCGGACCGGGGAGCCCGAGGCGAAAATCCGCGCGCAGTTCTGCCGTGAGGCAGGAATCATCCGCTACGGCAAGGTCGAGGACGTCGCAGATTTCGTCACCTTCATCGTCTCCTCGCGAGCAACCTGGCTGCATGGCGCCACCGTGGATCTCGACGGCGGCGAGATTCCCGTTCTGTGATCGCGTGTCCCAGACGTAGCGCAGCAACGCAGATAAGTTTACGCAATCTGCGTACACTTGATTGCGTTGTGATGCGCTGCAGAGACCGTTCCGGCCGTGGCGGTCCCGGGTCAGCGGCGCACCGCCATCAGCGCGTTTACGCGTGTGTTTGACGCGCGATGGCGCTGCACCGCATCCGGAACACGAGCATCAGCATCCCATGAACATCCTGCTTACCCCGGCACGGATTGGCTCGGTCGACATCCCCAATCGGATCGTCATGCCGCCGATGACGACGCGCACGGCGGACGAGGAAGGTTACGTTACCGACGACACCATCGCCTATTATCTGGCGCGGGCACGCGGCGGCGTCGGTCTCATCACGGTCGAGATGGCTTCGCCCGAGAAGGCCGGCCGACATCGCCGCCGCGAGGTCGGGATTTACGACGACCGCTTTCTGCCAGGGTTGACGCGTCTGGTCGACGAAATCCATCGCGCCGGATCGAAGGCATCCATTCAGCTGGGCCATGGCGGCGGACACACGCGCCGCGATATCTGCGGCGAGACGCCGATTGCGCCATCGGCGATCCCGCATCCGGTCTATGAGACGACGCTCGAAACCATCATCCCGGAGGAAATGACCACGGCGCGCATCGAAGCGACGGTGGCGGCGCACGCCGCCGCGGCGGTGCGCGCGCGCAAGGCCGGCTTCGACTGCGTCGAGATCCATGCCGCGCACGGTTATCTCATCTCGCAATTTCACGCGCCGTTCGAGAACCGCCGCACGGACGCCTATGGCGGCAGTCTCGAGAACCGCGCCCGGTTCGGGCTCGAGGCGCTGCGCGCGGTCAAAGCGGCGGTCCCGGGAATGCCGGTCGTATATCGGCTGTCGGTCGAAGATTTCTTCCCCGGCGGATTGCCCTTCAGCGAAGGCCGCCAGATTGCGGTATGGGCCGCAGAGGCGGGCGCGGACGCGCTGCATGTCACTGCCGGGCATTATCGCTCGTTGCCATCCGCGCAGGTCGTGCTCCCGCCGATGACTTTTCCGGATGGGACCTTTCTCGAATTTGCCGCCGCCGTGAAAAAACTCATCCACGTCCCCGTCATCGCGGTGGGGCGGCTCGGCGATCCCGCGATGGCAACCGAAGCGGTTGCAACGGGGAAGGCGGATTTCATCGCGCTCGGCCGCACGCTCATCGCCGACCCCGAATGGGTCGAGAAGCTGCGCCGTGGCGAGCCGATCCGGCGCTGTCTTGCCTGCAACACCTGCATCAACGAGATGCGCGGCGGCGCGGGCATCGGCTGCGTGGTCAACGCCGCCGCCGGCCGCGAGAGGATGTTTGCCGATCGCAATCCCCCGCGCGGCGAACGCATCGCCGTGATCGGCGCCGGCCCCGCCGGCTTAACTTATGCGTTGTTGGTGGCGGAGAGGAACGATGTCACGGTGTTCGAAAAAGACGAACGCCCTGGCGGCGCGTTCCGTTATGCCGGCAAGGCGCCGCTATTCCAGGAGGTCGTGGCGAACGAGGCGAGCTTCGCGCGCTACATCGGCGATCTCGTCGCCGCAGGCACGCGCAAAGGCGTCAAGTTCCGCTTCCGCTGCGATGTCGCCGCCGAGCCTGATGTGCTCGCGCCCTTCGACCGCATCGTGATCGCGACCGGCGCCCGCTATCGCTTTGGCCTCGGGCCGATTGCGGAGACGCTGCTCGATAGGGGCATCGCGCGCTGGCCGCTCGTTCACGCGTCTTGTCCAACCCGAGGGTTCGAGATTGGTTTTATTCCCGGGCGCGTTGCGCAACAGCCGATCGCTTTCGGCCGCTTGTTAAACCTGGGCAAGGCGTCGCCGTCATCGGCGACGCCTTAGTGGCGGGCAAGAGCAAAGAGGCGATCGCCAGCGCATTCGAGGCTGCGCTGCTTCAGTGACTGACGGGCAATCGCCGCCGGCTTGTCGCTCGGCATCTCACCGGCTCGGGCGAGAAACTGTGTCTCGCGCAAAATTGCAATCGCCGAAGCGGCGACATTCCCGCCGCGCGGCTGCGACGCCATCCTCTCTAGAGGCACCCCAACCCTACTATGGCACCCCAACCCTACTATTTCGCGTGAGTGTAACCGGGCTCACAGACCCGTTCCGGTTTCGCCGCTACCGTCCGTACCTGCGGAGAATGATGTCGGGTGGCATCAGGAGGCGGACATGGCAGCCAGAACGAGATTCGCGCTCGTCTTCTGGGCGGCCGTTGCGGTGGTAGTGACCATCTTGATGATAAGACCGTGGGCGAACGCGCCGGAAGCGCAGGGCAAATCGGCCACGCCAATTCCGGCGCGGGAAATCATTTACCGGCCGCAACACTGGAACGTGTACTGAAGCTTCGGCAAGCGATCCGCGCAGTGAATGCCGGCGAGGCGCGCGGAGCAGCACTCTTCTGCCGCATCGGCATTCGTGATGGTCGTTACTTCGCGTCGCTGTTCGCCGCCTTCAGGATGGGAGACCAGCGCGCGATCTCCGATTTCACGAAGCTCGCAAACTTCGCCGGCGTGCGCTCGTCCTTGCTCGGCAGCGATCCGCCGAGACCGACCAGTCGGGCCTGCACGCCCGGGTCCTCCAGCGCCTGATTGAGCGCCCCTGCGAGTTTGTCGATGATCGCCTTCGGCGTACCCTTGGGCGCGAAAATTCCGGCCCAAATGCTCATCTGGTAGTCGACGCCGGCTTCCTTTGCCGTGGGCACGTTGGGTAGCGCCGGCAGCCGTTGGCTGGAGGAAATGCCGTACGCTTTGATCGTGCCGGCCGCGATCTGCGGGGCAACGCTGACCGCTTGCTCGCAGAAGAAATCCACATGGCCGCCCATGAGGTCGTTGAGCGCCGGCCCGGTGCCGCGATAGGCCACGAGGCTCGGCTGCACACCGGCCGTCTGGGCGAACAGCAGGCAAGCCATATGTGAGGACGCGCCGATGCCTCCGTGCGCCTGTTTCACGCCGTCGCCGTGCTTCTTCAGGTAGTCCACGAAGTCGCGCAGATCGTTCGCCGGGAAATCCTTCTTTGCGACGATGACCGCCGGCGCGTGCGCCGTAAAACCAATCGGCTCGAAATCGCGGTCGGAATCGTATTTCACGTTCGGTGTGAGCACCGGAGCGGAGACATGGGAGCCCATGCTGCCCGCAAGCAAGGTGTAGCCGTCGGGGTTCGCGGCCGCCACGCGCGCACTGCCGATGGTGCCGCCGGCCCCGCCGACGTTCTCGACCACCATCGATTGCCCGAGGATCTTTCCCATCTCCTCGGTCACGATGCGCGCCACGACATCGCTCGGCCCACCGGCCGGAAACGGCACCACCACGGTGATGGGTCGCGAGGGATAGCTCTGCGCACTCGCCTCGAGCGGCGCGGCAAACAGACCGAGGACCGCGATGCAGATTAGCTGCTTCAACATGATTGAGTGCTCCTGGCGCCGCACGTTAGGTTGATGCGTTCTGGCAAATCAAGCGCGGGCATCTGGCGAGCGAGCAAGGTAGTAAGAACCTACCTCACTTGGCGCCCAAAAGTACATGCATACCAATCATTCGCGCACTCAATAACCTTGAAGATGATTCTCAACTCCAAAAAACTGCTTCTTCACAAACTAACGATTTGAAACCACCCTTCGCCGGGTTCAGCGCGAGGAAGCCGCCGCGCGCCTTCCTCGCGCCGCGCAGTGGGCGGCCGCGACAAGGCCGAAGCTTATGCCGCGGCCCAAAAAATTGACTCCGTGATGCGACCTTCTTTGAGGTCGAAAAGCTGCTTGCGATAGACCTCGAGCACGAACAGGCGGATTGTCGACGAAAGATTGTCGTGCCGGCGCTCGGAATCGATCGTCGCGACCAGATCCGAGAGGGTAACATTCCGCGCCTTGGCGATTTCCTTTAGCGCGTTCCAGAACGCATCTTCGAGACTGACGCTTGTCTTGTGGCCCGCAACGACGATAGACCGCTTGATAACCAGAGACCCCATGAGAAACCCCCCAGTGGCTGTAGTAAAGTCGTGACATGGAAATAGAAAACTTGTCCCGCACTGTGGCCGCGTAAAAAGAATCCTGGAGCGTTGCAAAAATCACACATATTTCCCATCACTCCTCGAAGGCGACGCAAGCGGTTTGCGCGCCGTCGAGCCGGAGGGCCACAAGCATGTCCCCGTTGCTCGCGACGCCGCGCAGCGATCGGGCAGCTAACGATCCGCTCGGATCCAATTTGGGGATAGGCAAAGTCGCGCGCTCGGCTCTGCGCCCAGGCAAGCAAACATGTATTTGTCTGCAGCTTTCCAAATGGAATGATATCGGACTATCATGTCCCGGCTCCGGCTGCCGGTCATCGAGCAGGGGGGCCGTCGATGGACTTTCGCGAAGGTCCAATGCGCGTGTCAGTCATGTCGGGAGCGAACAATGAGCGATGATCGCGACAAGAAGCATCAAGACGCCAAGGCTATCCAGGAGGAGTTGAACCAGAAGCGCCTCTCCAGACGCGGCCTCCTGCAACGCTTGCGGCTGATGGGTGTGGGCTTTGGCGCGACCTATCTTCTGAGCGGCAAGGACGCGGAAGCTGTCGCGAGGAGCGAGGGGGAAGCGAGCGATACGCTCGCCAGCCTCAAATCCAGCAACCCCGCCTTGAAGGAGATCATCGACGAGGGTCGGAAGGAGAGCCCCCTCGGCGAGGAGGGCGCCGATGAGGATCGCAGCTCCCACACAAGGATCGCTTATCGACGGTTCTTCCGGCGCTTCTACCGGCGCGTCTACCGCCGCTTCTAAAGACGCCGCAGCAGGCCCTACATGGATCGCCGCCGGGGCGAGCGCGCCGGCGGCGAAGCCTTTCGTGCCGTCGACGCGCCTGTGTTCACCTTCGTTCTGGTGAAGCTCGCGTCCCGCTGCAACATCAACTGTACCTATTGCTACTGGTTTCGCGCCATCTCGGCGTTGCGCGGCTCGATCGGGCGCAATCGTTGCTGACGATCAACCGCCTGGTCGAGCGGACTGAGCTATTGCTTGAGCCGATAGCCGGTCTTGAAGATCCACCATATTGTCGCCAGGCAGAGGGCAAGGAACAGGATGGTCATCGCCAAGCTGAGGCCCACGCTCACATCGGCGGTCTCGAAGAAGCTCCAGCGAAAGCCGCTGATCAGATAGACGACCGGATTACACAAGGCGACCGTCTGCCACGCCTGAGGCAGCACGTTCACCGAATAGAAGGTGCCGCCCAGAAACGTCAGCGGCGTGATGATCAGCAGCGGTACCACCTGCAGCTTCTCGAATCCGTCGGCCCAGATCCCGAGGATGAAACCGAACAGACTGAAGCTCACGGCGGTCAGGAGCAGAAATGCAACCATCCACACCGGGTGCGCGATATGCATGGGCACCAGCAGCCATGATGTCGCCAGCACGACCAGACCGAGGATGACCGATTTGGTGGCGGCCGCTCCGACATAACCGAGCACGACCTCGAAAGAGGAAACCGGGGCCGACAGGATTTCGTAAATCGTGCCCGTGAACCTGGGAAAGTAGATGCCGAATGATGCATTCATGACGCTCTGCGTCAGCAGCATCAGCATAATCAGTCCCGGGACGATGAAGGCGCCGTAGCTCACTCCCTCCATCTCGCTCACTCGCGAGCCGATCGCCGCGCCGAACACCACGAAGTACAGCGAGGTCGAAACCACGGGCGAAACAATACTCTGCCACAGCGTGCGCCCGGTGCGCGCCATTTCGAAAGCGTAGATCGCGCGTACGGCCCGCAGGTTCATTGTCTCTGTCTCACCAGGTCGACGAAGATGTCCTCCAGCGAACTTTGCGTCGTATGCAGGTCGCGGAACCGAATGCCTGCAACGCTGAGGTCCTGGAGCAGGGCGGTAATGCCGGTGCGCTCGCCTTGGGTATCGTAGGTGTAGATGATTTCGCCGCCGCCGGACGCAAGCGTCAGCCGATGGCGCGCGAGCGCCTCCGGTATGGCGTCGAGCCGCTTTTGGAGGTGAAGGGTCAGTTGCTTCCTGCCGAGTTTGCGCATGAGCTCCGCCTTGTCCTCGACGAGAATCAGTTCGCCCTTGTGCATCACGCCGATGCGGTCCGCCATCTCTTCGGCTTCTTCGATATAGTGGGTCGTCAGGATGATGGTCACGCCCTCGCCACGCAGCGTGCGCACCATGTCCCACATGTCCTTGCGCAGCTCGACGTCGACGCCGGCGGTCGGCTCATCGAGAAAGAGGATCTGCGGCT
>Ga0081455_10006152_pt1 | contig 12948 bp, 12 predicted proteins | sample TabmetS3T2R1_FD_70207 | JGI IMG/M metagenome (GOLD analysis project Ga0081455, IMG submission 70207) | Tabebuia heterophylla rhizosphere microbial communities from the University of Puerto Rico - S3T2R1 | ecosystem: Host-associated > Plants > Roots > Rhizosphere ... | reverse complement strand
AATTCGTAGCCCACGCGGCGCTTGCGCGCTTCGTCAAAACGTGCCGAGGCCGATGCCACATGGGCGGTCAGGGTGACATTTTCCATCGAAAGCATCGGATTGTTGTGGGACGGCGGCTCCTTTTCCAGCACGTCAAGGGCGGCATGCGCGATCCAGCCCTCCTGCAGCGCCTTGATCAGCGCTTCTTCATCCACGGTGGCACCGCGGCCGGTATTGATGAAGACGGCGGAATTTTTCATCTGGCGGAAATGCTTCTCGGTGAGCATGTGATGCACCTCGGGCCGCGCCGGCGCGTGCATCGAGACGAAATCCGACTGCGACAGCACCTCCGACAGGGTCGAGGGGATCACGCCGTGGTCGTACATCAGCGTTTCCTGGATGAAGGGATCGTAGGCCATCATGCGCAGGCCAAAGGGCGCGGCGCGCTTGGCGACGGCGCGGGCCACCCGGCCGAACGAGATGAAGCCGAGCGTCTGGCCCATCAGCCGCGGAATCTTCAGAAGTGCAGGACGGCCCTCCGACCAGCGGCCGGTGCGCACCATCTTGTCCTGCTCGACCAGCCGGCGGAACCCTGCCAGCAGCAGCATCATGGCGTGGTCGGCAACCTCCTCGATGAACGTATCGGGAATGTTGGTGACGGGAATGCCGCGGGCGGTAGCGGCCTTGACGTCGACACTGTCGACGCCGACGCTGCCGAGCGTGATCACCTTGCAGTTTTCAAGTGCGTCGATGATCGCCTTCGTGATCGGCATGCCCTTGGCGTAGATCGCATCCGCAGTCTTGGCGGCGGCGATGAATTCGGCCTCGTTGGCTGGCGCCTCGATGATTTCGGCCCCGATCGGATCGAGCGCTTCCTTCTCATAGTCATAGCCGCCGCCGGCGACCGTGAAGCTCGCGCCCTTCGGCGTGACCACCCTGAATTTCGGCATTTCCTGCTCTCCCGATTTTATTCTTCGGTGTTGGTTTGAGGCGGCGGGCGCCGCCACGTTCTTGTTTGACGCAACTTCACCTTTTACGCGACCTGACGCGCTTGGGCTACAATCGCCGGTTGCTCTTGCATTGGAAACACCGTCTTCCGCCGGATTTCCGCTGACCTTCGTAACAAAGCGCTAAAGGGTCTCACGATAGGGTGCGCCAAATCAATCGGCCTATCGCGTGTCGTGCGCCTATTTCCGGAGATCCCCGTGACGCTGACCAACCTCAAGATCACCCCCAAGCTCGGTATTCTCGTGGGCGTGACCCTGCTCGGTCTCTCCGCCGCCGGTATGCTCGCAGGCTATCTGATGAAGCGTGAGATGCTCAATGCGCGGATCGAGCAGACAAGAGCGATCGTCGACATGGCGCGCAACATGGCGCTCGGCTTGCAGAAGCAGGTTGCCGCGGGCCAGATGACCAAGGAAGCGGCGATCGCCGAGTTCAGCAAGCGCGGCAATACACTGACCTTCGACAATGGTAATGGCTACGTGTTCGCCTATACGATGGATGGTGTCGCCGTGCTGGCGCCGGCTCCCAGCCAGATCGGCCAGAACCGCATGGATATCGACACCGGTGGCCGCAAGCTGGTGCGCGAACTGCGCGACGGCGTCGCGGCGAACGGCGAATTCATGCTGCGCTACGAATTCCGCAAACCCGGAGAGGAAGCGCTGATCCGCAAATTCTCCTACGTGGTTCCGATCCCCGGCTGGAACATGTTCGTCGGCACCGGCGCCTATCTCGACGATCTCGATACCAAGATGAAGCCGATCGCGCTCGTGCTCGGGCTGGCCATTCTCGGCATCGCACTGGTGGCGGGCAGCATCGCCTGGATGATCGGCCGCAGCATTTCGAAGCCGCTGGCGCAGCTCGGCGCCCGCATGCAGGATCTCGCCGAGGGCCGGCTCGATGGTGAAATTCCCGGCACCGGCCGCGGCGACGAGATCGGCGCGATGGCCGCGACCGTGCAGATCTTCAAGGATAACGCGGTGCGCATCCGCGGGCTCGAACAGAAGGAAGCCGAGGTGCAGGCACGCGCCGAGGCCGAGCGCCGTGCGGCGATGGAGAATATCGCTGGCGATTTCGAGCGCAGCGTCACCGGTATCGTCCGCTCGGTTTCGACGGCAGCGGCCGGCATGCAGTCTACCGCGCAGTCGATGACGGCGACCGCCAGCGACGCCAGTGCGCGCGCAGCGACCGTCGATGCAGCCTCGCAGCGTTCGTCCGACAATGTCGGCACGGTCGCGTCCGCCGCCGAAGAGCTCTCCAGCTCGGTCACCGAGATTTCGCGCCAGGTGGCGCGCTCCAGCGAGATCGCCACCAAGGCAGTCAACGATGCCCAGCGCACCAACGCCACCGTCGGCGCGCTCTCGACCGGCGCCGAGAAGATCGGCGAAGTCGTCAAGCTGATCCATTCGATCGCCGCGCAAACCAACCTGCTTGCGCTGAACGCCACCATCGAGGCGGCGCGCGCCGGCGATTCCGGCCGCGGCTTTGCGGTGGTCGCATCCGAAGTGAAGGCGCTCGCCAACCAGACCGCGAAGGCGACCGAAGAAATTTCCTCGCAGGTTGCGGCGATGCAGGCTTCGACCAGCGAAGCGGTGGCTTCGATCGGCGGTATCTCGGAGACCATCGCGCAGATGAGCGAGATCACGGTCTCGATCTCGACCGCTGTCGAGCAGCAGGGCGGCGCCACCCGCGAAATCGCCCGCAATATTCAGTCGGTGGCGGCCGGATCGAACGAGATCTCGGCCCATATCGGCGGCGTCACCACCGCCGCGGCCGCAACCGGCAAGGCGGCATCCGAAGTGCTGGCCAGCGCCCGCGAACTCGACACCCAATCCGGCATGCTGCGCAGCGCGGTCGACGAGTTCCTGGGCAAGGTTCGGGCGGCGTAAGCCAGAATTGCAGATGGGCAAAGGCGCACGCGCGCCGTGCCCACCATCCATCAATGAGTCATGCATGAATGGCGGGCACGCTTCCGCCTTCGCTCGTTGAGCTACGGCGGACAAATCGCTTTGCCCACCCTACGAAGCCCGATGAACTCGCCGCAGTTGACGCGCGGAAGTTCGTGGAGAGCGATTACGACCGCCTGCGTGCACATGAGCCGCACGAGAGTACGAAGGATGTTTGTCCTTCTCGCGGCTATTCACAGGGGTAATCAGGCAACACAAGGCCCTTCCACATCAAATCACAATCCAACAATCTGTCTTCGTGAGAGATTTTATTTTTTGCGATAACTTTGCACCCCGATTGACAATGCGACCAAAGAAGATTCGCGAACATCGGTGAACTTCAGGTAGAGCCGCGCCGGCGTGATAATCAGGCAACGCCGCTGTCGCAAATCGTGCATCTCACCTTGCGCCGCGGGTTTGAACCGGACGCTAATTTTGGCAAGCAGCGCCGGCGGATCGCCTGCGCACCGATCTCCTAACCCGTGAGTACGATGACCCGCACGGCTCCGTGTTTTTCGCCAGCCCCAACGGAACCGTGCAGCGTCTCTCGGCGCGGATGATCGTCGCGAAGTGCGTTGCGTAACGGAGTGGGAATGAGGCGATGAAGTACAAAGTTCGTATTAGCGAGCGTGAGTATCAGGACCGTCTCGAGAGTTTGATGAAGAGCGTCCTCAACATGAATCTGCAGCCGCTGCGGTCACTCGAGACCGCAACCAAAAAGCGGAGAGCGCAGAAGAAGAAGGCAACCGATTCCGGATTCACGAAATCAACGAAGGTGACTTCCGGCTAACGGTACGCCAAGCGATCAACGATCTACCCCAACAGATGCAGCACATCCCATCGTCCGCTCCAGTGCGCAATTGCGCACAAGGCGGACGATGGGGCCCTGTTGGCGGCGGCGCCCGCTTCCTTTTACTGCTTCTCGATCCCCGCTTCGGTGATCAGCTTCTCCCACACCTTGAGCTGCTCCTTCACGAAGGCGTCGAACTCTTCCGGCGTGCCGGAGAACGCCTCCATGCCGCGCTCGGCGAGCTGGCTCTTGATGTCGGGCCGCTCGACGATCTTGCGGATCTCCGCGTTCAACTTGGTCACGACATCCTTGGGCATATTGGCCGGGCCGAAATAGCCCTGCCACGAGGTGATATCAAAACCCTTCACCGTGTCGTCCATGGTCGCAAGATCCGGCAGCAGCGCCGAACGCTTCTTGGTGGTGACGGCCAGCGCCTTCAGTGCCTTGGCGTTGACGTGGGGCAGGCCGGTCGGCACGTCGATGAACATCATCGAGACGCGGCCGGCGATCAGGTCGGTCAAAGCGGGCGGCGAGCTCTTGTAGGGGACATGCAGGAGGTCGATACCGGCGAGGCGGGCAAAGGTGGCGCCGGCCACGATCGCCGCCGAGCTGCCGCTGGCGTAGGAATACTTGCCGGGCTCCTTCTTGGCGAGCGCGATCAGTTCGGCCACCGAGTTCGCCGGAATGTCCGGATGGATCACCAGCATGAAGGGCAGGTCGCCGGTGCGCGCGATCGGCGTGAAATCCTTGACCGGATCGTAGGTCATGTTCTTCAGCAGATACGGATTGGCCGAATGCGAGGTGTTGGTGGTCACGAACAGCGTGTATCCGTCGGGCGCCGAGCGCGCGACATAGCTCGCTGCGATCGAGCCGTTGGCGCCGGCCTTGTTCTCGATCACGGTGCTGACGCCGAGTGCGGTGCCGAGTTCTTTGCCGATCAGGCGCGTCGTGGTGTCGGTGCCGCTGCCGGCGGCGAACGGCAGCACCAGCGTGATGTTGCGGTTCGGGTAGGGCGCCTGCGCGGCAGCCGTGGCGATCGTCGCCAGCATCAGGGGAGCCACTGCGGCGACATGCCGGTACCGTTTCAATAACGCAAACATAAAGTCGTTTCCTCGTTTGTTCTTATGTTGAATTGGCCGGCAAGCTAGCCTGCCGTGGGACAAAGTGGAAGCCGGTAAGACGCTAAGCCGCAGGGGCTGCTAGGCTTTCTTCGCCGAGGCCCGCCTTGAGGCGATCACCACGCCGGCCAGCACCAGCGCATAGCCCACCAGATGGAATAATCGCAATTGCTCGCCGAGGAGGAGGATCGCCATCGCCGAGCCGAATACCGGCACCAGGTGAAAGAACGGCGCCGCGCGATTGGGGCCGATCAGCGCCAGCCCGCGGTTGAAGAACAGGTACGCCAGTGTCGAGGGAAAGATCACGGCATAGCCCAGCGTCGCCATCGAGATCATGTCGAACTTGAGCGTGGCGCCGGTCGAATATTCCCAGATCGAGAACGGCACCAGCATCAGCGCGCCGCAGCAGGTGGTGAACGAGATCAGCGACAGCGCATGCGTCACCGGCCGGCGCGGGATCAGCGCCGAATACAATCCGAACGACACCAGCGAGCTCGCAAACATCAGGTCGCCGCGGTTGAAGCTGATATTGGCGAGCGCGCTGAAATCGCCGCGCAGGATGATGGTCAGCACGCCCGCGAGCGAGATCGTGATGCCGGCAAGCTGCGCACCCGTCAGGCGGACGCCGAACAGCGCCAGCGACCACAGCGCGACGAACAGCGGTCCTGCGGACTGGATCAGCAGCGCGTTCAGCGCCTCGGTATATTGCAGGGCCCAGTAGGAGATCGCGTTGTTGTAGGCGAATCCGACCAGCGACAGGAACAGCATCATCGGCAGATGCGCGCGCAGCACCGGCCAGTCCTGCTTCAAATGCGGCCACGCAAACGGCAGCAGGATCAGAAAGGTGCCGATCCAGCGGACGCAGGACAGCGTCAGCGGCGGCACATGTCCTGCGACATGGCGCGCCAGCACGATGTTGCCGGCCCAGAACAGCGAGGTCAGGGTCAGCAGCAGATAAGGCTGGTTGGTTAGCCACCGGACGAGACGAAAGGACGGCGGCGCTGGTGCAGGCTTGGTCATGGTCGCGAAGCGGGATAGAGCCGGATTTTCCGCCACACGACAAGTCCCGCGCACGCAATGCTACAATGCCCTGAACTGCCTGATGCCGCGAGGTGCCGTCGATGGGTGTGGATTTGCTGAACGTGAAGGGTTTGCAGGAGCTCGATCAGAACGCGCCGGTCGTAATGGTGAACCTGATGCGTTTCCGCGAGCGCTCGCTCGGCGGCGACGGTTCCGGCTGGGATGCTTACTTGCGCTACAGCGCGCTTACCGTTCCCATGATCAAGGCGCGTGGTGGCACGCTGCTCTGGACCGGCGACGCCAAGGCGGTCGCGCTCGGACTCGAGGCCGGCAACACGTGGGACTATCTGGCGCTGGTGTATTACCCGTCCGTCGCCGCCTTCATCGGCATGATGACGTCGGCAGACTACGAAACGCGCTGCGACCCGCACCGCACCAACGGCTGCGCCGAGCACGTGATCATTGCGACCAGGGAAGCCTACAGCAAGTTCAGGGTTGCTTAGGTCGTCATTGCGAGCGAAGCGAAGCAATCCATCTTTCCGAGCTCACCAGACGGAGAAATGGATTGCTTCGTCGCTTCGCTCCTCGCAATGACGGGTGAGGGCTCGCCCGGCTCCCGTAGCCCGGATGAGCGAAGCGATATCCGGGACGGTCTCGCCGCGGAGCAACCATTCCCGATTACGCTAACGTTCATCCGGGCTACCGAGGCGGGCTAGCGCGACAGCGGTTCGACCGCCGCGCGGCAGGCCGTTTGCACGAGATGACAGACCTCGTTGGCCGGCCGCCCTCGGTTCAACATCGCGAACATCGGGTAGCTCGTCAGCGCGAAGATCATGTCGACGGCGCCCTCGCGCGCGCGGCGCGCTGCCGTCTTCGCGGCGACGCGTTCGGTCAGCATCCTGACCAGCTTTCGGCGCCGCTCGTTGCGTTCGAGCAGCGCCTCTGCAAATTCGGGATCGGTCGCCATCGCTTCGTGGAGGCGGCCAATGGCGGCGTCCCTGGCCCAGAAGCCGCAGAAGATTTCGACCACGCGATCCAGCGCCATCAGCGGGTCCGGCATCGCCATGGTATCGGCGATTTCATGAAGCCCACCCTGGCGGGCGATGCCGTCAAACACCGCCTCGAGCAGGCCGCGACGTGATCCGAACTGGTTGTAGACCGTAAGCCGCGTCACGCCGGCCGCTTTCGCCACCGTATCCAGCGAAAACCGCGCGATGCTCGCATCCTCGCGCAGCAGCTTTGCCGCAGCTTCGATGACGCGATCTCGATTTTCCGCCGCGGCGGCGGACCGCACGGAACTGACATAGCCGCGCTTTTTCATGCACTCGCCATCCTTTTGACGAATTGACTATACATACTGTATATCTAATTTCAACATCCGATCCGGAGCGATCCCATGCAGATCCCACTCATCATAACCCTGTCCCTCCACGTCTTGTCGTCGGTGTTCTGGGCAGGATCGAGCTTTACGCTGGCGCGAACCGGCGGCCTCGGCGGCGAGCAGTTGTTTGGTCCGCAAATGGGCGCTGCGGTGGTCACGATCCTGACCGGCGCCTATCTCGGACATTCCGTTCATGCCGGCGCGTTCGGTACGGCCGAGCAGATCCTGGCCGTGGGTGCACTCGCCGCGCTGGTCGCCGCCGTCGTTCAGGGCGCGCTCGGTGGTCGCGCGATCCTAAGCCTGCGTAACGGGAAAGCTGGTGAGGCAGAGGCGCGCTCGCGCATCGCCACCGCCCAGCGCGTTGCGGCCCTGCTGCTTGCGGTGACGGCGGCGTGCATGGGCGCGGCGCGCTATGCGTGAGGTCAGATGCGCGGAATGCCGGCGTCGTTGATCACCTTCGACCATTTGTCGGTTTCTGCAGTTATCAACGCGCGCATTTCTTCCGGCGTGCTGCCGCGGACCTCGCCGCCGGTTGCCGTTTCCAGTGCCGTCTTCGTGGCGGGATCGGCGAGCATCGACTGGATCTCCGTGTTCAGCCGCTTCACGATATCCGGCGGCGTGCCCTTGGGCACCAGCAGGCCGGCCCAGGTGCGGACGTCAAAGCCCGCAACGCCGGCTTCCTGCGCGGACGGCACGTTCGGCAGCAGCTTGGTGCGCGCGGGCGACGTCACCGCGAGGCCACGAATGGCGCCGCTGTCGATCTGGCCGGCGAGCAGCACGGTGGTGCCGACGATGACGGGAACGTCTCCGGCGAGCAGGGAGGTCACGGTCAGGGAGTCGCCGCGATAGGGGACGTGCACCATCTTGGTGCCGGCAGTGATGTTCAGCAGTTCGCCGGCGAGATGATGCGTGCTGCCGAAACCGACCGAACCATAGCTGAGCCCGTCGGGCTTGGCTTTCGCCATCGCGATCAGGTCCGAAAGCGTCCTGGCCTGAGAGTCCGCGCGAACCGCGATCACCAGCGCGTAATACACCATCGTCGACAGCATCTCGAAACTGTCGACGGGGCTATAGGCGAGCTGCTTGTAGAGCGCGCCCGAAATCGCGTGTGCCCCCGTGACGAGGCCGATCGTGTGGCCGTCCGGCGCAGACTTTGCGACGGCGTCCGCAGCGAGATTGCCGCCGGCGCCCGGCTTGGCTTCCACCAGCACCGGCTGTCCCAGTCGCTTGGAAAGGCCGTCGGAGACGATACGCGCCATGGTATCGGCGGCGCCGCCAGCGGCAAAGCCGTGCAGCAGCCGGATCGGCCGGTTCGGATAGCTTTGCGCGGTGCCGACCGAGGGGGCGAGACAAGCCAGCCCGACGACCGCGGCTGTCACGCAAACCAAGGCACGCCATCGTCTACGCGGGGCATTCAGCGATTGAGCCATCTTGTTTCATCCCTGGTCTTTTGTTTTTTGACGTCGTCTGCAGGTGTCGAGGCGCGATTACTTCGCGCCGCGCATCTTCGGAGAAAACTCGGTTGCCTCCTTGGCCGGGCCGACGCCCCAGACGTCGCGCGGCAGCCCCACCCAGGTCTTCGGCCGCTGCGGACGATCGCGGTGCCAGGGGCGGGGCTCGAAATAGCCGAGTTCCTCGTCGAGCATCACGTCCATGCTGTAATAGAGCTCGATCAGATGACGATCGGGGTTGTGGTGGTAGACCGCCACGTTGTGGCCGGGTCCGTGCCGGACCGGTCCCCAGAGAATTTGAAACCGGTTGCGTCCGAGCAGGTCGCAGGCCTGGTGCATATGCGAGGCGTCGCGCAGCTCGAAGGCGAGATGATGAAGCCGGCCGTCCGTGCCGCGCGCAAAATTCATCGCGTGATGTTCGGGACCGCAGCGCATGAAGACGAAGTTTTCCTCGATGCGGTCGGAGACGCGGAAGCCGAGAACGTCGCCGAAGAATGTGGCTGTTCGTTCCGGATCGGGCGTGTGCAGCGCGACGTGGCCGAGCTTGGCGACGGCAAGGCCGCGGATCGGTTCGACGGCTTTGCAGAACTCCCACTTGGAAAACAGTTCGATCCGGTGGCCGTCGGGATCGTCGAAGACCAGCGCCTTCGGTATGCCCGGCGCGGTGTCGCTCCTGATCTCTGATGTGATGCCGTGGCCTGCCAGCGATTTCTGCAGGTCGGCGGGATCGAGGTTGGGCGCAACTTCATAGGCAATGGAAGTCAACTGAGCGGCCGCGCCGCGCTCGAGCGCCAGCGTCAGCTCATCGGACTCGGTGCCGAGCAGAAACCTGCCGTCGCTGCGCTTGATAACGCCGAGCCCGATGATGGACTGGTAGTAGTCGAGCTGGGCCTCGACGTCGGGGCTGGTAAAGGTGGCGTGTCGCAGCCGCTTGACCTTGATCATCTCGTGACCTCGTGATTTCAGGCATGGACGTGGATTGAAGGCATCGCGCTGCTCTCAACCCGGGGTCATCACGATCTTGCCGAACGCCGCGCCGGAATCGAGCAGTTCATGCGCGGCGCGCACGTCCGAAAGCCTGAAGCGCTTGAATATCGACGGACGGATCGCGCCCTCGGCGAGATAGGAGATCACCTTGCGCATGATCTCGCGCCGGCCTTCGCGGTCGTGATCGTAGATATGAAAGGAGAAGCAGCGGATCGCCGGGCAGATATCGAGATATTTTCGCATCTCGCCCATCGCGTTCTCCGCCGGCAGGCCGGCGAAAGCGTTGTAGGAGACGATGGTGCCCCATTTATCGAGCGCGCCGAGATAGGAATAGAATTCGGGGCCGCAGACGTGATCGAGCACCAGGCTGACGCCGCGGCCGTCCGTCAGCGCGCGGGTGCGGGCGACCACGTCCTCGTCGCGATAGAAGATGGTTTCGTCGGCCCCCATCTTTCGGGCGAACGCGGCCTTCTCCGGGGTAGAGACCGTTCCGATCACCTTCATCCCGGCGATCTTCGCAAGCTGCACCAGCGAGGTGCCGACGCCGCCGGCCGCGCCGACGACGAGGACGGAGCGGGGCGGGGTGGCGGCGCCGCAACGGTGCAGCAGCGCCCAGGCCACCTGGTAGTTCGCCAGGCAAACCGCGTCCTCGAAGGCGACGTTTTCGGGCAGCAGGTGCACGGCATCCGCCGGCGCTGCGACGTATTCGGCGTAACAGCCGCCGCGCTGAGCGAGGTCGCGCGCGCTCAGCAACACCCTTTGGCCGACGGCGACCTCGGTCACGTCAGCACCGATGGCGTCGACATAGCCGGCGACGTCATTGCCCGGATTGGCCGGCAGCGGCGGCATCCACTTGTAGACGCCGCTGCGGATGAGCTTGTCGGGCTGGCCGACGCCAAAGGCCTGGGCGCGGATCAGGACGTCGCGGGCGCCCAATGCCGGCACCGGCACCTCCACATAATCGAGCGCCTCCGGGCCACCCGGACGATGCACCAATACAGCCTTCATGCGACCGTGGCCTCCCCAATTCCATCCCGAAGCAAGTATTTTCGAAAATATTGCTCATTACGAAAATTATTGCAACGGGATTCTGTTGGTCTAGGATCGCCGGGCTTTTGTCGCGAGAGAATCAATGACCACGACGGCCCTCAAGGCGCGCAAGGAATTCGGCAAGACGCTCGCTTCCGACATTGCCCACCGGCTGCGGAACGAGATCGTCACCTGCCGGCTGAAGCCGAATGAATCGCTGAAGTTCGACGCGTTGCGCCTGTCGTTCGGCGCAAGCTTCACGACGCTGCGCGAGGCCCTGACCTCGCTGGCGGCGGAAGGCCTGGTCGTGACCGAGGAGCAGCGGGGCTACAAGGTCGCGCCGGTGACGCTGGAGGATCTCGCCGATCTCACCCATGCCCGCATCCTGATCGAAGTCGATCTGCTGCGCCGCTCGATTGAAAAGGGCGATGACGACTGGGAAATAAGGGTTATTTCGTCGCTTCACCGGCTCGCCAGGATCGAGGAGCGGACGCCGGAAGACTATGCCAACAATGCGGAATGGAAGGCGGCGCATCGCCAGTTCCATGAGGCGCTGGTGTCGGCATCGGGATCGCCGACGCTGCTTGCCATGCGGAACGCGCTGTTCGATCGGGCCGAACGCTACCGCAACCTGTCGGCCATATTCAGGCCGCGCCCGCGCGACAAGGCCGGCGAGCACCGCGCCCTGATGCAGGCCGCCATCGGCCGCAACGCCGATCAGGCCTGCGACCTGATCCGCAGCCACATCCAGACCACCTCCGACAACGTGGCGAAATACGCCGCGGACGTGATCGGCGCGACCTGATCGGCTGCGGGCCGTCCAAGCCTCTCAATCACCGCTGCATCCCAGCCGAAGGTCGCTCGGCGATGAATTTCGATTGCATTTTCGAATATTTTCGAAAATAGTGAACTTCAGCGAAATTTAGCGCATTCAGACCGATCAACCGAGAAGGATACCCGTCGCATGCGGCTGCTCTCATTTCTGAACCATGGCCGGGAGACCTGGGGCGCGATCGTCGGCGACGGCGTGGTCGACCTCGGGGCCAAGCTGTCCCACGCCACGCTGCAGGACTTCATCGCCAGTCCCGATTTCGAAAAGCGCGATTCTATCGTGGCCGGCCACACGCCGGACCTGAAGCTCGCCGACGTCACATATCTTCCGGTGATCCCGCGCCCGGAAAAGATCGTCTGCGCGGTGCGCAACTATCTCGACCATCACCAGGAGGCCGTCGCCTTCGGCATGCAGCGCGAGATCACCGCGTTTCCGCCGATCTTCCTGCGGGTCTGGCGCTCGCAGGTCGGCCACGACGCGCCGGTCATCCGTCCCAAGGTATCGACGCATCTGGATTGGGAGGGCGAACTGGCCGTGATCATCGGCAAGCCCGGCCGCCATATCTCCGAGGCCGATGCGATGGGCCATGTCGCCGGCTACTCGATCTACAATGACGTCAGCGTGCGCGACTATCAGCGGCACGCCCAGCAGATCGCGGCCGGCAAGAATTTCGTCGGCACCGGGCCGTTCGGGCCCTGGATGGTGACGACGGACGAGTTGCCCGATCCGACCAAGCTGAAGCTCGAAACCCGCGTCAACGGCGTCACGGTGCAGAAGTCGGATACGTCGTTTCTGATCTTTTCGATCCCGCGGCTGATCAACTACGCCTCCGAGATTTTCGACCTGATGCCGGGCGACGTCATCGCCACCGGCACGCCGGCCGGCGTCGGTTTTACGCGCAAGCCGCCGATGTTCCTGGTGCCCGGCGACGTCGTCGAGGTTGAGGTGGAGAAGATCGGCGTGCTGCGTAACCCCGTGGTCGACGAGGCCGCGCAGTGACGGTGTACGACATCAGGAAGACGCAGGTCTCGATCGAGGAAGTCTGGCACGAACGCGGGCCGCGCCGGCAGCGGCCGCTTTTGATCGGCACCGCGCTCGCCGTCATCAACAACCCCCATGCCGGCCGCTATGAACCGGACCTGATGCCGTTTCAGGCCGGCTTGCGCGATCTCGGCCGCCAGCTGGCGACCATGCTGTGCGAACAGCTTGGCGGCCGGGAGGCCATCGAAGCCTATGGCAAGGGCGCGATCGTCGGCGGCGACGGCGAACTCGAGCATGGCGCGGTCTGGCACGAGGCCGGAGGCGCTGCGATCCGCGAAGTGATTTCGCAGGCGAAAGCGATCGTGCCCGCGGCCAAGACTGTCGGCGCGATCGGCACAAGGCTGATGGTTCCGCTCGGCCACATCGAGGCGG
>Ga0081455_10006151_pt1 | contig 12951 bp, 12 predicted proteins | sample TabmetS3T2R1_FD_70207 | JGI IMG/M metagenome (GOLD analysis project Ga0081455, IMG submission 70207) | Tabebuia heterophylla rhizosphere microbial communities from the University of Puerto Rico - S3T2R1 | ecosystem: Host-associated > Plants > Roots > Rhizosphere ... | reverse complement strand
AAATGTTAATGTAGGGTAAATAGTAATACGGAAGCGAATATTGCTCTTTCAATACTTCTGCCCCCGTTCGTTCTATGGTCGGAATAATACAATCAAAGAACGGAAACCGGAACTATATGACGAACTTTATAAGTCGTTAAGGCTAGATACGCCTATCCCTATTTAAATTACGAAAAAACTCTAACATTTCATCTATCTCAATCAAGTTACCTTTTCCTTCTAAATAAAGCCCTTTAATTTTGGCCAATATCTGGTTTGCATCTACTTCGGTGTGATGTTTTCTGATAAGAGTAGCAAGTTCTTTGTATTTTGGCAAGTCTGATTCTATGCTCTCGTTTGTAGAATTGATCCTATGATACCCATCTTTTTTAGTCTCATCAAGCAGAACTGTGAATCGAGAAGCAGGGATTTTGTTTGACGTCGTGGGATTACTATTTACCAAGGAGTGCAAATTTCTCAAATTCTTTTCATTTTTTTTCTTCTCTCTATACGACAGGGGGCTGCTAGGTAGATATCGGCCCTGCAGCCTACCTATTATATAATCAATTAGTCTAACAAATAAAGCAGTTCCCCCATGTATGCTGACAGAGTGTCTAATCGCACTGGACTTCCTAGTAAACGTAGTTGAACAGTCAATACATACGTAGTTGATCTTGTAGACCATATTTAGGTGACATAAATTCTCATCCTTTTTAAATGATTTAACCCCTTGTTGGGAAAATCGTCGAGTTCTACTTTTGTAAGCGCAACACTGTGCTGCACCCTACAATAAGACACTACCATAAAAATGATCGGAGTGAAGAAAGTGAAGCATGACATATTGCTAATAGGCAGGCAGGAAGAAAACGTCCAAATAAGATGATAAAGTCTCTTTGCTTAAAAGCCTTTTTTGCTAATGTGAGGTATAATGAAAATGGTGATAATCTTCATCTCAAACAAACAGCAAGAAACGTCCAAATAAGATGATAAAGTCTCTTTGCTTAAAAGCTTTTTTCGCGAAAGTGAATAATATGACAAATTGGAAGACTGTGGTTAGCTCCATCTAAAGCCAAACGTACAAAAAAGCTGGTAAAGTCTCTTCACTTAAAAGTTTTTTTACGAGTACTAATTGTTGAAGTCAGAAAACTAGTTGCTATTATTACTACCGTTGTCTCGATCTCACAGATTTTCAGAAATAGGAATGGGATAGAAGATCCGAATACGTTGACTATATTACCAGTCTGATTCCAAATATCACTGCCCCATTATCTGACCACGGATTTCTCCATTTGGATTTTGATCTGTGTGTATGTTCACATATGCATCTCCGCTGCTCATTGCAGCTGCTAGATCCGTCGATTGCTTACCAGCCATTGGTCCCTCAATTTGTCAGGCGTTATTGAGCCAGTTTCTGAAACTTCATTCGTAGGAGAGTCAAGCGACTCTTGTATACAATATTTGGCTGGGATGTCTTTGCAGTTTTGGCGATGATTTCCATTGCTAACTCCTACTGGATACCATGGTTATTCGTTTTTTCAATGGATTCCAAGATCTTGTTTTCTAACACCTCAAAATCTGATTTCCTTATTCTTCCCTCTTTGAGTTCATTTCTAATGTTCTCTTTTATATCACTCAGGTTTTTCAAATACGCTTTCCTATCTACTTCAGGGTCTTGTCCTCTATAGTATCGGAATATTTCATCATTAATCTTCTGAAGCCATTCATCGCACCTTTGTAACTTTTTATTCTCCTCTCTTCTATAAGGTATAAAATATAGACCCGCGATTGCAGCTGCAGAAGCTAATAACGCGATCGTGGGGTATATGTTGCCTGTAGTTTTAAGTAAGGAGGCAGTCTTTGTATTTGGATCAATATTGAATTTCCATTCATTCACACCTTCATCGCTTGCTACTGTGAACTGTCGAGTATAGCTGCTTTGGTTTGAGACAGATCTCATCCAGGACACCGCCAAGCTTGCACCTACAGGAAATCTCCGTGTTTCAATTACCCATGATTTGTCCTCTTGTTTCAAAGTCATATTTTGGCTATGAGAACCAATGGTAAAGTTACTTATGTAGGGAGTCTGGGGGATTGTAATCCGTAGATTATCCGCATACGTCTGACCTTGATTTATAAACTTCAATTGTTCCTTTTGGGAAGGGAGGGTATTGGTGTCGTTGCCCATCGATACTCCTGAAAAGCGAGTGTAGGTAACCTCTATCGCAGGGTTTTTCCACCAATCAGTATAAAGCGTAGTAGCGCCAAAGACAACAAGTCCACCAATAGCAATCGGAAGAATTACCCTTAACGAACCCCTATGATCTGTCAATAATGTTTCTATGGGATCCGAAATAGGTAATAAATAAGCTTTGGCCCAGAATATCAGAACGGGTACATGTCCATACATCCAAAGCACAACAAACTCATAACTTCATTGAGGATTGCAAGAGAATGATTGATTCATAAATAAGATATGCATAAGGGAGCATTTCTAAAATAGTCGAAGCAAAGAGGCAAATAAAGTAATGCGCAGGTCAGCACATCAGAATGAGTTAGTATGCTTTGCCAGCGATTTTGTTGAAAACAGAGTAAGACGCTAGACATTGTCTCCCTGAAGATCCCAACGACATACGTATCGCACCTTTTCCAATCCACCTTTATTGCTTTGCAACCATTGATCTGTTAGGAGCGCTGATGAGTGGTCGAGCGGATAGGAAAGCCTCAACCACGAAACAATCTATTCAGTACATGACAAAGTTTTATGATTTATGATCCTGAGGATGCCAAAATCCTTCTTGACCTATTTAGACATAAACTTGTACACTTAGCACAACCAAATTCAACGATTCAAAGCGGTCCAGACAGAATCATATGGAGATACCATCATTACAATATACAGCCTCATTTGAAAAAGCTAGTCTTGCATTCAGGTAGTGTGGTAGAGGTTTCTTCAGATTGGACTGTCCGAGTTACTCATAATCAATATCATTACTATGGACTTATCAAGGAAATCAAGGATTCAACCACTAGGCACAATGGATACTTGGATATGCTAGAAAAGATACAGCATCTTCAGGATAAGTATGAAATGGCACTCAATCAGATTTACGGTGAATAACGTTACTAGTTAGAGTAGAACAAAGTCCTGAGCGTGATATCGCTTGCGATATCATGTGAATCTCGATGATTTAAGCTATTTCTGGCAATGATTGACATGAAATGCTCTGTATGTATTTACTAGAATATATCTTTAGATCTCTATTCTTTCACAAATAGAAATTAATTGGAAATTAGTTTTGCATTCAATCCCGACGTATCTTCAAGAAGGTGGTACCATCACTCATTCTTTGACTGTCGTTTACAATCACAAAAATCACCCTTGGCAGATACATACGCCGTCCAGTCAAAACGAATACAATGCCTGACTAGAGCTCTAAAAGGGTATGGCGGCATTGCAATTGGACTTGGTGGTAGCTAAATTATCGAGATAGTGTTCAAAGACATATTTAAATCAAAGTTAAAGTAAGTAGTATTTCTTGGCCGAAAGTGAACTAATAATAACTTTCATGTTTAGTCTTAGCTTATTATTAGTCATCATCTCAGCGGTACGCCATTATTCACGTAACTTTATCATACCGGGAGTAACAATCCTGTTGCTTCTTGGGGCAATTTTGCCATTCATTCCTGTTATTGGTTTCGAAGCTGAAGAACTCTACAATTTCATTGAAGGGATACCTCAATTAGTAATATATGTTATTATCCCTATCCTAATTTTCGAATCAGGACGCCATCTAAAGATCGAGCAGGTTAAAAAAGAGGCCATCCCAATTGGTTTCTTTGCAATTATAGGAGTCGTAATAACAATCCTAATCATAGGCGCCGGAACTAGCCCTGTATTTCAGATTCCATTTATTGATGCCTTACTCTTTGGAACTATCCTGGCTGCTACTGATCCTGTGGCTGTAGGCGCCATTTTCAAGAAATTTCCAATTCCCCACAGACTGAATATGATTATTGAGGGCGAGTCCATATTCAACGACGCCACAGGAGTTATTTCTTTTAATGTTGTTAAGGGTATCATCTTCTCAGGTGTTGCGTTTTCGCTTCTAGACACCTCACTCTCTTTTATCTGGTCCATGGTAGGCGCAATCGCCTTAGGTATTGGGATCGGATGGGCAGGAGGAAAACTCCTAGATAGGTGGAAGGCGGACGAATATGTAGATTTCACATTTTCATTGGGGTTGGCTATTGGTGGTTACATTATTGCTGACCACGTCTTGCATGTTTCTGGTGTGGTCACAACATTATTCATTGCAATGCTAATCATTACTCAACACAAAGAGATTTCTAGTGGTGTTAGAAAATCCTTTCACAAATACTGGGACTATTTGGGGTTTATCACGAACGGTATCCTCTTTTTCATTATAGGGATTCCCCTGTTTGCAGTTGAGTTATATGAAGGTGCAAACTTCCCACTGATCCTCATCATAATCTTTCCTTTTGCCATAATGATGTTTGCCAGGGCAGTCACAGTTTATGGAGGAAGTACATTTTTAAGAATATTTAGAGTTAGAATCCCTCTCAAATGGCAAAATGTTCTTACCCTGGGTGGGTTAAGGGGAGGTGTGGCAGTGGCACTGGTTCTCTCACTTCCATCAGAGTATGAATTAAAGCCTTTACTCATTAGCTTAGTCATACCATTAATCGCGATTAATCTAGTAGCAAATCCAATTCTATTAAGTCGTTATCTAAAAAAATCAAAGATTGCATAGACTAAAAATGCATGCATGATTATTCCAATAAACCAATAATACCAACCGCGTAATTAGGCTCATTCTTCGAGTACCATCACAGTCTGGTTTCTAACATACTTATTAAATTCGTCATGCGCATCATTATATCCACGTTCAATCAACAACTTTATAGTCTCTGAGGAAAAATCAAATGTTTTATTTGAAATAGTGTATTCGTCGTTCTTCCGGTCTACGCGAATTAATTCATCTATCTGGAATCGTCCCTCAAGCATGGTACGGTAGCTTCTATGTTTTGCGAACGTACCTTGGAATTTTGTCTTATGACCTAATAGATTATTTATTGTATCCTCCTTTACGCCATGCTCTTCTGCGACTTTAATCAGAGCCCTTACCAGATCAACGAAATCAGAAATTAACAAGAGCGTATTCTCTTCCCTATCTGTCCTATCTGAAAAAGTTATATCGCTATTTCTGTTGACGACTCCGTCTCTATCAGTTGGGATTTCTGCTTGTCTTTTAGGATGCAAGTTGATGACACATATTCCTAATCGAGGAACAGAATCTTTTAATCCTCTAACCCTGTACCAATAAAGTCTATGCATTAGAACTAACTGCCATAAAGGAGTATTAGTCATAAGACCCCCATCCCAAAAATACCGAATTTCCTTTCTGTACCTTGAGGAATTGTCAGTTCCATCATTTGTCTTCGCTGGACCAATCTGTCTATTTCTGTCATCAACCGATTGGGAAGCGAGACTTTCAACTTCTATTTTAGTAAAGTCAAAATTGATTGGATAGGATGCACTTGCCATAACATGATCGGATGTTATGCCCTTGTCATAGCGAACTACACGTTCAAAAACAGTCTCGCTATCTTTATCATTTTGGCTGATTAATCTCCCGTACTCAGTCTTTCTTGATCCGTCTTCCTTGGGATAGCTGTCGAATGTAACCGGGATACCATCTGCGACGTCGACTGCTACCAGCAATAGCCTTGGTTGACCGTCCTCTTGTGAAGTAGCAATTGGAAATTTTGCAAAACGCTCAAGACTTCGTCTTAAAGGTTCGTTATTATAGCGATACCATGTATTCTCTGAATCAAAGAACCTATAGTCATATGTAGGCCTATAAGGATAAAAGACAGCCGGTGATCCAAAGTAAGCAGATTCTTTAGATGAGTAGTATCTTCTTGCTGCTTCTCCGGATGCAATATCTCTATTGAATGCATGCCAATAGTTCCACCACGGTTTGAAAAAAGGATTAGTCTCTACTACTGATTCTTTTGAGATGTAGCTCCAGAAATCATTAAGTCTCTCCGCTGATCCTTCATAGGTTTGATTTTCCACGACATAGCTTACAAGAATAGCAGCATTGATAGCTCCGATAGAAGTGCCTGCCATTATGTCGAATATGGCTCTGCCTCTCTCTCCTGCTTCTTCGTCCCTTTTTGATAAGAATTCATATATTGCCTTATAGGCTCCAGCTTCGTATGCCCCAAGTGATCCTCCACCTTGAAGTACAAATGCTCTTTCCTTCTCGGGAATATCCACTTTCTTATTAACGCTCGGCATGCTGCTGTTAAGATAAAGAACCCTTGAGAATAAAAAATTTTTGCTCTAAAATTATGAGAGGAAGATGGGCCTCAGCTGCTCTGGGAGAGGGTTTAGCCAGAAGGCGTACTAACTGACAAGGAATTTTAAAAACTTAAGATGGATTTGTTATCAAGAATATAAGGTATGCGCTGTAAGTAGAATTATTAATCGTCTCGATACATTTTAGGAACCCCAAAGTAGAACATCTAGAAGGTGAGAAGCGTAGCTCAAATGGCTCAAGGAGCGCCTTACGAGAAAGAAGTTTCACCGTAACAAGGCCGCACTTAAGACCTTACATACTGTCCGCTAGTCCAGGAAATGGCTTATGTCTTATGGCAATCTTCAATATACCTGGAGATAAATTAATCCGACCCAGACACACAGAAGGACGAAGACCCATGCTTCGCCTGAATACTTCAATTTTTTTCTACTTTATGAGATTACAGGAGGCATAAATTATGGAATCGTATTAAAGAAGAAAAATTAAAACATAACTATTAGTTATTTAGAACTAACCCAACCTCAACTAGTGGACAACAAGAATATTGTTTCTTAGACTTCTCATGCAATCGCAAAAGCCTTTTTACCAAGTCTGATTTTCATAGTGTAATGGACAGACAAACCTTGGTGACTATAACTATTGTTGTCGCCACTATATTCGTAACCAGCCTTGCCATAATGTCGTCAAGCCAGTTCGGGACGGCGCAGGGACAACAGCAGAACGCTTCACAGTTCTCCGCAAATCTGACCGGAGATTTGACCTCCCCACCAACTGAAACAAATGCGACGGGAACTGCGGAATTTGCAGTTGTAGGTGATGGAAATACCATGCGATATAAAATTGATACCAACAATATCGATAAAGTCACAGATGTCTATGTGGCAGCTTCCAGTGGCGGACGATATGCTGACTTGGTCCAGCTTAGAAGCGGTGTCAACGAAGGCGTCACAGGGCCGATCAACGGAACACTAGTTCAAGGTAACTTCACAGCTTCTGACTTTACAGGAAGGCTGAACGTGGACCAGATGTCTGATTTATTGAAACTCATCATTGATGGAAATGCATTTGTTAGAATCCAGACAACTGATGCACCACTCGGAAAAATCGTGGGGAAGATAACTCCGAATCTTCCGCCATAACCTTTTTTTTATCACTAAAATCTCGTTGCACCAACTTTGGTCTTCTACATATGAACAGTCTCTATACATTCATCTAATGTCCTCTATCCTTTTCAATATGTTGTAATAGTCCTTTAGGCTCTTATGAGGGAGTGCGTTATGAAATAAACTTACTTCGGGAATTTATCCTGATAGGTGTTGTGGGTGGAGGGCAATAGATAATGGTTTCTTAAATAAAATCAAGGACAAAATAAAAAATAAAGTTATAGGGGGGTTACTGACCGAAGGGGGGCAATAGCCAAGTTTGCGCGACTGCATCTGACCAAGCCGCTGACGGACTGAGATCGTTATCAGGCTCTAGAGTTATGACTATATCCGTATAAGTCAGGGCATTAGTCATATCTTCATCAAATCCCAGCGTCCCAGATTTTGAAATCTTACCCATGCTAAGTGCATAACCTGAGCCTCCGTAATAATCGTCTACTAGCCAGGCTTCAAACACTTTCCCAGGCTGTGGAATATAGTTTGTGGCAATATCGACGTCTATCCTATGTCCATTAGTACAGACATTTGCAAGTCCAAATATGGTGCCATAATATCCTATAAGAGCTCCTGTCTGGCATTGTGTTTGCTCTGACTGGGCATATGCAACTGAAACTGTTGATGATGATGATATTCCTACCACACTGAGTGCTGCAATCACCGCAAATACAGTAATTATTATCTTGTTTTGCATATTTCGATTACTGACCTCCTCCTCTACTGCTTGTTAGATTCTGAAGCTTCTGAACAAGGCCTGAAAAATCAGCGCCTCCCTCTTGCTGCAAGTTCTGGATATTTGATCCATTTATGCCTAGTTGTGATAATCCTTGCGATAATTGTTGTGACAGGTTTTTGAATTGAGCTGAATCTGCAAGCCCTTGCAGACTTTCTGTAAGATTACTACCCTGTGGTAACGAGAGATTTGCGCCTGAATTATTAACTAGTCCTCTAAACTTTTCTGAAAGCTCAAGGAGCTTTTGCTGCACTTGTTGCGCCATTTCTGGTGATGGTCGATTCTGACCTTGCGCCTTGACCGCCAAGTTCAAAGTAGGCGAAATTAACAACGATAAGGCCAGAAGAGAGATTACACCCAAGACGATGGGTAAACCTAACTTTCCGTTTCTTTTCATGGACAAACTTCATGAAGGATATGTATCTGAATTATAAATGCTTTACTTCTTTTGCAAGACATTTAGGTGAGAGTCATTTAGTTTAAAGTTCGAGATTTGTCAGATATATTCAGCAGAGATATACCCAGTATATGTCTACAGGAGCAATGATATTAAATTGATTGGATTGTGCCTTGACACCTTAAAAAAACCCTTGAATATCTGTACCGACACTTCGTCTCAGATTCAGTTGGTTGATCTTGGAGTTCACGGAGCATCATTTAAGATATACTGGCCTCCTCGAGTGCAACTTCAGTACACCTATTCAAGTAGCGAGAAATTGGTAGTCTTAATAGTAAGTAGCAATTGAAGCAGGAGTCAATATTAAGGACATGCTTAATAAAGACAAAATAAGTTGTATTTGTTTGGCTGAGAGCGAACTAATAATAACCTTCATGTATTTGCTTAGTAAGAAGTAAGTAAAAAATTTTGCATTAAAATAAATACATATCAGCTCTTATATATTGTCTCTTGACATTAGCTCGTACTATTTGTTTTTATCCATCACTTTGATACTGTTTAACTCTGCCAAAGTATCTATCGGGGATGAACTCTGGAATCAAAACTAGTAAGAATAGAAACAAAGTAACAGATAGGTTTGTGAATGAAGTTAAAATAGCTACTGAGTATGTTAGTATTGTGATTAGTACCCGTCTACCAGATCTACTCCTAATAACTGCATTTACTGTTTTATCAACTAATTCTAGATGCCCTTTTGTGTAATAGTATAGAAAAAATAATATTGCGCCCGCAAGAATCGAATTGAACGAATAAATAAGAGCCGAAATTTGCTGGTCTCTGTATTGTGCAAGTAAACCAGTTGAAAAAGGTATCAACCCAATAGTCATCAGAAATGAAAAATTTATCCATATAAAAGGGCGATCAAGATCAACTATCCAGCGGAAAATTCTATGATGTGCAAGCCAGTAAACACTTAGAGTTACAAAGCTAACTACATATGCTCTTATATCAGGCCATAGCTCACTAAGTCGGTCTAAGAGTCTCTCAGAAGTAAGTTCAGCTGAGGTAAGTTCTCCCTCTGCGTATAGTATAAGTTGAGGCACACTTACATTAAAGACCAATATTGTCATAATTACTGCAAATACCCCATCGGTAAGTGTTTCAAGCCGTCTCTTATCGAAAATTAGTCCTTCTCCTTCGTCACTCATACCCAATATTTTTGATTACCCTGCTGCTACATGTTTGAAGGCGTTGAGAATGATCAACGTAGGGGCATAAACCGTTCAGAGTTAGGTAACCAAAGCAACTATTGCAAATTATTTCTACTTGCTTCATCTTCATGCTTGGCATTTGAATCAGTAGGCAGTTACCAATGGGTTTCTGCTTCCATTTTACTTCCTTGATAATTCCAGACTTATTTATCTTGTATTTGAAAATTCGCAAACGCAGGACCCCACAGAAATTCTAATCACTTTATTAAATTTCTATAAAAGTTCAACGTAAGCTATGCGAGGCGCGTGTACATTTTCGCTAGTCTTGATCAACTCTCTATTTTGCTCGTTATTTTTAATAATGTTCTGTACCATCTCGACAAATAACTCTTTAATTGCTTTCATCCTTTCAATGTAGCCATTAAAGAACTCGTTCATCTTTTTGTAATTTCGTAGATATTGGTTATACATTTTAGACCACGATTTAGACATCCATACTCACCCACAAAGGCCATGTTACCGAATTACATAAACTTATAAGAACAAACTAAGATATTTTTCGTCTCAACATGTTTGCATAATTAACTAATAGGGAATTTAGTAAGGCGAATTTCTTAGTAACAATGAATTTATGAAATTAGGCGATAACTTATGTTTATCTCCCGGCAAGAAGCATGGAGACATTAGATCATGCGAGTTTATCTGTAGATGTAATTTAACATGGCCTCAGTTCCAAGTATAGAACACTATTACTCAGAATAATCTATTAAGAATTTCGTCAACCCATCATGGCCAAGCACAAAGTTACGAGATCACAATTCCGTCAACATCGCAGATCATAGCTAGAGGATTTAGATGTTCAGAATTACTCGGAGAAAGAGAACTATTTGAGCCCCGGATAGAATGCTGACAACTATTTTGACAGTACTGACTGACAGTATTGACAATCCTGACAGTGCCGTCTAGGGAATTCATTTTGACATTTGTCGTCAGTCAAGGAGACATATGTATTTTCACTAGCAGTTGAGATTAGAGTGGTCGACAAGATATCCAAGTATGGATAGAATTTGGTGAAAAATTAGTTCAAACTATAACTTATTTGATATCGCAAAACAGTAGTCAAGAAATAAACCGTTCGTCTAATCGCAACATTTAAAGTCTAGATTTTTGATAACAAGTCCTCCTTTAATTTCTGAAATTCCTTGTCAGTTAGTACACCTTTTTGGTGGAGATCAGCATATTTTAGCAACTTCGCTTGGATATCTTCTTGCTGCGATTGGGGTTGCTGGGCTTGCTGGGTTTTTTGTTGTTGTAATGCTTCTATCTGTCTTTGCTGAGCTTCTATTTGTTGCTGTGCTTGTTGTTGTTGAGCATCAAAGGCTTGTTGTTGTTGTTGCATTTCCATTCCCGCGCGGTGTCTTGCTATGCCTGCTCCTAGAGCAGCTGAGGCCCATCTTCCTCTCATGATCTCCGATAAAGTATCGGCAGTAAATAACCTTTTCGTAATAGGGGTTTCACAGGATATCTGTCATTGGAAATGAAAACCTCAATCTGAAGTGAATGGGCATGGGCATCCGAAGTAATAATACCTACGTAATCCTTAAATTCTTCGCTCTTCGTTAACTTGTGCTCGTGCTGTTTTAGTATCAAACAAGGTGTTTCATCTTAATTGACGTGAGATCGCGAGAGGAGGTTATTATTTGGGAACAGACGAGTTACCTGCTTTTTATCATACTAGAGTGATACTCTGCTGCCATCTCTCCAATCGCTGAGTTATAACTCTTTACATACTCCTTTAAAAGTTCTGTAGTCTTGGCCATCAGCTTATTTTGTATGTTCATCCATTTGATCAAATTTCTTGTATACTCATTTGAATGATTTATCATGTTTTCCGTATTTGCAGTTGTAGTACTAGGTACCTTGTAGTATGGTTGGGAATTTGAAAAATATTCCTTTTGAAGAGAGATATTACTCTCATAGGTAACCTTAATTGATTCCAAATATTCTTGCTGTAGATCTGATATTGACTGTACGTGCTGCTGCATAGACTTGGCAAATTCATCTGATAGCTTTTTATAATTTTCATTAGCTACTTCATTCAACTTATTCATTGGAGCACTCTCGGTCTGTTTCCTTTCGCTGGCCATATAGAGATTCTTTACAACAGTAATATATTACATTATCTTCTCTATAGGAAGTGAGTTTCTGACGTTTTTTCCATCTTTAATGTAATCCTGACCTGTTTTTGCTTCAGATTTGAAAAAAACATGGGACCGAAAATGATGTCAAATTTGTTTCACAAACCACTGGCCCCACTACAAACGAGTTTAGAAAACCTATTGATTGCTATGCTCAACATCGGTACAAGCATACTCATGTAACGAAACCTCTAATGCTCAATCTGTCCACTACAAAATGCAAATTGTGATACAGTTGGTGTTGGTAGCCCCATATCCCAGCACGTATGTAAGTAAAAGCTTATCTTTAAGAGGGTTAATATTTAGAATGATAAGTTGTTCAGGGTCACTCTTCCTAATGGTCGCACTATTATACCCGCCTTAGTTGTCATAGATATGCAGAATGGTTTCGTATCAAAGGGAGGATCTTATGATAAAATAGGATATAACACAACCATGTATAGAGATGTAATTCCAAAAATTAAAGATTTAATAGAATTTTGCAGGAGTATGGGTGTTCCTGTCTTTTACACCGAGGCAGTGAAGGAGGATAGTGGCATAGATATTCTTACAAACGTCCACAACTTCTTACCAAAATCAAGACAGGAGAGATTAAAAGTACCGATCTGTGTTAGAGGTACTTGGGATGGAGTAACAATCGATGAATTAAAACCTAACGAGAAAGATCCTGTAATTCTCAAGCGAAGGGATTCTGCTTTCCAAGATACAGATTTCCGAATTATGCTTCAAAGTCAAAGCATTAATTTGTTAGTATTTACTGGAATTGACACTTCTATTTGTGTAGAGACTTCGTTAAGGGAAGGATTTAACACAGGTTATGATGTGATGATAATATCTGATGCTACAGCTTCCGGAAACAAGAGACATTACGAAACAACTCTAGAAAGAGTTAAAGATTACTATGGATTGGTATATGATACTGAGTC
>Ga0081455_10006150_pt1 | contig 12954 bp, 12 predicted proteins | sample TabmetS3T2R1_FD_70207 | JGI IMG/M metagenome (GOLD analysis project Ga0081455, IMG submission 70207) | Tabebuia heterophylla rhizosphere microbial communities from the University of Puerto Rico - S3T2R1 | ecosystem: Host-associated > Plants > Roots > Rhizosphere ... | reverse complement strand
GAGGAGCCTGCGCAACGGGCCTCGAAGGATGGGCCCCCCCGAAGGATTTCACCTCCGCTTATCCCCCCTCACCCCCAGCGGCCGTACACTCCTCGTCACCTGCTCGCAGAGGGGGTGGTGTTCCGGACCACTCACCCAGAACCCCACGCGAAGCCGGGCGCTTTTCGAGCTCGACGGCGAGGCCGCCTTGGAGATGTCTTAAAGCGCGGCGGGGATGTGTCCCTGACCTTGAGTGCCCTGTTGCCCACGCATCCCCGCTCCCCCTCATTTCGGAGCGAGATGAAAGAACAAGAAGAAGCGGCAAACGCTCTGCTCCAACGGACCGCCGCAAGGCGGGGCCGCTGTTCGTGCTTGGCGCCCATCCTTCGAAACGCGCCGGTGGCGCTCCTCAGGATGAGGACGGAGTGGGTTGAGAGACCGAGTCCGCCCAACCTCCGACCTCATCCTGAGGAGCCGCGAAGCGGCGTCTCGAAGGATGGGCCTACGCGAGATTACCGCGCAATTGCCTCGCGCGGGCGGCGGCGGCGTGGGGGAGGGGCTTCGGCGTGCTCGCCCTTGACCGGCATCAGATGCAAAGTGCCGCCGCGCACCGCGAGCGCCAGCTCGCCGCGCTTCAGCGCCAGCGCATCCGCGCCGAACACATCATGGCGCCAGCCGATGAGAGCCGGCACATCGGCGGTATCCTCAGACGCAATGATTTCGAGGTCGGCGGTCGAGGCGACGAGCTTCTGGGCGACGCCATGCTCGGCACATTTCATCTTGAGCAGAACCTTGAGCAGCTCGAGCAAGGGGCCGGCGCCCGGATGCAGCGGCTTCGGCCGGGGCAGGGAGGGAATCTCCTCCTTGGGTTTGGCGAGACCGCGCGCGACGGCCTCGAGCAACGCTTTGGCACCACGAGAATTGGCGAAGCCCCCGGGCAGGGCGCGCAGGCCCGCGAGCTGCTCCTTCGACTGCGGCGCCTGGATAGCCACTTCGACGAGCGCCTCGTCCTTGGCGATTCGCGCGCGCGGCACGTTGCGCGCCTGAGCCTCGCGCTCGCGCCAGGCCGCAACCTCGACGAGCACGCCGAGCGCTTTGCGGTTGAGGCCCTTCGGCTTGATTCGCTTCCAGGCGTCCTCGGGTACGAGCGTGTAGGTCGCGGGGTCGAGCAGCGTCGCCATCTCCTCGGTCACCCAGGCCTCGCGCCCGTTCTGAGCGAGCTGCGCCGCGAGCTCGACATAGACCCGGCGGAGATGGGTCACGTCCGCGACCGCGTAATCGATTTGCTGGGTGCTGAGCGGCCGCCGGCGCCAATCGGTGAAGCGTGAGCTTTTGTCGATAGTCTCGTTCAGGGTTCGCTTGACCAAAGCCTCGTAACCCACTGAATCCCCGAAACCGCAGACCATCGCAGCGACCTGCGTATCGAACAGCGGGCGCGGCACGAGGCCGGCTAGATTGTGGAAAATCTCGATGTCCTGGCGAGCCGCGTGCATGACTTTCGTCACCTTCTCCGCGTTCATCAGCGCGAAGAGAGGGTCGAGCGACAGGTCCTTGGCCAGAGGGTCGACCAGGAACACCGCGTCGTCGTCGGCCGAGGCCATCTGCACCAGGCAAAGCTCCGGCCAATAGGTCTGGTCGCGGATGAACTCCGTATCCACCGTGATGAACGGCTCGCGCTCCAGGCGGCGGCAGGCCTGCGCCAGCTCATCGGTGGTTCGGATGGGTTCCATGAGAGGAGCTATAGCCCAAGACCGAAGCCCTGTCTTGCGGTCAATCTGGCACGTTTTTTAGGAATTTTGCCAAGCCTGGGACATGCCGGACCTCCCCCGCGAACGAACACCTGGATGCCGGGTCGAGAGGTGACACCGGAGCGTGGGAGGCGGTCCCCCCACGTCAAGGTTGGAAGTCAGCGGAAGGACGGAACGGCAGGGTCGATTTGTCTAGATTGAGGCCTAGGCGTCCGGAACTAAAAAGGCCGCATAAGACTTGGTCGTCTGAGAACAGAATGTTCGACCGAGGAAAGTAGAGTTGCGAACAATTTTTGATTGGACAAGGGCGAAAACGGCCCGGTGTCAGGGCGAATTATTCGGAAACAGCCGGTCGGATAAGCTCGTCTTCGATCGCGAAGAGGTCCGAACAAAGGGAAATCCCGACATTCGGGCGGCTTACCACCAAGATGTCGCTCGGCGAAAGAAAGGGCTATTGCGACAGCGCCAAGCCCTGGGCAAAAGCTACCTGCGCGAGCATGCCTGCTTTGCGGAACCGCACGAAACGCTTATCGACCCCGTGGCGGGCCTGGGTCAGATAGGTCTCGCCGGTTGGGATATCGCCGACAAAGCCATTGCGGAGTGCCAAAAGCTTATCGCGGAGCGCGAAAATCAGGCCCTTCCATCGAAGGGGAGCTTGGACGTTATCGCCGACGGCAAGCGCGATATCGACGATGTTTCGCCAATTGCCAGGCTCGCTTTGTCGCCCCTCCTGATTGTTCCGGTGACAAAGTATTTCGGGATGCTCCCGATTCTCTTCAGCATCGGACTCACGCGGGCGAAGTCAGACGATTTATTGGACTGGTCCTCTCACCTGTTTCACCGAGACCCCGAGGACATTACCCAAATCAAGGTGTTCTTGAACCTCGTCGACGTGGATGGTGACACGCGGCCATTTCACGCCCTCCCCGCCGGTCTCTCCCAAATCGTTGCGAAGAAACTCGACTATTCAGTCGGACGGCTGACGGACCAAAAGGTTCATGAGCTTGTGGGACCCGGCAAGGAATTTGTCGCATTGGGTCCGATTGGGACCGCCACATTTTGCGATACAAACCGCTGCTTTCATTTCGGCGGCCGTCCCGGCAAGCGGGACCGCTATCTCTTGGTCATTCAATATGTCCTCCCGACATGCACTTGGTTTCCGCAGCGCCAAGGCGATGGAGAGCGGCGCAATCTTCTGCCGAAGCTCACGACAGACGGTCGGTCCAAGTACAAGAACGCCTTGCTTGGCGCGACGCTAACGCATTGAACGCTCGACTGTTCTTCGCCATGGGAACCGCTCGTTCCCTTGACATGGCCGGCTTGCCGTGCGTCTTTTCCTCGCCCAATCGGACTAGTCGCCTACCGGCATTCATTGACCCATACCTGTTGTCTTCCGAACCCTTCCATGGCCATCACACACCATCCCTATCGCTCCACCACCTGCGGCGCGCTCAGGGCGTCCGATGCCGGCAAGGAGGTGAGGCTTGCGGGCTGGGTCCATCGCAAGCGTGACCATGGCGGGCTCCTCTTCATCGACCTGCGCGACCATTTCGGACTGACCCAGGTGGTCGCCGAGCCGGACAGCCAGGTGTTCAAGGCGCTGGAAGGTGTGCGGGCCGAAAGTGTCATCTCGGTTGCGGGCCCCGTCGCCAGGCGGCCGGCCGAGACCGTGAACAAGGACCTGCCGACCGGCGAAATCGAGGTCCGGGTCACGTCGTTCGACATCCTCTCGGCCGCCCAGGAGCTGCCGCTGCCTGTCTTCGGCGACCAGGAATATCCCGAGGAGACGCGCCTCAAATACCGCTTCCTCGACCTCCGCCGCGAGCGGATGCACAAGAACATCGTGCTGCGCTCGCAGGTCATCACGTCGCTCCGCCGGCGCATGATTGACGGCGGGTTCACCGAGTTCCAGACGCCGATTCTCACCGCGTCCTCGCCGGAAGGCGCTCGCGACTTTCTCGTGCCCTCACGCATGCATCCCGGCAAATTCTACGCGCTGCCCCAGGCGCCTCAGCAGTTCAAGCAGCTCATCATGGTCGCGGGCTTCGACCGTTACTTCCAGATTGCGCCCTGTTTCCGCGACGAGGACGCGCGCGCCGACCGCTCGCCGGGCGAGTTCTATCAGCTCGATATCGAGATGAGCTTCGCGACCCAGGAGGATGTGTTCGGCGCGATCGAGCCCGTGCTGCGCGGCGTGTTCGAGGAATTCGCCGACGGCCGTGCCATCGCACCCGGCGCGTTCCCACGCATCCCTTACGCGGAATCGATGCTCAAATACGGCGTCGACAAGCCGGACTTGCGCAACCCGATCGTGATTGCAGATGTGACGTCCGAGTTCATGGCGGAGGGTGTCACCTTCAACGCGTTTCGCAAGGTCATCGAAGGCGGCGGCGTCGTGCGCGCCATCCCGGCACCGGGAGCCGCCACGCAGCCGCGCTCGTTCTTCGACAAGCTCAACGACTGGGCGCGCAAGGACATGGGTGCGCCGGGGCTCGGCTACATCGTGTTCGAGGACGAGGGCGGCAAGCTCACCGGCAAGGGGCCGATCGCGAAGTTCATTCCCGAAGCCGTGCAAGCGGCGATGGTGGCCAAGGCCAAAGTGAAGGCGGGTGACGCGTTGTTCTTCGCGGCCGACAAGAAGGACAAAGCCGCAGCACTTGCGGGCGCCGCGCGCACCAGGATCGGCCAGGAGCTCGACCTCATCGAGAAGAACGTCTTCAAGTTCTGCTGGATCGTCGATTTCCCGATGTACGAATACAACGAGACCGAGAAGAAAATAGACTTCTCGCACAATCCGTTCTCGATGCCGCAGGGTGGCCTCGAGGCGCTGGAAACGATGGACCCGCTCGCCATCAAGGCATTCCAGTACGACATCGTGTGCAACGGCGTCGAGCTCTCGTCGGGCGCGATCCGGAACCATCGCCCGGACATCATGGTGAAGGCCTTCGAGATCGCGGGCTATACGCGCGAGGTGCTGGAGACGCGTTTCGCCGGCATGTTCAACGCGTTCCATTACGGCGCGCCGCCTCACGGCGGCATCGCGCCCGGCGTCGACCGCATCGTCATGCTGCTCGCGGGCGCGGAGAACATCCGCGAGGTCGTGATGTTCCCGATGAATCAGCAGGCCCAGGACCTGATGATGAACGCGCCGTCGGAAGTGCCGGCCAATCACCTGCGTGAGCTTCACCTGCGCGTGGTGCTGCCGCCGAAGGAGGCGAAGGGCGGATGACCACAGCGGTCGATAGTCTGATTGAGGGCTACCGCCAGTTTCGCAACGGCGTTTATCGCCAGAACGAGGCGCGTTATCGCGCGCTCGCGGAAGGTGCGCAGACGCCGAAGGCCATCATCATCGCGTGCTCGGACAGCCGCGCGGATCCCGCGATGATTTTCAACACCGATCCCGGCGAGCTGTTCGTTGTGCGCAACGTTGCCAACATCATCCCGCCTTACGAAGCGGGCAGTCGCTTTCACGGCACAGGCGCCGCGCTCGAATTCGCGGTGACGGGGCTCGGCATCGGCGATGTCATCGTGATGGGCCATGCGCGTTGCGGCGGCATCAACGCGCTTTACCGGTCGCTGTCGCAGCCCGTGGCGGGCGAGTTCCTGCCGAACTGGATCGACGTGCTGCGCCCTGTTGCCGAAGACGTGGCGCGCCACTCGGAAGGAACTGAAACGGAAGTTCTGAGAAATCTCGAAAAGGCGGCGGTTGTCCACACGATCGAGACACTGCGCACGTTTCCGTTCATTCGCGAGCGTGAAGCGTCGGGGGCCGTGCGCCTCCACGGCTGGTTCTATGGCATCGCGTCCGGCAAGCTCTCGATCTACGATCCGAAGGCCGGTGCGTTCGCGGATGTGGCGGAGGGGTGAAGTTGTCCATCCTTCGTGACGCAGCCTTCGGCTGCTCCTCAGGATGAGGGTTGTGTTTGGGATACAAGGAAGCTCGATCCTCATCCTGAGGAGCCCGCAAAGCGGCGTCTCGAAGGATGGCAACAATCTCGGGCGAGGACTACTCGCTGTCGAGATATGCGCGGATGCGCGCGAACACCGCGTGAAACATCTCTTCCGTGAGCCGACCGGTGTTCGTGTTGTAGCGCGAGCAGTGATAGCTGTCGTAGAGCGTGATGCCGCCGGGCAGCGCATGCTCCGCGCCGTGTGCGAATTTGAACGCGCTGACCTTCTTGCCGCTTGCCACGACCACGCTGTCATGGGCGATGCGGCCGAGCGCCAGCACCGCCCTGACGCGGCGCAGCGCCTGAAGCTGTGCCGAGAGAAATGCGCGGCAGGAGGCGATTTCCTGTGGCAGGGGCTTGTTCTCCGGCGGCACGCAGCGCACCGCATTGGTGATGAGGCAATCCTCGAGCTCGAGGCCGTCATCGGCGCGCGCCTCGTAGCGCCCGCGCGCGAAGCCGAAGTGCAAAAGCGTGCTGTAAAGAAGGTCGCCCGCGTAATCGCCGGTAAAGGGGCGTCCCGTGCGGTTCGCGCCTCTCAGACCGGGTGCCAGACCGACGACGCAAAGCCGCGCGTCGGAGGCGCCGAATGTCGGCACGGGCGCGTTAAACCAATTGGGCTCGGCGCCACGATTGACCGCGCGGAATCCGACGAGCCTCGGGCACGCCGGGCAATCCCGCGACGGCTCGGCAGCCGTCACAAGTCGAACTCGTCGACCGACGGCGCCGGCTCACGCTGCTGACGCGCGCTCGGATCGCGCGCAACCACCGGCATCAAATCGGCGAGGTCGATGAACACATCGGCCTGGCGGCGCAACTCGTCGGCCACCATCGGAGGTTGCGAGCGGAGCGTCGAGACAACGCTGACGCGGCAGCCGCGCCGTTGCACCGCTTCGACCAGCCGGCGGAAATCGCCGTCGCCCGAAAACAGGACAAGGTGCTGGGCGTAAGCGGCGGCCTCCATTACATCGACCGCGAGCTCGATGTCCATGTTCCCTTTGATCTTGCGCCGACCGCTTGCATCGGTGAATTCCTTGGTCGGCTTCGTCACCATGGTGAAGCCGTTATAATCCAGCCAGTCGATCAGCGGCCGGATGGGCGAATATTCCTGATCCTCCATCAGCGCGGTGTAATAAAACGCGCGCACGAGCTGCCCTTTGCTTTGGAAATGCTTGAGCAGCCGCTTGTAGTCGATGTCAAACCCGAGGCCCTTCGCGGCGGCGTAGAGATTTGCGCCGTCGATGAAAAGAGCCAGCCGCTCGTTGGTGTAGAACATATGGGCTTATCCTTCTTATGTATTTGTGGGGGCGCAAGCTAAGGCCCACACCCCGGGTCGCGACAGCGGAACGAGTTGAAAAGCGCAGCGCCGTTGCCGCACCAATTCAATTATAGACCAAACAAGACACCGCGTAGAGCAATTCCCGCGGGAATCGAAGACGGGGACACATGATCTTGATTGCATTGGGCGCCAATCTTGGCGGCCGCGCCGGACCTCCGGCGCGCGGTCTGGATGCCGCGATTGTGCTGCTTCAACGGGAAGGCGTGCGGACCTTGCGCCGTTCGCGCTGGTACGTGAGCGCGCCGGTACCGAGAAGTGCCCAACCCAGCTACGTGAATGGTGTGGTCGTGGTCGACACGCTTCAGCGGCCTAAGGCCTTGCTGCGCCGCTTGAAAGCGCTCGAAAAGCGGTTCGGCCGGATGAACGGCACCCGTAATGCGCCGCGCGTTCTCGACCTCGACCTGTTGGATTGGCGGGGGCTGGTGACGGGGCCGGACGGGGTGCCGCCGGAGCTGCCGCACCCCCGGATGAGCGGCCGGGCTTTCGTGCTTCTGCCTTTGCTGGAGGTGGCACCCCGGTGGCGGCACCCTGTTAGTGGAAAAAGCGCCCGCACCCTGCTGGCCGAGCTTCCCCCCATCGGTAGGCCAGTCTTGCTGCCGAAACGAGGACGGTTCGTCTGCCGAACCGTCTGAATGTGCCGCACCCCTTGGCAGACGCAAAAGCTTGCGTTGAACCCGGCCACGCCTTAAATGAAGGGTTCGCCCATCACTCGCCAGGAGCGAAAACATGGCCCGCGTGACCGTGGAAGATTGTGTGCAAGTTGTCCCGAACCGCTTCGAGCTCGTGCTTCTGGCCGGCCAGCGGGCGCGAATGATTTCGGCCGGCGCGCCGCTGACCTTGGACCGCGACCGCGACAAGAACCCTGTGGTCGCCCTTCGAGAGGTGGCGGAGCAGACGGTGAAGCCGAAGGAGCTTGCGGAAGAGCTCATCCGCGGTCAGCAGCGCTTTGTCGAGGCCGAGGAGAACGAGGAAGAGACGCTGGCGCTCGCCGCCGCCGAGGAAGAGGCCGAAAGCCTCACCGAGGAAGAGCTGCTCAAGGCGCTCAAGAGCGAGACCGAGCAGCGCGCCGCGCAGCCTCGCGATTTCGAGGGCGACGAGGAATAACGCCACTTTCGCGCAATCCCATTGGCCGGGGCACGAAGGCGGCACGAGCTTAAGGAGCTGAGCCGCCGATGCTGCGGCAATATGAGCTGGTGGAACGGGTCAAGGCCTACGATCCCGATGCGGACGAAGGTCTCCTGAACCGCGCCTATGTGTTCGCCATGAAGGCCCATGGCGCCCAGCTCCGCCATTCCGGCGATCCTTATTTCTCCCATCCGATCGAAGTTGCCGGCATCCTGACCGAGCTCAAGCTCGATCCGGCCACGATCGTGACCGGTCTTCTGCACGACGTGCTCGAAGACACGACATCGACCACCGAGGAAATCGAAAGCCTGTTCGGCAAGGAGGTCGAGGCGCTCGTCGACGGCGTGACCAAGCTGTCCAAGGTCGAGTGGAGCTCCGAGACCACCAAGCAGGCGGAGAACTTCCGCAAGCTGCTGATCGCGATGTCCCACGACATCCGCGTGCTGCTCGTGAAGCTCGCCGACCGCCTGCACAACATGCGCACGCTCCATTTCGTGCCGGGCGAGGAGCGCCGCAAGCGCATCGCGCAGGAGACGATGGAGATTTACGCGCCGCTTGCGGGCCGCATGGGCATGCAGGCCATGCGCGAGGAGCTCGAGGATCTGGCGTTTCAGGAGCTGAACCCGGATGCGCATGCCTCGGTGACGGCACGCATGCAGTTCCTGCGCGATCAGGGCGGCGAGATCGTGCGCCGCATCTCCGATCTTCTGAAGCGCACCCTCGCGGAAAAAGGACTTGACGCGTGGGTCCAAGGGCGCGAGAAGCGGCCGTTCTCCATCTGGCGCAAGATGGAGCAGAAGATGATCTCCTTCGAGCAGCTGTCCGACATCATCGGCTTCCGTATCGTTACCGGCTCGACGGACGATTGCTATCGCGCGCTCGGCATTCTGCATTCGACCTGGCGTGCGGTGCCGGGGCGCTTCAAGGACTACATCTCCGTTCCCAAGAACAACGGCTATCAGTCGCTGCACACGACAGTGATCGGCCCGGAGGAGCAGCGCGTCGAGGTGCAGATTCGCAGCCTCGAGATGCATGAGATCGCCGAGCACGGCGTCGCCGCACATTGGGGCTACAAGGATCGTCTCGACGCCAACGACCAGGCGCGCGGCAGCCCGTATCATTTCCTGCGCGAGCTGGTCGGCATTCTCGAGCATGGCGGCAGTCCCGAGGAATTCCTCGAGCACACGAAGCTCGAGATGTTCCAGGACCAGGTGTTCTGTTTCACGCCCAAGGGCGATCTCATCGCGCTGCCCAAAGGTGCGACGTCGATCGACTTTGCCTATGCGGTGCACACCGAGGTCGGCGATACCTGTGTCGGCTGCAAGATCAACGGTCGCCCGATGCCGCTGCGCACGCAGCTACAGAACGGCGACAGTGTCGAGATCATCCGCTCCAAGGCGCAGCGTCCCGTGCCCGCCTGGGAGTCCATGGTGGTGACCGGCAAGGCGCGCTCGGCGGTGCGCCGTTTCGTGCGGCAGGCCGAACGTGACGAGTTCGCGCGCCTCGGCAAGGACATCGTCGAGCGCGTGTTCCGCGAGGCGGGCTACGATCCGACCGACAAGGCATTGGAGGCGGCGGCGACGCGCTTCAAGCTGGCCAAGGTTCCCGATCTCTATGTCGCCGTCGGCCGCGGCACCATCGTGAGTGCGGCGCTGCGCGAGACTTTGGTGCCGAAGGAGCCGAGCGCCAAGGCGAAAAAGCCGGGCTTCTTCCGCCGCAAGCCAGCTCCCGCCGCCGGCCACGCAAACGGCAACGGGAATGGACATGCCATTCCGATTCAAGGCCTCGTGCCTGGGCTCGCCGTGCATCTGTCGCCTTGCTGCCATCCGCTGCCGGGCGAACGCATCGTCGGCGTCGTGACGCCCGGCCGCGGCGTGGCCGTGCATACGATCGACTGCGTCGAACTCGAGCGTCTGCACGGCGAAGCCGAGCGCTGGCTCGATCTCTCCTGGGACAAGGCGGCGGTCGATGCCGCGCATCTTGTCGGCAGGCTGGACATCGTGCTGTCGAACGAGCCCGGCGCGCTCGCCAATCTCTGCGCCGTCATCGCTCGCCACGACGGCAACATCTCGAATCTCAAGATCACCGAGCGCTCGGCGGACTTCTTCGAGTTTCTGGTCGATGTCGAGGTCAACGACGTCAAGCATCTCAACGGCATCATGGCGGCGTTGAACGCGACGTCGGCGGTGAGCACGGTAAAGCGCGTGCGGAATTAGCGCGTGGGGCGATCCTTCGAGACGCAAGCTTCGCTTGCTCCTCAGGATGAGGTAAGAGATTGGGCGACCCCTTCTGACCTCATCCTGAGGAGCTCGCCAAAGGCGAGCGTCTCGAAGGATGGCAACGCGCTCGGAAAGTAGACATGACGAACGAAGACGTGCTCGACGAGTTCAGGAAATCCGATGCGTTGCTCGAAGGGCATTTCGTGCTGTCGTCCGGACGCCACAGTGCGCTCTATCTCGAGAAGGCGCGTGTGTTCATGTTTCCAGAACGCGCCGAGCGGCTGTGCCGTGCGCTCGCCGCGAAGATCAAGGCCGCGGTGAAGGAGCCGTTCGACTGGGTCGTCTCGCCCGCGGTGGGCGCGATCATTCCGGGCTATGAGACAGCGCGTGCGCTCGGTGTGCCCGCCATGTTCACCGAGCGCGTCGAGGGCACGTTCCGCCTGCGCCGCGGCTTCAAGCTAGCGCCGGGAACACCGGTCGTCATGGTCGAGGACATCGTGACGACGGGCCTGTCGTCGCGCGAATGCCTCGCCGCGATCCGCGCCGAAGGCGGCCGGCCGATCCTTGCTGCTTGCCTCATCGACCGCTCGGGTGGAACCGCCGATCTCGGCGTGCCGATGGTGGCGCTCGCGCAGCTCGACATTCCGTCCTACGCGCCGGATGCGCTGCCGCCGGAGCTTGCGGCGAAGCCTGCGGTGAAGCCCGGCAGCCGCGGCCTCGCATGAGCGCATCATGACAGGCCGTGTTCGCCTCGGATTGAACGTCGATCATGTCGCTACGCTGCGCAACGCGCGCGGCGGACTGGTGCCCGATCCCGTGCGTGCGGCGCAGCTTGTCATTGGCAAGGGGGTCGACGGCGTCACCGCCCATCTACGCGAGGACCGGCGTCATATCACCGATCGCGATCTCGAGCGCCTGCGTTACGAGGTTCCGTTGCCGCTCAACATGGAGATGGCCGCGACCGACGAGATGGTGACGATCGCGCGCGCGATGACGCCGCATGCCTGCTGCCTCGTACCGGAAAACCGCGCCGAGCGCACGACCGAAGGCGGCCTCGACGTCGCAGCCGGCCACAATCAGCTCGTCCCACACATCGCCGTGCTGCGCGGCGCGGGCATCCGCGTGTCGCTCTTCGTCGAGCCGGACCTGAAGCAGGTTGAAGCCGCGCATCGGGTGAGGGCGGACATCGTCGAGCTTCACACGGGGCGCTTCTGCGACGCCGTGCGGGCCGGGGTGCCGGCGGACCGGGAGCTCGCGCGGCTTCAGCAAGCCGCGGCGGCCGCCGCACAGCTCGGCCTCGAGGTGCACGCCGGTCACGGCATCGACTACGACTCTGTGTCGGCCATTGCGGCGATCCCCGAAATCGCCGAGCTCAACATCGGGCATTTCCTGGTTGGCGAGGCGGTGTTCGTCGGCCTTGTCGCGAGCGTGGGGCGGATGCGTGCGCTCATGGACGCGGCACGTTCCGATAAGGGCCGGGCATGATTATCGGCATCGGCAGCGACCTGGTCGACATCCGGCGCATCCAGAAGACCCTGGATCGCCACGGCGAGCGTTTCATCCAGCGCATCTTCACGGACATCGAGCGCGACAAGTCGGAGCGCCGGGCCAACCGCGCGGCCTCCTATGCCAAGCGCTTCGCCGCCAAAGAGGCCTGCGCGAAGGCGCTGGGCACAGGGCTCCGCGGCTCGGTCTATTGGCGCGATATGGGCGTGGTGAACCTGAAAGGTGGCCGGCCGACCCTGGCTTTGACCGGCGGGGCGCTGGCGCGGCTTCAGGCGATGACCCCGCCCGGCCATGTCGCCCGCATCGACCTCACCATCACCGACGAGTTCCCCCTGGCTCAAGCCTTTGTCATTATTTCCGCGGTGCCCGGGCCGGAGGGCGATGCTAAGGTGGCCTGAACGGGCCTTGTCTCTTATGGCGGGGCCGCTTAAGGAAGATGGCCCCGATGACGGGGTCGGTGGGGCGTAAAGGGGACATGGCGTGGAAGAGGCTCTGAGCGCGCTGGGGTTCAAGACCGGGCGCCGGTATACGGCGGGCACGGTCTCGGTGGTGAAAGGCTCCACCGTGCTGCGCGGCGTCGGGACGGACTGGAACCGGCTCACCACCAGAGGACTCCCGGAGATGCCGACCGCGGGCCGCATCCTGATTGCGGGCGGCGACGAAATCTATGACGTCCACATCGTCAACAGCGACGGATTGATGACGCTGAAGCGTGCTTTTCAGCGTGAAGACGTCAACGGCGCCGATTATGTGTATTTCGAAGAGCGTGCGACCGAGCCCGAAATCAAACGTGTTGCGGAGACGGCCGTCGTGGCGCGGCCTGTAAGCACGGCGCCGAGCCCGGCGAAGCCCCCGCCGGCCGAGACCCCGCCGCGCGGTGCCTGGGCGGAGCTGACATCCGGCGCCGTCGGCGAGGTTATTCGCACCGTCGTCTACGCGCTCCTCATCGCGCTCGTCATCCGCATCTTCCTGTTCCAGCCTTTCAACATTCCGTCGGGCTCGATGATGCCGACGCTGCTCGTCGGCGACTACATCTTCGTGTCCAAATACGCCTATGGCTACAGCCGGCATTCGGTGCCGTTCAGCCCGGG
>Ga0081455_10006149_pt1 | contig 12955 bp, 10 predicted proteins | sample TabmetS3T2R1_FD_70207 | JGI IMG/M metagenome (GOLD analysis project Ga0081455, IMG submission 70207) | Tabebuia heterophylla rhizosphere microbial communities from the University of Puerto Rico - S3T2R1 | ecosystem: Host-associated > Plants > Roots > Rhizosphere ... | reverse complement strand
AGTCCCGGGCACGCAGTGCGCGCAGCAGCGACGCCTTCTCCGCGACGCCGTACTCGGCGCTGCCGGCGAAGCCGCCGACCTCGTCGTACGCGGCACGCTTGACCGCGAGGCAGCCCCAGAACGTCGCGTCGAGGACGGTGCCGTCGACGGCGACGAGCTTGGGGCGCACCGCGCCGACGCGCGCGTGGCCGTCGAGATGGGCGAGTAGCGCGGGCAGCCAGCCGTCGACGAGCACGACGTCCTCGCGCAGGAAGACGAGGTGATCACCGGACGCCCGCGCGACCGCCTGGTCGGCTGCATCCGCGAAGGGAACCGGCGCGTCGTTACGGATCGCGCGGAAGTCACCGTCGATGCCGGCCAGCAGCGCCGAGGTGTGGTCGTCCGAGCCGTTGTCGACGACGACCACCTCGAACGGGATCTGATCGGGCACGCGGGTCAGCGGCCCGAGGCAGCGCAGCAGGAGGTCGGCGGCATCGCGGACGACGAGGACGATCGAGACGGTCATGACAGCCGGTAGGTCGACGGATCCCACGGGTGCGTGGCGATGATGTTGCGGCCGCGCATGTAGTTCCACTCGGGATCGGGCGTGCGCCAGTCGCCGTACATCGCGGTGAGCTGCAGCTCCGGGTCGCGCGGCTTCAGCCACGTGCGGCCGAGGAAGCGGAACTCCTCGAGCGGCTGCGCCGGGATCTCATAGTCGTTGTAGACGTGGCCCTGCGGCGCGTCCCAGTTGCGCCAGCCGCACACGTGGTACCGGAAGCTGTCGCCGACGACGTCGTGGCGGAAGAACTCGAGCTTTGCGTCGCCGCGCTGGAAGCTCCATTCGAAGGCGTCGCCGTCGAGGCCCGGGTAGCGGAACAGCGGGCGAAAGCCGGCGTCGGCCAGCGCGGGGATGCAGCCCTCCAGCGCCGGCAGGTCCTCGGCGAGGAACGCGAAGTCCGCGTCGACGCTGTCGTGCAGCAGGACGTTGCCCTCGCGGACGTAGCCGAGCAGCAGCCCGCCGAACACCCAGTAGCGCCCGGCCATCGGCGTCTTCGCCAGCACGTCGTTGATCAGTCGCAGGTGGCCGATCATGGCCTGGCGGCTTGCCTCGAGCGCGGCGGTCATGGGTTCCGTGGTCGGCATCGGCGCAGGTGCCTTGAGCTACGCGGCCCGGGCGAGCAGGGGCCGCGGCGCGAACGACCGCTCGAGCACCGCCGGGAGGTCGTGCGTCGTCGACAGGATCGTGTGGCGCTCCGGGCGCGTCGCGGGCGCGCGCTTGACCGCCTCGCGCATGAGCGCGTCGTCGATGCCGAGCTCCGCGGGGTGGCAGGGGAGGCCGAGCCGTGCGAACACGGCGCGCAACGTGCCGAGCAGCGGCGAGCGGTGCGCGGCCGCCGAGACCAAGCAACCGAGGGCGACCTGCTCGCCGTGCAGCGCCGCGCGGGGGCCGAGCAACAGGTCGAGGCTGTGGCTGACGAGGTGCTCGGCGCCCGAACACGGCCGGCTGGTGCCCGCCGCGGCCATCGCGAGGCCGCTGAGCACGAGACCGTTGGCGAGAGCCTCGTGGCTCTCGGGGCGCGCGAGGTCGAGAAGGTCGAGGACGGGCAGCGCGGCGTTGCGGGCGATCATCGCCGAGTACGCGTCGTAGCGGTCGCGGCCGGCACGGTCCGCGAGCTGCCAGTCGAGCAGAGCGGTGAGGTTGCTGGCGAGGTCGCCGGCCCCCGCGCGCAGCGTGCGCCGTGGCGCGGCGCCGATGACGGCGACGTCGACGACGATCCCGGTGGGCATCGCGGCCGCGAACGACGCGCGCGTGCCCTCAGCGGTCAGCAGCGATGCCACCGGGGAGCTGATGCCGTCGTGGGCGATCGTGGTCGGGACGCTTACGAACTCGGTGCCGGTGCGAGCGGCGGCCAGCTTTGCGGTGTCGATCGCTCTGCCGCCGCCGACGGCCAGCACGAGCGAGACGCCCTCATGGATGACGAAGCCGGCGAGTTCGGCTGCCTGGTCGAGACGCCCGGCGAGCCTGCTGCGCGCGACGACGTCGACGCCCGCGGCCCGCAGCCCGTGGACGACGCGCCGCGCCAGCGCCACCGACGGCCCCTCGCCGCTGGCCACGCAGACGCGGGTGGTGTCGAAGCCGTGCGACGCCAGGAGCGCCGCCGTCGCGTCGAGACAGCCCTGGCGCACCTCGAGGAGGCGTGGGATCGTGATCGTCCGCGAGGTCACGCAGCCATCCCCAGCGCGGCCGCGTGGTCGTGGCCGTCATCGATCTCGACCCAGCGGCTGTTGGGCGTCGGCCAGATCTGCCAGCGCACGCCGCCGCGCGCGGCGTCGGCGACCGCGTGCTCGTACCAGGCGTCGGCCGCGGCGGGTATGCGCTCGAGCGCCTCGAGCGCTGCGCGGAGGCGGGCAAGCGCGGTGCCGCGCGCCATGAGCATGCCGACGTACTCGCCGACCGCGGCGGCGACGCCGGTCTTGCCGATCGCCTCCAGCGCGCGGCCGCGGGCCTCGACCTTCATCGACTCGTCGGTGAGCACGCGCCCGAGGTCGACGGCGATGAGTGCGTCGTGCGGCGTGGTCGCGGCGCCGACGAGGAAGCGGGCGAACCAGTCCGGCTCGGCGCACAGGTCGCCGTTGACGACGACGACGCGGTCGGCGTCGCCGATGTCGCGGAGGGCGAGCAGGACCGAGAACCAGTTGTTGCGGTCCGCGTAGCGCGGGTTGTGCACGAGGCACAGCTCGGGGCGCCCCGCGGCGAAGCGTTCGATCGCGCCTGCCGCGTGGCCTGTGACGACGCGGATCGTGCGTGCCCCCGCCGCCGCGATTCCTGCGAGCTGTCGGGCGGCGATGGTGGTGCCGCCGACGTCGAGCAGCCATTTGGGCGTCTGCGCGCCGAGGTGTCCGAGCCGGCTGCCGCGGCCGGCGGCCAGCACGACGATGTCGAGCGCGCCCGTCCGCGTGTAGGGGGGTTGGGGCACGGCCTTCGGGGTGATCGGTCGGCGCGAAGACCGCTTGAGGAGGGCGTGAAGTCGCCTGGAGCGTGGCTATCATGCCGACCCGATGCGCCGACGTCTGCGCTCGGCGGCGTTCCCCCTCCATCGCCACTCCCTTCCGCAGCTGGCGATCGACGGTGCGCTGGTCGCTGCCGCCTACTACCTCAGCTACCGGCTGCGTTTCGACGCCGGCCGCATGCCCGAGCGCTTCGACGACCTGTTCGAGGCCACGATCGTGTTCGTGGTGGTGGCGGCGCTCGTCGTCTTCACGGTCTTCCGGCTCGAGCTCAAGCAGTGGCGCTACACGAGCACGCGCGACTACATAGGGATCGTCGAAGCGGTGCTGGTCAACACGCTGGCGCTCGTCGGCTTCGTGGCGGTCACCCACCCGGTGACGGTGCGGTCGGGAGCGGGGGACGTCACGATCTCGGTCCCCACGGGCGTGCTGGCGCTGTTCTTCCTGCTCACGCTGGTGTTCGTCGGTGGCGCGCGCTTCATCGCGCGCATCGTGTACGAGCGGCCGCTGCGCGGCTTCCGCGCCCGTGGCGACGCGCGCCGGGTGCTCATCGTCGGCGCCGGCGAGGGCGGGCGGCTCGTCCTGCGCGAGGTGCTGCGCAACCCGCAACTCGGGCTCGCCCCGGTCGGCTTCGTCGACGACGACCCGCTCAAGCGCGGCATCCGCGTCGACGGCGTCAAGGTGCTCGGACCGACCGACCAGCTCGGGCGCATCCTCGACGAGTCCGAGCCCGACGAGATCACCATCGCGATTCCGTCGGCGCCGGGCACGCTGCGAGCGCGGGTCGTGCGCGCGGCGCGCCAGCGCGGAATCCCCGTACGCACGCTGCCGACGGTGTTCGAGCTGCTGCAGTCGGGCTCCGGGCAGGTCGTGCGCCAGGTCCGCGAGGTGCAGGTCGAGGACATCCTCGGCCGCGAGCCCGTGCGGATGGAGCTCGATCGCGTCGGCGCCTACCTCGGCGGCGAGATCGTCATGGTCACGGGCGCGGGTGGCTCGATCGGCTCCGAGCTCTGCCGCCAGATCTCGCGGGTGGCGGCGCGCCGGCTCGTGCTCGTCGACCACTCCGAGGAGAACCTGTTCCGCATCCAGCGCGAACTCGAGGACGACCGCCACGTCCATCCCTCGACGCTCGCCCCGGTGCTCGCCGACTGCAAGGAGGGCGAGCGGATGCGCGAGGTGTTCGCCGAGCACCGGCCGGGCGTCGTCTTCCACGCGGCCGCCTACAAGCACGTCGGGCTCATGGAGCTCAACCCCGTCGAGGCCGTCCGCAACAACGCGCTCGCGACGCGGCTCGTCGCCCGGGTCGCAGGGGAGGTCGGCGTCAAGCGCTTCGTCCTCGTCTCGACCGACAAGGCCGTGCGGCCCGCGACGGTGATGGGCGCGTCGAAGGCGCTGGCCGAGTTCGCGCTCGAGGCGGCCCAGCAGCGCTGGCCGGAGACGAAGTTCGCCACCGTACGGTTCGGCAACGTCCTCGGCTCCTCGGGCTCCGTGGTGCCGATCTTCCGCCGCCAGATCGCCCTCGGCGGCCCGGTCACCGTGACCGACGAGCGCATGACCCGCTACTTCATGACGATCCCGGAGGCGGTGCAGCTCATCATCCGCGCCGGGTCGCTCGGGAGCGGCGGTGAGCTGTTCGTGCTCGAGATGGGCGAGCCGGTCTCGATCGTTCAGCTGGCGCGCGACATGATCGAGCTCTCGGGCCTCAGCCCCGACGGCGACATCGCTATCGAGATCGTCGGGCGCCGGCCGGGCGAGAAGCTGCACGAGGAGCTGTTCAACCCCTTCGAGCGCCCCAAACCGACCCCCGCCGAGAAGATCACCCTCGCCCGCCGCGAGGCGCTGGATCCCCCGACCGCAGAGGCGATGTTCGACGAGATCTCACTGCTCGTCCTCGAGGGTGACGCCGCCGGTCTGGCGGCCAAGGTCGGCGAGCTGTCAGCCACCCGTCCGGACGCGCAGGAGACGGGTGAGGCGCCTGCCGTACGGATCGTCCCCTAGCATCAGTCGCTGCATGACGGCACTCGTCGCCGCCTTTTCTCTGCAGGACAAGATCGAGCAGTACGGCGCGTACGCGGGAATCGCGGCCGTGTTCGGCCTTGGCATCCTGTCCCTCCTGTACTTCGCGCAGGCGCGCGAAGTCAAGCGTCTGCGCGATTGGGCGGGGCGCGCGCCCGAGCGCGCCGCCGAGCTCGAGGCGCGCGTGCAGGCCGATGCGCAGCGCCGCGCCGCCGCCACCCCGCAGCCGCGCCCGGCGGCACCGGTCACGCCGGCCGCGCAGCAAGGCGCGGCCGCACCGGCCGTAGCCCCCGGCGCGGCGGCCCCTGCTACCGCGGCGGCTGCAGCAGCCGGGGCGGCGACCGCGGTCGCGAAGCCCGCGACCGCGGCCCCGCAGAACGGCACCGGCAGCAGCACGGCGGTCCCGCCGCCCGTGAAGCCCGGCGCGCCCGAGGAGGCCAAGCCCGGGAACGGCGACGGCAAGCCGGCCGAGGCCAAGCCCGGCGACGGCGCACCCGCCGCTCCCGCGGGTCAGCCGCCCGGGCCCGGGCAGCCCGCCGCCAAGCCGGGCGAGCCGGCGCAGCCCGGTGCACCCGCCGGCCCGGGCCAGCCGGCGGCCAAGCCGTCGACACCTGCCGGCCCGGCCGCCATCCCCGCGGCCACCGCCGCCGCGGCCGCGCGCCCCGCACAGCCCGCCGCGCCGCTGCGCGCGCCGACGCCGTCGGCTTCGCCGCCGCCGCGCTCGCCCATGAACGCCGTCCTCGGCACCGACGGCGCCCGCTCGAAGGGACGCATCGCCGCGATCGTCGGCGGCGTGCTCGGCGTCGCGGCGATCGCCGCCGTCGCGGTCCTGCTCTTCACCGGCGGCAGTAGCGACAACACCCCGCCCACGCCGAACACCGTCAACCAGCCCGGTGCGACCACGGCCGCCAGCGGCAACACGGGGACGCCGGCCCGGGCGGCGCGGCTCAATCGCAAGGCGTACCCGCTCGCCGTCCTCAACGGCACGACGGTCACCGGCCTTGCACGCGGCGCCGCCGACAAGCTCACCGCTCGCGGCTACAACGAGCCCAACGTGGTGACCAATGACACCACGAACCAGCAGCGCGCCACGACCGAGATCTACTTCGAGCCCAAGGCGCGCCCGGCCGCGCTCGACGTGGCGAAGATCCTCGGCGTGAAGGCCGCCAACGTGACGCCGATGGACGCCAACGCCCGAGCGCTGGCCGACCGCGCGACCGTCGCCGTCTTTGTCGGGGCCGACAAGGCGCAGTAGTTACGGACCACTAATGATCCACCTGGCCCGCCACGGGCAGACGGCCTACAACCATGAAGGCCGCTTCCAGGGCCACCTTCCGGTCCCGCTCGACGCCACCGGCCGCGAGCAGGCGGCCGTGCTGGCCGAGGCGGCTGCAAAGGTCGAGCTCGTGTCGCTGTGGTGCAGCCCGCTGCGCCGGGCGCGCGAGACGGCCGACATCGTCGCCGCGCGCATCGGCCTCGAGCCCCAGGAGGACGGCCGCTTCTCCGAGACCGAGACCGGCGACTGGACGGGCCGCTCGTTCGCCGAGATCCGCGCCGAGGACCCCGACGGGTTCGCCCGCTTCGAGCGCTCGGATCCGACCTTCCGCTACCCCGGCGGCGAGTCGTTCGGGGAGCAGTCCGACCGCGTCCAGGCGGCCCTGGCCGATCTGCGCGCACGGCCCGACCAGCTGCCGGTGCTCGTCGTGTGCCATCGCGGCGTCATCCGCCTCGCACTGGCGGCCCTGGGCAACGCCGGCGCCGGCGCCCAGCGGATCGCCAACGCGTCGATCGTCACCCTGCCCGAGCCGGGGAGCGCATGAGCCGGCTCGCCGCGGGCGTCTTCGCCGCGCTGGTGATCGCCACCTTCGGCGCGTTCTTCGTCGCCCAACGCCTGAAGAACGCGCCGTCGATCGTGCAGCAGTTCACGCGCACGCCGTTCTTCTCGCCCAACGGTGATGGCCGCTACGACCGCGCCTACGTCAGCTTCAAGCTCAAGCGCGCCGACGACGTCACCGTCTCGGTCGTCGATCACGAGGGCGACGAGGTGCGGATCCTGGCCGACCGCAGCATCCCGGCGTACACGCCGACGCGCTTCGCCTGGGACGGCCGGACCGACGACGGCGGGCGCGCGCCGGACGGGTCGTACCGCATCCGCGTCTCGCTGCGCCGTGAGGGGCGCAGCGTGACCGTGCCGCTCACCATCCGCCTCGACACGACGCCCCCGCGCCCGCTGGTGACGGCGATCGGCCCGGTCAAGGGTCCGGGACCGGAGCTGCTGCCCAACCCCGACGGGTCCGCGGCCGAGGTCCACTTCCGCACCCCCGCGCTGCGTCCCGGCTGCCGCGAGAAGCCCAACGCCCTCGGCTGCCGGGCGGTGATCCGCGTGTTCAAGACGAGCCCGGGCCCGACGCGGCTCGTGCTCGAGGACACCTCGCAACCGGCGGACGTCAAGGTCTGGCGCTGGGACGGGCGCACCCGCACCGGGCGCCCCGTGTCGCCCGGCACTTACCTGGTCTCGATCGAGACGCGCGACCAGGCCGGCAATCGCGGGGTCTCGCCGGCGCTCAACCGGAAAGGCCTGCCGATCGCGCCCTACGGCGCGAAGCTGCCAGGCCACGGCGGGATCAGGATCAGCTACCTCTCGGCGCAACCCCCGCCGACGCCGATCCAGGCGGGCCAGTCGGCGGAGTTCCTCATCGACTCGCGCCAGCAGCCCTACTCGTGGACGGTGCGCCGCATCGGCTCCAACCAGATCTCCAAGCGCGGGCACAAGACCAAGCCGAAGCTGCGCATCTACGCGCCGGGTGATCAGTCCGGCGTCTACCTGCTCCAGGTCCGCACCGCGACGCGCTCGACGACCGTGCCGTTCGCCGTCCAGGGCCGCGAGAAGCGCTCGGTGCTGGTCGTGCTGCCGGTGATGACCTGGCAGGGCCGCAACCCGATCGACGACGACGGCGACGGGCTGCCCAACCTGCTCGACCGCGGCGTCGGCGCCAAGCTCTTCCGGGTCTACGCGGGCAACGGGCTGCCCGCCGACTTCGCCACGCGCGACGCCCCGCTGCTCACCTGGCTTGACCGCAACCGCCACCGCTACGACGTGACCACCGACGTCGCGCTCGCCCAGGGCAAGGGACCGCGTCTCGACGGCCACAAGGGCGTCATCCTGCCCTCCGACGTGCGCTGGCTTCCCCGAGCCGTTCAGTTGCAGCTGCGCCGGTTCGTTCGCAACGGCGGCAACGTGGCGTCGTTCGGCGTCGACTCGCTGCGCCGCCAGGTGTCGCTGTCGCCGCGAGCGCGCCTCATCGACCCGACGCCGCCCGCGAGCACCGACCTGTTCGGCGCGACGCTGCGCCCGCTGCAGGCGCTCCCGGCGGCGACGAACCTCGTCGAAGCCGGGGACGACATCGAACTCTTCGCCGGCACCACCGGCTCCTTTGGGCCGTTCCGCGACGTCCAGGAGGCGACGCTCGGCACCGAGCCGGTCGCCAGCGCGATCACCGAGGATCCACAGACGGGGCGGCCGGTGATCGCGGCCTCGCGGCTCGGCAAGGGCTACGTGTACCGCTTCCCGCTGCCCGAGCTGCCGGGGATGCTCGTGAGCGGCAACGTCCAGCTCAACGCCCTCATCCAACGGACATGGACGCTCCTGTCCCACTGATCATCGCCGCCCTGCTGGCCGCCGGCGCCCTCGTGGCGCCGTCGCCGCGTTCGCGCGCGGCGGCGATGCTCGGCGCGCTGGTCCTCGCCCCGATCATCCTGGGCTTCCACATCGCGAGCTCGGATCAGCTCGATCCGCTGCGACGCCACCCGGCGCTGGCGGCCGCGGGCGGCGTCGTCGCGGTGATCGCGGTGGCCGCGCTGGCGGTCGTGTTCGCGAAGCGTCCGGCGTGGCTGCCGATCGCGGCCGCCGCCACGCTGCCGTTCCGCGTGCCGATCTCGTCGGGCGGCTCGACCGCGAACCTGCTCGTACCTCTCTACCTCGTGGTCGCGGCGGGCACGCTGGCCTACGCCGTCCCGCGCCTGCTCGGCCAGGAGCCGCCGGAGCGCGGGCGCCGCCCCGGCGTCCTGGAGTGGGCGCTCGCGCTCTACCTCGCGCTCTACGCGGTGCAGGCGAGCTACTCCGACGACTTCGGGCGCGCCCTCGAGAACGTCGTGTTCTTCTACGTGCCGTTCGCGCTGCTCTTCGCGCTGATCGCGCGCGTCCCGTGGACGCAGCGCCTGGCGCGGGTGTGCCTCGGCGTCCTGCTCGTGCTCGCGCTGGCGCTCGTGGGTGTCGGCTTCGTCGAGTACGCGACCCGTCACCTGTTCCTCAATCCGAAGGTCATCGCCTCCAACCAGCTCGAGGACTACTTCCGCGTCAACTCGCTCTTCTTCGACCCGAACATCTACGGGCGCTTCCTGGCCATCGTGATGCTGCTGCTGTCGGCCTGGCTGCTGTGGGCGCGCCGGCAGCGCGACGTCATCGTCGGCGCGCTGCTGTTGCTGGTGCTGTGGGGCGGCCTCGTGCTGACGTTCTCGCAGTCGAGCTTCACCGCCCTGCTCGTCGGGCTCGCGGTCCTCGGCGCGATGCGCTGGAGCGTGCGCTGGGCGCTCATCCTCTCGGGCGCCGCGCTGGCGGTGGCGATCGCGTTCGTCGCGATCGCGCCGAGCGCGGTGCACCTCGAGCTCGGCAACTCGAAGTCGGCCGACAAGGCGACGAGCGGCCGCTACGACCTCATCAAGGGCGGCGTGAACCTGTTCCGCGACGCGCCGATCGCGGGGAAGGGCTCGGGCTCGTTCCCGCGCGCCTACCGGCGCGCCGAGCACGTCTCGGCCGAGCGGGCCACGTCGGCGTCGCACACGATCCCCGTCACCGTCGCGGCCGAACAGGGGGTGATCGGGCTCGCCGCCTACCTTGCGCTCCTCGTGGCGGCGTTCGCGCGGCTCTTCCGCGGCGCGCGGCGCGTCCCCGAGCGGGCGGCCGTGGCGGCCGCGTTCACGGCGCTCGTGGCGCACACGCTGCTGTACGCAGCGTTCCTCGAGGACCCGCTCGCGTGGACGCTGCTCGGCGCCGGGACGGCGATGGCGCTCTGGCCGGCGGCGGCCGCCGCCGGGGGCGCCAGACAGGCCGAGCCCGCCCGAGCGGAGGCCTGATGGCGACCGCAGTCGCCGCCGCGCCGCGCGCCCGCCAGTGGCGCCGCGCCGAGCTGCCGATCGTCGCCGCGCTGGCGCTCGCGGCGCTCGTCGCGGCCTTGCTCGTCCCGACCTACCCGAACTACGACACGTACTTCCACCTCGTCTGGGGCCGCGAGCTCATGCACGGCATGAAGCCCGACTTCCAGGCCTACGCGGCGCCGACCGAGCACCCGCTGTTCATCGCGCTGTGCGCCGTCGTGGGACTCATCGGCACCGACGGCGACCGGGCGATCGTGATCGTCTGCGTGCTCTCGTTCGTCGCGCTCGTGTGGGGGACGTTCCGCGTCGGCGACGAGTGCTTCGGACCGTGGCCGGGGCTGCTCGCCGCGGCGTTCGTCGGCTCGAGTTTCGCGTTTCTTCTCTACGCGGCCCGCGCGTACGTCGACGTCCCGTTCCTCGCGCTCGTGATCTGGGCGGCGGCGATGGAGGCGCGCTCGCCGCGCCGGGGACTGCCGGTCATGGCGGTCCTGGCTGTGGCGGGCCTCATGCGCCCGGAGGCCTGGGTGCTGGCCGGCGCGTACTGGCTGTGGTGCGGCTGGCGGCGCCTCGACCTGCTCGTGCTGGCGGCCGCCGCACCGGTGCTCTGGGGCCTGGTCGACCTGTGGGTCACCGGGGATCCGCTGTTCTCGCTGCACGCCACGAGCGACCTCGCCGACGAGCTCAACCGCAACCGCGGCCTGTCGTCGGTACCCGGTTCGTTCGTGTCGTTCGTGACCGACACGGCGCGCTGGCCGGTCGCGCTCGCCGGCGTGGCCGGCGCGGTGCTCGTGTGGCGGCTGCGCGCGGGCCGCGCGCTGCACGTGCCGATCGCGCTGTTCGGCGCGGGCGTGGTGACCTTCCTCGCCACGGGACTCGCGGGCCTCTCGGTGCTGCCGCGCTACCTGACCGTCCCGGTCATCGCGGTGTGCCTCTTTGCCGGCTACGGCGCGGTCGGCTTCACGACGCTGCACCCCGGCCGCCTCCGGCGGCTGTGGTCGCGGGCGGCGATCGGGGCCGCCGTCCTCGGCGTGGCGTTCGTCGTCATCAAGGCGCCCGTGGTCGGCACGCTGCGCGGCGAGCTGCGCTTCATCCGCGGCAGCCACGACGGCCTCGTCGCGATCCTGCACAGCGCGCCCGTCCAGCGCGACCTGCGCTGCGGGCCGATCACGTACCCGAACTACCGCCTGGTGCCCGACACCCGCTGGCTGCTCGACCTCCCTGCCCGGCGGGTCGGCGCCCGCAGCGCGCGACGCCGCTCGCGCGGCGTGGCGATGTTCGTGATCGGCACCAAGGAGCTCAAGCGCTTCGGCTTCGCCGCGGGCGCGAGCCCGACGACCAACGTGCCGGACCCCGGCTTCGCGCCGATCGCGCGCAACGCGCGCTTCTCCGCGTACGCGGCCTGCGGCTAGTAGGACACGCGGGTGTCGATCCCCGCCTCGGCGAGGCGTTGCCACAGCGGCTCGTCCTGCGCGCGGGCCGTCTGCGCGAGGGCCCACTCCCGCAGCTCCTCGTCCGGTCTCGCGCGGGCGCCCGCGGCATCGAGCAGCGCCTGCGCGAACGCTTCGGGCCCGTCGGCGATCGTCACCGCGTTCTCCCACGTGTTCACGCCGGCGAGGTCCGGCGTGACCGTGCGACGGCCCAGCCGCGCGTACTTGATGATCCGGTAGGGGAGGGCGGCGTCGTTGAACGGCTCGACCTTGAACGGCACGATGCCGACGTCGCTGCACAGCACGAGCCGCGCGACGGCCTCGTCCGGTACGGACCCGAGCCACACGAGGTTCGGTGCCGAACGGCACCACGCGAAGTCGGGGTCGTCCTTGCATTCGTCCTCGTGGAACTCGCCGGCAAGGAGGAGGACAAGCCGGTCGCCGAGCCGCTGGGCCACGGCGCGCAGGAGCGACCAGTCGGTGCGCCAGCCGAGGTGGCCGAGGCTGATCGCGACCACGTCGCCGCCCTGCGGGGCCGGGAAGGAATCGGCGGCGAGCGGCACCAGCACCGGGCGCCTGCCGGCGACGCCCTCCAGGCGCGCGAGCTCGTCGGAGACGGTGATGACCACCGCGGCCCGCTCGCCGGCCTGGTCGTGCAGCTCGCGCAGCCGCTCGCGCTGGCGCTCGTTCGCGTCGTAGGCGTACTCGAAGCGGTCCCAGCGCCAGTACCACAGCTCGCAGCCCGGCACGTGGGCGGTGATCGCGCGCGCGAGCTGGTACTGCAGCGCGTGGTAGATGACGACGACGCGCGGCTCGCCGAGGCGGCGCCGCAGCGTGCGAACAAGCCGGCGTGCCTGACGGGCGGCAACGCCGTCGCCGAGCGCGCCGGGCATCCGCAGGAACGCGCCGTAGGGCATGCGCGGTGGGTCGACGGCGACGACTCCGTCGGCGCGCAGCAGGTCCTCCGCCTGGTCGCGCAGGATGAAGCTCTCGAGCGGGGTGGGGAGGAGGAGCACGCAGATCGGCTGGCGGTCCACGCCGGGGGAGGCTACTGGCGCGCGCCCCCGGCGCCGGATTACGATGGTCGGCGCGCACGAGGGCGCACCCGGTCCGCGGGCAGGGCCAAAGGCCCACCTCGTTCGATGCTCCACCGGAGGACCGATCCGATCGACCTCTGCCCGGCGCTGCGGACCGCGGGCGATCGAGAGGTGATCGCATGACGGACTTCCGGATCGACCTGGAGCGCGCCCGCCGCGAGGCGAAGGCCCTGCTGCGCGCGGCCCGCGCCGGCGACCCCGATGCGCTGCGCCGAATGCGCCCCGATCGGGAGCCGCGGCTCGCCGACGCCCAGCTCGCCGTCGCCCGCG
>Ga0081455_10006148_pt1 | contig 12957 bp, 12 predicted proteins | sample TabmetS3T2R1_FD_70207 | JGI IMG/M metagenome (GOLD analysis project Ga0081455, IMG submission 70207) | Tabebuia heterophylla rhizosphere microbial communities from the University of Puerto Rico - S3T2R1 | ecosystem: Host-associated > Plants > Roots > Rhizosphere ... | reverse complement strand
CGCTTGGCCCAGCTTTCCAGCGTGCCACGATCGGCGGGCGCAGCCATCATGAGCTCGACCATTTGGCGAAGGCGGGTATCGGTCGGCATCGGCAGATGCAAATCCTCGACCTTCGCGGCTGCAATCTCGTCGAGCAGCACGGCCATCAACCGCGCGTTCTCGCCGCTCTCCTGGTAAAAAGCCGGAAGACTGGCAGCGCGAAATAGCAGTTCACGCAAGAGGGGAGTCACCGAGACGGTGCAGCAGCTTGGCGGCAGATGACTGCCGACGTCAGGTGCGACGAATGCGCCATAACCTTCGAGCGCGCCTGTCGCCTTGATCGCGTGAAGTGTGCCGCCCGGAATCCAGACCCCGCTACGGGGCGGGACGATCCAGAGTCCACCTTCCACCTCACAGCTCAGCGCGCCCCGCTGCACGAGCAGGATCTGGCTCTTGGCGTGGCGGTGCGGTTTCAGTTCAAGCGAACCAACGTCATTCGAAGCCATGCCATAGGCCACCACCGGACGAGGCACTTCGTCAGGTTCGATCCACTCGGAAGGATCAGAGGCGTCGGTCAGAAGAGGCATGCGCCACCTGTGTCTCGCTAAACGCTTTGGCGAAATCAAATAATGAAATGGCAGCCCTTCGCAATGACGACTGTTCGGAACTCCTCTAACAGACCGATGGAGCTTCGAAATCCCATGAACGGAAAGAACATCGCGTGAATTCGCTTATCAGCGGGCAGATCGCCCAAACCCTGGACAGGCTTCATGATGAGGCCGAAGCAACCGATCGCGACCTGATGGCCAAAATCATGGCCGACGTCGCAGCCTCCGGTGAGACGCTGGAGAGCCGGATCGGACAACTCGTCGCCGAGGAAAAGGAGAACTACCCGGCGGTGTATCGCGACCACGCAGAGCGGTTCCTCGCCGTGTCGCCGGACTATGGCCGTTTCCTCTATGCAACCGCGCGCGCCTGCAAAGCGACCCGGATCGTCGAGTTCGGAACATCGATGGGCGTATCGACGATCTATCTCGCCGCCGCACTGCGCGACAATGGCGGCGGCCAACTGATCGGCTCAGAGCTTGAGCCTGCCAAGGCGGCGCGTGCACGCGCCCATCTCAAGACAGCGGGCCTCGACGAGCTCGTCGAAATCCGCGAAGGCGATGCCCTGCAGACGCTCAGGCACGTCGGCGGCGTCGTCGACTTGCTGCTGATCGACGGCGCCTGGTCGCTTTATTTGCCGGTGCTCAGGCTGATTGAGCCGCAACTTGCGAAAGGTGCCGTCATCCTCGGCGAGAACGCCTTCGACAAGGATTATCTCGACTATGTCCGCGATCCTGTGAACGGCTATTTGTCGATGCCCCTTCCCGTGGATGAGGGGCGCGGCAATGAATTCACCGTGAGGGCCGTGCGATGACCGAGAGCGGCTTTGCCGACCGTGCCGCCACGATGAAGCCGGGGCTCTTGAATCAGGCACTAAGACGCTTGTTGATGCGACACGCGACCGTGGTTGCGAACGAAGGGGTGGCAGAAAACTTCCGGCGCGTCACCCTCGAAGGGCCAGCGCTCAAGGGCGTCGTCTGGTTTGCCGGGCAGAAGGTGCAAATCGCCATTGGCGGAGCGTTCTCCACCCGCACTTACACGCCGATTGAATGGAATGCCGAGGCCGGGCGGACCGTCATTCTGGGTTATATGCACGGCAGCGGCCCAGGGAGCGCATGGCTGCGAGATATCGAACCCGGCGACGAATGCGACATCCTGGGCCCACGCGCCTCGGTCGACACGGGGAGTTTGACCGGGCTACTCGCGGTGTTTGGTGACGAGACATCGATTGGCCTCGCTGCCGCGATCGCCCATCAAGATCGTGGGCGTGCCTGTCGGTGCCATTTCGAGGTCGAGAACCGCGCGAGCGCCGAACGGGCGCTTGCTGAACTTGGCATCGCCGACGCCGCTGTTCTCGCCAAAGCCGAGGCCGATCGCCATCTCACAGAGATGGAAGCAACCCTTCCCGAACTCATCAAGGCCGATGCATCGTTTGTGCTGACCGGCAAGGCCGGTACGATCCAGCGGCTTCGACAGAGACTGAAGCAGCACAACGTTCCCTCGAAAAGGATCGTCACCAAAGCCTATTGGGCACCCGGCAAAATCGGGCTTGATTGACCGGATTGTCCCTCGCTGTCAGCGGAAGAGGCTCGACAAATGCCGATGGGCCATCGATGGCCGAGCAACGCGATGCACGACGCCGTCAAGCCGACGGTCGGGTGAAGACGTAGACCAGACCCACAAGCATGAATGCGCCGACACTTGCCATCAGGATCGGGCCAGGCGCGCTTGCGATCCAGAACAGCAGGAATCCCGTGACGATGCCGGCAAGGGCGAGCAGTTTCGCCCGAACAGGAATGGCACCGCGCTCTCGCCAGGCGCGTAGCGCCGGTCCGAAGCGGGGATGGGAGAGAAGCCAGTTTTCGAGCCGCGGGGACGAGCGCGCAAAGCAGGTCGTCGCGAGAATCAGGAACGGTGTCGTCGGAAGCACCGGCAGGAATGCCCCGACAAAGCCGAGGGCAACGAAGAAACAGCCGAGAACAAGGTAAAGACGACGCATCAGCCACAACCAAAATATGGAACGCCGGACGAACGGCCAATCATGTCTTATGAACGTGGATGAATGTCCGTGGAATTGGCAGGCGAGGGTCGCCTCCTAATCCTTGTCCGCCCGCCTCAACTTGAAATGTCCGAACGCCGTCGCGATCGGCTTGGCCGCGTCGTCCTGCCAGGCCTGCGCCTGAAACGCCACGATGCGCAGGCCTTGTTTGACGATCGAGACGTTCGCAAAGCTGTCCAGCGCGCGCCCCGAACGCAGATAGTTGATGGTCAGGCCGATCGGCTTTGGCGGAGCCGCGACGCCGAGTTCGCGCGCCACGCCGACAATCGCCGTCGTTTCCAGGAAGGCGCCGGTGATGCCGCCGTGGATGGCCGGAAGCACCGGGTTGCCGATGAGTTTTGGCGAGAAGGGCATGTGCAGCACGCCGTCGTCAGCGACGCCGATGCCAAGGCAGCGGGCAAACGGGCTGTTGACGAACGGGCCTGAGTCATCTTCAGGCAGGTCGAGGGTCGGCACCTGATACGCCTCCCTGTCCTGCAGCATGTTGGTGCGGTTGGCGCCGATCATGAAGCAGGCGGCGGCTGTCGCGACGGGATCCTGCTCGGTGTCCTGATAGGCGGTCGCGCGCACAAAGGCGATCGAACGCGTGACGTGGGTGCAGATCGCATGCGCCTTGATGTCGAGGCCGGGTTTTGCCGGCTTCTGGTAATCGATGCGCAGGTCGAGCGTCGCGATGGCGCGGCTGCCGTCGAGCGCGAGCTGCACGGCCATGCCGCAGCTTTCGTCGAGCATGGCGGTGACCACGCCGCCGTGGATCACGCCGGATTCCGTGTCGCCGGCGAAGACGGATTGGTAGGGCAGGCTGGACCAGGCTTCGCCGCGCTCGGCGCGATCGATGCGAAGCCCGCTGGCGCGGCCATAGAGCGAGCGGCGTTCGGCAATCGCCTTGGCCAGTTTTTCGAAGGGCAGCGGCTGCCCGTCATAGGTCGAGATCTCAGACATGGCGGCAGTTTAGCACACCGGCGAGATAAGGTGTGGAGCCGTGCGCATGAGGTGCCGATGGCGCCGGGCGTGAACTCGAAAAACAGAGCGCGCGGACTCGTCGAAGCCATGCCCCATGGCCTCCAACGAGTCCGCAACGACCGCGCCGCTCTGGTCGCCCCCATGTACACCCTTGCCGATGTTTGCCGTGGTGTCTGTAGCGCATTGAACACAACAAAAACGAACTCCTGAATGTGGCAACCGCGCTACAGTTCGTTCCAGCCGTTGACAATTCGATCTCGCCGCTCCCCCTGCTGACGAGGTGACGCCCGCTGGCGCGGATCGAACGCATGATGCGCCAGCGTCAGCGGAGGTGGTCCTCGGCCTGCAAATCTGCCTCTATCAAAGCTTGGAGGTGGGCGGTATGGACGCCTGCGGAGCTGTTGCGTGTGGGAGTGGCGATATGGGTGGCTTGGTGATCAGTGGCGGCAGGGTGGTGGATCCCGCCAGCGGGATGGACGCCATCGGCGATATTGCCGTCGTTGATGGCCGGATCTCGGCGGTCGGAACGGACCTCGGCAGCGCCGAACGGATGATCGACGCGACCGGCCTCGTGGTGGCGCCGGGCTTCATCGACCTGCATGCGCATGGCCAGTCGATCCCGGCGGACCGCATGCAGGCCTTCGACGGGGTGACGACGACGCTCGATCTCGAAGCCGGCGTGTTGCCGGTCGCGTCCTGGTATCGGCGACAGGCCGACAAGGGGCGTGTGCTCAATTACGGCGCCGCGGTCAACTGGGCTTTTGCGCGCATCGGCGCGATGACCGGGTCGAATGCGGAAAGCTCCCTGGAAGCGTTCGGCAACGCCATGCGCGACCGCCGCTGGATGGACAACGTCGCCAGCGACACGGAGGTGACGGGTATCCTCGACCGCATCGCGTCCGGATTGAACGAAGGCGGCATCGGCATCGGCATCCTGAACGCCTACGCCCCGGGCGCCGGGGTGCAGGAGCTGACCGCGGTGTGCCAGCTCGCGGCCGCGCATAATGTCGCTACCTTCACCCATGTCGCCTACATGTCCCGCATCGACCCCGAAAGCGCGGCCGAGGCCTATATTCGTCTGATCGGCTATGCCGGCGCCACCGGCGCGCACATGCACATCTGCCACTTCAACTCCTCCAGCAAGACGGACATCGAGCGTTGCGTGGCGCTGATCAAAAAGGCGCAGGCGCAGGGCCTGCCGATCACGGTGGAGGCCTATCCCTACGGCACCGGCTCGACCGTGCTGGCGGCGGCGTTCTTCAGCGACCCCGACTTCGAGGTGCGCAACGGGCTCGGCTACGATTCCGTGCAGCGAGTGACCGACGGCCGCCGTTTCCGCGATCGCGACGAATTGCTGGCGGCACAGAAGGAAGAGCCATCGACGCTGGTGCTGTGGCATGTCCTCGATACCGAGAACAATCCGCACCATCGCGACCTCCTCGACATGGCGGTGCTGTATCCCGGCGGTGCCATCGCCTCCGACGCGATGCCCTGGACGCTGTCAGACGGCAAGCCTTACACCGGCGACGCCTGGCCGTTGCCGAAGGATGCCACCTCGCATCCGCGCTCGGCGGGTTGCTTCACAAAATTCATCCGTGAGTGGGTGCGCGAGCGCCGTGCGGTATCGCTCTCGGAAGGCATCCGCAAATGCGCGCTGATCCCAGCGGAGATTCTTGCGGCGAGCACGCCTGCCATGCGTAACAAGGGAAGGTTGCAGCCGGGCGCGGATGCCGACATTGTCGTGTTCGATTTCGAGGCGCTGTGTGATCGCGCGACATTCTCTGCGATGAACCGCCCGTCGGAAGGTGTGCGGCATCTCGTGGTCAGCGGCCAGCCGCTGATATCAGATGGCGTGATGGATGTGGCGGCGCGGCCCGGCCGGCCGGTGCGCCGGCCCATTGCTGCGAGCTGATTGTGCCGGTCCCCATCCTGCTCGTGACGGGTTTTCTCGGCGCGGGCAAGACCACGGTCGTCAATCACCTGCTGGCACATGCGGAGGGGCGGCGCATCGCCGCCGTGGTCAACGATTTCGGCGCGATCAATATCGATGCGGAGCTGATCGCCGGCGCCAGCGACGGGGTGGTCAGCCTGGCCAACGGCTGCATCTGCTGCTCGCTGGAAGGCGATCTCCTGCGCATGCTCGCCGCGCTTTTGCGGCGTGAACCGCAGCCGGAGTTCATCGTGATTGAAACCAGCGGCGTCGCCGATCCCGCCGATATCGTCCGCAACCTGATGGATCCCGTGATCTGGCGCGAGGCGCCGCTGGAGACCGTGCTGTGCGTGTTGGATGCGACGACGCCGGTGGCGACGCTGAACGACGACGCGCTGTTGCGCTCTCAGCTGCGCGCGGCCGACGTGGTAGCGCTGAGCAAGGTGGACCTGGTGGACGCGGCCGCTCGCGCGCCATTGCGCGACGCCATCCGGGGGCTGCGTCCGGGCGCCGTGGCGGTCGATGCCCTGCATGGGGAAGTCCCGGCGGAGCTCTTGTTCCCCGTGGACGCGGATCGCGCGCCGGCGCCGCGCGAGGTAGCGCCGCGACGGCCAACGGCTGACCGCTTCGAGACGCTGAGCTGGACATCGGAGCGGCCGGTGTCGCTGCCGCGGTTGCAGCAGGCGATCGGCCGGCTGGCGCCAAAACTCGCCCGGGCGAAAGGCTTGTTCGAGACAGTGGAGCAGCCCGGGCGGCTGACGGTGTTCCAGCTCGCCGGCGGTCGCGCGACGTTGGCGCCGGGCGAACCGCTGCCGGCCGGGGCGCCGCGCGCACGCATCGTGTTCATTGCCGAGATCGGCGTTCTCTCGAGCGCCGAGGTCGATGGGATCATGCAAGGGTGCGTTGAAGCCGGGTGAAGCGAGCGAGGCCGGTCCGTCTGCCGTGCTGGGGCGTCACTCGTCAGCGTTGGCCGACGCACGGTAGCGTCGCCAATTTTCGATCACAGCTTGATATCTGACGCGTTCTTTTGGTCTTGGCGTCGATATCACCGAGCCGGTTCCAACCGTGCTTTCTGAAGCCGCCTGCGGCTTTGCTTCCCCTGAATTTCCGGTCAGGCGGATGGCGACGAAGGCCATGATAATCAGGGCTATTGTGCCGCCCAGAAGCCTTAGTGCACCCAGCCGATTCTTGGGAGTGACGGACATTTCGTGACTCCGGGATGGTTGCGCATCAACGTTCTGCCGCGAAACCGTCCGATCGGCTGTGAAGCCGTTCACATGACGCGAACAAAATTACTGCGCGTTTCGGTCATCTTTTTGTGAGCGATCAGGCCGCCATCACTGGACGCGCGGGGAATCGGCGCTTTAAATTCCGGCCTCGAGCTCTTTGGCGCTGATGACGCGCTGCGACCTGGCAGCCTGGAAGAGATTGCATGAGCGGTGTGCTGACCCGCCGTGATGCCCTGCTGCGAACTGCGGCGCTTGCTTCGGCAAGCCTGATTCCGGCTGTGCCTGCGCTGGCCGCGCGAACGGCGCCCGGCAATGACATCGGCAAGTCGTTGCAGGCGGCCGTCACCGCCCATCAGATCCCGGGCGTCGTGGCGATGGCCGCAAATGCGGACTCGATCTTCTACGAGGGCGCGATCGGCCGGCGCGGTGCGGGCTCAGACGCCCACATGTCGCCAGACACGATCTTCCGCATCGCCTCGATGGTGAAGCTCTTGACCTCGGTCGCTGCCATGCAGCTCGTCGAGCGCGGCAGGCTGAAGCTCGACGAGCCCGCGGGCAATGTCGATCCGATGCTGTCGGCGCCGCGCATCCTCACCGGATTCGATGACACGGGCGCGCCGCAGCTGCGCGAGGCGCGCGAGTTTCTCACGCTGCGCAATCTGCTGACGCATACTTCCGGGTTCTCCTATCCGCTGTGGGATGCGAGAGTGCTCCGCTACGTCCGGTTCACGCGCGGCCGGAAAGACAAGGACCTGCCGCGTATGCCGCTGATGTTCGAACCCGGCGAGAGATGGGCCTATGGCGGCAGCATCGACCGCGTCAGCCGCATGGTGGAGATCGCAAGCGGGCAGGGCATCGACCGCTATTTCCGCGACAACATCACAGGTCCCTTGGGCATGAACGATACCGGCTTCACCATCACCGAGAAGCAGCGCGCGCGCCAGGCGCGGCTGCACCGGCGCGGGCCCGACGGCAAACTGGTGGCGCAGCCGTTCGAGAAGCTGGAAACGCCGACCGCCTTTTCCGGCGGTGGCGGCATCTATTCCACCGCGCCGGATTATCTCAGGCTGCTGCAGGCGCTGCTCAACGGCGGTAGCCTCGACGGCGCGAAGATCCTCAAGGCCGAGACGGTGGCGCTGATGGCGGTCAACCAGATCGGCAATCTCGAGGCCGGCATCATGAAGACCACCAACCCGGCGCTGTCGAACGACGTCGATTTCTTCCCGGGCACGCGGCTGCGCTGGGGGCTTGGCCACATGATCAATGCCGATCCGGTACCCGAGGGCCGCAGGGCCGGCAGCCTGACCTGGGCGGGGCTCTATAACACCTATTACTGGATCGACCCGGCTACCCGCGTCGCCGGCGTCATCATGATGCAGATTCTTCCGTTCGCCGACCGCTCGGCGCTCAGGGTCTATCGTGAATTCGAACACGGCATCTGCCGCGCGGTGCGGCGGGCCTGACCCGCGCGACGGGGCGCCCATCGCGGTCCCCCCCGCTTTCGCCAGGCAAATCCTTGAGGTAGAAGGGCCGCGACTGCCGCTCAAGGTAATGGCCTTGTGAGCCCCTCAATCAGACACGGCCGCGTGTCACTTCGCCGGGCTCCCGTTATTCCCGACAATTGCGCCGGTTCGGGCGCAGAACCTTTTGGCGCGTCCCGCGACTTATCGACAGCGCTATTTTTGGGGACGCCTGCCGCATGACGACCTTTCGCCCGACGGAAATCCATCAACTGGCCATTCAGGCCAGGCTTAATTTCGCCCTTGGCGCCCGCGTCTATGACGACGTTTTCGCCGGATTCGAGGTCCTGGAGATCGTCGGCGACGAGCTCCGAGGCTGGGCCACGTCGGAATACCGGGCGGCGGTCATCGATATCCATTTTTCGGCCGAGGTGGCACGGATCGCGCGGGCCGTGTTGAAGCGGCCGGTACGGCGCACCAGCTTCCTGCTGCGGGGGATGAGGCACGAGACCGACGAGCAGCCGGCGTGGGGTGCCGAGGCTTCCGCCCCGATCGCATTCTTCGCCACCACCTCCAAGCGCCAGGCGATCATCGCGCGCCGCAAGGGCGTGAGGTCGTTGCGCGGGATGCTGATGCGCTCGCGGTCATAGACGTTCTGCACGTCCGGAAAGGGCACGGATTACGCGATCTGGCTTGGCTGCCAGAATCCGCGGTATCCCGCCCGCGAGTCCTGCATGGCCACCGTGTTGATTGTCGCTCCGGTCTTCGCATCGTGGTGCTGGTGACATCAGCACCGCGCTGACACCGGCCTCACGGCCCGATCGCGTTCTTGGCCACCACGTCCCGGTAGAACGCCGCGCTCAGTTTCGGCGTGCGCGCCTGGGTCTGGAAATCGACGTGATAGACGCCGAAACGTTGCTCGTAGCCAAAGATCCATTCGAAATTGTCCATCAGGCTCCAGAGGAAATAGCCTTTGACGGGCACGCCTTCCGATGTCGCGCGCTGCAATTGGATAAGGTAATTGCGCAGAAAGCTGATGCGATCGAGATCGAACACCTTGCCGTTGTCGCGCAGCTTGTCTTCGGACGAGGTGCCGTTCTCGCTGATATAGATGGTGTCGATGTTCCAGATTTTTGCGGCAATCTTTGGTGTCCAGTAGATCACTTCGGGACCGATGCGCAGCCACTCCGAATTCATGTGCGGGAAGGAGGAGGGGAAGGGCAGCACGTCCCAACCGGGCTTCTTGTCTGATGCGGCAATGTAGAATTGCGGCGCATAGATGTTGAGCCCGACGAAATCGGTTTTCGAGCCGATGATCTTCAATTCCTCGGGTGTGAATTTCGGCGCGTCCTTGCCGGAATATTCCAGATATCCGTCGGTGTATTTGCCCTCGAGCGTCACGCCGAGAAGCGCGGAGTTCAGCTCGCGCGTCGCCATTTCGGTAGCGCGGATGTGTTCAGGCGTGGCGAAAGCCGGCACGCAGGCCGCGATGTTCTCGGCCATGCCGACCTTGGTGCCCTTGCGCGCGGATGCGCGGATCGCCTGCACGGCCAGTCCATGGCCGAGCACGACATTGTGGCGCGCCTGATTCAGTTCGCCGGTCGGCAGCTTCAGCCCGGGCGCGTCGATGCCCCAGCCATAGCCGAAATTGAGAAAACGTCCGGCTTCATTGAGGGTAAAGATGTTCTTGACGCGGTCGCTGATGCGCGCGGCGACATAGCCGGAATAATCGCCAAACGCCTTTGAGGTCTCGCTGGAGCGCCAGCCGCCGACGCGGTCCTCCAGCGCCTGCGGCAAGTCCCAGTGATAGAGCGTCGCATAGGGCTCGATTCCATTCGCCAGCAGTTCGTCGATCAGGCGGTTGTAGAAATCCAGCCCCTTGGGATTCGGTCCGCCGATGCCCTGCGGAAAGACGCGCGGCCAGGCGATCGAGAAGCGGTACGCCTTGACGCCGAGCGCCTTGATCAGCTGCACGTCCTCCTTGTAGCGGTAATAATGCTCGTTGGCGCGGTCGCCATTGCTGTGGTCGGCGATCTTGCCGGCGGTGTGCGAAAACGTGTCCCAGATCGACGGACCGCGGCCGTCGTCATTGACCGCGCCTTCGATCTGATAGGACGAAGTTGCGGTGCCCCAGACAAAATCCTTGGGAAAGGGCGCGGGTGCAAAGCGGTCCGCGGCCTGCCCGGCTTTCTCCGCGGCGACGGCCGGCAGCGACGTGCCAAGCGCAGCAAGGCCGGCAAACCTTGCAAAGTGCCGGCGTGACATTTGCAAAACCATCGAAAGAACCTCGGAAAATCACGGATCGATCTGAAAGGCGGAAATCCGGTCGATCTCGAATGCGACGTTCTCGGGCGAGTCGGCTGCGACAAACCCGACTCCGACGAAGTCCTTTGCGCCCATCGCGAGATTCACGATCATGTACATGGGTTCGACGAAGCTGACCGGTACCTTGATGTCGGCAACCGGCTTGCGGTCGATGAAATAAGTGATGCGATCGGGCTGCCACAGCGCGCCATAGTCGTGGAAGGAGGTGACGGCGTCCGGCACGGTGAAATCGAAGCCGCAAGTGTGTATCTTCTGGGTTTCGAAAATCCGCCAATGCGTGGTCATCACGATGTCGCCCGGACGCTGACCGCGGCCCTCCATCACGTCGATCTCCGGCGGCCAGCCGCCGTCGTCGGCGAGCATCCAGAACGCCGGCCATACCGCGGCGCCGGCCGGAATCTTGGCGCGCATTTCGAAGTAGCCGTACTTTTGCGCAAACGAACCCTGCGTGGTGAGGATGCCGGAGGTGTATTCATTGTTGAACAACACATCGCGCAGATCGGGCGGCGTGCGCATGGCCGTGATCGACAACACCCCGTCCTTCGCCCTGAACGGGTCGAGTCCGAGCGGCGTAGTGCCGCGGCCGGCATAGCGCGGATCGACATAGATCTGCTGCTCGCCATTCCAGGCGGTCTTGCGCTTGAAGTCGGAACCGGTACCGCCCCAGTAGCGCGCCTCCGGCCAGGCTGCGCCACCGGCGTAATGCGGCGTCCATTTTCCCTTCGACAGCGGATGCTCGTCGAAATCGTCGTGGAAGGTGCGGTGAAGAGCGACCTGGGCGAACAGGGTGCTTTGCGGACCGATGCGCCGGCACAGCTCGCCCGCGGGATCGCTTGCTACCATCAGCGAGAGCTGGGTCGGCGCAAGCCGCTGCATCTCCTGCGCGCTCGCGGCTGTGGACAAGGTGAGGGCGGCGATGATCGGCAACAGGCGCGGCGTCAAACTGTCCTCGCTCATTCCCCGGTGAATGGCGCCTGAACTTAACCGCTCATCGCGCCGATCGGCAAGAAGGCTACGGATACCGACGGAGTTGTGATGGCCCGGTGCTGGCGCCTACGGGCAAAAAAAGCTCGTTGGAGCAAGGGAATTCGCCCGGGCTTTGTCGATCACCGCGTCAGCTAGTCTGTCTATCTCGACAACGCCGAGGGCAACGGCATCGAGGTCTATGCCGACCGCGATCCCGCGCTGTGGCAGTGGAATGTCGGCACGGCGACCATGGGCACCGGCGAGCTCGATCTCGCTCGCCAATACCAAGGTTAGCGACTACGCCAAGGCGCCGGATGGCATGCGCATCGGCCACATGCATCTGCGCGCGTCGGCGGTCTCGCGCAGGCCAGTGGTTTCTATCGCAATACGATCGGCTTCGATCCGACGAGCGCCAGGGCGCGGCGTTCCTCTCCTCCGGCCGCCACCATCATCATCTCGGCCTCAAAGTCTGGCAGAGCGCCGGCGCCGGGCGCCGCGACGACAAGGCCACAGGGCTTGCGTGGTTCTCGCTGGAGATCGAGAAGCCGGATTTTTTCGCTGCGCAGGAAGAACGGCTGCGCAAGGCCGGTGGCGAAGTCGTGACCATGACCAACGGTATCGAGGTCAGCGACCCCTGGGGCACGCGGGCGCGGTTGGTCAGGCTTTGGTTTGCTATTTTCAATTACTTGCACCCGTGTCCTGGGCTTGTGTGACTTTCTCCACATAAGCCGCGAACGCATTCGCCTAGGGTGCCCGTCAGGCGGTTCGAACGACCCGTTTCTCCAATTCCCATCCCGTCTATGGGGCTTAACCCAAAGGGGCTTCCAAATGAAGAAGATTGCCATGATGCTTGCCGCTGCCGCAACGCTGGCGGTTTCTGTCTCTGCGCCCGCCGAAGCACGCGCCCTGCGCATCGCGCGTCCGGCCGCTGCCGTCGCCGCCGCGACCGCTGCAGCGATCGCCGCCGACGCCTACTTCTACGGTGGCTACGGCTATTACGCTTCTCCCGGCGTCGTCTATTACGGCGGCCCCGGCTACTACGGCTATCCAGCTGTTCGTTACGGCTGGTGACGCCCATGATGGCCCGGAGTTCCTGGCTCCGGGCCATCTCGTTTTCGAGGCGCGTTTGACCTCGTCGCGCGCGCAGTTCTAAAATCTGAAGTCATGACCGACTTCCACGGCGTCTTTCCCTATCTCGTCTCCCCCATCGATGCATCCGGCCAGATCCGCACCAAGGTGCTGGAGAAGCTCTGCGACGATCTCATTGCAGCCGGCGTGCACGGGCTGACGCCGCTCGGCTCGACCGGCGAATTCGCCTATCTCAATGCCGCGCAGCGCACGGCCGTTGTGGAGACCACGATCGCAGCCGCCAAACGCCGCGTGCCCGTCGTCGCGGGTGTCGTATCGACCTCGACGGCGGATGCGGTGGCGCAGGCGAAG
>Ga0081455_10006147_pt1 | contig 12959 bp, 11 predicted proteins | sample TabmetS3T2R1_FD_70207 | JGI IMG/M metagenome (GOLD analysis project Ga0081455, IMG submission 70207) | Tabebuia heterophylla rhizosphere microbial communities from the University of Puerto Rico - S3T2R1 | ecosystem: Host-associated > Plants > Roots > Rhizosphere ... | reverse complement strand
GGTGTTCGGGCTCAGCCAGCGGTGGAGCTGTTCGGATTGGTCGGCTTGTAGCCCACCTGGTACGCCGTATCGTCTTTCAGATCCTTGCGCATGTCGGCGACCCACTTCTCCATCGCTTTGTTCTTCTTGTCCTGAGCCAGCTGCTGGCGGATCGCTTCCTTCACCTGGTTGAAGGGCGTCGACGTGCCCTTCTTGGTCTTGGAGAGCGCCTCGATGACGTGCCAGCCGTACTGCGTCTTGATCGGAATCGAGACCTGGTCCTTGGCCAGACTGAAGGCGACCTGCTCGAACTCGGGAACGAGCTGGCCGCGCGTTGCCGTCATCTTCCCGCCTTGGTTCTTCGAGGCAGGATCCTGTGAGTACTTCTTGGCGATCGCGTTCCAGTTGCCGCCCGCCTTGAGCTGGTTGTACAGCCGCTCCGCAAGCGCGTGGTCCTTGACGAGGACGTGGCGCACAACGCGCGTGTCGGGCGTCCCGTACTGGGACTTGTTCTTCTCGTAGTAGTCCTTCACGGCCTTGTCGTCGATCTTCACGTCGGAGGTGACCTTCTTGTAGATCCCCTCCTGGACGAGGTTGCCACGGATGATGTCGCGAGCCTGGGCGTCGCTCAGCCCCTGCTGCTTGAGCTCGGCCTCGAAGGCCTTGCGGTTGCCTTTGTGCCGTTCCTTGATGTACTCGTCGATCCGCTTGTCTACCGCCTCGTCGCTGACGTCGACGCCGAGGTCCTTCGCCTTGACCTCGAACTGCGCGCGCTGGACGAGGAGCGCTATCGCCTGGTCGCGGATCTGGACGTACTCTGGTGTGCCGACCTTCGGGAACGGCCGCTTCTGCGTCGCGTAGCTGCGCCTCGCGTACGTGACGAGGTCGTCGAACTCGGACTTCGTGATCGCCTTGTCCCCGACCACTGCGACAGAGTCGGACGGCACGTTGGCCGAGTCGTTCGAGGTGCCGCAGGCGGTCGCGAAGACGGCGAGGCCGAGAGCAAAAAGTCCTGCAAAATAGCGTCGTCTCATAGAAAAAGCGCCGTCTATGCCGCCTGGCGCGTTTCCAGGATAGCATCGACCAAACGCAATGCTCCGGGTAGGTCTTCCTCTCGCAGTGAGACCTCTTTTCGGGCCGTCATGTACACGGCTGTATCGACCTTTCGCCGCAGTTCCTTTAGCTCCCCGGAGCCGAGGACGAGCGGCCCGACGGTCGCCTTCCCCTGGCGGAAGACGAGATAGTCGGCGCCGAGGCGGGAGAGCTTGATGCGGGCCTCCTGGATGCCGAACAGGTTCTCGACTGGAGGCGGGATCGGGCCGAACCGGTCGATCGTGGCTGCCTCGAGCTCGCGCAGCTCGTCCTCGGTCTCCACGAGAGCCAGCCGCCGGTGGAGGTCGATGCGCAGCGCCTCCGAATCCACGTAGGCGTTCGGGACATACGCGTCGACCCTCGCGTCGACCCGGACCGGACGCGCCGCCGGCCGCCGCTCCCCGGAGAGCTCGGCAACGGCTTCGGCGAGCAGCTCCACGTAGAGCTCGAAGCCGAGCGCGGCGACGTGTCCGGACTGCTCCGCTCCGAGGAGGTCGCCGGCGCCGCGGATCTCGAGGTCGCGCATCGCGATGGCGAACCCGGCCCCCAGCTCGGTGTGGTCGGCGAGGGTGGCAAGGCGGGCGCGTGCGTCGGGCGTGAGCTCCGAAGTGTCCGGATAGAAGAGATACGAGTGGGCGAGCAGGTCGGATCGGCCCACGCGCCCACGGATCTGGTAGAGCTGGGCGAGGCCGAGGGCGTCAGCCCGCTCGACGATCAGGGTGTTGGCCTGCGGGATGTCGAGGCCCGACTCGATGATCGTGGTCGAGACCAGCACGTCGGCGTCGCCGCGCATGAACGAGAGCATCCGGTCCTCGAGCTCGCGCTCGCGCATCTGCCCGTGGGCGACGAGGAACCGCAGATCGGGTGAGAGGTCCTGCAGGAACGCTGCCCGCTCGTCGATCGTCTCCACGCGGTTGTGGAGGTAGAACGCCTGCCCCTCGCGGGCGACCTCCCGCTCCAGCGCCTGTTTCACGAGCTCCTCGTCGAACTCGCCGACGTACGTGCGGATCGGGCGGCGGCCCTCGGGCGGGGTCTCGATCACCGAGATGTCGCGCAGGCCGGAGAGCGACATGTGCAGCGTGCGCGGGATCGGCGTCGCGGTCAGCGCGAGGACGTCGACCTCGAGGCGAAGCTGGCGGAGGAGCTCCTTCTGCGCGACGCCGAAGCGCTGCTCCTCGTCCACGATGACGAGCCCGAGGTTCTTCGGGATCACGTCACGGGAGAGAACCCTGTGCGTCCCGATCAGCACGTCGACCTTGCCTTCGGCGAAGTCGGCGAGCACCTCCTTCGTCTCCTTCGGCGTGCGGAAGCGCGAGAGCATCTCCACGCGCAGCGGAAAGTCGCGGTAGCGCTCGCGGAAGGTGTTCCAGTGCTGCTGGGCGAGCACCGTGGTCGGTACGAGCATCAGCGTCTGGCGGCCGTTGAGGGCGACGGCGAACCCGGCCCGGACGGCCACCTCGGTCTTCCCGAACCCGACGTCGCCGCAGACCAGCCGGTCCATGGGACGCGGCGCTTCGAGGTCCTCTTTCACCGCCTCGATCGCGGTCTGCTGGTCCTCGGTCTCGCGGTAGGCGAAGCTCGTCTCCAGCTGGTCGAGGTATTCGTGGTTGAGGTCGTAGGCGACTCCCGGCGCCTGCTGACGCTGCGCGTAGAGTCGCAGGAGCTCGCCGGCGAGCTCGCGGATCCCCTCGCGCGCGCGGCTCTTGAGCAGCTGCCAGGCCTTCCCTCCGAGTTTCGAGAGCGCGGGCGCCCCGTTCATTCCGACGTAGCGCGAGACCTTCCCCAACTGCTCGTGCGGGACGTAGAGGCGGTCGTCGCCGCGGAACGCGAGCAGCAGATAGTCGCGTGTGACGCCGGCGACCTCTCGCGTCTCGAAGCCGAGCAGCTTTCCGACTCCGTGATCCTCGTGGACGACGTGGTCGCCCGTGCGCAGGTCGGCAAAAGACTGGAGTGCGCGGCCGACGCGGGCATCGGTCCTCCGTGGCTTCCGGCGGAAGACCTGTGTGTCCGGAAGGACGGCGATGCCGAGGTCACGCCAGACGAAGCCTCGCCGCGCCGGTGACACGGCGTAGAGGAGCTCGGCGTCCCTTGGGAGCTCGTCATCGGCGTCGAAGATCCGCGCCTCGACGCGGCGCAGGAGGTTCTGGTTCCGGAGCGCTTCACCCTGGTGCGCAAAGGCGACGACGACGCGCAGTCCGGCGCGGACGAGCGCGCCGAGCTCGTTCTCGGCCTCCGCGAGCCCCCGGGCGGCGATCGCGGGGCGCTGCGCTTCGAATGAGAACGGCTGCCCGCTCGGGAACGGGTCCAGCTCGGCGGCGCCTTCGAGTGGCTGCGGCTCGAGCTCTTCCTCTTCCCAGACGTCGCGGACGGCATCCGGCTGCCAGACGAAGTCCGGAGGCCGCTCGAGGGGCGGCACGAGGTCGTCCGGAACTTCGCCTTCTTCCGCGAGCGTCGCCTCGACGAGGTCAGGACGCCGCTCCGCGGCCGGGTAGATCACAGCGTCCTCTACGACGTGGAGCGTGCGCTGCGTGAACGGCGAGAAGACACGGATCGACTCGATCTCGTCGCCGAAGAGCTCGACGCGGAGCGGCTCCCGTCCCGTGGCCGGGAAGACGTCCACGATCCCGCCGCGAACGGCGAACTGTCCACGTTCCTCGGCGCGCTCGACCCGCTCGTAGCCGGCGAGCGCCAGGCGCTCGGGCAAATCCTCGGCGTTCTCCGGCAGTCGAATGGGCTCGGGGCGCTCCTCCCGTGGCGACATCCCCTCGGCGAGGGCCGTTGCCGAGGCGGCGACGAGGCCGCCCTCGGCGAGGACGTCGAGCGCGCGTGCTCGCTCGCCGACGAGGTGCGGTGCAGGCTCGAGCCCGGAGCCCCAGCGAACGCCGCGGCTCGGGAAGAGCGCGACGCGCTCAGGGCCGAGAAACCAGCCCGCCGCCTCGGCGATGTCACGGGCGTCGGCATCTTCGGGCAGGAGCACGATCAGCCCGCGTTCGAGCTCGTCGTGCAGCGCCGCGAGGACGAGCGGGAGTGCGGGCTCGGAAACGCGAGCCCGCGGTCCACGGCGATCCGCGGCTTCGACGGCCAGGCCCTGATGTGTCTCGCGGAGCTCCTCCAGGAATGCCTGAAAGCGGTCCCCGTCGGCGAGCTCGCGGACAAGTGTGTGCAGTACCGGTGGGTCCATGACGAAAGCCGGAACGGTCAGGTTCCGGGGCCGTTCATGGTACGCGCGCGGGCCCATCCCAAGCCCCACCCACCCCAGGGGGATCCTCGAGGCTACCGCGCGAAGACGCGCGGCCTGGCGCCGAAACCGTGCCGAATCTGTGTCGTCACGGACTGGCTTCGGGCCGTGCTCAATTGAAACGGCGCTGAGCTTCCTCGAGGCCGTCGGCGGCGATCGTCTCGACCGCGTCGGCCGCCCGCGCAATCAGAGCGTCGACGTCGGTCTCGGGATCGAACTTCGAGAGCACGTAGTCGGACACGGTCCGCTGATCGCCGCGGCCGGGACGCCCCACGCCGATGCGGAGGCGTAGGAAGTCGTTCGTCCTGAGCGCCTGTGCGATCGAGCGGAGACCGTTGTGACCCGCGAGGCCGCCGCCGAGCCGGGCCTGGAGCCGACCGGGCTCGAGGTCGACGTCGTCGTGGACGACGAGCAGTGCGCCGGGGTCGATCTTGAAAAAGCGAGCCCCGGCTGCAATCGACCGGCCGGACTCGTTCATGTACGTCTCAGGCTTGAGCAGCGCTGCCTTCTCGCCCCCCAGCCGGATTTGGGACAGCTGGCCGGAGAACTTCGACCGGAAGGAGCCGTCGTGCCGACGTACCAGCTCGTCCAGTACCAGCCAGCCCGCGTTGTGCCGCGTTTGCTCGTACTCGCGTCCCGGATTGCCGAGGCCCGCGACGAGCAGATCGAGCGTCGAGGCCTGCTCGCCTCGACGCAGAAAACGCACGCGTTACTCCTCGGGTTGTTCTTCGGTGGGAGCTTCGCCCTCGGCGGGCGCCTCGCCCTCGGCAGCCTCGGGTGCTTCCTCGCCCTCGGCCAGCTCCTCCCCCTCCTCGAGCTCCTCTTCCTCTTCGGGCTCGGGCTCGACGATCTGCGTTGGGACCGTCACGGTCGCGATGACCGTCTCCTCGGGGTCATCGAGGAAGGTCACACCTTCCTGGACCGCCACGTCAGCCAGCCGGAGCGTGTCGCCCATCTGCATCGCGCTGACATCAACCTCGATCCGCTCCGGCACCTCGAGCGGCAATGCTTCGACGTTGATCTCGCGGGTGACCTGCGAGAGCACGCCCCCCTCGATCGAGCCGGCGGCCTCACCGACGAGCTCGATCACGACCTGGGCCTGAATCGGTTGGTCGAGACGGACTTCTTGGAGATCTATATGCGCAAGCCGCCCAGTGATCACATCCTGCTGGTAGTCCTTCAAGATCGAGGCATGGCTCGTCTTCTGGCCGTCGAGAACGACGTCGAGGATTGCGTGCAGCCCGGCCGGCCCGGTCAGCGCCCGGCGCAGGTCGCGCTCGTCCACACAGAACGGATGCGGGCTCTTCCCACGCCCGTAGAGCACGCCCGGAATCAGCCCCTGACTCCGAAGACGGCGGGCGTCTGCAGAGCCGCGCCTTTCACGCTGCTGAACCTCGATCTTGACTCGTTCGCCTGCCACGGCGCGGCAGTGTAGCTAGGGACAGTCTCGGCCGAGCTCTCGCAGAGCGCCGCAAAGCCCGCGTTCGAGCCGGTCGAACCACCAGTCGAGCGAGCTCGGGTGCTGGAATCGGCCCACGCTCCTAGCCGCCGCCGCCAGCGCTCCTGCTTTGTCGAACGGCCCGCGAGCGCGGAGGACGGTCTCGGGCGTCGTCGGAACTGCGATGACGACCGTTCCGATCGGCTCGTCGGCATGTTCCAGCGTGCGGACGATCTCACCGGCGGGCGCGTGCGGCAACGCGAGGGCGTGCCGGACGTCGGGAAGCGCAGCGAGGAAGACCGGTTCGTACGGGAGCAGCAGGTCGTGGCGGCCGGCGTGGATCGACGGCTTCTCGTCGACCGGGCTCGTTCCGAGCTCGAAGGTGCGCGGGTCACGGAGCGCACTCGCCGGTGCGACGACTGCGACCGCAGCGATGAGCGCAAGGCAGGCCGCGGCTACTCCGTCCGGCAGCCTCGTCGTCAGCGTCGTCGCGCCGACGCCGATCGCCGCCGCCCACAGCGGCAACCCGTAGAACAGGTGCCTCGGCGAGAGGTCCGGGCCGCTCTCGGTGCGCACGAGCATGAAAAGGAGCGGCGGAATCGCAGTCGAGACGGCGACCGCGGCGACGGCCGGCTCGCGCCGAAACAGAACGGACAGGCCGACAAGTGCGAGCGCGGTAAAGAACACCAGCGCCGCGCCGTCGCCGCCGGCAAAGGCCGAGATCGCCGCGACCAGCTGGTCCCAGGCCTCGCCGGGCGAGGCCAGTGAACGCGCGCCGCCCGCACCAACCGACGCTCGATCGGCCAGCCGCAGGTCGCCGTAGACGAGTGGCAGGGCTGCCACGACCGCGATCGCCACGGGCACGGCGGCGGACAGCGGCCGTCCGCGCCAGATCACGGCGGCAGCGATGAGCGCGACGAGCGCGGGGATCGCCCCATACGGATGGACGGCGGGCAGCAACCACCCCGCGGCAGCCGCGAACGCAACGGCCGACGTCGTCCGAAGCTCCAGCGCACGAACGAAGAGGTCAGCGAAGAGGGCGGCGACGAACACAAGGAGCGCGTACATCCGTCCGAAGCTGCCGTAGACGGCCAGCGCGGTGGATGACGCGGCCACGAAGGCAGCGATGACACCGGCGCCAAGGCCGTCGAGCCGCCGCCCCAGGTCGAAGCAGAGCGGAACACTGGCCAGTGCGAACAGCACCGAGAGCCACCGCAGCGCGCTCGCGCTCGCGTCCACTGAGAAAACGACGTGTGCCAGGACGAAATGGAGAGGGGCGCCTCCGCGGTCGAGAACGACCGTGTCCAGGACCTCGGTCAGCGGACGCATCGAGATCAGCGCGGTGATGGCCTCGTCCTCGAACAGCGCCTTGCCGGTGACATCCGCCGCGAGGCGATAGAGGAGGAATCCGGTGGCTGCGGCGACCGAAGCCACGGCTACAAGCCGAGTCCCGGCCCGCATGAGCACTGCCTCGGACTGCCGATCATCCATTTGGCGGATGGGTTTGACGGGGGTTGGCGCTGATGCTTTCGCCATGCGCCTGAGGATGGTCGCATTGCCGCTCATCGTGGGAGTTGCGACCGTCTTCGCCGTCTCGGCGGCCGCCTCGCGGCCGCGGCCGCCGAGTTGGGCGCTCCACGGCCCCTATTCGCCCAAGATCGACTCTTCGGAGTTCGTCGCCGCAGTGAACAACCGCTACTTCCCGCTGAAACCGGGCACCCGGTTTCACTACGCGGGGCTCGTCGAGGCGACCCCACAAACGGACGACATGGTCGTCCTCCATCGAACCAAGGAGATCCTCGGAGTGCGGTCCACCGTCGTCCGCGACACCGTGTCAGAACACGGGAAGCCGCTCGAGCGCACCTTCGACTGGTACGCGCAGGACAAGCACGGAAACGTCTGGTACATGGGCGAGGACTCGCTCGAACTGGAGCACGGCCGTCTCGTCCGGGCCGACGACTCGTGGCAGTCAGGCGTGAACGGCGCGAAGCCGGGGATCATCATGCGCGGCAACCCTCAGCCCGGAGAGGTCTACCGGCAGGAGTACTACCCGCCGGGCGGCGCTCTCGATCAGGCGCGCGTGCTCAATCGCACTGCGACGGTGAAGGTGCCGTATGGGTCGTTCAGGCGGGTACTGACGACCGTCGAGTGGAGCCCCGTCGAGCCGCAGTTCGAACAGAAGTCCTACGTGGCCGGGATCGGCGAGGTCGCGGAGCACGTGACGCACGGCGGGCACGAGAGCTTCCAGCTCGTCAGCGTGACTCGGACCTAGGGAGAAGCGGCCGAGCGGGCCGCTTCTCCCTAAGCCTTGGGTTTAGGGGTCGGCGAGAACCGCGCAGATGTCGACCGACGATTGCGACGTCTGCGTGAAGGACGTCACGTTCCCGTCCGCGTCGAATGTCAACGATACGGGCCCGTGCGTCAGAACGAAAACGCCCGGAAAGAAGATCAAGGAGCTGCCCGACAGATTGAAAGTCGATGGGTCGGCCAGGTCCTCTTTGCCTGGCCCGGAGACGTTCAGGACTCTTGACTTGTTCGGATTTGCGAGGTTCGTCACTCGCACGACGAGCCGCCCCGTGATGATCTGCTTCCCGTCCGTGAAGGTCGTGATGTATTCCTTGTTCACGAGGACGTCGGCCCTTACGTCGAAGGAGCAGCTGCCGCTCACGATCAAGAACGGCGGCGCCGGTAGCGGTTCTCTCACAGGCTTGTCTGCAAGCGCGGCGGGAACGGTGAGCCCTGAGAAGAGAACCGCCGCGAGTGCCACAGCGAGTCGATGCATGGAAAGACTCCTTCCTGGTCGCTTGCTCGCCATCTGAGCTCCTCGGCGGAGCCCGCGGCCTCGCAGAAAGTGGCTTGCGCAACGAATCACTCATTGCGCGTAGCTGTGTGGCTGTCAAGCCGCCCGCAGGCGACACGTGCGATCTAGAAGAGCTGGTTCTCGCCCTGGAAGATCGCCGAGACCGACTCGTCGGCGAAGACGTTCATGATCGTCTCCGCCAGCAGGCCCGAGACGGTGAGCACCGTGAGGTTCGGCGGGCGGCGCAACGGGTCCAGCGGAATCGTGTCCGTCACGATCAGCTCGTCGATCTCCTTCGCCTCGCTGAAGCGCTCCAGCGAGTCCTTGGCGAAGATGCCGTGCGTCGCGCAGACGTAGACCTTGGTCGCGCCGGCCTCCCGTAGCGCGCGCGCGCCGGCCAGCAGCGTCCCCCCGGTCATGATCACGTCGTCGCCGACGATGGCGACCTTGCCCCCGACATGGCCGGTCACCTCGGTCACCGCGGCCTGATCGTGGGCTGGCCGAGTCTTGTGCATGATCGCGAAGTCGGCCCCGAGGATCTCCGCGAACTTGACGGCCATCTTCGCGCGGCCGGCGTCGGGTGCGACCGATACGACCCCATCGCCCGAAAGGCCCTGGTCACGCAGGTGCTGGGCGAAGATCGGCAGCGCGACCATGTGGTCGACGGGGATCGAGAAGAAGCCCTGGATCTGGCCGGCGTGGAGATCCATCGTCAGAACACGGTCGACGCCCGCCGTCTGGAGCGTGTCGGCGACGAGCCTCGCCGTGATCGGCTCCCGCGGGCGCGCCTTGCGGTCCTGCCGCGCGTACGGGTACCAGGGGATGACGGCCGTGATCCGCTTCGCCGATGCGAGCTTCGCGGCCTGGATCATGATCAGCAGCTCCATGAGGTTCCGGTCGACGGGCTCACAGCCGGTCTGGACGAGGAAGACGTCGGCGCCTCGAATCGACTCCTCGAAGCGACAGTACGTCTCGCCGTTGGCGAACGAGCCCAGCGTTATCTCACCCAGCTCGACGCCGAGCCGCTGACCGATCTTCTCGGCCAGCTCGGGGTGCGAGCGGCCGGAGAAGAGCATTAGCCGCTTCTGCGGCCCCCGCTCGATCCAGTGCTCGGGTTTGGCTCGGACTTCGGGCGTTCCGCCCGGAACGGTCTCTAGACCCGGCAGCGAAGCGACTTCAGTCGTCGCCGTCGTCGTCTCCATTGTCTCCACTTCCGGCGTAACCCTCCTTGTTCTCCTGTCGGGCCCGGGCGACGGCGAGCGCGCCCGGCGGGACGTCCTTCGTGATGACCGAGCCCGCCGCAATCCAAGCACCTTCACCAATCTCGACCGGAGCAACGAATGCATTGTGGACCCCGGTCTTGACGTTCCCCCGGATCGTCGTCCTGGTCTTCGGCTTTCCGGTCTCGTGCGGGTAGTTCGCGGTGATGTTGCCGGCACCGATGTTGGTCCGCTCACCGATGTCGGCGTCTCCGATGTACGAAATGTGGGGAATCTTCGTCCCCGCTCCCACGCGCGAGTTCTTGATCTCCACGAACGTGCCCGCCTTGGCGCCCGCCTCCAGAACGGTGCCGGGGCGAAGGTAACAGAAGGGGCCGACGAGCACACGCGGGCCGATCTCCGCGTCCACGGCGACCACGTGCGGCCCGACCTCGGCGCCGGCGCCGACACGACTCTCCCCTCGAAGCACCGTGAACGGGTGAACCGTCGAGTCGGGCTCGAGCTCGACGGAAGGCTCGATCCAGGTCGACGAGGGATCGACGATCGTGACTCCGGCGAGCATGTGCTCCTCGTTGATGCGATCGCGGAGCGCTGCTCCTGCGGCCGCCAGTTCGATGCGTGTGTTCACGCCCTCAGCCTCCTCGGCATCGCATTCGTGTGCCGCGACCAGCTCACCGTCGTCGACGAGCAGCCGTACGGCATCGGTCAGGTAGAGCTCTCCTTGAGCGTTGGCAGGATCGATCCGCTCCAGCGCGGGCCAGAGCTTGGACGCGGTGAAGACGTAGATCGACGAGTTGACCTCGTCGATCGCACGCTCCTCCTCCGTTGCGTCGGTCGCCTCCACGATCGCGCGGACTGAGCCGTCCGCGCCCCGGACGATGCGTCCGTAGCTCGCAGGATCGTCGCGTCTGAACGTGAGGACCGTGGCGGCCGCGCTCGACGCCCGGTGCGCCGCGAGCAGCCTCCCGAGCGACTCGGCGCGAAGCAGCGGAGAGTCGCCGGCGAGGACGAGCAGATCGCCGTCCTGTCCGTCGAGCGATCCCCGCGCGGCTGCAAGGGCGTCACCCGTTCCGCGCGGCTGGGCCTGCACGGCGACCTGGAAACCGTCGAACGCATCGGCGTAGTCGGCCCCGGTCACGACGACGAGCGGGTCCGGACCGAGTGGGCGCGCGGCCTCCAGAACCCAGTCGACCAGGCGCCGGCCGAGCAGCGGATGAAGATGCTTCGGCGTCTCGGAGCGCATGCGCGTACCGAGTCCGCCAGCGAGGACGACTGCTGCGAGTCCAGAGCTCTTCACGGGCTTCTAGATGGCTGGGGCGCCAGGATTCGAACCTGGGATCACGGGACCAAAACCCGTTGCCTTACCGCTTGGCTACGCCCCAAAAATGGAAAGGTGCCGACCACACAAGAGTCTAGCGGCGGTCGCTGAACAGCACTATCAGGGCGACGGCGGCCAGGAAGCCGACGGCGATCAACGTCAGCGTTCCGACCAGTATTACGAGGACGGGAACGAGCGCGACCAGGGCCTGCGAAACGGCCCCGATCCACAGGACGTCTCGCGCGGATTGCGAGCGGAGCCGGTGTTCCAGCAGGAAGTAGCCGACGATCACTCCGGCGGCGACGAGTAGCGCGCCCCAGCGATCGATCGCGCCGAAGACGAGAAGGATCGCTTCGGCCACCGCGATCCAGACCGCGATCCGCAATCGGTACCTGCGGAGCCATCGGCCGGATTTCGTCGTTCCGTGCTCGAGTACTGGGTGCTGCTCGATCATCTGAATCAAGCTACCAAGCAGGTGCCGCGATCCAGCTACGCCCTCGGTCGGCCAGCGCTGCGTTAGCGGTCAACGCCTCCTCCTGTTCGGCGAACAGGCCGTAGACGGCTGGGCCGGCGCCGGAGACGTCTGCTCTGAACGCACCGTGGCTGCGGAGCTCCTCGGCGAGCGGCGAGGAAACGAGGTCGTTGGGCGGCAGCCCGCCGAGGTCCCCGAGTGCGAGTGCGCGGAGCAGGGCCGCTCGGCGGTCTGCGAACCCGTCCTCCCCGCTGAAGGCGTCGTAGACGGCGCCGGTCGAGCGTTTGCCCTCGCCGTGAGGGAGGATCAGGAGGATCCAGTAGTCCTGGGGCAGCCGTAGTGACTGCAGTTCGGTGCCGTCTCCTTCGGCGAGTTGCGGGCCGGCGGTGAGGAAGAACGGGATGTCCGCGCCCACCGGGGCCACGAGGCCGTGGAGCTCACTGTCCTCGAGCGGCCGGCGAAGGGTCCAGTTGGCGAGGCGCAGCGCGGCGGCCGCGTCCGAGCTGCCGCCCCCGAGGCCGGCAGCGACTGGGATCTCCTTGTCGATCGTTACGCGCCAGTTCGGCGGCGTGTCGGCGGCGGCGCCGAGCTGCTCGAGCGCGCGACGGACGATCGTGTCCTCGGCAAACCCTTCGATGCGGAGCTCGTCGGCTGGTTCGACCGCGATCCGGTCGGCGAGCGAGATGCGCTGGAGGACGGTGACGATCTCGTGACGGCCGTCGGGCCTTCGCGGCCCGACGACGAGCGCGAGGTTGACCTTCGCCGGTGCGAGGAGCTCGCTCATGTGAGCGCAGTGGCCAGCTCGACGAACTCCTGCGGCGCGAGCTCCTCTGCACGGGTCTGTTCGCCTCGCCCGATGGACGCGAGTGCGGTCGCGGCGCGCTCTCGATTGGCGACGCCCGCGAGCTCCAAGGAGTTGGGAAGCCGCTTCCTCCGGTGGGCGAACGCCGCTTCGACGACGCGTTTGAGCTTCGGCCAGAGCACGGGCGGCGGCTGCGGGCGGCGGCGGAAAGCCACGAGCGCGGAGTCCACGTTCGGCTGCGGACGGAAGACCGTTCGCGAGACAGGATGGAATCCCGTCCGCTCGGTCGTGAGCTGGATGAGAACGGACACGGCTCCGTAGGCCTTCGTCCGTGGCTCCGCGAAGAAGCGGTCGGCGACCTCGCGCTGCACCATCACGCTCCAAAGACCGACCGTGGGGAACCGCTCGAGGCTCTCGACGACGATCGGCGTCGCGACGTTGTACGGCAGGTTCGAAACGAGCTTCGTCGGCCGGGGCTCGAGCTCGGACGGATCAAGCGACAGCGCATCCGCGAAGCGAAGGTGGACGTTCGAGCGCTCGCCGAATCGCTCTGTCAGGTAGGGCTCGAGCCGATGGTCGAGCTCGACCGCATGAACGTCC